>Ga0209794_1000344_pt1 | contig 82421 bp, 76 predicted proteins | sample EBPBio232013_DNA_FD_185869 | JGI IMG/M metagenome (GOLD analysis project Ga0209794, IMG submission 185869) | Wastewater treatment Type I Accumulibacter community from EBPR Bioreactor in Madison, WI, USA - Reactor 1_5/23/2013_ DNA (SPAdes)... | ecosystem: Engineered > Bioreactor > EBPR >...
CGCCAGCGCCGCCACCAGGCCTTGGGCGTTGGCGGCGTTGGCCAGCAGCACGCGGATGATGGCGTCCACCGTCACCGCGTCGTGCGCCGGGTGCCAGCAGTCGAAGTCGGTCACCATCGCCACGCTGCAATAGCAAAGCTCGGCCTCGCGCGCCAGCTTGGCCTCGGGCATGTTGGTCATGCCGATCACGCTGCAGTTCCAGCTGCGGTAGAGCTGCGATTCGGCCAGCGTGCTGAACTGCGGCCCTTCCATCGCCAGGTAGCAGCCGCCGCGCACGTGCGGCACGCCGCGCGCGGCCAGCGCGGCCTGCACGTGGTCGCCCAGCCGGGCGCACACCGGTTGCGCCATCGAGACATGCGCCACCAGCCCGCTGCCGAAGAACGACTTCTCGCGCGCGAAGGTGCGGTCGATGAACTGGTCGACGACGACGAAAGTGCCCGGGTCCAGGTCGGCGCGCAGCCCGCCCACGGCCGACAGCGAGAGCACGTCGGTCACGCCCTGCATCTTCAACGCGGCGATGTTGGCGCGGTAGTTCACCTCGCCCGGCGGAATGCGGTGGCCGCGGCCGTGGCGCGGCAGGAAGACCAGCTCGGCATCGCCCAGACGGCCGCGGAACAGCTGGTCCGACGGCGCGCCCCAGGGCGTGTCCACCGTCAGCCAGCGCGTGTCGGCCAGGCCCGGCAGGTCATACAAGCCGCTGCCGCCGATGATGCCGATGATGTTGCGCGTCATGCCGCCACCTCCGCCTGCCCGGCCCGGCGATGCGCCAGCGCGTGCACCGCGGCCGGCGCTTCGGTCTTCAACCGATGGTCCGACCACACCCGCCGCCAGTGCCGCGCCCCGGGCTCGCCATGCCACAGCCCCAGCAGGTGGCGCGCCACGTGCGGCCACGGCACGCCGGCCGCGGCCTGGCGCTGCATGTAGGCCAGCATCGCGCGCTCGATGTCCAGCCGCGTGCGCGCCACCGGCGCGGCGCCGAAGAAGCGCGCGTCCCAATCGGCCATCAGCCAGGGGTTGTGATAGGCCTCGCGGCCCAGCATCACGCCGTCGACGTGCGCCAGGTGCAAATCGATTTGATCGTTGGACGTGATGCCGCCGTTGAGCACGATGGTCAGATCGGGAAAGTCGCGCTTCAACCGGTACACCACCTCGTGGCGCAGCGGCGGAATCTCGCGGTTCTCTTTCGGCGACAGGCCTTGCAGCCAGGCGTTGCGGGCATGCACGATGAACACCTTGGTGTCGGCCCGCCGCGCCAGCGTGCCGACGAAGTCGCGCACGAAGCCGTCGCCTTCGACGCGGTCGATGCCGATGCGGTGCTTGACCGTCACCGGGATCGACACCGCGTCCTGCATCGCCTTCAGCCCGTCGGCCACCAGCTCGGCCTCGGCCATCAGGCAGGCGCCGAAAGCGCCGCGCTGCACGCGCTCGCTCGGGCAGCCGCAGTTGAGGTTGACTTCGTCGTAACCCCATTGCTGCGCCAGGCGCGCGCAACGCGCCAGGTCATCGGGCTCGCTGCCGCCGAGCTGCAGCGCCACTGGATGCTCTTCGGCATTGAAGTCCAGGTGCCGCGCCACGTCGCCATGCAGCAGCGCGCCGGTGGTCACCATCTCCGTGTACAGCCGCGTGCGGCGGCTGAGCTGGCGGTGGAAATAACGGCAATGCTGGTCGGTCCAGTCCATCATGGGAGCGACGGACAGGCGCCAGGGGCTGAAGGGTTGATCGGTGTGCACGAAGGTCTTCAGTGGGTGCGGGCGCGGGTGAGGTGAATCAGAGGGCTGCCGAGGGGTTACCGCCGCGCGGAGGGCGTATGGTAGTCAATGGCTTGCGTGCGACGTTCGGGCGGCGATTCACCGCGACTTCATGATCCGCTTTGTAAACTCGTACGCCGCCTGCTGTACGTACGCACTGTCGACCAGCTCAAGACTAATCTCTGATTGGCCTGCGGCGTTGTTGGACCAGGAGGCGAGCATGTTGGAGGTTCGAGAAGGCGAGAATCGGAGTACCAAGGAATCTACGACCGCGCTACGCCCCAGCGGTTGAACCTCAAGTTGAATAGCCGGCCAGTCGTCGATCGTACGGCGTCCAACTCGTGCCTCGTGGTCATTGGCAACTAGCACTTGAACGACGCCCCGCAGAGTTGGCTCGATCACGAACTCGCAGAGTTGGGAAAAGTCCTTGAGCAGTTTCTCCACCGCCTGCCCCTTCCGCGCTTCTTCGTCGCCTAGTTCTTTAAATAGATCCGCGAATCGGTACGTCGCCTGGTGTTCAGTTGAAATGATCATGCTATCCACGTGACCATGCGAGGGAACGGTATCGAATTGCCAACTAACCGCAGCGTCTGTGGACGTCGATTCCGAGGCCTCGAGCCACTCCAAGTACGCCTTGATGAGAGCCGCCGCGTCCGCGCGCGCCATGGTCAGTTCATCCTCCGTGGCGTCGCGTTGTGCCTGACCCGCTGATTTGCCGCGGTGCCGCCCTTGAAGAATCTCCGAGTCGTTGCAGATCTTCTGCAAGCGATCACGGACCGATTTTTGTCTCTTGAACATATCCGGAGCTGACGCTGCAGTTCGCTTGGTGAAGGCTTCGCTCACTTCATAAAGATAGACAAGTTCGTTTGGCCCATCGCTCAACGCCATTTTGAAGCTTGTGCGCATTCGTGCAAGGGTTGGATCCGTCGCACGATGCCTCAAGACTGCTTGGCTGCATTGGCGCTTTTGGTCAATTCGCTCCTGCTTCGTGTCAACGTCGATCGTCACTCCATCCGGAGTTCCGAATTTGACAGTGCTTTCAATGCCTTCAGTCAAGGCGAAATTTGTCAATGTCCCATTACGGTCGTGACCCACCACGCCGATCACTTTGAGGGAGACGGCCACAAGGTGTATGAGCTGTGCGCCGAACAGCAGATCTTCCACAGCGGCTTCAGCCTCCTTCACTCGCGCTCTGACATCAGCGCCGGACACATGGCCGTCGAGTCTTGCAGTCGCCGTCCCATCTCCCTTCACCTCTAGCCAGAGTTGACCGCGTTGAACTGTCCGCGTCTGTTCAAGGAGGTTGGGCGGATCAAAGCGCCAGTCAACTTGGATGAAACCGGTGGCGTTTGTCATATTAGAGGAATAGTCTGTCCGACCGATGGGGTAGTTCACTGCATATCAGTGCGCCCCCGTACGCCCGCAGCCACTGGACTCGAACGATGATGCGCACTGCCGAGCCACAACCTGGATCAAGTTTGGGAAACTCAACCCAGTCCAGAGGTCGATGGTCCTTCCTTGGGGCATCCAAGGAGAAACAGGTTGACGCTGCCGAGCATGATAGACACCTCCGATCACTATCAATCGGATGGAAGCGTGACCAGCCTTGCCAAGATCTTCATGTCGGGGCGCAGCCAAGCCGTGCGGCTGCCCAAGAAACTGCGCTTCTCGGGTGACGCCGTGATCGCTCGTCGCCTGGGCAACGGCGTGCTGCTGCCGGTCGATGCGCCGTGGCAGACGCTTCAGCGGTCGCTCGACGAGTTCGAGCCCGGGTTCATGATCGAACGTCAGCAGCCCGACCGCCAGCAGGTTCGCGAAAGCTGACCGCGATGAGCGCGCCGCGCCCGGCAGGCCGGTGCGACCTGCGGGTCACACCGGAACACGGGGCCGCCGCTGCGCCCTGACGAAGCCCGCTCCTCAAGCCCGCCCCGCCGTCTCCGCAATCCCCGCCGCCAGCCTTGGCATCAGCGGCAGCGGCAGGTCGTGGCCCATGCCGGGGACGATGTCTTTCTCGGCGCCGGCGATGTGCTCGGCGAGGTGGTGGGCGGCGGCCACCGGAATCAGCGGGTCGGCCTCGCCGTGCATCACGAGCGTGGGCATGCGGATGCGCGAGAGCAGCGGCGTACGGTCGCCGTCGGCGACGACGGCGGTCAACTGACGCAGCGTGCCGGCCGGGTGCCACGAGCGCTGCACGCTGGCCAGCAGCCGCGCGTGCATCAACGCCGGGTCGGGCGGATAGGCCGGGCTGCCGATGGTCGCCAGCACGCGCTGCAAATGGGCCACCACGTCGTCGGGCCGGCTGCTGGCGGGCCGCGCCAGCAGCGCCTGGCGCACGGCCATCGAAGGCTGCGGCAGGCGGCGCGCGCCGGCGGTGGTCATCAGCAGCGTCAGGCTGCGCACGCGCTCGCCGTGGGCGGCGGCCAGGTGCTGGGCGATCATGCCGCCCATCGACGCGCCGCAGACATGCGCCTGCGCGATGCCCAGCGCGTCCAGCACGCCCAGCGCGTCGGCCGCCATCTCTGCCAGGCGGTAAGGGGCGCGCACGTTCAGGTGCAGCAGGTGGCGCATGCCGGCCCAGGCCAGGTTGGGCAGGCCCAGTTCGTCGAAGTGCTGCGACAGGCCGATGTCGCGGTTGTCGAAGCGCACGACGCGAAAGCCGCGCCGCACCAGGTCCTGCACCAGCTCGTCGGGCCAGGCGATCAGCTGCATGCCCAGGCCCATGATGAGCAGCACCGCCGGCGCGCCGGCCGGCCCCTGGTCGTCGACCTCGATCTGCAGCCCGTTGGCGCTGATCCTCATCGGCGCGCCTTGGCCGCCTTGCGCGCCGCCGAAGTCGCCGACGTGGCGGTCAGCGGGCGCAGCCGCCCGGCCACCTGCCCGACGGTGCCTTGCAGCGTGCCTTGCAGCGCCCCTTCCAGCGCGCTGCTGACCACCGCCTTGGTGACCTTGCCCACGGTGCTGCCCACGGCGCCGCTGATGCCGCGCTGCGCACGGTCCACCAGCGAGGCGCGGCGCGGCGTGTCGGCATGGTCGTGGTCGCCGGGGCGCGGCAGCGCCTGCAGGTCGTCGAAGGCGACGCGCAGGGCCTGCGCCAGCTCGGCCACGTCGGGCAGCGCCTGGGCGTCGGCCATCAGCCCGAAGTCGAGCGACTGGTCGTAGCTCTGCACCGTGATGTTGAGCCCCATGCCGTGCACGACGATGGAGGTGGGGTAGTTGGTCAGCATCTTGGCGCCCGCCATGTACAGCGGCACCGGCGGACCTGGAACGTTGGAGATGACGACGTTGGCCACCTGCGGGATGCGGTCGGCCACGCGCGCCTTGCCGTACAGTGCGGTGGCCGCCTCCAGCAGCCAGGGCACGCCCAGCGACGGAAAGTCGGTGGGCAGGATGCTCTTCAGCGAGCCCATGGTCGACTTCATCGCCGCGCTGGCGGCCTTGATGTGGGCCAGCCGCTTCAGCGGGTCGGCGATGTGGGTGCCCAGGCTGATCAGGCTCATCGAGGCCTGGTTGTCAGCGCTGGTGTCGCCCTTGGCGCGCAGCGAGATCGGCACCGCCGCCACCAGCGACTTGCGCGGCAGCATGCGCTTCTTGGCGAACAGGCGGCGCAGCGCGCTGCTGCACAGCATCAGCACCGTCTCGTTGAGCGTGGCACCGTGCGCCTGGCCCAGCTCGCGCAGCTCGGCCAGCGGCAGGCTGATGCTGGCGAAGGCGCGGCCCTCGGTGACCGAGTTGTTGAACACCGTGGCCGGCGCCAGCGTGATGTTGCCGCTGCCCTTTTTGCCGCTGAGCAGCGCGCTGTGCGAGACGGCCTGCGTGGCCGCGTCCTTCAGCGTGCCCACGGTCGACGGCAGGCTGCGGATGATGCCGGCCACCTTGCCGGCCTGGCTGGCCAGCACGCCGCGCAGCATCTCGGTCATGTCGAGCTTGAAGACGCGCTGGCGCTTGGCCGCGCGCGGCTCCAGCTTGCGCGGCTGCGGCGTCAGGTCGAGCAGCGCGTTGGCCAGCGCCACCGCGGCCTGGCCGTCCACCGCGGCGTGGTGCAGCTGGGTGTAGATCGCCGCGCGCCGCTGGCCGCCGGGGCCCGGCGCCAGGTCTTCGAAGACGTGGAACTTCCACAGCGGGCGCTGGCGGTCCAGCAACTGCGGGTGCAGGCGGCCGACGGCGGCTTCGAGGTCGGCGATGCCGGCGTTCTTCGGGCTGACGCCGGGCACGATGTGCTGGCGCAGGTCGGGCACGGCGTCCACCCAGGCCGGGTTGGCGATGTTCAACGGCATCCACCACAGGCGGCGGCGCAGCGCCGGCGTGGCCGGCAAGCGCTCGGCCACGTGCTTGCGCACCGCGGTGATGAACTTGCCCCTGAAGCCCGGCGGCAACTCGTACAGGTGCAGCGCGCCCACGTGCATGGGCATCTGCGGGGTTTCCAGGTACAGGAAGGTGGCGTCGAGTCCCGAGAGCTGGTTCATCGGCAAGGTCCGCGGCAGCAGTGGCCGGCGCATCTTAGACTGCCGCGATGAGCAGCCCCAGCACCGGCCCCGGCACCACCGCCCGTCGACGCTTCCGCCGCCGCGCCGACCAGGCGGTGGCCGCCGTGCGCATCGACCTCGACACCGACGGCCTGCGCTACCGCAAGTGGGGCCACGAGCAGTTTGCCAAGCGCGGCGACTGGCTGGTGGACAACGCCGGCGAGGTCTACACGGTGGACGCCGAGAGCTTTGCGCGCACCTATCGCAGCGTCGGCCGCGGCGCCTACCTGAAGACCACGCCGGTGTGGGCCCAGCGCGCGGCGCAGGCCGGCAGCATCGCCACCAAGGAAGGCCGCAGCGCCTACGAGGCGGGCGACTGGCTGGTCAGCAACGCCGAGGACGGCAGCGACGCCTACGCGGTGAGCGCCGCGCGCTTCGATCAGATGTACGAGGCCGACGACTGATCGGGCCGCGGCCGCATCGCCAGCCACTCGTTGCCCACCAGCGCGGCCAGCACCAGGCCGCCGCCGCCCAGCACCGCGGCGCTGGGCTCCTCGCCCGCGCCCAGCCACGCCCAGAGCACGCCGAACACCACTTCCAGCAGCGCCAGCAGCGAGATCTCGGGCGCCTTCAGCACGCGCGAGACGGCCATCGCGATCAGGCAGGGAATGGCCAGCTGCACGCTGCCCAGCAGCGCCAGCCAGCCCAGGTCGTGCGGCGTGGCGGCCAGCGGCAGCGCCAGCGGCAAGGTCACCGCGGCCGACAGCAGCGAGCCGGCCAGCACCGCGGGCAGCATGTCGCCGGCTTCATCTTCGCTATCGCCGTCGTCGAGGCCAGGGCCGTGGTGCAGGTGCTGCATCAGCGTCCAGTTGGTGGCCGCGGCAATCGGCACGCCGAGCGCCACCAGCACGCCCAGCCAGTGCGAGCCGCCGGCAAAGCCGACCTCGTGCCCGTACATCCACGCGATGCCGATGCCGGCCACGACGATGGCGCCCCAGGTGCGCAGCGGCAGCCGGTGGCCGAGGAAGAGCCGCGCGCCCAACGCCGTCAGCAGCGGGCCGAGCGACATGGTGATCAGCACGTTGGCCACCGTCGTCAGCGACAGCGCCAGCATGAAGGCGGTGAACATCGTCGCCCAGCACAGCGCCGAGATCCAGAACGCGCGGTCGCCGTTGCGCAGCGTGCGCCACAGCGCCGCCGGGCCGCGCAGCCAGCCCAGCAGCACGACCAGCGTCAGCGCGCAGAACACGGCGCGCCAGAAGGTGATCTCGAAGCCGCGCGCCGAATGCAGCCAGCGCGTGACGACGCCGGCGATGCTCCACATCAGCGTGCACAGCACCATCAGCCAGACGCCCTGGCGATGCTTCATCGCCACGCGCTCAAGCGGCTTCGCGGCTGGCCCGCTTGCGCTCGTGCTCCTTCAGGAAGCGCTTGCGCACGCGGATGCTCTTGGGCGTGATCTCGACCAGCTCGTCGTCGTCGATGAACTCGACCGCGTACTCCAGCGTCAGCTCGATCGGCGGCGTGATCTTGATCGCGTCTTCCTTGCCGCTGACGCGGAAGTTGGTGAGCTGCTTGGTGCGCACCGCGTTGACGACGAGGTCGTTGTCGCGGCTGTGGATGCCGACGATCATGCCTTCGTACACCGGGTCGCCGGGGCGCACGAACATGCGGCCGCGGTCGTCCAGCTTGCCGAGCGCGTAGGTGACGATCTCGCCGTCGTCCATGCTGATCAGCACGCCGTTCTTGCGGCCGGCGATCTCGCCCTTGTACGGCTCCCAACCGTCGAAGATGTTGCTGATGAGGCCGGTGCCGCGCGTCAGGTTCATGAACTCGTTGGAAAAGCCGATCAGCCCGCGCGCCGGGATGCGGTACTCCAGCCGCACGCGGCCGCGGCCGTCGGTCTCCATGTTGACGAGTTCGCCCTTGCGCTCGCCCAGGGCCTGCATCACGCCGCCCTGGTGCTGGTCTTCGATGTCGGCGGTGACCAGCTCGATGGGCTCGTTGCGCTGGCCGTCGACGTCCTTGAACACCACGCGCGGCTTGCCCACCGCCAGCTCGAAGCCTTCGCGGCGCATGTTCTCCAGCAGGATGGTCAGGTGCAGTTCGCCGCGGCCCGACACCTCGAACACGCCGTCTTCGCCCGACTCCTTCACGCGCAGCGCGACGTTGCTCTGCAGCTCTTTCTGCAGCCGGTCCCACACCTGGCGGCTGGTGACGAACTTGCCCTCGCGCCCGGCCAGCGGGCTGGTGTTGACGCAGAAGTTCATGGTCAGCGTCGGCTCGTCGACCTTCAGCATCGGCAGCGGCGCGGGCGAGTCGACGCTGGTCACGGTGACGCCGATGCCGATGTCCTCGATGCCGTTGATCAGCACGATGTCGCCCGGGCCGGCCTCGGCCGCCTGCTGGCGCTCCAGGCCCTCGAAGGTCAGCACCTGGTTGATGCGGCCCTTGTAGCTGCGGCCCTCGGGCCCTTCCATCACCAGCACGTCCATGCCCGGCTTGATGGTGCCGGCGTTGACGCGGCCGACGCCGATGCGGCCGACGTAGGTGCTGTAGTCCAGCGACGACACCTGCAACTGCAGCGGCGCCGCCGGGTCGCCCTGGTGCTCGGGCACGTGCTGGAGGATGGTCTCGAACAGCGGCTGCAGGTCGGCGCCCCAGGCCTCGCCGGCCGGCCCTTCCTTCAGCGAGGCCCAGCCGTTCAGGCCCGAGGCGTAGACGACGGGGAAGTCGAGCTGCTCCTCGGTGGCGCCGAGCTTGTCGAACAGCTCGAAGGCGGCGTTGATCACGTAGTCGGGCCGCGAGCCGGGCTTGTCGACCTTGTTGACGACGACGATGGGCTTGAGCCCCAGCGCCAGCGCCTTCTTGGTGACGAAGCGGGTCTGCGGCATCGGGCCTTCCTGCGCGTCGATCAGCAGCACCACGCCGTCGACCATCGACAGCGCGCGCTCCACCTCGCCGCCGAAGTCGGCGTGGCCCGGCGTGTCGACGATGTTGATGTGCGTGCCCTGCCAGGTGACGGCGCAGTTCTTGGCGAGGATGGTGATGCCGCGCTCGCGCTCGATGTCGTTGCTGTCCATCACGCGCTCGGCCACCTGCTGGTTGTCGCGGAAGGTGCCGCTCTGGCGCAGCAGCTGGTCGACCAGCGTGGTCTTGCCGTGGTCGACGTGGGCGATGATCGCGATGTTGCGGATGGGATGGGTCATGGTCGTTCAGGCCTGTGCGGCCTGCACCTCGAGGGGACTGAGAAGACGGTCGGGAATCAGTTCGCCGCCGGCGATGTGGCCGGCGCCGAGAAAGGCGCGCGGCGCCTCGGCATAGACGCGCACGGCCGGCGCATCGGCCAGCGCCACGCGGCGGCGCAGCCCGGTGAGGAAGCGCGCCGCTTCGTCGCCGGCCAGGTTGACGGCGGGCCATTGCTGCAGCAGCACGTCGGCGGGCAGCAGCAAGGCGGCGCGCTCGGCTTCGTCCAGCGCGGCCAGTTCGTCGATGGTGATCGCCTGCTCGACGCCGAGCGCGCCGCTGCCGGTGCGGCGCAGCGCCGCCAGGTGCGCGCCGCAGCCAAGCGCGGCGCCGATGTCCTCGGCCAGCGTGCGCACGTAGGTGCCCTTGCTGCAATGGACGTCGATCACCAGCGTGGGGCTTTGCCAGTCGACGATGGCGATGCGGTGGATCTCCACCTCCCGCGCCGGCCTTTCGACCTGCACGCCGGCGCGCGCGTATTCGTACAGCGCCTTGCCGTGGTGCTTGAGCGCGGAGTGCATCGGCGGCGTCTGCGCAATGCGGCCATGCAAGCGCGCGCAGGCGGCCTCGATGGCGGCGCGGTCGCAGCTCACCGGCCGTTCGTCGACCACCTGGCCTTCGCGGTCGCCTGAGGTCGTGCGTTGGCCCAGGCGCAGCGTGGCGCGGTAGCGCTTGTCGGCGTCCAGGCTGGCCTGCGCGAACTTGGTGGCGGCGCCGAAGCACAGCGGCAGCAGCCCGCTGGCCAGCGGATCCAGCGTGCCGGTGTGGCCGCCCTTCTCGGCGCGCAGCAGGCCCTTGGCCTTCTGCAAGGCGTCGTTGCTCGTCCAGCCGAGCGGCTTGTCGAGCAGCAGGACGCCGTGCACGGCGCGGCGCGGAGAAGCGGTGCGGTTCATCGGTTGCTCACGTTCGGCCGGGCTGCGCCCCACCTCACTCCTTGGCCCGCGTCGAATTCGCGCGCGCGATCAGCGCGTTGAGGTCCGCCGCGCGCTCGGTCGTCTGGTCGAAGTGGAAATGCAGCGTCGGCACGGTGTGGATCTGCAGCCGCTTGAACAGGCCGTTGCGCAGGAAGCCCGCGGCCTCGTTCAGCGCGTCGGCGCTGGCCTGCGGGTCGCCGACCAGCACCGAGAAGAACACCTGGGCGTGGGCGTAGTCGGGCGAGACGTCGACGTGGCTGATGGTCACCATGCCGATGCGCGGGTCCTTGAGGTCGCGGATCAGCTCCGACACGTCGCGCTGGATCTGGTCGGCGATGCGGAACGATCGATTGGCGGTGGATTTCTTGTGGCGCATGGCGATGAGCCCCTCTAAACGCAAGGGCCCCGTCGGCTGCCGACGGGGCCCCTGCAGCCGTTGGCAGGCGCGGACTACAGGGTGCGGGCGACTTCCTTGACCTCGAAGAACTCCAACTGGTCGCCTTCCTTGATGTCGTTGTAGTTCTTGAGCTTGATGCCGCACTCGAAGCCTTCCTTGACCTCGCGAACGTCGTCCTTCATGCGCTTGAGCGATTCGATCTCGCCGGTGTAGACGACCACGTTCTCGCGCAGCAGCCGGAAGCGCGCGTTGCGCGTGACCATGCCCGCGGTGACCATGCAGCCGGCCACGGTGCCGATCTTGCTGGCCACGAACACGGTGCGGATCTCGGCGGTGCCGATGACCTCTTCCTTCTGCTCGGGCGCCAGCATGCCCGACATCGCCGCCTTCACCTCGTCGACCGCGTCGTAGATGATGTTGTAGTAGCGGATGTCGACGCCGTTGCCTTCGGCCAGCTTGCGCGCGCCGGCGTCGGCGCGGGTGTTGAAGCCGATGATGACGGCCTTCGACGCGATGGCCAGGTTGACGTCGCTCTCGCTGATGCCGCCCACCGCCGCGTGCACGATCTGCACCCGCACCTCGGCCGTCGACAGCTTCTGCAGCGACTGCGCCAGCGCTTCCTGCGAGCCCTGCACGTCGGCCTTGATGATCAGCGACAGCGTCTGCGCCTGGCCTTCGCCCATGGTCTCGAACATGTTCTCGAGCTTGGCGGCCTGGCGCTTGTTGAGCGTGACCTCGCGGTACTTGCCCTGGCGGAAGGTGGCGATCTCGCGCGCGCGGCGCTCGTCGGCCAGCACCATGAAGTCGTCGCCGGCCTGCGGCACTTCGGTCAGGCCCTGGATCTCCACCGGGATCGAAGGCCCCGCCGATTCGGTGTTATGCCCGTCCTCGTCGATCATCGCGCGCACCCGGCCGTAGCTGCTGCCGGCCAGCACCACGTCGCCCTTCTTCAGGGTGCCGCTTTGCACCAGCACGGTGGCCACCGGGCCACGGCCCTTGTCGAGCTTGGCCTCGATCACCAGGCCCTTGGCCATGGCGTCCTGCGGCGCCTTCAGCTCCAGCACCTCGGCCTGCAGCAGCACCTGCTCCAGCAGGTCGTCCATGCCCTGGCCGGTCTTGGCCGAGACGGGGACGAACGGCGATTCGCCGCCGAACTCTTCGGGCACCACGCCTTCGGACACCAGCTCGCTGCGCACGCGCTCGACGTTGGCGTCGGGCTTGTCGATCTTGTTCATCGCCACCACGATGGGCACCTCGGCCGCCTTGGCGTGGTGGATGGCTTCCTTGGTCTGCGGCATCACGCCGTCGTCGGCGGCAACCACCAGGATCACGATGTCGGTGGCCTTGGCGCCGCGCGCGCGCATCGCCGTGAAGGCGGCGTGGCCCGGGGTGTCGAGGAAGGTGATGGTGCCGCGCGGCGTCTCGACGTGGTAGGCGCCGATGTGCTGCGTGATGCCGCCGGCCTCGCCCGCCGCCACGCGGGCGCGGCGGATGTAGTCCAGCAGCGAGGTCTTGCCGTGGTCGACGTGGCCCATCACCGTGACCACCGGGGCGCGCGGCAACTCGTCGCCGGTGGCGGCGGCCTGCTCTTCCTCGGTGAAGGCGTCGGGGTCGTCCAGCTTGGCGGCGAAGGCCTTGTGGCCCATTTCCTCGACGACGATCATCGCCGTCTCCTGGTCGAGCTGCTGGTTGATCGTGACCATCTGGCCGAGCTTCATCAACTGCTTGATGACCTCGCTGGCCTTGACCGACATCTTGTGCGCGAGGTCGGCCACCGAGATGGTCTCGGGGATGTGCACCTCCTGCACCACGGCCTCGGCCGGCGGCGTGAAGCTCGGGCCGTCGTCGTCGCGGCCGCCGCGGCGGCCGCCGCGCGGCGCGCGCCAGCCGGCGCGGGCGCCGCCGCCAGTGTCGCCGCGGGTCTTCAGCGCGGCGCGCTTCTTGGCGGCGTCGTCGGCCCAGCTCGACGACAGCTTCTCGCTCTTGACCTGCTTTTTGTCGCCGGGCTTGGCGGCGCCGGCGGCCGCGCCCGGCGCGGTGCTGCCGGGCTTGGCCGTCGGCTTGTGGATGGTGCCCTTGATGGCTTCCTTGGCGGCGTCGGGCTTGGCCTCTTCGGGCTTCTTGGCGACCAGCGTCTTGCGCGGCGCCGACATCATGGCGCGGATGGCCGCGGCTTCGGCCTCGGCGGCCTTGCGGCGGCGTTCCAGGTCGGCCTGGCGCGCGCTGTCCTCGGCGGCCTTGTCGGCGGCCTTGACGACGCGCAGCACGGGCTTCGGCGGCTCGGCCGGGGCCGCAGCAGCCGGGGCCGCGGGTGCAGCAGCAACGGCCGGGGCCGGCGTGGCGGCCGTGGCGGGTGCGGCAGCGGCAGCAGCGGGCGCGGCCTTGCCGGCGGCCTTGGCGGCAGCGACTTCGGCGGCGGCCTTGGCTTCGGCCTGGGCCTTGGCGGCGGCTTCCTCGGCGGCCTTGGCGGCAGCCGCTTCGGCGGCGGCCCTGGCGGCGGCTTCGGCGGCCTCGCGGGCCTGGCGCTCCTGCTCTTCGCGCACGCGGCGCTGCTCGGCCAGCTCCTGCTCCTGCAGGCGGATGGCCTCGGCCTGCGCGCTGGCTTCTTCCTCGCGGCGCTTGAGTTCCAGTTCCTCGGCGCTGGGGCCGGCGGGCTCCTCGACGGCCGGCGAGGCGTCGTCGCGCTTGACGAAGACGCGCTTCTTGCGCACTTCCACCTGGATGGTGCGCGCCTTGCCGCTGGCATCGGCCTGCTTGATCTCGCTGGTGCTCTTGCGCGTCAGCGTGATCTTCTTGCGCTCGCCGGCGGCGGCGGTGCCATGCGCGGTGCGCAGGAACTCGAGCAGGCGCTCCTTGTCGGCCTCGGTCAAGGCGTCTTCGGGCGACTTCTTGCTCACGCCGGCCGACTGCAGTTGCTCGAGCAGCGCCGCCGCGGGGCGATTGAGCTGCGCGGCGAACTGGGCGACGGTGGTCACGGCCATGTTGCGGACTTCCTATCCTGGGGTATGCGGTGTCGGTCGAGTCGGTGCTTGCGGCGGCGGCGGGCCTCAGGCGGTGAACCAGTGTTCACGCGCCTTCATGATCAACGCGCGAGCCTGCGCTTCGTCGACACCGGTCATCTCGGTCAGCTCGTCGACGGCCAGGTCGGCCAGGTCGTCGCGCGAATGGATGCCGCCACTGGCCAGCTTGGCGATCAGCTCGGGCGTCAGGCCCTGGCCTTCGAACTCCAGGTCGCGCAGGTCCTGCGAGACCTCCTCGACCTGCTCTTCCTTCTCGATCTCCATCGTCAGCAGCGCATCCTTGGCGCGGGTGCGCAGCTCCTGCACGGTGTCTTCGTCGAAGGACTCGATCTCCAGCATCTCCTGCAGCGGCACGTAGGCCACTTCTTCGAGGCTGGTGAAGCCTTCGGCGATCAGGATGTCGGCCACTTCCTGGTCGACGTCGAGCTTCTCGACGAACAGCTTGCGCACCGATTCGCTCTCGCTGGCCTGCTTGGCCTGCGACTCCTCGGCCGTCATGATGTTGATGCGCCAGCCGGTCAGCTCGGAGGCCAGGCGCACGTTCTGGCCGCCGCGGCCGATGGCGATGGCGAGGTTCTCCTCGTCGACCACCACGTCCATCGCATGGCGCTCCTCGTCGACGACGATCGAGGCGACGTTGGCCGGCGCCAGCGCGCCGATGACGAACTGCGCCGGGTCTTCCGACCACAGCACGATGTCGACGCGCTCGCCGGCCAGCTCGGTCGTCACGCCGTTGACGCGCGAGCCGCGCACGCCCACGCAGGTGCCGATGGGGTCGACGCGGCGGTCGTGGCTGACGACGGCGATCTTGGCGCGGCTGCCGGGGTCGCGGGCGCAGCTCTTGATCTCCAGCAGACCCTGCTCGATCTCGGGCACCTCCTGCGCGAACAGCTCGACCATGAAGCCCGGCGCGCTGCGCGACAGCATGATCTGCGGCCCGCGCTGCGTGGGGTCGACGCCCAGGATGAAGGCGCGCACGCGGTCGCCGCTGCGCAGGTTCTCCTTGGGGATCATCTCGTTGCGCTTCAGGCGCCCTTCGACGCGGCCGCTCTCGACGATGATGTCGCCCTTGTCCAGCCGCTTCACGGTGCCGACGAAGATCTTGTCGCCGCGCGACAGGAAGTCGTTCAACAGCTGCTCGCGCTCGGCGTCGCGGATCTTCTGCAGGATCACCTGCTTGGCCGCCTGCGCGCCGATGCGGCCGATCGGCACCGACTCGATCGCTTCCTCGATGTAGTCGCCGACCTCGATGTCGGGGATGCGGTCGATCGCGTCGGACAGCATCTCTTCGGCGTCGGCGTTCTGCAGACCGGCCTCGTCGGGCACCACCAGCCAGCGGCGGAAGGTTTCGTACTCGCCGGTGTCGCGGTCGACGGCGACGCGGATGTCCACCTCGCCGCCCTGCAGCTTCTTGGTGGCCGATGCCAGCGCCGCCTCGACGGCGCCGAACACCACCTCACGCTCGACCGTCTTCTCGCGCGAGATGGCGTCCACCAGCATGAGCATTTCGCGATTCATTCCTGACCTCCGTCTTGCGGCGCGGCCGGCGCGGCATCACCCGCCGCCGCCTGCGCCTTGCGTCCCTTGCGCCCCTTGAAGTCCAGCACCGGCACCAGCCGGGCCTCGCGGACTTCGTCGAGGCCGAACCCCAGAACCTGCTGCGTCTTGCCGTCTTCGAAGACCAGCGTCCAGCCGCCCTGCTCGTCGCGGCCGAGCAGGCCCTTGAAAGCCTTGCGCCCCTCGAAGGGCTCCTTGAGCGTCAGGCTGACCTGCGCGCCGGCGAAGCGCTCGAACTGCGCCTCGGTCTTCAGCGGTCGGTCGAGCCCGGGCGACGAGACCTCCAGCCGCTCGTAAGGCACGCCGTCGACCTCCAGCGCGTACTGCAGCTGGCGCGTCACCAGCTCGCAGTCGTCGACGGTGACCGCGTCGCCTTCGTCGCCGGTGGTGTAGCGCTGGCCGGGCAGGCGGTCGATCGTCACGCGCAGCAGCCCGCGCGGCGCGCGCTCCACGTCCACCAGCTCGTAGCCGAGGCCGCTGACGGTGCTCTCGATCGCGACGCGCGCGTCAGCACGGGGCGGCTGCGGGCGTGGCCGCGCGGCCCCTGCCGAAGCTTCCCTTGAAGGCTTTGCCGCCTTTGCTGCTTTTGCCGCCGTTGCCGGCCCCCGTGCTGCCAAGATCTGCGCTCGCTCCTGTCCAAGCCCGGGCTCTGCCGCCACCGTCTTGGACGCCGGCCCTTTCGTGCGCGGCCGGTACGGCATGTACGGCGGCCGGCCAAAAAGCCAAGCGAGCAAAAAAAATGGGCTGGAAAGTTTCCGCCCACGCAGCTTTACCCGGGAAAGCCGTGGAGTATAGCCGGCGGCAATCCCCCGGGCAAGGCCCATCGTGCCACGCAAGCGCTGGTGCTAGAATCGCCGGCTTCACGACACTCCTTCGGAAGACACCATGGGATTCCTCGCCGGCAAGCGGCTGCTGATCACGGGCGTGCTGTCCAACCGTTCCATCGCCTACGGCATCGCCCGCGCCTGCCGGCGCGAAGGCGCCGAGATCGCGCTCAGCTACGTCGGCGAGCGCTTTCGCGAGCGCAGCATCGAGTTCGGCCGCGAGTTCGGCACCGACCTCGTGTTCGACTGCGACGTCGGCAGCGACGAGCAGATCGAACGCCTGTTCGGCCAGCTCGGCGACGCCTGGCCGCAGTTCGACGGCTTCGTGCACGCCATCGCCTTCGCGCCGCGCGAGGCCATCGCCGGCCGCTTCCTCGACGGGCTGACGCGCGAGAACTACCGCATCGCGCAAGACATCTCGGCCTACAGCTTCCCGGCGATGGCCAAGGCCGCGCTGCCGCGCCTGCGCCCCGGCGCCGCGCTGCTGACGCTGACCTACCTGGGCGCCATGCGCGTGGTGCCGCACTACAACACCATGGGCCTGGCCAAGGCCGCGCTGGAGGCCAGCGTGCGCTTCCTGGCCGCCGACCTGGGCGCCCAGGGCGTGCGCGTCAACGGCATCTCGGCCGGCCCGATCAAGACGCTGGCGGCCAGCGGCATCAAGGACTTCGGCAAGCTGCTCAGCGCCTTCTCGGCGATGACGCCGATCCGCCGCGCGATCACCATCGACGACGTCGGCAACACCGCCGCCTTCCTGCTGTCCGACCTGGCCGCCGGCATCAGCGCCGAGATCGTCTACGTCGACGGCGGCTTCAGCCACGTGGCGCTGGCGGATCCGGACGCTGGGCCGGCCTGACGGTTCCCGACGCCGGCGCCCTGCTGCATTTGCACCACTCGCGCGTGACTCGCTTCAATCGCTTCACTCGCTTCACGCGCGCGCACACACGATGCGCGCGCCCTCGCCGGCCCGCAGGCCGTCCCGGCGGCGCGCGAAGTAGCGCCGGTTCAGTTCGTCGGGCGTGACGCTCTCGGCGGCAGCGAAACCCATCTCGAGCAGCCGCTCGCGCAGCGCCGGCGGATCGAAGCTGGACAACCAGGGCTCGCCTTGTTCGGCGGCCTTGTGCGCCAGCACCTCGGTGACCACGCGCTCGATCGGGTTGAGCATCGCCGCCGGCACCACGTGGTCGAAGCACAGCCGGCTGCCGGCGGCCAGGCCCGCCAAAGCCCGCAGCGTTGCCAGCACCGCGTCGGCCGTGAGGTACATCGTGACGCCCAGCCAGGCGATGCAGGCCGGCTGCTCGGCCCGGAAGCCGGCGCGCTGCAAGGCGGCGCGCAGATCGTCGCGCTCGAAGTCCAGCGCCGCGAAGCTCAGCGAGGGCGGCAACTCGATGCCGGCCTCGGCCAGGCGTTGCCGCTTGTCGGCCTGCGTGCCGGGGTGGTCGACCTCGAACACGCGCAGGCCCGCGTCGCGGTAGGGGTTGCGGTAGGCGAAGGTGTCGAGGCCGGCGCCCAGCACGACGTACTGGCGCACGCCGTCGGCGACGGCCTGGGCGAGTTCATCCTCGGCGACGCGGCCGCGCGCCACCAGCGCGGCGCGCAGCGCGCGCGACAGCGGATCGTTCAGCACGAAAGGGTCGGCGCGCAGCGCGGCCTCGGCGGCCAGGCCCAGCATCGGCAACGCGACGGGATCGGGCAGCACCAGCGGCTCGTCCAGCAACTGGTGCACGGCGCGCAGCGCGGCCACGGCCTGCGCCGTGCGGCTGGCCGCCCCGTGGCGGACGACATTCATCGAAACAGCGGACATCGCAGCCTCCGGTGATGGTGGAGGCGCCATCGTCCACCCTCACCTTGCGTCAGGGTCAAGGGCCGCGGCGCGCTGCACGTAGCGCAGCACCGCCGGCGTGAAGGCCGCGCCGGCGCGGATCAGCGGTTCGTTCTCGTAGGCCGCCAGCAAGCGGGCGGCCAGCCCGGCGTCGCGCCGCACGGTGCGGTCCAGCAAGGCCCGCCATTCGCGTGCCAGGCGCCGCGCCGCCGCGGCTTGCGGCGGCGTGCCGTCGGCCAGCAGCCGCTCGGCCCGCGCGGTGAGCGCGTGCCACTGCGGGTCCAGCGTCTTGTCCAGGCGCTGGAAGTCGTCGGCATCGATGTAGCGGGACAGCACGTCCAGACGCACTTGAACCGCCTGGTCGATGTAGGCGATCAAGGCCCGGTCCATGCCCTCGGGCAGCGGCAGGCCCGGTTGCTCGAACAGCATGCTGCTCCAGCGCCGCAGCAGCGCCATGTCGCCGTTCATCCAGCGCGCGCACAGGTCCATCCAGCGCCGCACCAGCGGCTGCAAGGCCAGCGCATCGGGCGCCACGCCGCGCTGCATGGCGTCGCGGATCGACTGCAGCAGCGGCGCCCATTGCGCGGCGCCGGAGGTCCAGCGTTCGAGGATGAGCCTGAGCTCGGTGACGCTGAAATAACGCTCTAGAACATTCATCGACGACAGGCTCGCCAGCCAGTCGTCGACGCCCGGCCGGCCGCCGCCGGCCAGCAGGCTTTGCATGGCGCCCAGCCGCTCGCGCAAGGCCTGGGCGCGGACGATGTCCTGGTCCAGCCGAGCGATCAGTTGCGCCACGATCGCCGGCAGCGCGGCGCCACCGCCGTCGAGCAGTTGCGCCACGTCGCCCAGCCGCAGGCCCAGCCGCCGCAGCGCCTGGATGCCGTGCAGCCGCGCGATGTCGTCAGGGCCGTACAGCCGGTAGCCGCCTTCCGAGCGCCCGGAAGGCCGCAGCAGGCCGATGCGGTCGTAGTGGTGCAGCGCGCGCACGGTGAGCCCGGTGCGCCTGGCCAGTTCGCCGACGCGCAGCAGCACGCTCACCGCTCACCCGCGCGGCCGCCTCAATCGGCCACGCAGTCGACGTAGTAGCCGGTGGCTTCGTCCTCGACGAGGCCGTGCACGTCGGTGTCGAAGCCGGGGAAGGCCTCGTTGAAGCGGCGCGCGAACTGCAGGTAGTCGATGATCTTGCGGTTGAAGCGCTCGCCCGGCACCAGCAGCGGAATGCCCGGCGGGTACGGCGTCAGCAGGCTGGTGGTGATGCGGCCTTCCAGCGCGTCGATGCCCACGCGCTCGGTCTTGCGGCGGGCGATGTGCGCATAGGCCTCGCTCGGCTTCATCGCCGGCTGCAGGTCGGACAAATACATCTCGGTGGTCAGCCGCGCCACGTCGTTCTTGGCGTAGGTCTCGTGGATGGCCTGGCTGAGGTCGCGCAAGCCCATGCGCTCGTAGCGCGGGTGCGCGGCGCAGAACTCGGGCAGGATGCGCCACAGCGGCGCGTTCTTGTCGTAGTCGTCCTTGAACTGCTGCAAGGCGGTGAGCAGCGTGTTCCAGCGGCCCTTGGTGATGCCGATGGTGAACATGATGAAGAACGAGTAGAGCCCGGTCTTCTCGACCACCACGCCGTGCTCGGCCAGGAACTTGGTGACGATGCTGGCCGGAATGCCGGTGGGCGCGAACTTGCCCGACAGGTCGAGCCCCGGCGTGATGATGGTGCACTTGATCGGGTCGAGCAGGTTGAAGCCGTCGGCCAGCGCGCCGAAGCCGTGCCACTTGGCGTTGGCCTTGAGCATCCAGTCGCTGCTTTTGCCGATGCCCGATTCGGCCAGCTTCTCGGGGCCCCAGACCTTGAACCACCAGTCGCGGCCGAAGTCTTTTTCCACCTTGCGCATGGCGCGGCGGAAGTCCAGCGATTCGAGGATGCTTTCTTCCACCAGCGCGCGGCCGCCGGGCGCTTCCATCATCGCCGCCGAGACGTCGCAGCTCGCGATGATCGCGTACTGCGGGCTCGTGCTGGTGTGCATCAGGTAGGCCTCGTTGAAGAGGTGGCGGTCGAGCTTGACGTTCTGCGCGTCCTGCACCAGCACCTGGCTGGCCTGGCTGAGGCCGGCCAGCAGCTTGTGCGTGCTCTGCGTAGCCCACACCATCTGGTCTTTCGGGCGCGGGCGCTTCTTGCCCATCGCGTGGAACTGGCCGTAGAAGTCGTGGAAGGCGGCGTGCGGCAGCCAGGCCTCGTCGAAGTGCAGGTTGTCGACGTAGCCGTCGAGCCCGTGCTTGATGGTCTCGGTGTTGTAGAGCACGCCGTCGTAGGTGCTCTGCGTCAGCGTCAGGATGCGCGGGCGCACCTGCGCGGGGTCGACGCCGGCCAGCAGCGGGTTGGCCCTGATCTTGCGCTCGATGGCCTCGCGGCTGAACTCGGCCTGCGGGATCGGGCCGATGATGCCGTGGTGGTTGCGCGTGGGCGTCAGGAACACCGGCACCGCGCCGGTCATGATGATGCTGTGCAGCACCGACTTGTGGCAGTTGCGGTCGACCACCACCACGTCGCCCGGCGCCACCGTGTGGTGCCACACCATCTTGTTGCTGGTGCTGGTGCCGTTGGTGACGAAGTAGCAGTGGTCGGCGTTGAAGATGCGCGCCGCGTTGCGCTCGCTGGCCGCCACCGGGCCGGTGTGGTCGAGCAGCTGGCCGAGCTCCTCCACCGCGTTGCAGACGTCGGCGCGCAGCATGTTCTCGCCGAAGAACTGGTGGAACATCTGGCCCACCGGGCTCTTGAGGAAGGCCACGCCACCGCTGTGGCCGGGGCAGTGCCAGGAATAACTTCCGTCCTGCGCGTAATCCATCAGCGCCTTGAAGAACGGCGGCGCCAGGCCGTCGAGGTAGCTCTTGGCCTCGCGGATGATGTGGCGGGCCACGAACTCCGGCGTGTCCTCGAACATGTGGATGAAGCCGTGCAGCTCGCGCAGGATGTCGTTCGGGATGTGCTGGCTGGTGCGCGTCTCGCCGTAGATGTAGATCGGGATGTCGGCGTTCTTGAAGCGGATTTCCTCGATGAACTTGCGCAGGTTCAGCACCGCCGGGTCCAGCTCGGGGCCGGGCGTGAACTCGTTGTCGTCGATCGACAGGATGAAGGCGCTGGCGCGGCTTTGCTGCTGCGCGAACTGCGCCAGGTCGCCGTAGCTGGTGGCGCCCACGACCTCGAAGCCTTCCTTCTCGATCGCCGCGGCCAGCGCGCGGATGCCGAAGCCCGAGGTGTTCTCGGAGCGGAAGTCCTCGTCGATGATGACGATCGGAAAATGAAAGCGCAGCATGGCAGGGTTCCCGAAGGCTGGGGCGGGGCGGTCGGCTGACGAAGGCGCGCAGTGTAGGGGCAGCGCGCCCGGGGCCGCGCTCGCTCTACACTGCCCGGCGCCTGGACCTTGGCGCTGGAGACGATGATGGACTGGAGCGCATCCACCTGGTGGTGGCTGGCCGCCGGGCTGCTGGTGGCCGCCGAGTTGCTGAGCGGCACCTTCTACCTGCTGATGGTGGCGCTGGGCTGCGTGGCCGGCGCGCTGCTGGCCTATGCCGGGCTGGGCGTGGCGGCACAGCTGGCGCTGGCCGCGCTGGTGGGCGCCGGCGCCACCGCCGCCTGGCACTGGCGGCGCGCGCACGCGCCGCGCTCGGCGCCGGTGGAAAGCAACCGCGACGCCAACCTCGACGTCGGTCAGACCGTCTTCGTCGAGGCCTGGGCCGGCGACCGCACGGCGCGCGTGCAATACCGCGGCAGCTGGTGGTCGGCGCACCTCGCGCGCGGCGCGGCGGCGGCCGCGGGGCCGCACGTCATCGTGGCCGTGCGCGGCAACCAGCTCGAACTGTCGCCCGCTGCCGCGGGCTGAAGGGAAACGGCGCCATGGAAGTCGTGATCATCATCGTCGTCATCGCGCTGATCTTCGTCGCGCGCACCTTCAAGATCGTGCCGCAGCAGCACGCCTGGGTGGTGGAACGGCTGGGCAAGTACGACCGCACGCTGACGCCGGGGCTGAAGTTCCTGGTGCCCTTCATCGAACGCGTGGCGTACAAGCATTCGCTCAAGGAAGTGCCGCTGGACGTGCCCAGCCAGGTCTGCATCACCAAGGACAACACGCAGCTGCAGGTGGACGGCATCCTGTACTTCCAGGTCACCGACCCGATGCGCGCCAGCTACGGCTCCAGCGACTACCTGGCCGCCATCACCCAGCTGGCGCAGACCACGCTGCGCAGCGTGGTCGGCAAGATGGAACTGGACCGCACCTTCGAGGAGCGCGAGCTGATCAACACCAGCGTCGTCAACGCGCTGGACGAGGCGGCGCTGAACTGGGGCGTGAAGGTGCTGCGCTACGAGATCAAGGACCTCACGCCGCCGGCCGACATCCTGCGCAGCATGCAGGCGCAGATCACCGCCGAGCGCGAGAAGCGCGCACTCATCGCCGCCAGCGAAGGCCGCCGCCAGGAGCAGATCAACATCGCCACCGGCGAGCGCGAGGCCTTCATCGCCCGCAGCGAAGGCGAGAAGCAGGCGCAGATCAACACCGCGCAAGGCGAGGCCGAGGCCATCAAGGCCGTGGCCGACGCCACCGCCGAGGCCATCCGCAAGGTGGCCGAGGCGATCCGCCAGCCCGGCGGCGAACAGGCCGTGCAGCTCAAGGTGGCGGAAAAGGCGGTGGAGGCCTACGCGCAGCTTGCGCAGAAGAACAACACGATGATCGTGCCCGGCCACATGGGCGAGGTCTCGGCGCTGATCGGCACCGCGATGGCCTTGATGAAGAAGGGCCCCGGCCCGACGCCCGGCTAGAATCCGCGCCCTGCCCTGGCTGCGCAAGCGTCGCGCAGGCACGGAGGGATGGATGAGTGGTTTAAGTCGCACGCCTGGAAAGCGTGTGGGGGTTAACAGCCCCCCGCGGGTTCGAATCCCGCTCCCTCCGCCAGGATACTCCCTCCCCAAGGTGCACGAGCGTGCAGCAAGGGTGCAGGTAGAGAAGTCCTAAGCTGTTGATTTGACAGCGGTTTTCGACTCACACACACTCGCGTAAGTGCACCGAAGGCGAAGTCCGGTGCGCCAGCCTCGCGCCGCTTACTGGCGGACGGACTGGCGGACGGACTGGCGGACGGACCAAGCGAGGTGACGCATGTCGAAGGTCTCAAAGCGTGGCGCGAAGCTGCATCTGCTGACCGCGCGGGAAGTGCTGAACGCCGGTGACGGCGACCACGGTGACGGCGGCGGGCTGTACCTTCGCGTCCGGGATTCAGACCGTTCGGCGGCCTGGATCTACCGCTTCACATCGCCTACAGGCCGGCGCCGGGAAATGGGCCTTGGCGCCGCGCACCGCGCCAACGCTCAGCAAGCCGGTGCCTCGCTGACCGGCGCGCGCGACCTGGCGCACCGCTGCCGCGAGCAACTGCGTGCCGGCATCGACCCTATCGATGCCCGTGACGGTCGGCGCGACGCGCAGCGCGAGGCCGAAGCCGCCAAGCGATCCGCCGAAGCCCTGGACCATTGGACGCTCGCCCGCTGTGCACGCGACTACTTCGAGCGCGCGATCGAGCCCAGCCGTACGCCCAAGCACGCCGCGCAATGGATCAGCTCGCTTGAAAACCACCTCGCGCCCGAGCTGTGGCATGCGCATGTCGACAGCATCGAGCCGCCGGCGCTGCTGGCCGCGCTGCTGGCCGTGAAGCCGCACGAGCGCGCGCGCAACCTCAAGGGCGACAAGCTGCCCGAGACGATGCAGCGCCTCCGCCAACGGCTGGACGCGACCTACGAAGACGCGATCTTTCACCGGCGCGCGACCAAGAACCCGGCCGCCGCCGTCAAGCGCAAGATGCGCGAGGCCGCGCCCAAGCGCGACCGCGGCCAGTTCCGCGCGCTGCCGTACAAGGAAGCGCCAGCCTTCATGGCCGTGCTGCGCCAGGCCGAGGGCATCGCCGCGCGCTGCCTGGAATTCGCGATGTTGACTGCTGCGCGCACCAGCGAGGCATTGCTGGCCGAGTGGAGCGAGTTCGACCTCGATGCGGCCGTCTGGGTCGTGCCACCGAACCGCATGAAGTCCGGCGAGGCGCATACGATCTTCCTGTCGCCGCGGGCCGTCGACATCCTCAAGGACATGCAGCGCCTCGGCGAGCGCCATGTCTTTCCGACCAACGCCAAGCGCGATGTCGACGGCGCGTCGGCGGCGATGTCCAACATGTCCATGCTGGTGACGCTCGACCGGCTCGGCTATCGCGACCGCACGACCGTGCACGGCCTGTGCCGCGCGACGTTCAGCACCTGGGCCAACGAGACCGGAGCGGCGCGGCCCGACGTGATCGAGGCGTGCCTTGCGCACGAGGAATCCAACCGCGTGCGCGCGGCCTACAACAGGTCGAAGTTCAACGACGAGCGGCGTGCACTGCTGGAAGCCTGGGCAGAGTACCTGGCGAGGCCTGCAGCGCCCGTGATCGAGCTTGAGAGCAAGCGAGCCTGACCGTACCGCCGCCCGGCCGGATGCCGGGCACCGTGGCCGCTGCGGACCAGCGGCAACAAGGCGGCCCTGGTGGGTGGTAGAGCACCTGCCAGGGCCTGGCCAAGACCGATGAAAGGAACATCGACATGGTTACCTCAATTGTCCCCGCACCGGCGCCGCGCGCCGATCTGCGGACCCAATCCAACCCGCAGGCGTTCCGCCGCCACATGGCCCGTTTCGAGTTGGCCAAGACCCGGTTGCTGCTGGCCGAGGGCAACCCCGAGCGCGCGGCAGCCGCGTTTGCCCGCGCCAAGACGTGGCGGTGGGATCCGGCGATGCAGGCGGCGCCGGCGGCCGACGCAGCCGACCAAGCGAATGGAGGGGTGAATCATGGCTGACAAGACCGAGTTCGTAGCCACGCTGCCATTGCATGAAGCACGCTGCAGCCTGGAGTTGAAGATGGACCAACTGAAAGCCATCACATCCTTCCTGGTGGTCGGCGAGCTCTACCAGATGGCGGACGGCGTACAGGCCGGCGTACTCGGCCTGGTGTCTGACCTGACCGATGAGGTGGCAGCTTTGGCGGCTGTGGTGGACCGGGCAGTCGGCGGCGAGGTGAGCCATGGCTGACAAAGCCTGCTTCGACCTGCTGGCCACCAAGGCCGAGCAGTTGCAGGATCTGATTGCAGTCCTGGCCGTGCTGGAAACCGCGGGCGAAGCGGAAAAGTTGGCGCGGCTGGCCTACATCGCCGAGGATCTGGTGGCTGAGGTCGTCCGCCTCGTCTACGAGGTCTTGCCGAAGTAGCCAGCCACGGGCTGACCGGCACCACCGCGGGCCCTTCGGGGCCCGCTGCTTGTTCGGCCGGTGCTGCCGCCTTACCGCGAGCCGATGGACTGCCATCAGAGTGCAATGGCGCCGCTGGGCACTTTGGTGTAAAGTCGTCGCTATTCGGCGAGACCGAATTCTGAATCCCTCTGTCGCGCGTACCTAGCTTGAGAAGGTGGTCGCAAGGCGTTGACGGGGGTTCTAAGGCTAGTTCGAAGACACCGTGCCCCGGCCCTGGATGGGGCGGCTGGATGGCCTGCACGGGCGTAGAACTAATCCCTGGATGGGGAAGCGTTGAGCTAACTGCTCGCGCTTCCCTTTTTCGTTTCTGGGTGGCGCGGGCCTCGAAAACACGAGGTTTCAATGTCCGCACACTCGACGACATCCACCCCCGCCGCGCTGCTATCCGAAACTGAATTCCGCGGATTGCTCCGCGTGAGCGAGCGCAAATTCAAAGCACTCCGCGCGGCAGCAGTGATCCCCCCTCCGCTGGAACTGGGGCCGCGCGTGGCGCGCTGGACCCACGATGACTATTTGAAGGTTGTCGAAGCGCTGCCGCGTCGCGAGAAGGCGCCCGAACCGCAGCGCCTGCACGATGGCCGCCGCGCGCGCATCGAACGGATGAAGGTGACTGGCCAATGAACGCGCCCGACATCGCCATCAATGCCGAGCGCAAGGCCTGGGCAACAGTACAGGCACAGTGCGCGTTAGCAGGCTTCAAGGCTGACCTGATCGACAACGACGATGGTTGCCTGATGCTGATCGTTAGCCGCTGGGCGTTGACTCGCAGCTTTTCGTTGCCGGCGGATGTGGAGAGCTGGCTGCGGCGCGTCGGGGCGCCGGCGTGATGTCCGGCGCTATCGACTGGCACGGCCCGCGCCGGCAGCCGTGCCCGGCCTGCGGCCGCAACGAGCGCGACAGGACGCTGGGCATCACGCTGAACGATGACGGCACCGGCGTGGCGCATTGCTTCAGGTGCGAGTACGTCAGCACGCTGCGCGACGACCGGCCCAGCGCCAAGCCCGCAACGGTGCGCCTGGCGGCCCCTACACGCCGCGAACCGGCGCCGGCGCTGTCTACGCACTGGTTTGACTTCTTCGCGCGCCTGGAGCCCGTCGCAGGCCCCGCGCAGGCCTACCTGAAGGCCAGGCGCTGCGTCGTCCCGCCCTTTGACGGCGCCCTCCGGTGGCATCCCAACCTGCGCCATCCGAGCGGCCACACCGGCCCGGCGCTGGTCGCGCTTACCACCGATGCTGTGACGCGCGCGCCGCTGACGTTGCACCGAACGTGGGTTCAGGCCGACGGCACCAAGGCCCCGGTCGACCCCCCGCGCCTGCTGCTGAGCGGCCATCGGAAAGCCGGCGGCGTGATCCGGCTGTGGCCCGACGAAGCCGTCACCGCCGGCTTGGCTGTGGCGGAAGGCATCGAGACAGCGCTCGCGCTCGCGCACGCTTACCAACCGGCCTGGGCCTGCATCGATGCCGGCAACCTGGCCGCGCTGCCGGTGCTCGGCGGCATCGAGTCGCTGCTGATTGCAGCCGACCATGACGACGCCGGCATCAAGGCCGCGCAGGCCTGCGCCGCGCGCTGGGCGGCTGCCGGGCGTGAAGTGCATGTCGCGATGCCCGAGCAGCGCAAGTCAGACTTCAACGACGTGGCGGTGGCCGCATGACGATCGCGGGCGTACACCGGCTTGTCAACACGGCGAGACGGGTGCCGGCGCCAACGGCACAGCCGGACGAGGGATCGCAGCATCGCGGCAGGTGCCTGGCTTCAGAGCCGGCCGGCTTTGATGCCGCCGACCTCGTGTTGATGGACATGCCTGACCCGGTGTTCCTATGCCGGCCTTGGGTCTCGGAAGGTGTGGCGCTGATCGTCGGGCGCCCGAAGATCGGCAAGACCACGCTGCTGCGTCAAGTGGCCGTGCAAGGCAACGTCGGCGGCAAGCTGCTGGGTTCGGATTGCATATCCGCTGAAGTCCTGTTCCTGTCGCTGGAAGAAGGCCCGCGCCTGATGCGCACGAAGCTGCGTTCAATGAACCTGTCCGCAGAAGCGCTCAGGGGCATCCGTGTTGAATTCGAGTGGCCGCAGGGTCTGCCTGGCGTCGAACGCATCCGGGAATGGCTGCAAGCCCGACCGGACCCCAAGCGCATGCCAGTGGTGATCGTCGACAGCCTCACCCGCTTTCGTACACCGCCGCCAGAGCGCGGCATGGCATTCGCCGCCGACTATGAGGCCGTGAAGATGCTGGCTGACCTGGCCAAGGAGTTTCCCGGCCTGGCCGTGCTGGTCCTGCATCACACAACCAAGGCGATGCCCGACGACCCGGTGGCCGCAATCAGTGGCACCTATGGGCTGACGGCGGCGGCCGACAACTACATGATCCTGCTGAAGCAAGGGCAGAAGTTCAGGCTGCACTGCGGCGGCCGCTTGTGGGCCAGCGACGACGCCGACTTCGAGCTGGTGCGCGAGGCCGGTGGCTGGGCGCTTGGCGGGCTGTGGAGTTTCGGCGTGGAGTCAATCTCACCGAAGCAGACGCAGGTGCTCGACCTACTCAAAGCGGGCGCCAAGACGGCCGCAGCACTGGCCAAGGCAACAGGCCAGGAGGACAGCGCCATGCGCCATATGTGCGCCGCCATGGAGCGCAAGGGACTCATCTGCCGGATCGCCAACGGCTGGGGAATTGCGCAGTGACCTCCCCTTCTCTCTCTTCTTCTTCACGTTCTTCACGTATTCACGTTCTTCACGAAGTTCACGGTGAGCGTGAAAAGCGTGAAGTGTGTGAGGGGGGGAACGGTTGCGCGCCTTGCCGAGCTTGCCTCGGCGCGAAAAATCGGCGCCCGGTTGTCTAGACAAGCAAGCCCGCATAGACAGATGAATCCTCCGCCAAACCCCCAGCACCGGCGCGGCTGGCGCGACGCCGCCCGGCGCGTCCGCCAGCCAGTCCACCACCTAGCCGCAACTGAAAGACACCATGCTTGAACGACTGCGCACCTTGTGGCGCCGCATCAGTCCCCACCATCGCCGCATCGCCGCAAAGCGTCGGCTCGAAGCCGTGCTGCACGAACACGGCATTTCCAGAACGCGCGCCGCGCGGATCGCCAGCCACTACCTCAAAAAGGACGCTCCCCATGCCTGAAGCCACCCAGACCCACGAGACCACGCCCGAGCCGACCGGCGACGAGGTGAAGAACCCGGCCGCCGTGCTGCTGAAGAACAAGGAACTGCTGGCGCGCAATGCCGAGCTGCAGGCGCGCGTCACCGAACTCGAAGGACAGGCCCAGGCGCTGACCGAGGCACACAGCAAGCTGCAGGCCGACTTCGCCGACTTTCACATCCGGCGTCCGCTGGCGCGCGTGGCCGAGCAAATCTCGCCGGTGCCGGACCTGTGGATGGCCGAGTTCTCGAAGCTGTACGACGTGCGCCAGGTCGGCGACGATCTGCGAGTCTTCGACAAGAAGACGGGCGAAATGTGCGTCGTGCCTGAAGGCACGCGCACGGCTGGCAAGCCCATTGATCTGACGCCCGAAAGCCTGTGGGCGTTTCTCGATCGGGGCGTCAGCGAGAGGAGCAAGAAGGACTCTGAGTGTGATCCTCAGGCCGCCCGATTCAACTGGTTGATGCGCTACCTCGGGCCCTCGGGCGGTGGTGCAGTCGGCAGCTTCGGCAGCGGCTTGAAGGGCGTGATGCCAAGCGCACCGGCGCCCAGTCCTGAGCCCGCATCGACACCGCCGCTCGGCTTGCGCTGAGCAGCCTAACCGCCTAACATTACGGCACCGCCTGGCCACGCTGGGCGGCACCCCTCTTGGGCGCCACGCGCCTGCGCTGACCGTTCACGACGGCCTGCGAATCAACCCCCTTGATTCCGAAAGGCCCTACCGTGGCTGTCACCCAAATTGCGGACGTAGTCGTCCCGACCGAATTCACTGCCTTCCTCGTTGAGAACGTTGCAACCAAGGCCGCGCTGGTCCAGTCCGGGCTGATGGCGCGCAATGCAGCCATCGATGCCCAACTGAAGGCCGGCGCGGACAGCTTCAGCGTGCCCTTCTGGCGCGATCTGTCCGACGACGCTGCCGACCTCGCGAACGACAACCCGGCATCCATCGCCACGCCGCGCAAGCTCGGATCCGGCAAGCAGCTCATTCGCAAGGCCTTCCTGCACGCCGGCTGGTCGGCGATGAACCTGGCGTCCGAACTGAGCGGCAGCAACGCATTGACCCGTATTCAGGAGCGTGTCGATGCCTACTGGACGCGGGAGCTTCAGCGCCGGCTGATCGCCTCTCTGAACGGCATCCTAGCCGACAACGCTGCGAACGACGGCGGCGACATGATCATCGATATCAGCGGCGCGGCCGGGACGGCAGCGAACTTCAGCGCGGGCGCTGTCATAGATGCTGCTGCAACCTTGGGCGACTCGCTGCGCGACCTGACCACGATCGGATTGCACTCCTCAGTCTACAAGGCTGCGCTGAAGTCCGATCTGATCCAGACTGTTCCGGCATCGCAGGGCGGCTTCATCCAGACCTTCCGCGGCCTGGCCATCCTGATCGACGATGAACTGCCGCTGGCCGCCGGCGTGTACACGTCAGTCCTGTTCGGCGCCGGCGCTTTCGGCTTCGGCGTGAGCCAACCGCGTGTGTCCGCTGGCACCGAAATCGAGAGCGTCCCCGGCGCCGGTAACGGCGGCGGCCAGCAGATCCTGCATTCGCGGGTGAACCTGGCTGTGCACCCGGCCGGGTTTCAGTGGCGCGAAGCCAGCGTCGCAGGCGAAAGCCCGAGCGTCGCCGAGTTGGCCATGGCGGCCAATTGGGATCGCGTCGCGGGGTCGCGCAAGCACGTCCAGATCAGCGCTCTGAAGCACAAGCTGCCGTGACGACGCGCGGCAAGCTGCCTGGGCGCGTGAAGGCGCCCGAGGACAAGCGGTGCGTCGGGCGGCCGATGAAGATGCCGCCGCCCGATGCGCTGGAAGTCATCCGCGCGACCACCTCCACCGGTGCGACCAAGCGCGGGGTTGCGATGGCGCTGGGCGTGAACCTGGACGTGCTTGCGCGCTGGCTGGCCGAGCACCCCGAGCTGGCTGAGGCCTTCGCCGAGGGACGCGAGACCGAACGCAGGGTCCTTCACGCTCGTCTGTTCGAGCTTGCCACGAAGGGCGAAGGCCGGGACTCGCTCATCGCGGCGATGTTCTTGCTGAAGTCGCGGCACGGGTACGTCGAAGGCGAGAAGGACGCGCAAACCAATCGCGTGAGCATCAACTTCCAGCTTCCAGGCGCACAGCCGCTTAACACGCTCGTTATCGACAATGATGCAGATCGAATTCACCGACTTCCAGCAGCGCCTGCTGAGTCTGCCCGAAGAGGTTGACGTTTTCGCCGGTGGCGGGCGCGGCGGCGGCAAGTCTTACGCGCTGGCGCTGCTGGCCCTGCGTCACTGCGAGCAGTACGGCGAGCGTGCGCGGGTGCTCTACCTGCGCAAGACTTACGCGGGCCTGCGCGACTTCGAGCTGGTCACGCGCGAGCTGTTCGGGCTGGTCTATGGCACGGACGCGCGCTACAACGGCAGCGAACACCTGTGGCGGCTGCCCAATGGTGGCTACATCGAGCTAGGCCAGCTTGAGACTCACGCCGACTATGCCAAGTACCAAGGCCGCTCGTTTACGCTGCTGCTGATCGATGAGGCTGGCCAGTACGCGCAGCCCAACTTGTTGGACTTGATGCGCTCCAACCTGCGCGGCGCGAAGGACATCCCGATTCGCGTTGTCGTGGCCGCGAACCCGGGCGGCCCGGGGCATCACTGGATCGCCAAGCGCTACGTATTTCAGGCCGGACCTTGGAAGCCCTTCCGCGAGGGCACGAGCAAGCGCTTGTGGGTCTACGCGCCGTCGACGTACGACGGTAACCAGTTCATCGACCGCGATCAATACCGCGTTCAACTGGAAAGCGCATGCCCGACCGACCCGGAGCTGCTGCGCGCGTGGCTGACCGGTGACTGGGCCGTGAACCGCGGCGCCTACTTCGCCATGGTGCTGGACGAGTCGCGCAACGCCTTTGACCCCTGGCAGGCCATCCCCGAAAGTTGGGACTATTGGCTGGCGCACGACTTCGGCAGCGCGGCACCGAGCGTCACCTACGTCGTGGCCCAGTCGCCAGGCGATCAGCACGAGGGCGCGTTCTACCCGCGCGGATCCATCGCGCTGGTCGATGAGCTTGCGGCCGTGCGGCGCGACAACCTGAACATGGGCTTGGGTTGGACCGCGGCGACCACCGCGGAAGAGGTCATCGCCATGTGCAAGCGCTGGGACATCAAGCCGCGCGGCGTGGCCGACGATGCGTGCTTCGCGAAGTCGGGCCTTAGCTCGGGCAGCATCGCCGACGAATTCGCGCGCAAGGGCGTGACCTTCGAGCCCGCGAAAAAGGCCGACCGCATCACGGGGTGGCAGTTGATGCGTCGCATGCTGGCCGACGCCGGCAAGCCCGATGTGCCTGGGCTGTACATCAGCCGCGCCTGCAGCTACTTCTGGTCGACCGTGCCTTACCTGGCACGCGATCAGAAGCGCGTTGAGGACGTGGACAGCACCGGGCCTGACCATGCCGCTGATGCGTGCCGTTATGGGCTGCTGCGGCTGCGCCGCGCTGCGTCGGTGGGGCCCTTGCGGATCTGAAGTGGCCTGCGCGCCGAGCGCCGCACGGGCGACCTGCTGTAGTGGGTGTGCGCGCCGGTTTCGGACGGTTGGCTTGTGTCGGCTGCCTCGCGCCCCCTAACGCCGGTCATTGGGGCACGTCCCTACCGGTTTCGCGCGGCGCGCACGGCGCAGTTTAGGGCGTGCCGGAGCGACTCCCGCGCGCGCTGCCGCGACGCTCATGCTGCAGCCGCCATTCTAGCGCGGGCTACAGTCGCGCGCATGTGCTCGAACTACATCGCCGTCACCCGCACGGACCGGCTGCTCACCTTCTTCGGCGTGGCGCGCGACCCGAGCGAGCCGCCGCCCGAGTTCAGCGCCGAGATCTGGCCGCAGCGCCTCGCGCCCTTCATCCGCCGCGCCGAAGACGGCAGCGGCAATCGGCAGATCGAGGCCGGCCAGTTCGGGCTGCTGCCCTTCTTCGCCAAGGAGCTGGCCTACGGCAGGCGCACGTACAACGCGCGCAGCGAGACCGTCGCCACGCTGCCCAGCTTCCGCGATGCCTGGAAGCGCGGCCAGCGCTGCATCGTGCCGGCCGAGGCCATCTTCGAGCCCTGCTGGGAGACCGGCACGGCCGTGCGCTGGCGCATCCAGCAGGCGGGCGAGGTGCCGATGGGCATCGCCGGCGTCTGGGCGCGGCATCCCAAGCTGACCACGAAGGATGGCAAGCCGATGCTCAGCTTCGCCATGCTGACCGTCAACGCCGATGGCCATCCGGTGTTCAAGCGCATGCACAGGCCCGAGGACGAGAAGCGCATGGTCGTGATCCTCGACCCCGCAGAGTACGACCGCTGGCTGCAGTGCACCGTGGCCGAGGCGGCCAGCTTCTTTCGGCAGTGGACGGGCGCGCTCGACGCCTTCCCCGCACCGCTGCCACCGCGCCGACGCCAGGGCGCAGATGAGGCTGCAGAGCCACCGGACGACGCTTGACCGCACCTTGATCATCGAGTTCGCATCGTGCGACTTCGATCCATGCTTGAGATTGACCGCCTTGGCCGCCCGCATCCCTTCATCCGCGGCACGCCGCAGCATCTCGCCGGCCTTGCGCTGGGCGCGGCAGGCGGGGCGGAATCAAGTGGCGGACGGACTGGCGGACGGACGAAAAACGGTCCGCAGAGCCTTATTTCATGCGGGTGTTGACAGACGCTCCCTCCGCCAGGAACATCGAAAACACGGGCCTCGCAGGCCCGTTTTTCTTTCCACCCACGTCCCTACCCATGTCTTGACGGGCGCGCTCGACCGCGTTGCGCGGCGGCGCGGAATCGGTGCGAAGGCCCCGCCGCCGCCCCAACGACAACCGGCCCCGAAGGGCCCGCAAAGGTGCAGGTCGTGGCCGGCGCCGCAGCGCCCGCCATGCCGCGCCGATGCCGACAAAATGGCCTTTGGGCGCTCTTGCGCAGGATCAAGAAGCATCCTAATATCGGACACAGATATTCTTTTATCGGACTGATCGGCGGCAGGAGCAGACAGGTTCATGGCGGTCTTCGATCCGTTTCCGGTGCCGGCGCATCAGGGTCTGGCGCCCACGCACGTCATCGACTGGGAGGCCATCGCCAGCACGCTGGTGCGCCGCATCCTGGCGCTGCAGCGCGGCGAACGGGTGATCATTTCCACCGACCCCTACTACGGCGGCGCCGCGCTGGACGCGCTGCGCTGCGAGATCCAGCGCGCCGGTGCGCTGGAACTGGCCAGCATCCTGCACTGGTCGCCCACGGTGTCGCAGTTGCGGCTGCCGAACGGGCGGCATCCGGACCGCGAGCTGGACCAAGCGGAGACGGCGGCGATGAAGCAGCTCTTCGCCTGTGCCGACGTGTTCGTGCTGCTGATGAACGACCGGCGCAGCCCGCGTCGCACGGTGGCCAACTCGCAATCCGACGAGGTGGTCAACGAGTGGCGCGGCGGCCGTGCCGTGCACCTGCACTGGTTCCAGGATCCACGCTTTCCGGACCCGTCGCACCCGGTGAACCTGCTGCACGATCGCGTCACCGAAGCGGCGCTGATCCGGCTCGACTACGACTGGATGCGCCGCCTGATGGAGCGCATGGTGCAGCTCATCGCGGGCCGCGAGCTGCGGCTGACCGATGGCGCCGGCACCGACCTGCGCTTTCGTGCCGGGCTGCAGTTCCACACCAACTACGGCGATGCCTCGCGCGAGCGCATGGCGCGCTTCACCAGCGGCCGCGACCGCGAAGAGGAGGCGCCGGTCGGCAGCTTCCGCTTCATTCCCGAGGCCGGAACGGCCCACGGCCGGCTGGTGTTCCCGCGCCGCAAGGACGGCCAGTCACCGGCACTCGGCCGCGGGTTCGACACGCAGCCCTTCGCCGACGCCGGGCTGGCCTTCGAGTTCCGCGATGGCCAGGTCGTGGCGCTGCAGACCGAAGGCGACCAGCAGGCGCTGATGCAGGCCTGGCAGGCCGAGACCGGCGACAAAGGCGGCCTCGGTGAAGTGATCATCGGTTGCAACCCGCTGCTCACGCCGGTGCCCGGCAGCACGTTCCTGCCGCACTACGGCTTCGGCGCCGGCGTGCTGCGCCTGATCCTCGGTGACAACACGCTGTCCGGCGGCCGCGCGCGTTCCAGCTTCCACCGCTGGCTGATGTGGAGCGACGCCTCGCTCGAAGTCGAAGGCCGCCCGCTGATCGACCGCGGCCGGCAAGTTCCGCTCGAAGCGCTCTGTTCCTGAACCCTTGCCAAGAGAACCCGCCATGCCTTGCTCCCGCCGCAGCGTGCCGTTCCTCCTCGCCGGCCTGCTGTTGGGCGCGGTGACGGCCGAAGCCGCCGATGGCTTTCCCACGCCCGGCAAGCCCATCCGCATCATCGTGCCGTTCACGGCCGGCGGCCAGGCCGAGACGATGGCGCGCATCGTCGGCACGCGCCTGGCCGACGTGCTAGGCGTGCCGGTGATCGTCGAGACCAAGCCCGGTGCCAGCACGGCCTTGGGCGCGTCGGAGGTCCAGCGGGCCGCGCCCGACGGCCACACGCTGCTGTTCACCAACGGGCTGACCCATGCGCAGAACCCGCACCTGCGTGCCAAGCTGGCCTACGACCCCCGGAAGTTCACGCCGATCTTCCAGCTGGTCGAATCCGGCAACGTGCTGATCGCCAACCACTCGCTGCCGGTCGGCAACGTGCGCGAGTTGGTGGCCTTCGCGAAGGCCAACCCGGGCAAGATCAGCTACGCCTCCATCGGCGCCGGCTCCGGCGCGCACCTGCTGGCCGAGCTGTTCATGCAGAAGACCGGCACGGCGCTGACGCACATTCCCTACAAGGGCAGCGCCGATGCCAACCGCGACCTCTGGGGCGGCCAAGTCGACGTCATGTTCGACGGCTTCGGCACCGCCATCCAGGGGCTCAACGCCAAGCGCGTCAAGGCGCTGGGCATCGCCACGAAGACACGCAATCCGGCGCTGCCCGATGTGCCCACGCTCGCCGAGCAAGGCGTCGACGGCGTCGACCTGCAGGGCTACATCGGCTTCTTCGGCCCGGCCGACATGCCGCCGGCCGTGGTGACGCGCCTGAATGCGGAGATGCAGAAGATCCTGGACACGCCGGCGGTCACCGAGCAGATCCTGCAAGGCGGCAACACGCCGGCCGGCGGCTCGGCGGCAAAGTTCGCCAAGGTGGTTGCCGAGCAGTACGACACCTGGGGCGGCGTCATCCAGAAGATCGGCCTGAAGCTGGAATGAGCGTCGCGATTCTGGTGCTCGGCGCGACGGGCCGCGTCGGCTCGCTCGTCGTGCGGGAACTGGCCGCGGCGGGCTCAAGCGTCGGCGGCCTGGTGCGTGACCCGGCCCGCGCCGCCGCGCTGTGGCCCGCGGGTGTGCACGCGGTGGCCGGCGACCTGGCCGATGCCGCATCGGTGCGCCGCGCGATGCACGGCGTGCAGGCGGTGCTGATCAGCTCGCCGGTGCATCCGCAATTGGCGCCGTGGCAGTGCCAGGCCATGCACGCGGCCGCGGATGCGGGCGTGCGCCGCATCGTCAAGCTGTCCGGCTCGGCCTGGACGATGCGTCCTGGCGATTGCACCACCATCGGCGCGGCCCATGCCGCGGCCGAGGCCGAGTTGCAGGCACTGGTCGCCGCCGGCCGGTGCCAGGGCGTGTGCATCCGGCCCAACGCCTTCCTGCAGGGCATGCTCGGTCGCGTCGTCGCCGAAGCGCAGGCCGGCGGCCGCTTCGCGCTCGCGCTGGGCGACGCCCGCGTGGCTTTCGCCGACGTGCGCGACATCGCCGCGGCCTGCGCGCAGGCGCTGCGCGCAACGGCGCCGCCGGCCGGCATCGAGGTGACCGGGCCGGCCGCCGTCGGCGGTGCCGATATCGCGGTGCTGCTGCAGCGCCTGCTGTCGCGCCCGGTGGCTTACCGGCCGATCGAGGTTGCCGAGGCGATCGACCGCGCGCGCGCCACCGGCCTGTCGGCGTTCACGCTCCGGCACCAGCAAGAGGTGCTGCTGCGGCTGCGTGCCGGGGCGGGCGAGCCGGTCAGCGCCGAGTTCCAGGCCGCCGTGGGCCGCACGCCGCGCACGGTCGACGCTTACCTGGCCGAGGCCTGCGCCGCACGGGCCTGAGGCCGCTGGTGCGCCGGTGCGCCGGCGCGCCGGCGCAGCGAGCCTCAGTCGCGCCCCAGTTCCGGTGGACGCGCGTTGGCGTAGCCCGAGACGAAGTCCTTCACCGTGCCGTCCGGCGCGAACACGCTGCGCCGGATCGTGCCGATGTTGCCGCCGTAGACGTGGATGCTGATCGAGACGCGGTCGTCGAAGGCATTGCGTACGCGATGAACATCGCCCAGCGTCGGCGACACCGCCTCGACCTGCCCCGGCTCCAGTCGATGCTCGGGGCCCAGCGGTCGCGGCTCGCCGGCGCCGACCGCGTAGGCTTGACCGAATTCCGCGCCGCGCAGCACGCCGATCAGCCCCCAGACGGTATGGTTGTGAACCGGCGTGGCCTGTCCTGGCCCCCAGACGAAAGAGACGACCGAGAAGCGCTCTTGCGGGTCCACGTGCAGCAGGTACTGCTGGTAGTGCCGCGCATCGGGCTGGGCGCATTCCGGCGGCAGCCAGTCGTCGCGCGCCACCAGCGCGGCCAGCAGCCGCGAGCCGGCGACGACCAGTGCGGGCTCGGCCGGCGCGCCATCCAGCAAGGTGGCGAAGGCGCCGACGAATTCGCGCAGCGGCTTGAGGGTGTCGGGTGGTGTCGTCATGATCTCCGGAGCGTCGAAGGCAATTGCGGTGCGGATCCCTCAACGCGGGCGCGTGGCCGAGCGATAGGCGGCGATGCGCGCCTTCAGCCCCGGCCGGGCAGCGGAACGCACCAGGCGCTGCAGGTCCAGCGCGTCGCCGACGGTGCCGCGCGGGCGGCGCGCGCCCGCTGCCGCCTCGTGGATCGCGGCATGGGTCGCGTCGTCCAGCCGGCGCTGCGACTGCAGCAGCCGCTCGCGCTCATCGTCCAGCGCGCCGGCGGCGATGCGTTCGTGCGCCAGGCCGGCGCGCAGCGCCTGTGGCGTGTCGATGCGCTTGCCGCTGAGCACCCAGTCCTGCGCGACGCGCGCGCCCACCGCGTCGGCCAGGCGGCCGGTGCCCAGCACGAGGCCGAAGCCGGCGCCCGGAAAGGCAAACTCCGCCTCGCCAACCACCCAGCGCAGCGAGCAGGCGCAGAACAGGTCGGCGCCGGCGCCCAGCGCACGGCCCTGCGCGATGGCCAGCGTCGGAAAGCGTGCGGCCGAGACCGCCTGCAGCAGCAGTTCGACGCGGATGAACCGCGCCAGCAGGCTGTCGTCGGTCTCCGACTCCAGGTCGGACAGATCGAAGCCGGTGCAGAAGTTCGCGCCGGCGCCTTCGATCGTCAGCAGCCGCGGGCGCAAGGCATCGGCGCGCGCCAGCGCCTGCTCGAAGGCGGCGACCAGCGTGTCCGACAGCGCGTTGCCGCGCTCGGGGCGCTGCAGGCACAGGCGCAGGCAGTCGCCGTCCGCGGTGAGCTGCAATGCGGGCGCTTCGCTCATCGGCCGTAGGTCGCGCGGATCTCGTCGCTGTGCTCGCCCAACGCCGGCGGCGGGCGGCGGATCGGCAGCCCGACGCCATCGATGCGGATCGGCGAGGCGAAAGTGCGCGTCGCATGCCCGTTGGGCAGCGTCAGCGGCTGCACCCAGCCCATGTGCTGCGTCTGCGGGTCGGCCAGCGCCTGCGCGTAGGTGTTGATGCGCGCGTGCGGCACGCCGGCGCGGTGGAACACGCCGATCCAATGCTCGACCGGCCGTTGCTCGAAGTGCTGCTCCAGGATTTGCCGCAGCTCGTCCTGGTGCGCGGCACGCAGCGTCGGCGTCAGGAAGCGCGGGTCGTTCGCCAACTCGGGCAGGTCCAGCGCCTGCAGCACCTGCAGCCACAGCTTGTGGTTGCCGGCGGCAATGGCGAAGTAGCCGTCCTGCGCGCGGAAGGCCTGATAAGGCGCATTGCGCGGATGGGCCGAGCCCAGCTTGCGCGGGTCGCGGCCGCTGCCGAAATACTCGCTGGTCTGCAGCGCCGCGATGCCCAGCGTGCAACCGAACATCGGAATGTCGATGTGCCCGCCGCGGCCGCCGCCGCGCACCCGCGCCAGCCCGGCGGCGATCGCGAAGGCGGCATACAGGCCCGATGCGAAGTCGGACACCGGCACGCCGCACTTGACGGGCGCGCCGTCGGGCTCGCCGGTCACGCTCATCACGCCCGCGGCGGCCTGCACCGTCAGGTCGAAGCCGCCCTCGCCGGCGCGCGGCCCGTCCTGGCCGAAGGCCGAGATCGAGCAGTACAGCAGCCCCGGGTGCTGCGCCGCGAAGTCCTCGTAGCCCAGGCCCAGCCGGTCCATCACGCCCGGCCGGTTGTTCTCGACCAGCACCTGGGCATCGAGCACCAGCCGGCGCGCGATGGCGCGGTCGGCCGGCAGCTTGAGGTCCAGCACCACCGAGCGCTTGTTGCGGTTCAGCGAGGCGAAGTTCTCGCTGAAGCCCGCGCTGAGCGGTGGCCACTGGCGCAGGCCGTCGCCGGCCGGCGGCTCCACCTTGACGACGTCGGCCCCCATGTCGGCCAGCAGCATCGCCGCAAAGGGCCCGGCCGCGGTGGAGCAGAACTCCACGACGCGGACCCCGGCCAGCGCAAGATCGGTATCGCTCATCGTTGTCTTCATTCGTTGACGGCGGCCATCGCTTCGAAGCCGGCCTGCAGATCGGCGATCAAGGCGTCAGGCGATTCCAGCCCGACGTGCAGCCGCACCAGCGGGCCGCCGCTCCAGGGCCGCGCGGTGCGAAGGTCCGCCAGGTGCGCCGGCATGATGAGGCTTTCGAACCCGCCCCAGGAAAAGCCCAGCCGGAAGTGGCGCCGCCGGTCGCACAGCGCTGCCAGTTGCGCCTGGCTGGCCTGCTTCAGCTCGAAGCCGAACAAGCCGTTGGCGCCGCTGAAGTCGCGCTTCCACAGCGCATGCTGCGGGTGCGATTCGAGCGCCGGGTGCAGCACGCGGGCCACCTCGGGCCGCGCGGCGAGCCAGCGCGCCACGGCCAGGCCATGCTGCTCGTGTGCGGGCATGCGCACGTCCAGCGTGCGCATGCCGCGCAGGATCAGCCAGGCATCGTCTCCGCCGACGCACAGCCCCTGCTGGCGCACGGCCTGGTGCACGCGCGGCCACAGTTCGTCGCGGACGACAATGGCGCCCATCAGCACATCGGCATGGCCGCTCCAGTACTTGGTCAAGGGCAGCACCGAAACGTCCAGGCCCCAGTCGAAGGGCCGCGCCAGCCGCGGCGAGGCCCAGGCGTTGTCCAGGCAAGTCGGCACGCCATGCCGCCGCGCCACTGCGCACAGCGCTGGCACGTCCTGGATCTCGAAGGTGTAGCTGCCCGGGCTTTCCATGTAGAGCATGCGCGTGTTCGGCCGCATCAGCGCCTCGATGCCGGCGCCGATGCACGGATCGTAGAACTCGGTCTGCACGCCCAGGCGGGCGAGCATGCCGCGCGCAAACAGCCGCGCCGGCCCGTACACCGAATCGCTCATCAACAGGTGGTCGCCCGGCGACAGGAAGGCCAGCAGCGCGGTGGCGATGGCGTTCAGCCCGCTCGGCACCAGCGCCACGCGCACGGCGTGCGGGCCGGCTTCGAGCGTGCCCACCGAGTCGGCCAGCGCAAAGGTCGTCGGCGTGCCGGCGGTGGCGTAGTTGGCCGCGCGAAGCTGGCCGGCGGCGGTGGCGGCGACGGCCGCGCGCGTCTCGGCCAGCGTGTCGAACAGCACGCTGGAGGCGCGCCAGACCGGCAGGTTGACGCTCTCGTAAGGCGACGGGCCGGCGCTGCGGCCAAGCTCCGCCAGCGCCGGCGGCAGCGGCGGCTGGCCGCTCACGATCGCCACTCCGTCGCCACGCCAGCGTCGATGGCCTGCGCGCGCTGCAGCGCCAGTTCGAGCGCGGCGAGGTCCAGCGCGCCGAAGCCCAGCGACTTGTACAGCGTCACCTCGCGCTCATCGCGGCGGCCCTCGGCGCGGCCGCACAGCACGTCGCCCAGTTCGGCGACGATGGCCGCTTCGCTGATCGCGCCGGCGGCCAGCGCGCGCCGCACATCGCCCGATTCGGCGAGCGCCGCGTCGCGCCGGTCGACGAACAGCCGCGCGCGCGCCATCAGCGCGGGCTCGATCTCGCAGGCCAGCGGCGTGCTCGAGCCCACGGCGTTGACGTGGCAGCCGGGGGCGATCCAGCCGGCCTGCAGGATGGGATCGACGGCCGCGGTGACGGTGCAGACGACGTCGGCGTCGCGCACCGCGGCTTCGATGCTGGGCACCGCCACGGCGCCGAACGTCTGCGCCAGTTGCGCCGCCTTTTGCGGCGAGCGCCCCCACACGCGAAGTTCGGCCGCGGGCAGGATGGTGCGCATGGCCTGCAGATGCGAGCGGCCCTGCACGCCGGCGCCGACCACCGCCACCGTGCGCGCACGCGGACGGGCCAAGGTCAGCGTGGCCAGCGCCGAAGTCGCCGCCGTGCGCAGCGTGGTGAGCTGCGGCGCGTCGGCCACGGCCAGCACGCGGCCGTCGTCGCCGTCGTGCAGCACCACCAGGCCCTGCAGCGGATCGAGGCCGCGCGCCGCGTTGGCCGGCGTGACCACCATCTCCTTCAGGCACCAGCGGCGCGGCGCGGCCTCGCGCAGCGCCGGCATCAGCGTCAAGCCGGTGGCGCTGGTGCCCGGCGGCCTGACGCGGCTGCGCAGCGGGGTGTGGAAGCGGCCTTCGGCCACGTCGATGAAGACGGCGCGCATCGCATCGATGCACGAGCGCATGTCCAGGCATTCGCGCAGCGCCTGGCCGTCGAGGACGCGCATCATGCGGCGGCTCCGAAGTTGGGGCCGCAGCAGGCTACCACCGGCCGCAGCCGCGGCGGCGGCGTCTGGCGGCTGCGGCCGGCGACCACCGCGCGGCCATCGATCAACACGTGCGTGATGCCCGGCAGGTCGCCATGCGCGACGGCATCGGCCAGCGTGCTGCCGGCCGACCCTTCGACCGGGCCGCACAGCGCCAGGTCCGCCGGACGGCCCGGCGCCAGGATGCCTTCGGCCAGGCCATGCGCACGCGCCGTGTTGCCGGTGGCCACGGCGATGGCCTGCCCCGGCGACAGGCCGCACATCGAGGCCAGGAACAGCACGTTGCGCCAGGCACCGCGCGGAATCACGCCGGTGCCGCCAGGGGTGTCGCTGCCCAGGGTCAGCCGGCCCAGTTCGCCGCGCGCGACCAGCCGCGTGACCGCACGGTGGCCCGACCGATAGTTGCCGGAGGAGCACAACTCGAGCGGCATGCGCAACTCGTCGACAACGCGGTCGAGGTCGGCGTCGGACATCGGGATCGGACCGCCGGACACATGTGCCGCGATGTCGGGCTGCAGCCACGACAGCACGTCGAAGCCGCACATCTGGCTGACCCCAGAGCGCGAGACGCCGCCGGTGTGCACCTTGCTGCGCAAGCCGCGGTCACGCGCCCATTGCACGTAGCGCCGCGCCTCGTCCGGATCGCGCGAGAACGGATAGAACAGGAACTTCACCAGCCGCGCGCCGGCCGCGGCCAGGCGGTCGAAGTGCCGCTCGCTCATGCCCGGCACCAGCAGCGCGGTGCCGGCGTGCAGCTTGACGCCGGCCGGCCGCTGGTTGGCGAAGGTGCTGGCGTTGACCTCGGCCAGCGCGGTCACCAGGTCGGGCGTCATGCGGCCGTAGTCGAGGCCGGGCGTGTGCAGTTCGCCGGCAGACAGCATGCTGGTGGTGCCGCCGTGCAGGTAGTTGCCGACCCAGCCGATCGCGTCCTGCGTCGGCGTCCACTCGCCGGCCACCGGGTGCACGTGGCCGTCGATCAGCCCCGGCACGACGGCGCAGCCGGCCGCGTCGATCACGGTGTCGAAGCCCTGGTGCGACGGCGGGTCGAGCTCGGCGATCAGGCCGCCGGCGATGGCGAGGGCACGCACCGGCAGCACCGGCGCGTCGAGGTCGCCGGTGTAGAACTCGCCGATGTTGTGGATCAGCATGTTGTCCAATGGCGTCTCCGTGGCAGTCCGCATAACGGATAGCGTCAGTCGATAATCGACGCGCCATGACCGAGATCTCCAAGACCGCAGACCAGGCGCTGGTGCTGCTGGCCTATGTCGCCGAACACGGCCCGCTGGGCACCACCGAGCTGGCGCGCCGGCTCAAGATGCATCGCACGGTCGTGCACCGGCTGCTGGCCACCCTGCACCAGCGCGGCTTCGTGCACCGCGTCGAGGCCGGCTACGTGCCCGGCACCGCGCTGCTGCACCTGGCCCAGTTCGTCGAGCCCGAGCTGATCGGCGCCGCGCGTCCAACGCTGAACGCGCTGGCGCGCGAGTTCGGCGAGACCTTCATCCTCACCGCGCCGCAGGGCAGCTACGAGGCGATCCAGATCGACCAGGCCGTCGGCGGCAACCACTTCATGCGCGTGCAGCTCGCGCGCGGCTTTCGCCATCCGCTGTCGAAAGGCGCGAGCGGCCGCTCGATCCTGGCCTTTGCCGACGAGGCGGTGATCCAGCACTTTTTGGACGAGGCCGACGACCCCGAGTTGCTGGCCGAGCAACTGGCCGCGGTGCGCAGCCAGGGCTTCGCGGTGTCGCACGACGAGCTGTCGGCCGGCGTGCACGGCGTGTCGGTGCCGCTCGTCGTCGACAAGCAGGTGGCGGCGTCGATCGGCGTGGTCTATCCGGCGGTGCGCCAGACCTCGGACGCCGGCTACGCGCGCGCGCTGAAGAAGGCGGCCACGACCATCGCGCGCACCCTGCGCGGCCCGCGCGACTAGGCTCAAAGCGGGCTCTCGACGGCGACGATCTCGGGGAAGTCGCGCGTCGCCTCGGTGATGGCCTGGCCGATGCGGCCGGCATCGCCGACCTCGTGCATCAGCAGCAGCACCAGGCGGGCCAGGATCTGCGGCGTGGCCGGCTCGCCGGCGCGCGCCATGCGGTAGCACAGCCTGGTGTACAGCTCGTCGAGCTCTTCGGGTGCGAGCGTGCTCATCGGGCGCCTCCTTCGCAGCACAGCCGCACCGCGGCCTGGATGGTCGCCGCGTCGGCCGCGCGCCAGCGCGCCAGCAGGTTGCCGTCGGGGCGGAACAGGTAGACGGTGCCGGGCCGGGCGTCGTAGCGTTCGCCCAGCGCGCCGGCGGCGGCCGCCGGCAGCAGTTGCACCGGCGCGCCGCCGGGCACGCCGAGCGGGCGGCCCGCCAGCGCCGGCGCGTCGAAGGCCAGCGCGGTGAAGCCGGGGCCGATGCGGCGGCACAGCGGCGTGCCGTCGTCCAGCGGACCGTCGACGAAAGCGAAGCCGCTGGCCGGCCCGGCAGCGAACTCGGCAGGCGCCGCCGGCTGGTTGAGCGGCGACTCGGGGTAGCCCACGGTGGTGCTCTGGCGCGGATCGATCAGCCGGCGCACCCACGGGTGCCGCGCCGCCAGGCCAAGCACCGCCGAGCGCATCAGCGCGAATGCCGGCGCCGGCGGCGCCATGAACTCCGCGCTCTTGGACGCATGGCGCATGTTCTCGCGCATCGCGAACAAGCGCTCGGTGGTGTAGGTGTCGAGCAGCCTTGCGTCGGCCCAGCCGCGGATCGCGCCGGCCAGCTTCCAGGCCAGGTTGTTGACGTCCTCGAAGCCGGAGTTCAGGCCGCGCACGCCGAAGATCGGCACCAGGTGCGCGGCATCGCCGGCCAGCAGCACGCGGCCGTGCCGATACTGTTCCAGCGTCAGGCAGCTCGCGCGGTACAGGCTGATCCACACCGGCTGCCACGGCGCGGGCTCGCCGATCAGCGCCAGGTGGCTGCGGATGCGCTCCAGCACGTTCTCGGGTTGGACCGCTTCGTCCGGGTCTTCGCCATCGTGAAGCTGGTAGTCGAAGCGCCAGAGGTCGTCCTTGTGCTTGTGCAGCAGCAGCGTGGCGCCCGGGTTCGACGGCGGGTCGAACCAGGCGCGCCGTCCGGGCGGCATCGCGCTCGCCATCTTGATGTCGGCGATGACGTACTGCCCGTCGTAGCGCGTGCCGACGAAGCGCGCGCCGAGTTCTTTGCGCACGGTGCTGCGCGCGCCGTCGGTGGCCACGACCCAGTCGGCACGCAGCGTGTAGTCGCCCAGCGGCGTGCTCACGTCCAGTTCCGCGCCCTCGGCGTCGCTGCGCAGCGCGTCGACGCGGGTCTGCCAGCGGATGTCGATCAGCTCGGCATGCCGGGCGTCGATGGCATCGACCAGGAACTGCTCGATGTAGCACTGCTGGATGTTGACCAGCCGCGGAAACGTCGCCATCGGATCCTGCGGCACCTCGAGATGCAGCACTTCCTCGGTGCGGTGGTAGCTCCAGCCTTCGGCCCAGGGCAGGCCCTGCTGCATCACCGCCGCCGCCGCCCCCATCGGCTCGAGGATTTCCAGCGAGCGCGAGGTCAGGCACCCGGCCCGGCTGCCGGTGCAGACGCTGTCGTCGGCCTCCAGCACGACGCTGGCAATGCCCTGGCGCGCCAGCGCGATGGCCATCGCCAGCCCGACCGGACCGCCGCCGACGATCGCGACCGCGTGCGTGCGCGGGTCGCGGCCGGCCTGCAGCGCGGGCTGCCGCGCCGGATGCCGCTGGTAGTCGAAGTAGGAAACAAACTCCATGGGTGGCTTGGCCTCGGGCTGGATTTGTGGCAGACTGTAGTCCGATATTCGAACTAGTCGTTCCTATAAATGGACAGTTTATGCGACGAGTTCGATGCCGGTCAACCGTAGCACCTGCCCTTTTCCGGAGTCCCCATGCAGCCTGCGAACTTTCACGTGAATCGGCTCAACCACGTGGCCTGGCGCTGCCGCAACGCCGAGCAGACGCGCGCGTTCTACGAGGACCTGCTCGGCCTGCCGCTGGCCCACGTGGTGTGCGATGACCGCGTGCCGTCCACCGGCGAGGCCTGCGCCTTCGCCCACCTGTTCTTCCGCATGCGCGACGGCTCCTTCGTCGCCTTCTTCGACCTCGACGACGGCCAGGGCGCCAGCGACCCCACCACGCCCGGCTGGGTCAACCACCTGGCGATGTCGGTCGGCTCGCTGGAAGAACTGGAGCAGGCCCGGCAGCGCCTGCTGGATGCCGGCGTGCCGGTGATCGGCATCGTCGACCACCATTGGCTGAAGTCGATCTACTTCCACGACCCGAACGGCCTGCGGCTGGAACTGTCGTTCCAGGTGTGCGAGCAAAGCACGCTGGACGGATTCGCGCAGCAGGCGCATCGCACGCTGGCCGACTGGGTGGCCCTGAAGGCGCGCGCGCCGCAGCCGGCCGGCGGGGCGGCACGATGAGTTCGCCGCGACCGGCCGAACTGCTGAGCCTGGACGTCAAGCCGGGCCTCGCGATGGAGTCGCAGTCGGGCATCGCGCAGTTGTGGCCCCGCATCTACGGCAACCTGGTGCGTGCGCCGGGCAGCCGCTGCGCCGCCATCGTGATGCACCCGGCCAGCAACTTCATGGGCCACTACCTGCTGCAGCCGCTGGCGCAGGCCGGCATCACGATGCTGGGCCTGAACTCGCGCTACCTGAACAACGATTCGCAACTGATCATGGAGCGCGTGCTCCAGGACCTGGGGGCCGGCGTGCGGCACCTGCGCAGCCTGGGCTACGAACGCGTGCTGTTGATCGGCAACTCCGGCGGCGCCGCGCTGGCGGCCTACTACCAGGCACAGGCCGAGAACTTCAGCGCCACCCACACGCCGGCGGGCGACCCCTCGGGGTTGAGCGCGGACGACCTGCCGCCGGTCGACGGCATCGTGCTGACGGCCGCGCATCCCGGACGCTCGCGCCTGTTCTCCGAATGGCTGGACCCGTCGGTGATCGACGAGCGCGATGCCTTCTCGGCCGACCCGGCGCTGGACATGTTCAATCCCGACAATGGCCCGCCCTATGCGGCCGACTGGCTGGCGCGCTACCGCGCGGCGCAACTGGCGCGCAACCAGCGGCTGGAGCAATGGGCACGCGCACAACTGGCCTACGTGCGCTCGCTGCCGCACGGCGTTCGCGACATGGCCTTCATCATCTACCGCACCGCGGCCGATCCGCGCCACCTCGATGCCAGCATCGACCCCAACGACCGGCCGGCCGGCAACATCTGGGGCAACCCGCGCGAGATCAACTACGGCGCCAACAACATCGGCCGCTACACCACGCTCACCGCCTACCTCAGCCAGTGGGCGGCTTCGACGCAGGCCGACGGACCGTCCAACCTGCTGAACACGAGCGTGCCGGTGCTGTCGATCGAACACACGGCCGACGCCTCGGTCGTGCCGGCGATGAACGCCTTGTGGCTGTCGCGCACGCCGGGGCGCATCCGGCGCCATGTGCTGGTGGGCGGCACGCACTACCTGGCCGGCCAGTCCGAGAAGGTGCGCGAGACGGTGGACGTCATCCGCGCCTGGGCCGACGCGCTCTGAGCGCCGTCGCCCTATTCGCCCTGGATGTTCTTGGCCTTGATCAGCGCCGTCCAGCGCGAACGCTCGGCGTCGACATAACGCTTGAAGTCAGCCGGGCTGGCGCTGACCACCGGCTCCAGCCCGATGGCGCGCAGCCGCTGCGCAACGTCGGGGCTTTCGACGGCGGCGCGGATGCCGGCGTGCAGCTTGTCGACGATCGCCGGCGGCGTGTCCACCGCCACCGCGAAGCCCATCCACGACAACGCCGAAAAGCCCGGAAAGCCCTGCTCGGCAATGGTCGGCACCTCGGGCGCGATCGGCGAGCGCGCTTCGGTGGAGATGGCCAGCACGCGGATCTTGCCGCCCTTGAGCTGCGCCACGGCAACCGGCGAATCGAGCACGGCGAAGTCGAGCACGCCGCTGAACAGGTCGCTGAGGGCGGGGCTGGACCCGCGGTATGGCACGTGCTTGACCTCGATCTTGGCCTGGATGCCGAGCAGTTCCATCGCCATGTGGTGCGACGTGCCGATGCCGGCCGAGCCGTACGACAGCGCGCCGGGCGCCTTGCGCGCGGCCTCGATCAACTGCGGCAGACCGGTGAACGGGCTGTCCGGCCTGACCGCGATGAACAACGGCGTGCGCACGATCTGCGTCACCGGCGTCAATGTCTTCTCCGGCAGCGTGACCGGCTTGGGCTGCAGCGCGGCGGCCACCGCCAGCGTATCGACGGTGGCGGCCATCAGCGTGTAGCCGTCGGCCGCCGCGCTGGCAACGGCCTGCGCGGCGATGAGCGTGCCGGCCCCCGGCTTGTTCTCGATGACCACCGGTTGACCCCATTGCGCGGTGAGCTTGTCGCCGATCAGCCGCGCGATCATGTCGACGCCGCCGCCGGGCGGGAACGGCACGACGATGCGCATCGGCTTGCTGGGGAACGACGCGGTCTGCGCCAGCGCCGATGCCAGCGGCGCCCCCAGCAGGACTGCCGCGGTGGAACGGAGGAAAAGCTTGCGATGCATCAACGGGCTCCAAGGATCAGCGACCAATAATCGGTCACTGCTTGCCGATTATTGGACGCAAGCATCGTGCCATCGGAACCCGCGTCGCGCAAGCGCCAAGCGGGTTTTCGGCGTTGCGGATTGCCACCCTTGACGGCCAAGGGGCGCTGCACTAGCCTGCTCGTTTATCGGAGCAAATTGACCGATTATCGGTCTCATCGTGCTCTCGATGCGGGGTGTGGCGCCGCCTGCCGGCGCTGGAATCAAGGGAGATCCGATGCAAGACGCCGAAGGCACGTTGGCCGACCTGCGCCTGCAGCTCAAGGGCGCGCTGCGCAGCCGTGCCCTGCTGGTGGCCGCGCTGCTCGATGAACTGGAGCCCGAACTGGGCGCCGAACGCGCCGAAGCGCTGCTGACGCGGGCGATGCGCGGACGCGGCGAAGCGGCCGGCCGGCGCTTCCTGGCCGACTGTGCGCCGGCCGATTTCGAGCGGCTGCGCGCGCGCTTCATCGACATCCTGCCCGACCATGGCGGGCTGTTTGAGATCGACACCACGCGCTGCGATGCCGGCGGCCTGGGGCTGAAGTTCCGCAGCTGCCCGGTGAAGGAAGCCTATGAAGAGGCCGGCGTCGCGCCGGAGCGCATGCAGCGGCTGCTGCGCATCGCCGGCGGCGGCGACGTCGGCACCTTCGAAGGCGCGGGGTTCGCCATCCGCAACGACACCTGGGTGCCCGGCGGCCACGGCTGCTGCCACCTGCACATCGAACGCAAGGGCTGACCATGCAGATCCGCTTCGACGACGACGTGGTGCTCGTCACCGGCGCCGCCAGCGGCATTGGGCGGGCGACCGCGCTGGCCTTCGCCGCGGCGGGTGCGCGGCTGGTGCTGGTCGACCGCGAAGCCGGCCGGCTGCAAGCCGTGGCCGACGAGCTGGCGGCACAAGGTGGCGGGCCGGCGCTGCTGCGCGGGCTGGACGTCACCGACCGCGACGGCTGCCGCTCGCTGGCCGACGAGGTGCTGACGCGGGTCGGCCCGCTGCGCCACCTGATCAACAACGCCGGCATCGACGGCAAGGCCGATGTCGGCAGCGCCGAGGCCGATGCGCTGTGGGACCGTGTCATCGGCGTCAACGTGACCGGCATGCACAACATGATCGCGGCCTTCACGCCGCAGCTGCTGCAGACGCGCGGCACGATCCTGAACGTCGGCTCGACGCTGTCGTTCACCGGCAAGCCCCGGTCGGTGGCCTACGCGGCCTCGAAGGCCGCCGTGCACAACCTGACGCAGTCGCTGGCGATCGAGCTGGCCACGCGCGGCGTGCGCGTCAACATGCTGGCCCCCGGCGTCACCGAGTCGGGACTGACGGCAGCGCTGCTGGCCCAGCCGGCGCGGCTCGAAGCCTTCCTGACGCGCATCCCGATGGCGCGTGCCGCGCGGCCCGAAGAGATGTGCGGCGCCATCCTGTTCGCCTGCTCGGCCCATGCCAGCTACATGACCGGCGCGACGCTGCGCATCGACGGCGGTTGGCTGGCTCAATAGCCTAGCAGGCTAACAGGCCAAATGGGTGAATAGGCCGCGCCCGCGAACCTCAGCCCGGCGACAGGCCGGCGATCGGATCGGCCGGCTCGGGCGAAGGCCGCTTGAACGCGCTCTTGTAGCCGATCAGGTGCCAGGCGCTCGGCATCTGGCCGACGCTGACCTCGATCAGTGCCGGCCCGCGGCGCGCCAGCGCGCTGCGCAGCGCGCTCTCCAGGGCCGCCGGCGAATCCACGCGCTGCGACGGCACGCCGAAGGCATCGGCCAGCTTGCCGAAGTCCGGGTTGCACAGCTCGACGCCGATGGTGTGGCCAAACGTCTGCTGCTGCAGCAGCCGCACGTTGCCGAAGTGGCCATCGTTGAAGACCACGACCACGAGGTTCAAGGCGTAGCGCCGCGCGGTGGCCAGCTCCGCCAGGCCCCAGCCGAAGCCGCCGTCGCCGGTGATGCAGACCACCGCGTGGTCCGGCAAGGCCGCGGCCACGCCCAGCGCGGTGGGAAAGCCAAAACCGAGCGTGCCCTGGTAGCCCGGCGTGATTAGCGTCTGCGGCCGGTACACCGGGTAGGCAACCGTCGCCAGGTAGCCGACCTGGGTCAGCTCGTTGACGAGTACGCCGTCGTCGGGAATGGCGCTGCGCAGCGCCTGCACGTAGGCGAGTTGCGGCTGCACCTCGGCGAACTGCTGCCGCGCCCACTGCCGGGCGGCCTGCACCAGCGGGGCGCGCGATTCGTGGCGCGCCGCAACGGCCGCTTCCAACGCGTTCAGCCCCAGCACGGCATCGGCCTGCACCAGAAGGCCCGGCTGGCGCGGCGGCTCGGCGGCCGCGGCCTCGATATTCAGATAGATGAACTGCGTCGACGGCGACGTCCATTGCGGCAGCGGTGCCATGCGGTTCATGAAGCGGCTGCCGACCACCAGCAGCACGTCGGCCCGCCGGACGACGGGTCGGCCGGCCACCGAATCCAGCGCCAGCGGATGATGGTCGGAGATCGCGCCGCGACTGGTCTCGGTCATGATCACCGGCGCCTGCAGCCGCTGCGCCAGACGCTGCAGCGCCGCGCTGGCACCGGCCGCCAGCACCCCGCCGCCGGCATGGATGACCGGGAACCGCGCCGCCGACAGCAGCGTCGCCGCGGCCTCGATCTGCGCCGGGTCGGCAGGCAGGCGGCCGTCGAATGCGACCGGCGGCTCGATCAGTTGGACGTCGGCACTGCCGCTGAGCACGTCGTGCGGAATCTCGATGCCCACCGGCTGCGGGCGGCCGCTGCGCAACTGCTGCACGGCCTGGCGCACCAGCGCCGGCACCTGCTCGGGCCGGGTCGCGATGCCGTGCCACTTGGTGACGCTGCCGACCAGCGCGGACTGGTCCTTGATCTCGTGCAGCATGCCGTGGCCGGCACCGATCGTCGTCGAATGGATCTGGCCGGTGATCGACAACAACGGCGACGAGCAGGCATAAGCCGTCGACAGACCGGCCATCGCGTTGGTGAAGCCGGGGCCGGGCACGGTCATGCACACGCCGATGCGGCCGCCGACGCGCGCATACCCGTCGGCCATGTAGCTGGTGCTCTGTTCGTGGCGGGGGATCAGCAGGCGGAAGGTGTCGCCCATCTGGCGTATGCCGTCGATGGCCCAGTCGAGCTGGACGCCGGGTACGCAGAACAGGTCCGTCAGCCCTTCGAGCGCCAGTTGTCGGGCCAGCGCCTGGCCACCGGTGAGCGCCGTCATGACCTTGTCCTAGTCGAGCCGGATGCCGGTGCGCGCAATCACGCCGCCCCAGTAGTCGTAGCTCTTCTTCATGATGCGTTGGTGCTCCTGCGGACTGCTGTAGACGGAATCGAAGCCCCCGCGGTCGAGGATGCTGCGCACTTCGGGCGTCTTGGCCGCCTGCATCAGCGCGGCGTTCATCTTGTCGGCCAGTTCGGGCGGCATCCCGGCGGGCGCCAGCAGCTGTTCCAGGCCGGGTTCGGAGAAGCCCGGGAACCCCGCTTCGGCCATGGTGGGCAGGTTCGGTACCGATGCGATGCGGCTCGGTCCGATCACGGCGAGCAACTTCACGCGCCCGCCCGCCGCGTTGGCAATGGCGGACACCGAGGCATCGAACAGGATGTCGGCCTCGCCCGCCATCACTGCGCGGGCGGCGTCGGCGCCTCCCTTGTACGGAATGTGCGTCATGCTGATGCCGGTCTGCTGGCTCAGTGCCTCGCTGACGATGTGCGGAAACGAGCCGGCACCGAAGCTTGCGTAGTTCACCTTGCCGGGGTTCTTCTTCGCGTACTCGACCAGTCCGGCCACGCTGTCGTACGGTGCGTTGACCTTGGCCAGCAACACCAGCTTGTTGTAGGCCACCAAGCCGATCGGCGTGAAGTCCTTGAACGGATCGAACGGCGGCTTGGCGTAGAGGTGCGGCAGCTGGCTCGTCGTGCCCGTGGTCGTGTACATGAGCGTCGTGCCATCGGGCGGCGAGCGGCGCAACTCGTTGACGGCGATGACCGTCGAGGCGCCCGGCTTGTTCTCGACCACCACCGACTGGCCCAGCGCGGCCGTCAGGTGGTTGGCCATCGCGCGGGCGATGGTGTCCGACGTTCCGCCGGGCGGGAACGGGCTGATGATGCGAATGACTTTGCCGGGAGCCCAGGACTGCTGCGCCATGACGGCAGACGAGCACAGCAGGGCCAGCAAGACGCCAAGGAAGCCGGACAATCGTCGCATGGTCACTCCACAGTGAATCGGGTGGCAGAGGTTGCCTGTCGGGTCGGTGGACAAGACGGGCCATCGCGGGAACCTTGCTTCGTCAGCGGGCGATCGGGCAGGCGCCGAAGAAAGAATTCATTCTGCCCATCGCTTGACAAATAGTAAATCAAACCACCGGCGACGAACAACCGTAGAAACGCATACCCCTGTTGCAAAAAACGGCGGCAAGGCATTCACCCGAACTGCCGAGCTTCACGCGCCGTTTGCGGGCCTCGCGCCCGCCGCAGCGGCGGCCGGCCAGAGCGCCAGCCCACCCGCCACGCTGTAGGCCTGCGCGCGGCCCAGCCGGCGCAGCGCGGCCGCAGCCCTGGCACTGCGATTGCCGCTGCGACAGAACACCAGCACCGGCGCTTGCGCCGGCAATGCAAGCAGGTCGGGCAGGGCTTCGACCAGGCCGGACAGCGGAACCGCCCAGCGCCTGCCGGCATCACCGATCGCCAGGGTCTGCCCCAGACGCTGTTCGTAGGGCTCTCTGACGTCGACCAGCACCACGTCGGAGCGCGTCTCGAGCAGCGCCGCCACGGCTGGCGGCTGCAGCGCCACGCGGTCGATGGCGGTTGAGTCTTGCTGCGCCGGACCGTTCGCGTTCGTGAGCGTGCAGGCGAAGCGCTCTTCCGGATCATGGGCCGGCAGCAGCAAGGCCGCGGCATCCACGGTGGCCGCCAGCAGCGGCAGCCAAGGCGCAGCGGCAAGCGCGTCATGCGCCACGGGCGTACCGCAGCCCGACGCGGCTGCGGGCCAGGCGTCGCCGATGAACACCCAGCAGCGCCGATCGTCGTCGCGCAGGACGTAGAGGGCGGCATCGCAAGCCAGCCCCGGCAGCGTCAACCGGCTCAGGCGCTGCGCTCCGAGGTCGATGCGGTCGACACCGGCCGGCCAACCGCAGCACTCGCCGCCGCCGCTGGTCAACGCCGGCGCTACCGACGCACGCAGCGCCGCACGCAGCGCCACAGACGCGGATGCAAGGTCGGCGTGGGGGTGTGTCGCCAGCACGGCGGCAAGTTGCAGTCCACGACAGCGGATCCACTGCGCCAGCGACTCGACCAGTTCCGGCCGCGGGTCGATCACGACGCAGCGGCCGCCGGCCGGGTCGGCGACGACATAGCAGCAGGCGCCGTCGGCGACCAGGCGCGTCAGGCGAGGCACCGCCCCGTCGGCCTGCGGCAACGAAACGGCCCCCAGGCAACTGGCGCGGACCGATTCGCCGCAGGCCCGGATGCGCTCGCAGGCGGCATCGATCACATCGGCCGACGTCGCCGGCCCGAACGACAGGCGCACGGCGGCCGCGGCCTGCCAGGCCGGCAGACCCATCGCCTCGAGAACGTGGCTGGGCTGCGCCTTGGCGGCGCTGCAGGCCGAACCGCCGCTGACGCGGATCTCGGCCGCGTCGAAAAGATCGAGCAGCAGCCGCGAACTCAGCCCCGGGACCGAGAAGTTCAGCGTCGTCGGCAGGCACACATCGGCCGGCGCATTGAAGACGATGTCGGGGAAGGCATCGCGCAGCGCCGCGGCCAGACGTTCGCGGTAGTGCGCCAGGGTGTCCATGGGCTGGAACACCTGACCCGATTCCAACTCGGAGAGAACCGAGCCGAGGGCGGCGATGCCGGGCATGTTCTCCGTGCCCGAGCGCAAGGCGTCCTCCTGCCCGCCGCCGGCCAGCAAGGGCGTGACCGGCGTCCCCTGGCGGACATAGAGCAGTCCGATGCCCTTGGGCGCGTAGAGCTTGTGGCCCGAGAACGTCGCATAGTCGACGGCCAGCTCGCGCAGCCGAAGGTCGAGCTTGCCCAGCGCCTGCACGCCATCGACCAGCCAGAAGGCCCGGCTGCCGCCCAGCGCGTGCGAGATGCCTTGCAGATCGCTGATCACGCCGGTCTCGTTGTTGACGGCCATGGTGCAGACGAGCCCGGCACCGGGGGCACGAGCACGCAGCCAATCGAGGTCGTGCCGGCCGCGCCCGTCGACGGGGATCGCCAACACCTGCAGGCCCAGGCGGAGCAAATGGTTCCAGTGCCGGATCGCCTCGGGCACGGCCTTGTGTTCGGTGGCGCCATACAGCACGGTCGTCGCCGCACCGGCGCCACCCGCGAGGCGCTCGCGCAGCGCGGTCATCGCCGACAGCACCGCCGTCTGAATGCCTTCCGTGGCCCCGCTGACGAACAGAACCTGGCCATCGCTCGCCCCGATGGCGCGGCGGGCCTGCGCGCGGACGGCCTCCATCAGCGCGCGCGCCTTCAGGCCGGTGCCGTGCATGCTGCTCGGGTTGCCGAAGTCTTGCGCCATCGCCGCCAGCGCGGCCGTCCGCGCCTGCGCGAGAACGGGCGTGGTGGCATTGGCGTCGAGATAGATTTCCATGGCCTCACTCGACGCGGGTTCGGATCCACCAAACCGCGGCGCTTGGAGTATGTCAATCTCCATTGTATGGATTTTGAGAAACTTTGTTGCATCGATCGTCCGACCAAGGGAACGCCGCAACGCCAGGCGCGGCGCCTGGGATCATCGGAATCGCAGTAGTGCAGGGGCGAGGATTCAGCGCGCCGCGCGCGAACGCCGGCGCGCCGGCGCAGGCGCCGCCTCCGGCTCGGACGGCGAAAGGCGCATCGGCAACGCCGTGGAGTACTTGATGCGCTCCATCGCGAAGCTCGAACTCACGTCGTAGAGCTGACAGGCCTTGATCAGGCGCTTGTAGACGGCGTCGTAGCCCTTGATGTCCCTGACGACGACGCGCAGCAAGTAGTCGACGTCACCGCTCATGCGATAGACCTCGACGATCTCCGGGATGGACTGAACGGCCTTGGCGAAGCTCGCCAACCAGGTTTCGTTGTGCTGGTTCGTCGACACCTCGACGAACACCGTGGTGCCCAGTTCGAGCTTGTCGGGATCGCAGAGCACGACCTGCCCTGCGATGACGCCGTCTTCCTTGAGCTTGTGGATGCGCTTCCAGCACGGTGTGGTCGACAACCCCACCCGCGCGGCGATCTCGCTCACCGGCAGGCTGGCGTCCGCCTGCAGCAGTTCGAGAATCCGGCGATCGATCTCGTCCAATCTGGGGGTCCTGTCGTTGCTGCCCGGCGAAACGATCATAGCCCGCTGCGCAGGCGCGCCCGTTCCTGCAGCAGCCGGCGGTCGATCTTGCCGGTGGCGGCCAGCGGCAGGCGCTCCTCGAACCAGACGAATCGCGGGTGCCGGTAGGCCGGGGCGTGCGCCAGTGCGTAGCGCTTGACGTCCTCCACGCTCAAGCGGCGTCCTTCGCGCAGCACGCAGAAGGCCACCGGCTTGGCCCCCTTGATGGCGTCGTCGATCGGCACCACGCAGGCCTGCGCGATGTCGGGGTGGCTTTCGAGCAGCTTCTCGACTTCGCCGGGATAGACGTTCTCCCCGCCGCACACGAACATGTCGTCGCTGCGGCCGACGAAGTAGTGGAAGCCATCGTCGTCACGCCGGAACACGTCGCCGCTGACGAAGTAGCCGTCGTCGGTGAACGGCAGGCGGATCTCGGGCCGCCGGTGGTAGCCGAGCATCAGGCCGGGCGATCGCAACTGCAGCACGCCTTGTCGCGCGTTCCTGTCGTCTCCGTCCGCGAGCCGCATCTGCACCTCGGGGTGCGGATACCCGACCGACAGCGGCGGCTGGGGCAGCCCGTCCGGATGGCGGCCGAAGATCACCGGGCCGGCCTCGGTCGAGCCATAGGCATTGAGCACCGCCGCCTGCGGCAGGACTCGGTGGATCTGCTCGAGCAGGCTCGGGCTGACCGGCGCCGACCCCATGCGCAGACAGGCCACCGACGACAGATCCGCGCCGGCGAGCGCGTCGCGCTCGCGCAGCATCATCGCCACCATCGGCGGGACGGCCGTCAGCCAGGTGCACCGGTAGCGCGCGATCGCATCGATGTAGCCGAGGCTGTCGAACTGCGGCATCAGCACGATGGTCGCGCCCGAGGCGATGGCCAGCAGGCTCAGGCCAAGGGCGTTCATGTGATACAGCGGCGCCGCGATCAGGAAGCGATGGGCCGAAACGTCCTGCGCGCGGCGCCGGGCCCCGACGACCCAGAGGTGGCTGCGGTGTGACAGCACCACGCCCTTGGGACGCCCCGTCGAACCCGAGGTGTAGAGAAACATCGCCGGCTCGTCGGGCGCCGGGACCAGCGGTTCGAACGGCCCCGGATCGAGGAACGCGGCAAACGGCGTCGCGCCCGCCGGCAACGCCTGCGGCGGCGTGCCGAAGACGATCACCGGCACATCGGATGGCCCGGCCGACAAGCGCTCGCCGTCGCAGAAGAGCAGGCGCGCACCCGCATCGCGGATCACGAAATCGCTGAGCTCGCGCGGGAACCGATGGTTCACCGGCACCGGCACCAAGCCCGCCTGCATGGCGCCCAGGCAGGCCACCAAATATTCGCTGCGGTTGGCCGACAGGATGGCGATGCGATCGCCGCGTTGCAGGCCGCGGCCGCTGAGCGACCGCGCCGCCGCGCGGATCGACGCCGCGAATTCGGCGTAGCGCAGTTCCCGCGCGCCGCCTTCGCCGCCGAGGTCGATCATCGCCAGGCGGTCTGCATTCGCGCCGAGGTCGATCAGGTCGCCGAGATTGGTGAAGGTTCGCACCGGGTGCCTCGCCGCATCAAGCGTCGGGCCAGGCGCCCTGACCAGGGCCGACGAACTCGAGCACGCAGTCCCACAAGCCGGCGGCCGCGACGACGAGGCGATCGCCTTGATCGACCGCGCGTCCGGCCCGAAGGTCGTCCGCCAGACAAGAACGCGCGGCCGCCAGGGACCGCGTGCGCACGGCCAGCGCGCCCATGCAGCCCGCCTGCGCGGCTTGCGCCGCACGCGCACGGCCGGCCGCACCATAGCGGGCAGCATAGCGTTCGCGACTCATCAGGCTGAGGCGGAAGCCGTCCCACGTCGCGCACCGCTCGCCCGCCGTCCGCGTCGGCAGGAACGGCACGCCATCCAGCAAGCGGGCATAACGCTCGGCCTGCGTGGGCACGTCGTCCGCCACCACGACGAATTCGGCAAGCCCGGCGGCCGCATTGCCATGCACCAGCCAGTCCGGCCGCCACACCAACTCGGGTGTCTTGTGCTCGCAGCAGTAGACGCGCCCGCCGGGCAGGTAGTCGGGATGCACGCGCACGGTGGTGAACGCGGCCTGCCGCTCGACGCCATCGAGGACCACCGGCCGCGAGAAGTCCACCGGGTCGAGCACCGGCACGCCCTGCGCGCGCAGGCGACGATGCAGCGCCCTGGCGTCGTCGGTCGCGAACACCAGGCCGTCGAGACCGATCGGCGCCGAGGCGATCTCCTCGCGGACCTTCGTCGCGCCACGCTCGATGCCGACGAGTTCGAGGTAGTCGCGCTCGAACATCATCAGGTGGTTGATCGAGCCCAGCGAGTGATGGCCGCGCGGCGTCGGCGCGAAGCCCAGCGCGCGGAAGCGGTCGACCGCGGCGTCCATCCCGGTGAGGACGTTGATCACCGCATGGTCGACGCGGACCGCCATGGCCGCTCAGGCGCTCTTCGGCGCGGGCATGGCGTAGACGCCCCGGCCGCTGGCGAGCAACTGGCCCTGCTCGTTGAACAGCGACGCCTCGCACACCGAGAACTGCTTGCCGCCCTTGACCACCTTGCCTTTGCAGACGATGTCGCCCTTCATCGCGGCGCGGTGGTAGTCGACGCGCATGTCGATCGTCGGCACGCCGCGGCCGGTGGTCGATACCAGCGCCCAGTCGGCGCAGAGGTCGATCAGCGCCGCCAGAATGCCGCCGTGCGTGTAGCCGGCGTCGGGGTTGACGACCCATTCGGGTCGCCAGGTGGCCTTGATCTCGATCTCGCCATCGCCGACGCGCTGCACCTGCAATCCCAGCCACTGATGAAACGGCCCGCGCGTGAGCAGGGCTTGAACGCTCTCGACCGAAGGAAGGCTTTCCATTGGAGGCTCCGTGTGTCTCGTGCGGGTTCGTCGGCTCAGGGCGTCACGATGACCTTGCCCATGACCTCGCGGTCCTGAATCAGACGCAGCCCTTCGGCCGCCTGCTCCAGCGGCAGCACCTTGTCGATGACCGGCTCGATCCGGCCGCTCGCGATCATGTTCATCAGCGCGGCGAGGTCGTCGTCGTAGAAGCTGTTCGAGCCGATGACCTTCAGCTCGAAGCTCCAGATGTAGCGCAGGTCTTCCTTCGGATCGTGGCCCGCGGTCGCGCCGCACACCAGCAGCGAGCCGCCGCGCTTGAGGCAGCGCAGCGAAGGGACCCAGGTGCCACCACCGGTGAAGTTGACGACGACGTCGACGCCGCCTTCGTAGCTGCGACGCTGGGGCTTGCCGTACTTCTCGACGGCCCACTTGGAAAAATCCGTCGTCTTGTAGTCGAGGACGTGGTCGGCGCCGAGCGCCTTCAGGCGTTCGAGCTTCTCCGCGCTGCCGGCACAGGCGATCACCTCGGCGCCGAGCATCTTGGCCAGGATCACGCAGCCCGTGCCGACGCCGCCGCTGGCGCCGAGCACCAGCACCCGGTCACCCTTCTTGATGGTGTTGTGGGTGATCAGCATGCGGTGCGCGGTGCCGTACGCCACCGGCAGCGCGGCCGCCGCCTCGAAGCTCACGCCCTGCGGCATCCGGATCAACTGCTCGGCCGACACGAGACAGTACTCGGCCATGCCGCCGTCCATCATCTCGCCCATCAGGCCCTTCTTCTTGTTGAGCGGATTGACCAGCACGCGGTCGCCGGTCTGCCAGCCGGCGACATTCGCGCCGACCTCGACGATCTCGCCGGCCATGTCCAGGCCGATCACGACCGGCAGCGGCACCTTGATGCCCGGCATGCCGCGCACGGTGAAAACGTCGTGATAGTTGAACGACGAAGCGCGGACCCGAATCACGACGTGCCCTTCGATCGCCACGGGCCGCGGATGGTCGGCGACGACCTCGAGTTGCTCGAGGCCGCCATGCTGTCTGAGAACGAGGGCTTTCACAGTCGAGTCTCCATGTTGGGGGATTCAAAGGCTCAGGGCCGGTCGGCGACATCGACCGCCGCAGGCGGCGGCGGCGCCATCCGCTCAAGGCAGGGAACGGGCCCAGTCGACCATCGTGCGGCAGGCGATCGCTTTCTCCTCGGGCTGGCCATCGAGGTAGTGGCCGGCGCGCGCGATGCCGGTGATCCGCCGCTGCGCGTGCCTGACGCCGTCGAACAGCGACTGCGCATAGCTTGGATAACACCCCGGGTCGGCGGTGCCGTAGATGACGTGCACCGGCACCGAGACCGACGCCAGGCGCTGCGGCCCGTTGCCGTTGGAGCAGCGCAGGCTCCACTGCGACAGCCAGGAGCGCAGGCTCGTGTAGTGGCCGATCGAAGCCGGGATCAGGTTGGCGACATAGGGCTCGCCCCATTGCGTGGTGGCCTTGCGGTCCGAAGGCTCGAGGCTGAGGTCGAGGTTGCGCGGGTCGGCCATGGTGCCATGCACCACGAACGGCAAATCGTGGACGCGATCAGCGGTGCGATGGCGCAGGAATTCGAGCCGCTCCAGCGCCCAGTCGGTGATGCGATCGTTGCGCGCGATCTGCCCGGCGCGATAGCGCTGCAGGAACTCGGGCGCATACGGTGGGCCGTTGCGCTCGTCGAACATGTCCAGCGACGGATCGCGCCGGAACGGATCGAACTCATCCAGCAGCGCGGCGTCGAGCTTCTCGGTCAGCACCGTGTTGCGGCCGGGATGCGCCATCAGCATGACCAGCGCATCGGCGCGCGGCAAGCGCGCCTGCGTCAGATCGGGGCCGGCGCCGCAAGGCGCAGCCTGGATCGAAGGGTGTTCGGCCTGGTTCTGATACAGCGCCACCAAACCGCCGCCCCCGGAGTTGCCGACGAGCACGATGCGCCGGTATCCCTCCTCGCGCAAGTGCAGCAGCACGGAGCCGATGTCGACCACACAGTCTTCGAGCAGCAGCGTCGACTCGTTGTTGATGTACCGCGTGGACATGCCGACGGCGTCGACGCCCAGTTGCGACATCGTCGCCAGCGCATAGTGCGCCATGAAGTTCGACGACGGGTGCACGAACACGAACACCGTGTCGGATCGCTCGGCCGCGCGGTGCCGCGTGCACCACAGCAGTCCCGCCCGCCGGGCGACGCCCGATTGCTGGTTCAGGCGCCCGCCGTCGCTGCTGGCCAGCGGCTGCATGCGTACCGCCAGAAGCTCGCGTTCGCCGGCCGGTGCGGCGGCCATCGGGGATGCACTGCTCATGGCGTCGAGGCTCGAGGTCGCTGACGAGGGGCAACGGGCTCAGACGGCGCGGGCCGTCCACGAATGCAGGTAGCCGGACTGCTCGATGCCGGGCGCGCGCGCCGCCAGGCGCAGCGGCCTGAAGGTGTCCAGCATGATGGCGACCTCTTCGGTGCGCTGGCCGACGCGCTCGGCGGCCTTGTCGGTGCTGCCCGGGTGCGGCCCGTGCACGTGGCCGGCGGGATGCAAGGTGACCGATCCGCGCTCGATGCCCGAGCCGCGCCGAGAGAAGAAGTTGCCCTCGGCATAGAAGATGAACTCATCGGAATCGACGTTCGAATGGAACGACGGGATCGGCATGGCCCGGCTGTCGTAGTCGAGCATGCGTGGCACGAAATTGCAGAACACCATGTTCGGCGCTTCGAACACCTGGTGCACCGGCGGCGGCCGATGGAAGCTGCCGGTGATGGGCGAGAAATCGGCGATGTTGAAGGCGAAGGGATAGTTGCAGCCGAACCAGCCGACCACGTCGAACGGATGGCGTTCGAAGGTGTAGCGCGTGAGGCCGGCGCCCGTGCGCACCAACACGTCGACGCCCTCGCCTGCCACGAGCAGCGGCCCGGCCGGTGCGCGCAGGTCGAGTTCGCTGAACGGTGCCGTCTGCAGGAACTGGCCGTGCGCCGACAGGTAGCGCGCCGGCACCGTCACGTGGCCGGTGGTTTCGAAAACCAGCGCCCGCAGGCTCGGCGCCGGCAGCCAGCGGTGCGTCACGCCCTTGGGCAGCAGCACGTAGTCGCCGGGGCCTGCCTCCAGCGTGCCGAAGATCGTTTCCAGGCGCGCCCGGCCGTCGTGCACGAAGAACAACTCGTCGGCGGCCGCATTGCGGTACAAGGGCGAGGGCTCGCCGGCCGTCACGAAGCTCGCGATCACGTCCTGGTTGCCGCACAGCGCGAAACGCGACGAGACGGTATCGCCCGCGGCCTCGACGCGGCCCGTGTGCCACAAGCGGGGCAGCAACGGATGGTTGTCCATGAATTCCACCGGCGCACGGCCGACGCTTTCGCAGGCGACGATCGACGAGGGCGGGTGGCGGTGATGCAGCAGCGAGAAGTCCGACGAGAAACCCTCGAGCCCCATCACCTCGGTGCTGTACAAAGAGCCGTCTTCCCGGCGGAACTGCGAGAAGCGCTTGCGCGGGACATCGCCCACCTTCATGAAGCTTGGCATCGAACGACTCCCGCCACGGACAAGACCGGAAGAATGGAGGATCAATTGCTACGAACAGAATCTACTACAGCATCGAATCCGACGTAAATGCCAGCGGCGAAGATTTATCTTATCCTTGCATCGCACCATGAGGTAAATTTCTTTCACCTCACCCAGCATCCGACGCCATGCCGCCCAACGCCAAGCCCGCCGTCGTCGATCACAACCGCGCGCCGGACGGCAGCGCGCCCCAGCCGAGCTACGAGGTGGTGTTCGGCGAATACTTTCCTTACTCGGTGCACCCGCCGCAGCTTCCGGCCTCGGTTCGCGACGGCCGCGACGGACGTCGAGCCACGGTCGCGATCGTCGGCGGCGGCCCGACGGGCTTGACCCTGGCATTGGACCTCGCCAACCACGGCATCGCATCGGTGGTCATCGAAGCCGACGCGACGGTCTGCTCCGGCAGCCGCGCGGGTGCCTTCACCCGGCGCACGCTGGAGATCATGGATCAACTCGGCGTGGGCGAGGAGATTGCGGCTTCGGGCCTGGGCTGGAATCGCGGCTGGACCTACTACCGCGATGCGCTGGTCGCCGAATCGCTCATCCCCGACCGGCCCGACCAGCGCTTTCCCGCCACGCTCAGCCAGTTGCAGAACCTGATCGAGGAGCGGCTGGTCGCGCGCGCCGCGGCCTTCGAGGAACTCGTCGACATTCGCTGGCATTCGAAGGTGGTCGGCTTCGAGTCCGGTGCCGGCGGCGCGCGGCTGCGCATCGAACATCCGCACGGCCCCTACGACATGGAGGCCGACTGGGTCGTCGCCTGCGACGGCGGCCGCAGCATGATCCGCCAGTCGATGGGCCTGACGATGGAAGGTCAGCGCCATGCGGGGCGCTACGCCATCATCGATGTGCGCATCGACACCAGCGACTTTCCCGTGGGCCGCCGCTGGTGGTTCGACCCGCCGTCCAACCCCGGCGGCACGCTGATCATGTTCAAGAAGCCGGGCGGCATGCTCCGCTTCGACTACCAGTTGCGCGACGACGAGCCGACCGAAGAAGCCATGCAGCCCGAGCGCGTGCTCGCCAAGGTGCGCGCCCACCTGGCGATGCTGGGCGTCGACAAGCCGTGGCAGCCGGTCTGGCTGAGCCTGTATCGGGCCAGCGCGATGACGCTGCCGTCCTACCGACACGGCCGCGTGCTGTTTGCGGGCGACGCCGCCCATCTGGTGCCGATCTTCGGCGTCCGCGGCATGAACTCGGCCGTCGAGGATGCGCACAACCTGGCCTGGAAGCTGGCGTGGCACATCCGTGGGCTGGCCGCGGACGCGCTGCTCGACAGCTATTCGCTGGAGCGCGTCGCCGCGGCGCGCGAGAACCTGCGCTACGCCTCGAAAGGCGCCGAATTCATGTCCCCGCCGTCGGCGCCGCACCGCCTGATGCGCAACGCCGTGCTGGCGCTGAGCGCGCGGCATCCGGCGCTCACGTCGCTGATGAGCCCGCGCCAGCATTCGGCGAACGACTATGCGGGTTCGCCGTTGAACCAGGCCACGGCCGACGAGGCCGCCTTCGACGCCGGGCCCAGGCCCGGCATGGCGCTGCCCGACGGCCCGCTGCAACGGCTGGTCGACGGCGCGCCGGTCGATGGCGATCTGACGCAACTGCTGGGCCCCTGCTTCGACCTGTTCCACTTTGCCGCCGACCGCGGGCCCAGCCCGGCGCTCGCCGCCAGCGTCGCGTCGCTCGGCGCCGTGGCGCCGATCCGCCTGCACACCCTTGCGACGTCGGGCACGCCGGCCACGGCCGGCATCGACGCCATCGACCCCGGTGGCCGCCTGCACGGCCTCTACGGCGCGGTCGCCGGCGCCTGCTACCTCGTGCGGCCCGATGGTCACCTGCTCGCCCGGTGGAAGACCGTGCCCTCGGAGACCGAGCTGCATAGCGCGCTGGCGCATGCGCTCGGGCGGCCGGCCGCTGCGGCCTGATCAACCCTGCGGAGCCTGACGATGAATGCCCAGGAACTCGACGATGTCTACACGCAGCTCTGCCACGGGCTGACCGCGGCCGGCGAGGCGGAGACGCCGAACGTGCTGGCGCGACTCGTGTTGCTGCTGTTGCTGCAGGTGCCGTTGGCCGAGGCGGCATCGAAAGCCGTCGCCGACGCGCTGGCAGGCGCCGGGTCCGCGACATGACGACGAGCGCCGCCCCGCAGCGCCTGGTGGTCGCCATCACCGGCGCGACCGGCGCGATCTACGGCGTGAAGCTGCTGCAGCAGATCGCCCGCCTGCCCGGGTGGGAAAGCCACCTGGTGGTCACCGATGCCGCCGTGCTCAACGCCTGGCAGGAACTGGGGCTGTCGCGCAGCGACCTGGAGGCGCTGGCCACGGTGGTCCACAAGCCGCGCGACATCGGCGCCAGCATCGCCAGCGGCTCGTTCCTGACGCGCGGCATGGTGGTCGCCCCGTGCTCGATGAAGACGCTGTCGGCCATCGCCAACGCCTACTCCGACAACCTGGTCAGCCGCGCCGCCGACGTGATGCTCAAGGAACGCCGTCGCCTGGTGCTGCTCACGCGCGAGACGCCGCTCAACCTGGCCCACCTGCGCAACATGACGGCCGTGACCGAGATGGGCGGCGTCATCTTCCCGCCCGTGCCAGCCTTCTACACGCGCGCCGATTCGATCGATGCGCTGGTCGAGCACACGGTGCACCGCGTGCTCGACCTGTTCGACGTGCACTGCGACCGCATGGCGCGCTGGGAAGGCCTGAAGGCCGGCGCGGCGCGGCCCGATGCCGGCACCGAACCCGCAGCACCCGACTCCCCTTCGAAGGACTGACGCCACATGGACGAGAACTTCCGCGGCTTCCTGGACCGCCTGGAGCGTGAGGGCGACCTGATCGACGTCGACCAGCCGGTCGACATCCGCCACGTCGCCACGCTGGTCGACCAGAGCGACAAGGCGCTGCGCTTCAAGCAGCCGATCGGCTACGACATGCCCATCGTCTCCGGCATCATCCGCACGCAGCAGCGCGCCATGAAGTCGATGGGCGCGAGCACCTATGCGGAGATCGAGCAGAAGCTGCAGCGCGGCATCGACCAGCCGATCCCGCCGCGCTACGTGGAGCGCCCGCCGGTCAAGGAGGTCATCGCCACCGGCAGCGACGTCGACCTCTTCCGGCTGCCGATCCCGATGTCGTCCATCTACGACGGCGGGCCGATGATCACCGCCGGCATCGTGATGGCCCGCGATCCGGAGTACGGCATCAACTCCGGCATCTATCGCTTCATGGTCAAGGAGAAGGCGCTCACCGGCATCGACATCGTCACGCCGAACAACATGCGGCTGTTCGCGCAGCGCGCCTACGAGCAGGGGCGGCCGTGCGAGATCTCCATCTCCATCGGCAACCACCCGATGGAGATCATGGGCGCCGGCTACCGGGCGCCGATCGGCGTCGACGAGATGGGCATCGCCGGCGGCATGCGCGGCGTGCCGGTGGAGCTCGGCCGCTGCGAGACCGTCGACCTGCCCTTCCTGGCCGATTCGGAGATCGTGCTCGAGGCGGAGATCCTGCCCACCGGATGGACGCAGCCGGAGGGCCGCTTCGGCGAGTTCACGGCCCTGATGGGCGGCCTGCACTGGAACCCCAACGTGCGCATCAAGGCCGTCCTGCAGCGCCGCGACGCGCAGTACTACGCCTTGCACATGCCTTGGGAGAACACCTGGCTCGCCGCGCCGACGCGCTACCAGGCGATCCGGCGTGCACTGCGCACGGCCGGCGTGCAGGTCAAGGACATCAACGTCACGCTGGGCGGCCGCGCGTTCTGGCATGCGGTCATCTCGATCAAGAAGCAGGCCGGCGAAGGCAAGAACGCGCTGCTTGCCGCGTTGTCGGTGATGGACCTCAAGCATGTCGTCGTGGTCGACGACGACATCGACGTGTTCAACGGCGAGCAGGTCGAATGGGCCATTGCGACCCGCGTGCAAGGCGACCGTGACGTGATGGTCATCCCCGGCGCGCGCGCCAAGCCGCTGGACCCCAGCCTGCCCGTGATGCCGCCCGGCGTCGTGCCGACCGGCGCGAAGGTCGGCATCGATGCGACGATCTCCGAAGGCATTCCGCACGAGCGCTACGAGCGCATCTCGTACGCCTACGCCGACCGCGCGAAGATCGCCGACTACCTGGGCGGCAAGAGCGATGCCGCCGGCCTGACGGGCGACGCGCAAGCGGCCGAGGCCGAAGCAGCCATCGTGCAACTCTTGACGCAGGCGCCGATGTACTACCAGAAGCTTGCCGAGACGCTGGGCCGCTTCGGCTTCAACGTGATCGCCCGCGCGCTGGGGCAACTCCACGAGAAGCAGCAGCTGTGGCAGACCGACGAGGGGCGCCTGTGCCTGCGCGGCTCGAAGTTCGACGCCAAGCCGCCCGGCAAGCGCTGAGCCGATGAAGCCCGCCGCGCTGCCGGCCGAAGGCCGCATGACGGACACGACGCCAAGCCGCCCGCAAGGCAGCAGCGGTTCCGGCTTCTGGGAGCATTCCCTCAAGCTTTATGCAGACCCCGAGATCGCAAGCATCTGCCTGGATCTGCAGGACCGCTTCGGCCTCGATGTGAACCTGCTCCTGTTCTGCCTCTATGCCGGCCACCGGGGCCGCACCTTGTCGGCCGACGATCTGAGGCTGCTCGATGAGGTCGTCCGTCCGTGGCGCGCCCAGGTCATCCAGCCCCTGCGCTTGGTCCGCAACTGGATCAGGTCGACGACGACCGAAGCCGCCGCCGACGCGGTCCGCCGACAAGTGCTCGATGCCGAACTCGCGGCCGAGCATCGGCAACAGCGCTTGATGGAGGAAACCTTACCCATCGCGCCCGGGCCCACCGATCACGAGGCAAGCGCAGCAAACCTGGCCCGCTATGCCGAAATCCTGAACCCTCAGCCCGCCGGACCGCTCGAGGCCGCGTTGTCGACGCTGTGCCAGCGTTCAACGGAAGCACTCGACCGCGCAGACGCGGCCGGCGCGACGCGAGATCAAGCACTTCATCATGGCCTGGTCTCGTCGGCGCAGCGGCCTGCTGCGTCGGCATGAAGAACTCCACGCGCCACCCAACTGAGCGTCTTGTCTTGGCCCGTCGGCCCAGGCACAGTCGCGGGTCGCCAACGTGCCGCCCTTGTCGGCACGGTGATACTGTGGGTGTGTACAGCCATCGGGTTCTGAATTCAGACGCCATGCGCCGGGACACGACCAAAACAACCGGCTCTTCACCCGACTGTCGCACCTGATGAGCGTACTCAGCGAACTTCAACGCCATCGAGGGACTTTGCTCTTTGCGCGCAGGCTGCTCACCCTCGCTTTGGTTCTGCAATTGCCGTTTCTCGTCGTCATCGCGCTTCGGCAAACCGACCTCTTCTTTCACCTCCATCTGATCGGCGACAAGCAGTTGCCGAAGTCGGTCACCGGGCTCACGTGGGTCGGATCATCGCTGCTCGCCATTGCGGGCTTCACCCTGGTCTGTCGCCAGTTGTCCCTGTGGGAGGGCCATCTTGAACAGACCGCCTTGGCGCAACGCACGAGGGTGTTGGGGTCGCGGAAGATCGCCGCCGGCCTTCAGTTCTTCTTCTATTTCGTCTTCCTCGTTCCCGTCTTCAATCTCGTTCCGGTCCTCTGGGCGCGCGCGCAGGCGTCGTCGGCCCTGGCTGACCTTGCGCACATGATTCCGGCCCGTCGTCGTTGATCCAGCAGAGCGTTGCATGAAGTATCGCCATCGAGGCAGGGTGTTGTTCAAGATCCTTGGCGTTCTCGCAGGGCTCGTTTTCGTGATCTTCGGCTTCAAGGAAAACTCGGAACTCTCGCGCATTCAAAAGCTGGGCAAGCGCGCGACGGTCGAGCCGATCGGTCAGTACATGCAGTTCAAGCGCAGCGGCTCCACCACCTACATGGCCGAGTTTCACTTCACCACGGAAGACGGCCGCCCAATCGTTGCCAAGCATCGGTTCCCCGAGGAGGTGCTGGCTGACTTCAAGGCCAGCAGGCCGGTTCAAGTCATCTACCTGCCGAGCGATCCGCAAACCTTTGTCTTCGCCAGCGAACGGCGGTCTTGGACGCTCACCATCATCGGCGTCATCCTGGCGCTGGCGGCGCTCGTCCTGGCGTAGGCAGGCGCGCCGGTCGCGCGAGTGCGGCCCGGCCGTCGCTCCGCTCGAACCTGGGACCGCAAGCCAAGCTTCCCCTCACACCTTTTCCCGCATGGCCAATTCATTCAACGGCATCGGCACGACCTTCTACGGTCAGTGCGCATTCGAGCAAGACGGCTCGTTCATCACGACCAAGTGGTTCGTCCTGTTCTTCTTCCCTTGTGTGCCGATGGGCAGCCTGCGCGTGCAGCAGTTGGAGAGCAAGGGAATTCCGTTCCTGAGCCGCAGCACGGGCTACAACGTCATCGAGCAACTGCCCACGCATTGGCCGCAGGTGCTCCGAACCTGGGGCTTCGTGCTGTTCTACGGCTTGCTGCTGGCCAAGGTCCTTTCGTTCAACATGCCGCCGCTGGCCAAGTTCATCTTCCTGGCGGCCGGGGCGTTCTTGCCCTACGGCCTGCGGGCGATTGCCAAGTTCGGGCAGCGGTAGGCACGGTCAGCCGCTTCGGCCGCGGGGCGCCGGTTCTTGCGGCAGGCCGGTCCGCCGCCCCAGCCACAGGTACAGGCCGCTGCCCAGCACGACGATGGTGGCCATGTCCAGCAGCGCCCACAGCAGCTTCAACGGCAGGGCGCCGTCGCCGGCGACATGCAGCGGCCGCGCCAGCAGCGCCACCTTCAGATACCAGGGCAGTTCGAGCGATGCCGTGACCGCCGCGGTGCGCGCGTCCACCAGCACCGGGCGCGGCAGCCGGCTCGCCAGCGGGTCGTCGCCGTTCAGGTAGCAGGTTACGTGGTAGGGGCTTGAGTAGGCCGTGCCCGGAAACGCCGCGAACGCCAGCCGCCGGCCCGGCGCTTGCGCCTGCGCGGCGGCCAGCACGGCCTGCAGCGGCGCGCGCTGGTCTTCGGGCACGGGCGGCTGGCCGCGGTAGGCCGCCAGCCGTTCGGCAACTTCGGTGCGCTGCCAATGCGACAGCAGCAGCCCGGCTCCGGTGTTGACGACCCCGGTGGCGGCCACCGCCAGCGCCCAGACCAGGGTGCCGATGCCCAGCAGGTTGTGCAGGTCCAGCCACTGCAGCCGCGGCGAACGGCCGCGGCGCACGGTGCCGAAGTCCAGCCGCCGCATGAAGGGCGCGTACAGCACCACGCCGGAGATGATGGCGACGACCAGCAGCAGGCCCATCAGGGCGAGGAACAACTGGCCCGGCAGGTCGGCATAGAGGTCGGCATGCAGGCGGCGCAGCCCGCCCATCCAGCCGGGGTGGCTGGCGGCGTCGCGCAGCACGTGGGCGGTGCGGCCGTCCACCATCACCACGCGGGCGCCGTCGGTGGCGGCCGGCGTCGGCGCCAGCGTGACCTGCCAAAGCCACGCGTTGCGCGGATCGACCGCGGCGTGCTGCAGCATGAGCTCCGGGTGCCGTTCGCGCGCGGCGCGCAGCACGGCGTCGGCGGTGGCGGTGGCGTCGGCACCGGAAATCATCGGCGCCCCGCCGTTCCGCAGCGCCGGTGCCGCCACCGCGTCGCCCGACAGGCGCTCGATCTCGTCGTGGAAGATCAGCGGCAGGCCGGTCAGGCATTGCAGCAGGATGAACAGCGTGCAGACCAGGCTGCTCCAGGTGTGCAGCCAGGACCACGCGCGCAGCGACCGGGCGGCGGCCATGCCGTCTCAGCCCCGGCGCCAGGCGAACCAGGCCATCACGGCCACCGGCACGCCGAGCGCGAACCAGGACCAGGCGTGAACCCAGGGGTCACCCGAAAGTTCGACCGAAGGATCGGCCAGCAGCGCGGCGGCCAGGCCCGACGCCGTCAACGCACCCAGCGCGACGGGCCAGGCCCAGATGCGGCGCCGGCGGCTCGGCTTAAGCATCCACCTGCACGCGCTGGGCGTGCAGCGCCTCGAAGATCGGCGCGTCGCCGAAGCGGAACAGGTCCAGTGCGCCCCCCTCATCGGCGCTGGCGGAGAACGGCTGCCACGTGGGCACGACGAACAGGTCGCCGCGGCCGACGGTCCAGCGCTGCTCGCCCACGCTGACCTGGCCGGTGCCCTCGAATACCTGGTAAACCGAGGAGCCGACCTCGCGCCGCGGCAGCGTGCGCGCGCCGCCGCGCACGCGGTGCATTTCGGCGCGGATGGTCGGCAGCACGTCGCCGCCGGTGGTCGGGTTGCTGAAGCGCACCGCGGCGTGGCCGGGGCTCAGCGTGGCCGCGTGGCCATCGTCTTCCAGCGCCAACTGGTCGGCCAGCGCGCGGTCGGTGTCGGCCCAGCGGTAGGCGAGCAGCGGCGTGGCCGGCAGCGCCGCCGGCTGCGAGACCGGGCGCAGCCCCGGGTGGCCCCACAGCCGCTCGGACCGCGAGCGCTCGGGCGTGGCCTGCTCGGCGGCGCTGATCCGATGGCGGCCCACCTCGAAGAACTGGCTCTCGGTGTAGGCCGCGAACGGGATGTCCAGCCCGTCGATCCAGGCCATGGGTTCGCTGGCGGCGTTGTGGTGGGCGTGCCAGTTCCACGCCGCCTGCGGCAGGAAGTCGCCGCGCGCCATGCGCACGGGGTCGCCGTTGACGACGGTCCACACGCCCTCGCCTTCGACCACGAAGCGGAAGGCGTGCTGCGTGTGGCGGTGCTCGGGCGCGTGCTCGCCGGGCATCAGGTACTGGATGGCCGCCCACAGCGTGGGCGTGGCGTAGGGCCGCCCGCCCAGCGAGGGGTTGGCCAGCGCGATGGCGCGGCGCTCGCCACCGCGGCCCACCGGCACGATGCGCCCGGCCTCGGCGGCCAGTGCCTTCAGCCGCTGCCAGCGCCACAGGTGGGGCGCGGCGCGCGAGCGCGGGCTTGCCGGCATCAGGCCGCTGATCTCGGTCCACAGCGGCACCAGCAGCTCGCGCTCGAAGCCGCGGTACAGCTGCTCCAGCGCGGGCGTGGGCTCGGGCTGCCCGGGCCCGGCCACGGCCTGCAGGCGCACCGGGGACGGCGTGGCATTGGCGGTCATGCGCGGTCTCCTCTCGACCCGTGCATCGTAGTGGCGTTCGACCCCGCGGCGCGGGCCCGGCGCGGGCGCGGCGCGGGCGCGGCGCGGGCGCGCAAAGCCCCTTCGGCAAAGGCCCAAAAGGTCTTGCTGACAAAGCCCGGGCTTCCGGGCGATCATCGCCCGATGCACGCGCACATGCCCCTCATCGTGACGCTGGCCGCCGCGCTGGGGCTGGCGCTGGTGCTGGGCTTCGCGGCCGCGCGCGTCGGCCTGCCGGCGCTGGTGGGCTACCTGCTGGCCGGCGTGCTGCTGGGGCCTTACACGCCGGGCTTCGTGGCCGACCTCGACCTGGCGGCGCAGCTGGCCGAGATCGGCGTCATGCTGCTGATGTTCGGCGTCGGGCTGCACTTCTCGATCGACGACCTGCTGTCGGTGCGCCGCATCGCGGTGCCTGGCGCCATCGTGCAGATGGCGGTGGCCACCGCGATGGGCGCCGCGCTGGCGCTGGGCTGGGGCTGGACGCCGGCGGCCGCGCTGGTGTTCGGCGTCTCGCTGTCTTGCGCCAGCACCGTGGTGCTGCTGCGCGCGCTGGAGTCGCGCGGGCTGCTCGATTCGCACAACGGCCGCATCGCCGTCGGCTGGCTGGTGGTGGAAGACCTGGCGATGGTGCTGGTGCTGGTGCTGCTGCCCACGCTGGTGGGGCTGGCCGGCTCGGGGCCCGCCGCGGCAGGCGCCGGCGCGGACGTAGCAGCCGGCGCCGCCGGCGCCGGGGCGCTGGGCTTCACGCTGCTGCGCACGCTGCTGGCGGTGTCGGCCTTCGTCGCGCTGATGCTGCTGGGCGGCCGCCGGCTGCTGCCGTGGCTGCTGTGGCAGATCTCCAAGACCGGCTCGCGCGAGCTGTTCACGCTGTGCGTGATCGCGGTGGCGCTGGGCATCGCCTACGGCGCCTCGGCGCTGTTCGGCGTCTCGGTCGCGCTGGGCGCCTTCTTCGCCGGGCTGGTGCTGCGCGGCTCGGAGTTCAGCCACCGCGCGGCGGAAGAATCGCTGCCGTTTCGCGACGCCTTCGCGGTGCTGTTCTTCGTGTCGGTGGGCATGCTGTTCGACCCCCGCGTGCTGATCGAGCTGCCGCTGCAGGTGCTGGCCGTCACCGGCGTCATCATGCTGGGCAAGTCGCTGGCCGCGGCGGCGCTGGTGCTGGCCTTTCGCTACCCCTTCAGCACGGCGCTGACGGTCTCGGTCAGTCTGGCGCAAATCGGCGAGTTCTCGTTCATCCTGATCGCGCTGGGCGGCTCGCTGGGCGTATTGCCGCCGCAGGCCAAGAGCCTGGTGGTGGCCGGGGCGCTGCTGTCGATCGCGCTCAACCCGCTGCTGTTCGGCCTGGTGGAGCCGGTGCGGCGCTGGATCCTGGCGCACTCGGCGCGCGCGCGGCGGCTCGACGCGCGCGACGACCCGCTGGCCGAGCTGCCGCTGTCCACCGACCGCCGCTACCTCGCGCGCCAGGTGGTGCTGGTGGGCCACGGCTTCGTCGGCCGCCGCATCGCGGCGGCGCTAGCGGCGCGCGACGTGCCCTTCATCGTGGTGGAGCACCACCGCGAGCGCGTGGAAGCGCTGCGCCAGGCCGGCGTGCACGCAGTGGCCGGCGACGCCACCGAGCCGATGACGCTGGTGCAGGCGCACATCGCCGATGCCGGGCTGCTGGTGATCTGCGTGGCGCAGAGCACGGCGCTGCGGCCCATCATCGAGACGGCGCGCCAGCTCAACCCCGGCATCCCGGTGATCGTGCGCGCGCCCAACGCCGAAGAAGCCGAGCTGCTGCGCCGCGACGCCGGCGTGCGCAGCGCCGTGCACCCGCAGGGCGCGGTGGCCGAGGTGATGCTGAGCGAGGTGGCCGAGGCGCTGGCCGCCGCGCCGGCAGCGACGCCCGCGCCGGCGGCGCGCGTGGCCGGCGCGGTGCACTGAAGCCTGGCACACGCGCGGGCACCGGCCCCGCGGGCCCGACCCCGCGGGTACCGACCCCGCGGGCACCGACCCCGCGGGTACCCACCCGCGGACCCTAACGCGCGATCAGCGCGGCGAGCGCATGCGCAGCGTGTTGCCGCTGCCGCGGCTGCTGCGGGTGACGGCCGGCAGGCCTTGCGCCTCGCGCGCCTCGGCCTCGGTGAGGTCGCCCACCTCGCGCGCGTTGCGGAAGATCGCCGAATCCTCCACCGAGCGCGACGCGCCGGCCGGGTTGCCGGGCGTCGGCCGGGTGTCGATCTCGTTGCAGTCGACCGAGCTGGTCGCCATCACCAGGTGGTGGCCCGGGTAGCGCGCGGCCAGCGTCCGCGAGAACGGCCGCGACAGGTCGAACGGCGGGTTGATCGACTGGTACACGGTGCGGTTGTCGGGGCCGATCAGCGTGAAGCAGTAGGCGTCGGCCTGGGTGTGCAAGGCCACGGCGGCCAGCGCCAACAGGGGCTTGATCATCACGGGCAGTCCTCCATCAGTCACGGCGGGTCACGGCGGGTCACGCGCTGCATTGTGTCAGGCCGCCGGCTCGTGGCGGCGGCGGGCCAGCGCGTCGGCGTACAGCGCCAGGTACTGGCGCGCCGGGCCCTGCCAGCCCAAGCTCTCGCCCATGCCCAGGCGCATGCGGGCCAGCCATTCGGCCGCGGCGCCGCGCTTGAGCTGCAGCGCGCGCTGCACCGCCTGCGCCAGCGCGGCCGGCGTGGCGGCGTCGAACACGAAGCCGTTGCCGCCCTCGGCGGCCGCGGCTTCGCGCACCGTGTCGGCCAGGCCGCCGACGCGGCGCACGATGGGCAGCGTGCCGTAGCGCAGGCCGTACATCTGCGTCAGGCCGCAGGGCTCGAAGCGCGAGGGCACGGCGATCGCGTCGGCACCGGCGATCAGCCGGTGCGCGCGCGCCTCGTCGTAGCCGATGTGCACGTGCAGCCGCCCCGGGTGCGCCTGGTGGGCGATGCGGAAGGCGGCCTCCAGCGCCGGCTCGCCGGTGCCCTGCACCGCCACCTGCACGCCCTGCGCCAGCAGCTCAGGCAGCGCGGCCACCAGCAGGTCGAGCCCCTTCTGGCCGGTGAGGCGGCTGACCACCACCAGCAGCAGCGCGTCGTCGTCGGGCTGCAGGCCCAGCTCGGCCTGCAGCGCGCGGCGGCAGGCCTGCTTGCCCTGCAGCCGCTCGGCGTCGTAGGGCGCGGCAATGGCGCCGTCGCGCGCCGGGTTCCACACTTCGTCGTCGATGCCGTTGAGGATGCCGCGCACGTCCGACTCGCGGGCGCGGATCACGCCGTCGAGCCCGAAGCCGAACTCGTGCGTGGCGATCTCGCGCGCGTAGTTGGGGCTGACCGTGGTCACGCGGTCGGCGAACTTCAGCCCCGCCTTCATGAAGCTGAGCTGGCCGTGGAACTCCAGCCCGGCCGGCGACATCAGCCGCGAGGCCAGGCCCAGCAGCGGCCAGTCGTGCATCGGAAAGAGCCCCTGGAATGCGAGGTTATGCACCGTGTAGACCGAGGCCGCCTCGGTGCCCGCATGGTCGGCGATGAAGGCGCAGGCCATCGCCGCGTGCCAGTCGTGCGCGTGCACCACCTGCGGCTGCCATTGCAGGTCGGCATCGCCGCCGGCCAGGTGCGCCGCCACCCAGCCCAGCAGCGCAAAGCGCTGCAGGTTGTCGGGCCATTCCTCGCCCTGCGCGTCTTGATAGGGGCCGCCGCCGCGGCTGTAGAGGTAGGGCGCGTCGACCACGTACACCGGCAGCTGGCTGCCCGGCATGCGCGCCAGCAGCAGCCGCACGCGCAAGGCGCCGAAGCAGCAGCCGATGTCGATCACGCTGCGCTGGTGCTGCACAGCCTCCAGCACCGCCGGCAGGCCGGGCAGCAGCAGCCGCACGTCGGCGCCCTGGCGCGCCAGGGCGGGCGGCAGCGCGGCCACCACGTCGGCCAGGCCGCCGGTCTTGACGAGCGGGTAGACCTCGGCCGCGACGTGCAGCACCCTCACTGCAGCGCCCGCAGCATGCTGCTGGTGACGAGCGTGATGCCGTTGTCGCTGCGCCAGAAGCGCGCCGCGTCGGCGACCGGGTCTTCGCCGATCACCATGCCGGCCGGGATGCGGCAGCCGCGGTCGGCCACCACGCGCGTCAGCCGCGCGCCGCGGTCGACCTCCACGCCGGGCAGCAGCACCGATTCACTGACCCTGGCGTAGGAGTGCACGCGCACCTGCGAGAACAGCACCGAGCGCCAGGCGGCGCCGGAGACGATGCAGCCGCCCGAGACCATCGATTCGACCGCCATGCCGCGCCGGTCGTCGGCGTTGTGCACGAACTTGGCCGGCGGCAGCTGCGGCTGGTAGGTCCAGATCGGCCAGTGCGTGTCGTACAGGTTGAGCTTGGGGTCGGTGGCGGTGAGGTCGATGTTGGCGTCCCAGTACGCGTCGATCGTGCCGACGTCGCGCCAGTACGCTTCTTCGCCGCGGCGCGTGCCCACGCAGCTGAGGTCGAAGGGGTGCGCCGCGGCAACGCCGGCCTTCACCATCGCCGGGATGATGTCCTTGCCGAAGTCGTGGCTCGAATTCAGGTCGGCCATGTCGCGTTCGAGCTCGCGGTAGAGGTAGCGCGCGTTGAAGATGTAGATGCCCATGCTGGCCAGCGCGCGGTCGGGCTTGCCCGGCATGGCCGGCGGGTCGGCCGGCTTCTCGACGAAGTCGATGATGCGGCGCTTGTCGTCGACGTGCATCACGCCGAAGGCCGTGGCTTCCATGCGCGGCACCTCGATGCAGCCCACCGTCACCTCGGCGCCCTGCGCCGCGTGGTCGGCCAGCATCAGCGCGTAGTTCATCTTGTAGACGTGGTCGCCGGCCAGCACCACCACGTAGTCGGCGCGGTAGGAGGCCAGGATGTCCTGGTTCTGGTAGACCGCGTCGGCGGTGCCGCGGTACCAGCTTTCCTCGTCCACGCGCTGCTGCGCGGGCAGCAGGTCGACGAACTCGTTCATCTCGGGCTTCAGGAAGGCCCAGCCGCGCTGCAGGTGGCGCAGCAGGCTGTGGCTTTTGTACTGGGTGATCACGCCCATGCGGCGGATGCCCGAGTTGATGCAGTTGGACAGCGCGAAGTCGACGATGCGGAACTTGCCGCCGAAGTACACCGCCGGCTTGGCGCGATTGTCGGTCAGGTTGCGCAGCCGGCTGCCGCGGCCGCCGGCCAGCACCAGTGCCACGGTGCGCTTGGGCAGGTCCAGACTCTGGGCCAGGTCCTGTGGTTTCATCGGGTTTCCTCGCTACGATGGGATCGATTGTCATCCGGCTGGAACGGCCATTGCATGCGGCTGCGCATCCATTGCCCTTCCGGTCTTTCATCATGAACCTGCCTGCAAAGCCCTCCTCGTCGTCCGCCGCCTTGCCCAACACGGCAGCCACGGCGCTATCCGACGCCGTCGACCGCCACCTGCTCGCCACCGTGGCGACCGCCGCCGGCGAGGCCACGCCCACGCAGATGATGCACGCCGTGGCTCAGGTGGCGCGCGAGGAACTGGCGCGCCGCTGGGTGGCGCAGGACCAGGCCGACCGCGCGGCGCGCGCGCGCCGGGTCTACTACCTGTCGATGGAGTTCCTGATCGGCCGCAGCCTGGGCAACGCGCTGGCCGCGCTGGAGCTGCAAGGCGCCGCCGTCGACGCCGCGCGCCGCCACGCGCAGACGCTGGAAGACCTGCAAGCGCAGGAGCCCGATGCCGCCCTGGGCAACGGCGGCCTGGGCCGGCTGGCGGCGTGCTTCCTCGATTCGATGGCCACGCTCGGCCTGCCCAGCTACGGCTACGGCATCCGCTACGAGTTCGGCATGTTCGCGCAGACCATCCAGGGCGGCCGCCAGGTCGAGCACCCCGACGGCTGGCTGGAAGACGGCACGCCGTGGGAGTTTCCGCGCTGGGGGCTGGCCTATCCGGTGCGCTTCGGCGGCTGGGTGGAGCCTTCGGCCGAGCCCGGCCGGCCGCCGGTGTGGCGCCCTGCCGGCGAGGTCAGCGCCAAGGCCTACGACCTGGTGATTCCCGGCCACGGCACGCCGCGCGTCAGCACGCTGCGCTTGTGGAAGGCCGCGGCGCCGGCGCAGATCGACCTGCAGGCCTTCAACAGCGGCGACTACGCGCGCGCCGCCGAGTTCAAGAACCAGTTCGAGAACATCTCCTGGGTGCTGTACCCCAACGACAGCACGCCCGCCGGCCGCGAGCTGCGGCTGCGCCAGGAGTACTTCTTCACCAGCGCGTCGATCCAGGACATCCTGGCGCGCCACCGCGCCGAGCACGGCGGCCTGGCCGGCTTGGCCGAGCACGTGGCGATCCACCTCAACGACACGCACCCGGCCATCGGCGTGGCCGAGCTGATGCGCCTGCTGGTCGACGAGAACGGCTTCGAGTGGGCCGACGCCTGGGCGACGACGCAGCGCGTCTTCAGCTACACCAACCACACGCTGATGCCCGAGGCGCTGGAGACCTGGAGCGTGGGCCTGATGCAGCACGTGCTGCCGCGCCACCTGGAAATCATCTTCCGCATCAACCACGACTTCCTGCTCGAAGCCGGCCGCCACCGCCCGGGCGATGCCGACTTCCTGCGCCGGCTGTCGCTGATCGACGAGAACGGCGAGCGCCGCGTGCGCATGGCGCACTTGTCCATCGTCGGCAGCCACAAGGTCAACGGCGTCTCGGCGCTGCATTCCGAGCTGCTGCAGCAAACCATCTTCGCCGACTTCGCGGCGATCTGGCCCGAGCGCTTCGTCAACGTGACCAACGGCGTGACGCCGCGGCGCTGGCTGGCGCAGGCCAACCCGCCGCTGGCCGCGCTGCTGGACGAACGCATCGGCCGCGGCTGGCGGCTCGACCTGCAGCAGCTGGGCCGCCTGCGCGAGCTGGCCGCCGACGATGGCTTCGTCGACGCCTTCATCGCCGCCAAGCGCGCCAACAAGGCGCGGCTGGCCGCGCTGATCCGCGCGCAGACCGGGCTGGCGGTCGACCCGGCCAGCCTGTTCGACGTGCAGGTCAAGCGCATCCACGAGTACAAGCGCCAGCTGCTCAACGTGCTGCACGTGGTCACGCGCTACCAGGCGATGCTGGCCGACCCCAAGGCCGACTGGGTGCCGCGCACCGTGATCTTCGCCGGCAAGGCGGCCAGCAGCTACCACATGGCCAAGCTGATCATCCGGCTGATCCACGACGTGGGCCACGTCGTCAACGCCGACGCGCGCCTGGGCGGGCGGCTGAAGGTGGCGTTCATCCCGAACTACGGCGTCTCGGTGGCCGAGGTCATCATGCCGGGCGCCGACTTGTCGGAGCAGATCAGCACCGCCGGCACCGAGGCCTCGGGCACCGGCAACATGAAGCTGGCGCTCAACGGCGCGCTGACCATCGGCACCGACGACGGCGCCAACATCGAGATCCGCCAGCAGGTGGGCGACGACAACATCTTCATCTTCGGCCTGCTGGCCCACGAGGTGGCCGCCGCGCGCGCCGCCGGCTACCAGCCGCTGCGGCTGTACGAAAGCAACCCGCGGCTGCGCCAGGTGCTCGACGCCATCGGCGGCGGCAGCTTCAGCGCCGACGAGCCCGGCCGCTACCGCGGCCTGGTCGACGCGCTGCTGTGGGGCGGCGACCACTACCTGCTGCTGGCCGACTACGAGGCCTACCGCGCCGCGCAGGCGCGCGTCGACGCGCTCTACCGCGAGCCGCGCGCCTGGGCGCGCAAGGCCATCGCCAACGTCGCCGGCATGGGCGCGTTCTCGTCGGACCGCACGATCGCCGAGTACGCGCGGCAGATCTGGAACGTTGGCCGCCCAGCGTGAGCGATGCTGAGCCGATGCTGAGCGACGACGCCATCACGCGCCTGGCCGCCGGCCGCGACGGCGACGCCTTCGCGTCGCTCGGCCCGCACACCGATGGCGAAGGCCGGCACTGGCTGCGCGCGCTGCTGCCGCTGGCCGAAAGCGTGCAGGCCATCGGTGCCGACGGCAGCGTGGCCGAGCTGCCATCGCGCGGCCAGGGCGTCTTCGAAGGCCGGCGCGCGCGACCCGGCCCTTACCGGCTGCGCGCCCGCTGGCCGGGCGGCGAGGCGGTCGAGTTCGACGACCCCTACCGCTTCGGCCCGCTGCTGGGCGAGCTGGACGCCTGGCTGCTGGCCGAAGGCACGCACCTGCGCCCCTTCGAGCTGCTGGGCGCCACGCCGCGCGTGCACGAAGGCGTGGCCGGCACCGGCTTCGCGGTGTGGGCGCCGAACGCCGCGCGCGTCAGCGTGGTCGGCGACTTCAACCACTGGGACGGCCGCCGCCACCCGATGCGGCTGCGCCGCGAGTGCGGCGTGTGGGAACTCTTCCTGCCCGGCGTCGCGCCGGGCGCGCGCTACAAGTTCGAGCTGCTGGACGGCCACGGCCAGGTGCTGCCGCTGAAGGCCGACCCCTACGCCCGCGCCGCCGAGCTGCGCCCGGCCACCGCCAGCGTGGTGGCCGAGCTGCCGCCGCGCGTGGCGGCCGATCCGCGGCGCGCCGCGGCCAACGCGCGACAAGCGCCGATCGCCATCTACGAAGTGCACCTGGCCAGCTGGCGCCGCGTGCCCGAGCAGGGCAACCGCTGGCTCGACTGGGACGAGTTGTCCGCTCAACTGGTGCCTTATGCCGCCGGCCTGGGCTTCACGCACCTGGAGCTGCTGCCGGTCAGCGAATACCCGTTCGACGGCTCCTGGGGCTACCAGCCGATCGGCCTGTACGCGCCCACCGCGCGCTTCACGGCGCCGACCACGGCGCCGCACCGCCACGGCGACGCGCAAGGCCTGCGCCGCTTCGTGCAGGCGGCGCACGCGGCCGGGCTGGGCGTCATCCTCGACTGGGTACCGGCGCATTTCCCCAGCGACGCGCACGGCCTGGCGCGCTTCGACGGCAGCGCCCTCTACGAATACGCCGACCCGCGCGAAGGCTTCCACCCCGACTGGAACACGCTGATCTACAACTTCGGCCGCACGGAAGTGCGCAACTTCCTCGTCGGCAACGCGCTGTACTGGATCGAGCGCCACGGCATCGATGGCCTGCGCGTCGACGCCGTCGCCTCCATGCTCTACCGCGACTACAGCCGCAAGGCGGGCGAATGGCTGCCCAACGCGCATGGCGGGCGCGAGAACCTGGAGGCCATCGCCTTTCTGAAGCGCGTCAACGAAGTGATCGGCAGCGAATGCCCGCAGGCCGTGACGCTGGCCGAGGAGTCGACCGCGTTCCCCGGCGTCTCGCGCCCCACCTACGACGGCGGCCTGGGCTTCCACTACAAATGGAACATGGGCTGGATGCACGACACGCTGCAGCACCTGAAGCGCGACCCCGTGCACCGCCGCTGGCACCAGGGCGAGCTGAGCTTCGGCCTGGTCTACGCCTTCAGCGAGAACTTCGTGCTGCCGCTGTCGCACGACGAGGTGGTTCACGGCAAAGGCTCGCTGCTGACCAAGATGCCCGGTGACCGCTGGCAGCGCTTCGCCAACCTGCGCGCCTACCTGGGCTACATGTGGGGCCACCCGGGCAAGAAGCTGCTGTTCATGGGCGGCGAGTTCGCGCAAGCACGCGAGTGGAACGACGAGCAAAGCCTGGACTGGCATCTGCTGGACCAGCCCGAACACGCCGGCATGCAGCGCCTCGTGCGCGACCTCAACCACCTGTACCGCGAGCAGCCGGCGCTGCACCGGCGCGACAGCGAAGCCGGCGGCTTCGAGTGGATCCGCCACGACGACGCCGAGCGCTGCATCGTCGCTTTCGTGCGCCATGGCGACGACGGCGATGCGCCCGTTTTGGTCGTCAGCAACCTCACGCCGACGGTGCACCACGGGCTGCGCCTGGGCGTGCCGCGCGCCGGCGCCTGGGTCGAGCGGCTGAACACCGACTCGGCGCACTACGGCGGCAGCAACGTCGGCACGCCGCTGGGCCGCGCGCAAAGCGCAAGCCCCGGCGCCGACGGCCGCGCGCAAGCCATCGTGATCGACCTGCCGCCGCTGGCCACCGTGTTCTTCGAATGGACGAGCTGAAGCCCGGCCGCGCCTGGCCGCTGGGCGCCAGCGTGCGCGACGGCGGCGTCAATTTCGTCGTCGCGTCGGAACACGCCAGCGCCATCGAGCTGTGCCTGTTCGACGACGAAGGCAAACCAGAGCGCCAACGCCTGACGTTGCCCGGCCGCAGCGGCGACCTGTGGCACGGCTTCCTGCCCGGTGCCGGCGCCGGGCTGGTCTACGGCTTGCGCGCGCACGGCCCCTGGCGGCCCGAGCGCGGCCAGCGCTTCAACCCGCACAAGCTGCTGCTCGACCCCTGGGCGCGCGAGATCGTCGGCCGCTTCGACTGGGCCGCGGAAACGCCGCAGCCGCAAGCGCTGGACCCGCACGACAACGCCGCCACCGCGCTGAAGGCGCGCGTCGTCGACGACCATTGGGACTGGTCCGGCGACCGGCCGCCGCACACGGCGCTGGCCGACACCGTGCTCTACGAGGCTCACGTGCGCGCTTTCACCAAGCAGCTGCCGGGCCTGCCCGACGACTTGCGCGGCACCTACCTCGGCCTGGCCTCGGCACCGGCGATCGACCACCTGCAGCGCCTGGGCGTCACCGCGCTCAGCCTGCTGCCGGTGCAGCAGCACCTGGACGAGCGGCGGCTGGTGCAGTTGGGCCTGGTCAACCACTGGGGCTACAACACGCTGGGCTTCTTCTGCCCGTCGCCGCGCTACGCCAGCCGGCCTGACGGCCGCAGCGCGCGCGACGAGTTCCGCACCATGGTGCACCGGCTGCACACGGCCGGCATCGAGGTGCTGCTGGACGTGGTGTTCAACCACACCGCCGAGAGCGACGAACTGGGCCCGTTCATCAGTTGGCGCGGCCTCGACAACGCGAACTGGTACCGCCTGATCGAGCACCAGCGCAACGCCTACGAGAACTGGAGCGGCTGCGGCAACACGCTCGACCTGCACCAGCCGCGCGGCCTGCAGTTCGTGCTGGACTGCCTGCGCTACTGGGTGGGCGAGATGCACGTCGACGGCTTTCGCTTCGACCTGGCGCCGGTGCTGGGCCGCGGCGCGCAGGCCTTCGACCGCCAGGCTGCGCTGTTCAAGGCCATCCGCCAAGACCCGCTGCTGGCCGGCGCCAAGCTCATCGCCGAGCCCTGGGACCTGGGGCCGGGCGGCTACCAGCTCGGCCACTTTCCGCGCGGCTGGCTGGAGTGGAACGACCGCTTCCGCGACACGCTGCGCGCCTTCTGGCTGGGCCACGGCGGCGACCGCGGCGCGCTGGCGCAGCGCCTCGCCGGCTCGGCCGACGTCTTCCAGGCGCCGGGCCGCACGCCGCTGGAATCGGTCAACTACGTGGTCTCGCACGACGGCTTCACGCTGCGCGACCTGGTCAGCTACGACCAACGGCACAACGAAGCCAACCTCGAAAGCAACCGCGACGGCCACGCCCACAACCTGAGCTGGAACGCCGGCGCCGAAGGCCCGAGCAGCGACCCCGCGGTGCTGCGCAATCGCGCGCGGCTGCAGCGCGCGCTGCTGGCCTGCGTGCTGCTGGCCCAGGGCACGCCAATGATCGCCGCCGGCGCCGAGATCGGCCACACCCAGCAAGGCAACAACAACCCCTACTGCCTGGACAACGCGATCACCTGGCTCGACTGGGCGGCCGCCGATGAAGACCTGGTCGCCTACACCGCGCACCTGACCGGCTTGCGCCGCCGCCTGCTGCCGCTGGGCCCGCGCTGGTACAGTGGCCAGCCCGATGCGCAGGGCCGCGTCGACCTGGCGTGGCGGCTGCCCTC
>Ga0209794_1000346_pt1 | contig 82200 bp, 73 predicted proteins | sample EBPBio232013_DNA_FD_185869 | JGI IMG/M metagenome (GOLD analysis project Ga0209794, IMG submission 185869) | Wastewater treatment Type I Accumulibacter community from EBPR Bioreactor in Madison, WI, USA - Reactor 1_5/23/2013_ DNA (SPAdes)... | ecosystem: Engineered > Bioreactor > EBPR >...
GGTGTCGTAGCCGTTCTTGGTCAGGATGGCCTGGACGTTGTGAATCGCCTTCTTCATGTCGACGGCGGTGGGCGCGTCCTGCCAGGCGGCGGGCACGTCGACCGAATTGGATGCGGGGTCGAGTGTCTTGGCCTGCCACAGGTCGGTAGCCTGCTTGGCGCGCTTCAGCTGCTCGGGGTTGAGCGCCTTGGCAATCTCGTCGCGCTTGGCGGCTGCGTCGGTGTCGCCCTGCTTGGCGACAAGTGCGAACCACTTGTAGGACTCTTCCAGGTTCTGCTTCATGCCGACGCCCTTGGCGGCGAGGATGCCCAGGTTGAACTGGCTGTCCTTGACGCCGAGATCGGCCGCGCTGACGAACCAGCGTGTGGCGGACTCGTTGTCGACAGTGCCGTCTGCGCCCATGGCAAACAGCACCGCCAGATTGTGCATGGCGCTGGCGTTGCCCTGTTCGGCGGCCATGCGGTAATAGGTCATGGCCTTCGGGGCGTCGGGCGCAACGCCGGTGCCTTTTTCATAGAGGTTGGCAAGCCGGTACTGCGCGGGCGCAAAGCCCTTGTCGGCGGCCTGCTGATACCACTTGGCCGCTTCGGGCATGTTGGCGGCAACGCCATTGGCGCCGTTGGTGTAGCGCGTGCCGATTTCAAACAGGGCCAGAGGATCGCCATTGCGGGCGGCGTCGGCCAGCGATGCGGGCTGGATTTCGGCCGGAACGGTGATCGCGTTCGACGTGCCGCTCTGGTCGAGTGCGGCAGTATCCGTCGCCCGCCCGTCGCCATTGGCCGGAGCCAGCGGCACGGTCTCAACCGGCGTGGAGGGAGCAGCGGAAACGGCATCTGCGGCGGCATCGGCAGGCTTGGCGTCGCCGGCAGGCGCGGCGCTATCGGTCGGGGCAGCGACGGATGCCTGCTGAACCGTTGCATCGCTCTGACCGGCATCCGAGCCGCGCTGCGGTTGCGGCGCACTCTGTTCGATGGCGGGCGGCGAAGCCGCTTCGATCTGTTGCTGGGCATCATTTTTGCCAAGCAGGTTGTTGACGAGCGGCATGCTCATCATCACCAGCAGAACGGCACCAACGGCCAGCAGAACCGGGCGGCGGTAGCGGTCCATCAGGCTGCCGGACGCGTCATTGGCAGCGGCCGGTGCCGAAGCCTTGGCCGAGGTCTTGCCCGGCTTGGCGGCTTTAGCTGCCTTGGCGGCCTTCGGATCGGAGGCCAGCTCGCGGGCCGCAACCTGAGCCGCGCGGCGGGCGGCGGCGATATAGTCGGAGCGCTCGCTTTCGGAAGCCTCCTCGACCATCTTGCCCTGCTGGCTGGCGCGGACACGGGCGAGGATCTTCTTCACATCCGGAACGCCGGAGCCGGGCTCCAGAAGCTCGTCGGACGAGACATCGGCGGTCATCGGCTCGTCCGCCGCAATCGGCGGGGTCGGCTCGATCAGGGCGCGCACGGCCTCCTCGGCAACGCGGGCGCTGTCGTCCTTCTTCTTGAAACGCTGGGTCAGGCTGCCAAGCAGGCTCTTCTTGGCGGGCGCTGCCGGAGCCATGGCCGAAACCGCACCAATCGCGGCCTCCACCTGCGGGTCGCGCACGCTCGGATATTCGGGTTCGGAAACGACCTCCGCCGGGCTACGCGTTACTTCCGTGCGTACCGGCGGTTCTTCGAAAAAACCGTTGCCCTCTTCGTCGTAAACCGGCGCCATGGTGCGGGCCGGCGCAGCCGAGGCAAACATCGGCGCTTCGGCAACCGTTTCGCGTGCAACGGCCTGAGGCGGCTCGCGACGTTCGACGACGTTCGCAGCCGTGCGGCTGTCGAGGTGCTCCAGACGACCGGCAATTTGCAGCAGCGTATCGTGCAGCGCTTCAAAGGTGCGGTGTGTGCGCTCCTCGGAATTGCGCGTCAGGTCTTCAAGCTGGCGCAGATCATTGGCAAGATCGGTGAGCGCGCTGAGGTCCTGCGTCGAACCGCTGGTACCGTGCTGAAACGCGCCGCCATTGCGCATGAAACCTTCGAGCACCGCCTCGGCGGCCTGACGGGCAGCCTCGATGATATATTCGTCGCTGGTCGCGATATAGTCTTCGATGGCCGACATGCGGTGTTCGAATTCCGGCGACAGGCCAACCGTTGCCGAACCACCGTTATGGCCGGGCTGGCTGATCAACTGCGAGAGATTGGCAATCTGGGCCTCGAGATTGGCAAGGGCGCGATTGTCGCTGGCCGGGGCATTGGCGGTTTCATCAAGACGCGCGGCAATGCCGCCGATCTGGTTTTCCAGACGGCGAAACGCGCTGTCATCGATGGGTGCGAAAGGCTGCTGCGGCTGGAAGCTGATGTCCTCAATGCGGCGGGCCAGACGATCCAGTCGCTCACCCAGCGTATCGTTGACGACGCCATGATCGAGCGCGTCGATCTTGCGGGAAATATCAACCAGCGCATGGGTCAGGTCCGGGCCCTGACCGACCGGCTGGCGGGTTTCCAGCATGGCAGAAAGCGCGTCGAGGCGCTCTTCCAGACGGTTGGCGCTACGCTCGCCAGCAATATCCTCGATGCGTTCGGCCAGTGCCTCCAGACGGTCACCCAGAAGATAGGCGGTATCCGGGCGGTTGGTGTTAACGCCGATCTGGTCGATCTGTGCGGCCAGCGCGCCGATGCGGCTTTCCAGACGCTGCAGGAAGGCCGGGTCGAAGGACGGATTGGCATTGCGCGGCGTAGCGCTGATGGCGCGGCTGATTTCCTCGAGGCGACGATCAAGGCCGGACAGCTGTTCTGCCATGGCGCGATCATTGGGGATGATCCGCTTGCCCGCCTCATCCAGCGCCGTTGCCAGCGCCAGCATGCGTTCTTCCATCGTGCGGATGGCCGGGCTCTGGCTCATCGAGCCGAGCTGGGACTTGATGTCATCGAGGCGATAGGCCAGCGAAACGAGTTCGTCCTGAAGGGCATTCGTGTTGAAGCCCTGCAGGCGTTCCTCGACGCCATTCCAGCGGCTTTCCATGCGGCGCAGCGAATCCTCGCGGGCGAGATTGTCCATCATCGCCTTGAGGTCTTCGAATTCGGCGCGCAGGCTTGCGGCATCATCCGGGCGGGCCTGACGGCTGATCTGGCCAATGCCATCGGCAAGGCGGGCAAGATCGCCGCGCATGTCGTCGGCGGCAACGCGGTTGGTGCCGGCCAGCGACTTGATGTTGCGCATTTCCGAAAGCACGTCGCCGATTTCGCGGGAAATGCCTTCACGAATGTCCTGCTTCAGTTCCTGGCGAAGCGTGACCAGCGACTGGGCAATATCCTGCTGATGGCCACGAACGGGGGCAGCTTCGCGCACCGGCGCGGACGGCTGCCAGTTGCGGCGCGGTTCAGGTGTTTCGGGGCGATAGTCACGCGGCGCGCGGCGCTCGTCGTAACGCTCGTTGCGTTCGGAACGGTAGGGATCGCTGCCGGAATCGAGCATGCGCTGGCGCTGGCGAATTTCGTCGAGTGCATTTTGCTGCGGCGGAACGCGGCCATTGCTCCGGCGATCATCATAGTCCGGGCCGCGTCGCGGATCACGTCCGCTGGCACCGCCGGCCAAACCCTCAATACGGGCCTCAAGTCCCTCAATCGTGCGGCTCAGCGCGTCAAGGGAAGACCTTTCGCCGTGACGGGGAGGTGAAGATCGCGATCCGTTCATGTTCTTGCTCGCTTCGACGTTGTTCCGGCATGTCCGGAGGCATTTCACGCTGTCTCTGCCGGCTGCAGCGACCGCTGGTCTTCAAGGTCTGGCTCTACCAGCAATCGCTGGCCCGAACCTGACCCTTCACGGCCGCCGCCCCACGACTCGAAGCGAGCCTTCGGACGATTTCCGCTGAAGTCCACATTTCACGAAACGTGGTAAACAAGCGGTTAACTTTGTGACCCTTCGCCTTAACTTTTTCTTCGCAATGATTGACGAGGCCTGAACTGCAGGCGGTTTCACGCCGCATCTGTACCGTCTCGAAGCGTTTCGGATCATCGCAGCGCCATTCACGCGAGTTTCACTTGACGTTTACGCAAACGTCAATATTCTGCACTTCGAAGACGGCTTCCGCAAAGGAGGCTCCGTTTGTCCTGCAAGGAGGCAGGTGAGCGGGGTGCGGCGGCTGAAAATGAGGAGGATTTGCAAGATGCCGGTCTACAAGGCACCCGTCACCGATACGTTGTTTGTGCTGAACGACGTTCTCAAGCTTTCGAACTACAGCAATCTGGCGGGCTTTGCCGATCTCGGCGAAGACCTTCTGGAAGCCATTACCGGCGAGGCCGCAAAGCTCGCCGAAGAGGTCTTCCATCCGCTCAACCTGTCCGGCGACCGCGAAGGCTGCAAGCGCAACGATGATGCCACCGTGACCGTGCCGAAGGGCTTCAAGCAAGCCTATGATGCCTATTGTCAGGGCGGCTGGCTTGGTCTTGCCATGCCGGAGGAATTCGGCGGTCAGGGCCTGCCTTACACGCTGCATTCGGCGGTGGGCGAATACATGTCGTCCGCCAATATCTCGCTCACCATGTATCCCGGCCTGACGCAGGGCGCGATTGCCGCCATCGTCGTCCATGGTTCCGAGGAGCAGAAGGCGAAGTACCTGCCGAAAATGGTCGAGGGCACCTGGTCCGGCACCATGAACCTCACCGAACCGCATTGCGGCACCGACCTCGGTCTGTTGCGCACCAAGGCGGTTCCGGCAGGCGATGGCTCCTACAAGATCTCCGGCCAGAAGATTTTCATCTCGGCCGGTGAGCATTCGATGACGGATAACATCATCCATCTCGTGCTCGCCCGCATCGAGGGCGCTCCGGCGGGAACCAAGGGCATTTCACTCTTCATCGTGCCGAAGTTCCTGGTTGGCGATGATGGTGTGCCCGGCGCACGCAATGGCGTGTCCTGCGGGGCCATCGAACACAAGATGGGCATTCACGGCAACTCCACCTGCGTCATGAATTATGACGATGCCACCGGCTATCTGCTCGGCGGTGAAAACAAGGGCCTTGCCGCCATGTTCGTCATGATGAACGAGGCGCGTCTAGGCGTTGGCCTGCAAGGTCTCTCGCTTGGCGAGGCGGCCTATCAGAACGCCGCTGCCTATGCCCGCGACCGTCTTCAGGGGCGCTCGCTCTCCGGCCCGAAGGCGCCGGATAAGGCAGCCGACCCGATCATTGTCCATCCCGATGTCCGCCGGGCGCTGATGACCATGCGCGCCTTCACCGAAGCGGGCCGCGCCTTCACGCTGTGGACGGCGTTGAAGTCCGATATCGCTCACCGCTCGCCCGATGCGGCGGAGCGCGAGGCGGCGGAAGACCTGCTCGGCCTTGCCACGCCTATTTTGAAGGGTGTGCTGACCGACAAGGGCTTTGACCATGCGGTCGCCGCCCAGCAGGTGTTCGGTGGTCACGGCTATATCGAGGAACATGGCATGAGCCAGTATGTTCGCGATGCCCGCATCACCATGATCTATGAGGGGGCAAACGGCATTCAGGCGCTCGATCTCGTCGGTCGCAAGCTGGCTGCCAATGGTGGCCGTGCCGTGATGGCGATGTTCAAGGAAATCGGTGATTTCTGCGAGGAAAACCGCGAGGATGAAAAGCTCAGCTTCTACACCAAGGGGCTGAAGAAGGGTTTGAACGACCTTCAGGCCTCCACCATGTGGTTCATGCAGAACGCGATGGTCAAACCTGACAATGCCGGTGCAGGCTCCACGGACTACATGCATCTCTTCGGTCTCGTGGTTCTGGGCTACATGTGGGCGAAGTCGGTCAAGGCGGCGGAGGAGCGGCTGGCTGCGGGCGATAGCCGCACCGAATTCCTCGAAGCCAAGCGTGTTACGGCCCGCTTCTATTTTGAGCGCATCCTGCCGGAAACGACGCTGCGCAAGGCCCGTATTGAAGCGGGTGCTGATACGGTCATGGCGCTTGCCGCCGATGCATTTTGAGTGGATTGCCCCTCACCCCGGCCCTCTCCCCGCAAGCGGGGAGAGGGGGAATACAGGGCGTGCCACAAACCCCTTCTCCCTGCTTGCGGGGAGAAGGTGCCGGCAGGCGGATGAGGGGCCGTTGCATTTCAAGCGGCTGGGACAGGACCGCTAGGAAGAGAGAGAAACAATGACGGACGTTTATATCTACGATCACGTTCGCACCCCGCGTGGGCGCGGAAAGAAGGATGGTTCGCTCCACGAGGTGCCGTCGGTGCGCCTCGCCGCCAAGGTGCTGGAAGCGCTGCGCGACCGCAACGGCATGGATACGAGGAAGGTCGATGACATCATCATGGGCTGTGTCGATCCGGTGATGGATGCAGGCGCGGTGATCCCCAAGGCTGCGGCCTTTGAAGCGGGGTATGCCACGTCGGCACCGGGCATGCAGATTTCCCGATTCTGTGCTTCCGGTCTTGATGCGGTGAACTTCGCTGCCGCCAAGGTGGCGCAAGGCGCGGACGATCTGGTCGTTGCCGGCGGCGTTGAAAGCATGTCGCGCGTCGGCCTTGGCATGTCGGGCGGTTCCTGGTTCATGGACCCCTCGGTCAATTTCCCGGCCTTCTTCATGCCGCAGGGCGTTTCGGCCGACCTGATTGCCACCAAATACGGTTTCTCGCGAACAGATGTCGATGCCTATGCGGTGGAAAGCCAGAAGCGTGCCGCGCACAGCTGGAAGGAAGGCTATTTCGCCAACTCCGTGATCCCGGTGAAGGATGGCAACGGTCTCGTCATTCTTGACCATGATGAGCATATGCGCCCCGGAACCGACATGCAGGCGCTCGCAAGCCTTCAGCCGTCGTTCCAGATGCCGGGCGAGATGGGAGGCTTTGAAGCCGTCGCCATTCAGGCCCATCCGGAAATCGAACGCATCGACTATGTGCATCATGCGGGCAACTCGTCGGGTATCGTCGATGGTGCAGCGGGCGTCATCGTCGGTTCGAAGGAAGGCGGAGCCATCCTTGGCAAGAAGCCGCGCGCCCGCATTCGTGCCTTTGCCAATATCGGTTCCGACCCGGCCCTCATGCTGACCGGGCCGGTGGATGTGACGGAGAAGCTTCTGGCCCGCTCCGGCATGAAGATCACCGATATCGATCTCTTCGAACTCAACGAAGCCTTTGCCTCGGTCGTGTTGCGCTTCATGCAGCATTTCGAGGTTTCCCATGATGTCATGAACGTCAATGGCGGGGCGATTGCCATGGGCCATCCGCTGGGGGCCACCGGCGCGATGATCCTCGGCACGGTTCTCGATGAACTGGAACGCCGCGATCTCAACACCGCGCTCGTCACGCTCTGTATTGGAGCGGGCATGGGCACGGCAACCGTCATCGAACGCGTCTGATGAGGGCGGAGGATAAAATGGCTTACAAGAACTTCACGCTTGAAACCGATGCCGATGGCATTGCCCTTGTGACCTGGGACATGCCGGACAAGTCGATGAACGTCTTCACCGCCGAGGTGATGGATGAACTGGCCGCGATCCTTGAGGCAACGGTGGCTGATGCCGCCGTCAAGGGCGTGGTCTTCACCTCGGGCAAATCCACCTTCTCCGGTGGTGCTGATCTGTCGATGATCAAGTCCATGTTTTCCTTCTACAATGAGGAAAAGCAAAAGGATGCGGACGCCGCTGCTGGCAAGCTCTTCGAACTCGTAGGCCGCATGAGCGGGCTTTACCGCCGCATCGAAACCTGCGGCAAGCCGTGGGTCGCGGCCATCAACGGCACCTGCATGGGCGGCGCGCTGGAATTGTCGCTCGCCTGCCATGGCCGTGTGGTCGCCGATGGCAAAAACGTCAAGCTGGCGCTTCCCGAAGTCAAGGTCGGCATTTTCCCCGGGGCTGGTGGCACGCAGCGTGTGGCCCGTCTCACCGATGCGCAATCGGCGCTGCAGATGATGACGACCGGCCAGTCACTGACGGGCGCCCGCGCCAAGGCCATGAACCTCGTCCATCAGGTCGTGCCTGCGGCGGAACTGGTGATGGCGGCCAAGCAGATGATCAAGGATGGGCTGAAGCCCGTGGCGCCTTGGGATGAGCGTGGCTTCAAGGTGCCGGGTGGCGGCATCTGGACACCCGCTGCCGCCCAGCTCTGGCCCGCGGCTCCGGCCATTCTGCGTCGGGAATCGGCAGGCAACTACCCGGCAGCACTCGCCATCCTGAAATGCGTCTATGAAGGCCTGCAGGTGCCGTTTGATACGGGCCTGCGCATCGAACAGCGCTATTTCACCGAGATCCTGCGCGGCAGGCCAGCCTTCGCCATGATCCGCTCGCTGTTTATTTCCATGCAGGAACTGGGCAAGGGTGCGCGTCGCCCGGCAGGCCAGCCGAAGACAGAGTTTACTAAGGTCGGCGTCGTCGGCGCGGGCTTCATGGGCGCGGCTGTCGCCTATGTGACGGCTGCGGCAGGCATTCCGGTCGTGCTGGTTGACCGCGATCAGGAAGCCGCCGACAAGGGCAAAGGCCATTGCGAGGAAACGGCCAAGGCCGCCATCGGCAAGGGCAAGATGACGCCGGATGAAGCCAAGGCCCTGCTCGACCTCATCACGCCGACGCCGGACTACTCGGCACTTTCCGATGCCACGCTCGTCATTGAAGCCGTGTTTGAAGATCGCGACGTGAAGAAGGCAGTGATTGAAAAGGTCGAGGCCGTTCTGCCGCAAGGCGCGATCTTTGCTTCGAACACCTCGACGCTGCCAATCACCGGGCTGGCGAAGAACGCCAAGCGCCCGAACGATTTCATCGGCATTCACTTCTTCTCGCCCGTCGAGAAGATGATGCTGACCGAGGTCATCCTCGGCAAGGAAACCGGCGACCGCGCTCTGGCTGTCGCGCTCGATTATGTGGCGAAGATCAAGAAGACGCCGATTGTCGTCAACGATACGCGCGGCTTCTATGTGAACCGTTGCGTGCTGCGCTACATGGCCGAAAGCTACAACATGCTCATTGAAGGTGTGCCGCCGGTGATGATCGAGAATGCCGCGAAGTTTGCGGGCATGCCGGTCGGGCCGCTCGCGCTCAACGATGAAGTGGCCATCGATCTTTCGCTGAAAATCCTCAAGGCAACCGTTGCGGACCTTGGCGAAAAGGCGATCGATCCGCGCCATCTCGAACTGGTCAGCCGTCTGGTGGAACAGGAAGGCCGCCTTGGCCGCAAGAACGCCAAGGGCTTCTATGACTACCCGCCGAAGCCTGCCAAGAAGTCGCTCTGGCCGGGGCTGAAGTCCTTCTATCCGCAGAAGAAGGCGGATGATGTGGATATGGATGTGCTCAAAGAACGCTTCCTCGCCACCATCGCGCTGGAAGCGGCCCGCACTATGGAAGAGGGTATTGTGACCGATCCGCGTGAGGCCGATGTCGGCTCCATCCTCGGCTTCGGCTTTGCGCCCTATACGGGCGGCGCGCTGTCCTACATCGACGGCATGGGGGTCAAGACCTTCGTGGCGCTGTGCGAAAAGCTCGCCAAGGACTACGGCCCGCATTTCCGCCCGACGCCGCTTCTGAAGGAGATGGCCGAAAAGGGCGAGACCTTCTATGGCCGCTTCGACCCCTATGGCGAGAAAGACATCGCCGCCTGATCAAACACAAAAAGGGCCGGGAAACCGGCCCTTGAGCTTGATGACAAGCCTTGTTGCGCCATTTCCAATGGCAGAGCGGCTCTCAAGTTCCCCTTCTCCCCGCAGGCGGGGAGAAGGTCGCGGCAGCGGGATGAGGGGCAGAAACATGCGTGAATTCATATTTACTGGCCGCGTCATCCGCGGCTTTGCCCCTCACCCCATCCCTCTCCCCGCAAGCGGGGCGAGGGGGGTAAGAGGCTGGCGACCGTTGTCAGCAGTCTGAGGGCCGGGAAACCGGCCCTTTCTGCGTCAGGGGCGCAGCATCAAAAGGCGCAACCCGCCATAGCCGAAGACTACGGCCAGCGTTCCCTCGATGAAGCGGCGCGCTTTCCGATAGGCGCGGGCCATGAAGGCTGTCGAGAAAACGATGGCGTAACCGCTGAAGGTGATGGCGCCGATGGTGGCGCATCCGATCAACAGGATCGGCAGATTGGCGGCGGGTGCATCGGAACGAAGCCCCAGAGACAGAATGGCGACCCAACCCAGAATCGACTTCGGGTTGGTGAGGTGCAGCAGCACGCCCCGGCCATAAAGCTGGCGCCGGGAGGTGGTCACGTCCCCGTCCATCGTTGGTTCGCCGGAGCGCAGGGCGGCACGCCCGGCTTTCCAGGCGAGGAAGATGAGATAAAGGCCACCGCCGATGCGAAGCGCCGTCAGCGCGCCCGCATACTGCGCCAGAAGCGTCGAAATCCCGGCGGCGGCGAGCATCGCCCAAAACAGGCTGCCGGTCATGATGCCGAGCACAAGGGTCAGCGCCGCCGCGCGGCCCTGTTTCATGGCAACACCCATGATGGCCATGGTGCTGGGGCCGGGGCTCGCCACCGCCACCAGATGCGCCGCATAGACGAGCAGAAGATGGGAAATCTGCGCTGACATGGTGGCTTTGCCCTCTTCGTTCGGCCTGCATGGGTAGGGGAGATGAGGCCCGAGAAAAGCGCGATTGGCAAGGCTGAAACAAAACCGCCCGCAAGCCGGAGCCTGCGGGCGACAAAGAACAGGATCGGGAAGGCGGATCAGAACACCTGCCAGCGGACGGGCAGATGGCCTAGGCGCTTCGGCGCAACGCTCCCTGAGAAGCGGTTGTCTCCAGCGTGAAGGCCCCGACAAGATTGCGAAGATGGCTCGCCTCTTGTGCCAGCGACGATGCGGCGGCCGTTGCCTCTTCCACCATCGCCGCGTTCTGCTGCGTGGTCTGGTCCATCTGGTTGACGGCGACATTGATCTGCGAAAGCCCGTCGGACTGCTCACGTGACGAAAGGGCAATCGCCTGAACATGCTGGTTGATCTCGATGATCTGCGTGCTGATGGTGCCAAGCGCGCTGCCCGCATCACGAACGAGTTTCACCCCGTTATCGACGTCGGCGGAGGAGTTCAGGATCAGCGTCTTGATCTCCTTGGCGGCCTGCGCCGAGCGCTGTGCCAGTTCACGCACTTCCTGCGCCACAACGGCAAAACCCTTGCCCGCTTCACCGGCGCGGGCTGCCTCCACCCCGGCATTCAAGGCCAGAAGGTTGGTCTGGAAGGCAATTTCATCAATCACGCCGATGATGTTGGAGATCTGGCGCGAGCTTTCCTCGATCTTGCGCATCGCCGCTTCGGCGGTGCCCACCACTGCGGCCGAAGTGGCCGCGGAAGAGTTGGCAGCATTGGCGACGATCCTCGCCTCATCGGTGCGCTTGGTGGAGTTCGCCACATTGACGGTGATTTCATCAAGGGCTGCTGCCGTTTCCTCCAGCGCTGCGGCCTGCTGTTCGGTACGGCGCGACAGATCATTCGTGCCGTTAGCGATTTCCTGCGTCCCGTTATCCATGGAGGAAATGGCCCCCAGAATTTCGGTCAGCGTGTGGCCAAGCTGGCGCACGGACGTATTGAAATCGTGGCGCAGCGGTTCGAATTCAACGGAGAAAGGCTCGTTCAGCGCCACGGTCAGGTCGCCCTGGGCGAGACGACCAAGACCGGCGGCAAGGCCAGCGGTGGCAATCCGCAGCCGCTCAGCGGCGTCGGCTTCGGCCTTTCGCTGCATTTCCACCCGCTCGTGTTCAGTCCGCTGGCGGGCCTCTTCGGCCTCACGTTCCAGATGGATATTGGCCAGCGCCGCTTCCCGGAAGACTTCGAGCGCGTGCGCGATGGCGCCGATCTCATCCTTGTTATGGGCGTAAGGGACATCGATATCCGTATTGCCCTTGGCCAGCGCGGTCATGCGCTCGGTGATGATTTTGAGCGGCTTGGACACCCCGCTAAAGATCAGCCAGACGGCGAGGGCGGAAATCACAATCGCCAGACCGGCAAAGATCGACAGCAGCGCATCATTCAAGGCCTTGCTGGCGGCGGCGCTTCGATATTCCTCTTCGCCCACGCGGATCTGCAGATCGACAAGCTCGCCGATCAGCGCGGTAATCGGATCAATCGACGGATAGAGCCGCTGCGTAACGAAATGGTCGAGCCCGTCCTTGTCATGGGCGGCCAGAATTTTCAGAAGGTCCGCCGTTGGCCCCCGGCCATGGTCGATGGCGACGCCGGCCTTCTTGGCAATCTCGGCCTCTTCGGCGGTCAGGTAAGTGGCGAGGTATTCTTTCCAGATCTTGTCCGAAACCGACAGCGCCTCCTCAATGGATTTCGATCCCTCTTCCCAACTGATCGCACCACTGCGCACCTTGTGAGAAAGATCGACAATATTGATGGCGTAAAGGTCACCCACCCGCTTGAGGTCCTTGGCCGGAATCAGGCGGTCGCTGACAACGGTTGAGAGGGACTTCTCCATAGCGTTCATGACGAGAAACGTGGCCACGATCGAACCGATCAAGAGGGCGACGAGCAGAAGTGTCGATGCTGTCAGTTTGAATGAAATCTTCATTGTTGATCTCCCGGGATCGAACCATGAAGAAGAATGTTGGCGCCTATGGTTAAATAAATGTTTAGGTTGTGTTCGAGAAAGCTAAAAAACACAGCATAAAGCGTTTCAACGCTTCATTTTGACTTGAAACTGGTATTTTGCACTGCAGCAATTTTACGGAAACAGGGTCTTTGGTTGTGTTATTGAGTCGACGTATTGGGGCTTGCGCAACCTGATGCACCCAAGGGATGCATTCGGGGCGCGCAGGAATTTATGGGGCAAACCATGTATTATGGACCTGCTTTGCCAAGATGTTCTTTCAGGCTGGCAATCAGGCGCTTGGCGAGTGCCGGATAATCTTCGTCGAAATGGTGCCCGCCATTCAGGCTGATGGTTTCAATGCCAAGTGGCGCGAGTTTGGGGCAGGCGTCGCCCTCTTCCTCGCTGCCATAGAGGCATTGCAGCTTCTTCGGATCGATCTTCGCAATGACATCATGGTTGGGTATGCCATCGGTCAGATCATTCGCGCCCATGATGCTCATGACCGAGATTTCGTAATCGGCCTCGCCCGACATGGCGAGCAGTGAAATGAGGGCAACGGTATCCTTCTGGGATTGCGGCAGACGCTGATAGGCATCGGGCAGAATGTCAGAGCCGAAAGAATAGCCGATCAGCATCACCTTCTTGACGCCGAACTGGCCACGGTAATGGGAAATGATGCGCGAGAGATCGCGCGCCACCTGCTCCTGGCTCTGCTTGCTCCAGAAATAGCGCAAGGAATCGACGCCAACGACCGGAATGCCGCTTTTCTGCATTTCCTCGCCAATTTCGGCATCGATGTCGCGCCATCCCCCGTCACCCGAAAAGATCACAGCCATCGTATCAAGGCTTGGCTTCGCCTGGAGCACTGTCAGCGGCAGCCCCAGCGTTCCATCATCGGAAAGCGGCGTGTTGGAAAGCGTAATCAGCGTGTCGGTCAGCGTTGTTGCCGCATCCTTGCTGCTGTCCTTGATCTCGATGTCGGGCCAGGTCTTCTTCAGCGCCTCCACCGAGGCGCGCCCGGCCGCATCGGCCTTGGCCGTAAAGAGCGTGGTCATCGGGTCCGGCAGCGCCCCTTCGGTCATCGCGTAGACCTTGCGGTCGCCCTTCACCTGCTTGTTGGCGGGGGTGCAGAATTCCTTCTCGGTGTTTGGAATGCCCTCCAGCGGATCAACGGCAATGGTCGCACGAACCGTGGCAGGCGGCGTTTGCGATGCCATGGCGATGGCCAGAGCGCCGCCTTCGCCAATGCCTGCGATGATCGGCTTCTGGTAGGTCGCAACGCCAAAGTCGCGCTCGATCTGCTGAGTTGCATATTCCACGTCGGAGATCGTGTAGATGCAATCATCCGCATAGGTGGAGAACGCCTTCAGATAGGCTGGAAAATCGATGCCGATGACAATGGCGCCGTTATCGGCAAGCTTTGCGGCCATGGCGTCCTCGTTGGCACCCCATCCGGCGGCATCGGAAATCAGCACAACGGAAGATTTGATCTCGCCCGCCGGTTTGCTCAGATGCGGCTGCGGCATGATTTCAAGGTCGAGCGCGTCGGCCATGGCCGTCATGGGCGCAAGCGTTGCCGCGAGCAGAAATGCGGTGCGTTTCATCATTTCCCGACAACTCCCTTGATGCCGCCACCGATCAGCAGCGTAACGTCCATCAGCGCGACGAACGGATTGGCCCCGCCGGAAACCGCCAGATAGCGCGGCTGCCAGTGCGGATTGAATTTCTGCTTGAAGGCCCGCAGACCTTTGAAATTGTAAAAGCGTTCGCCGAGATCGTAAACCGCGCTTCCGAAGCGGTCCCAGACCGGGGCCGCCTGCCGCTTGCGAATGCCCGAAAGCGGGGCCATGCCCAGATTGAAGGTGCGATAGCCTTCTTCGCGAAGGTGAAGCATCGTCTTGGCGAAGAGGAAATCCATGGCCCCGCGCGGTGCATCCGGATGGAACCGCATCAGGTCGACGGTGGCTTCCGCTTTTGTCTGCGTCACCAGAACATTGGCGAAGGCGACAATCCGACCCTCATGGCGCAGGATGGCCACCGGCTGGGCGGCGATGTAGTCCGGGTCGAACGCCCCCAGCGAAAAGCCTTTTTCGCGGGTTTCATGTTCGGTCAGCCAGGCATCGGAAACGGCTTTCAGATCGTCCATGATCGACGCAACATCGTCTGCCGCGATCATTTCAAACATCAGGCCATCGCGTTCGCCACGGCTCACACCCTGTCTGAGATTGGCCCAGCGCCCGCCCTTGAGATCGAAGGCGTCGAGCTTCACCTCGGCCAGTTCACCCAGCTTGAAGGCGCGCAACCCCGCATCGGCGAGCGGTGAAAGAATGGCGGGCGAGACCTGATAGAAAACGGCGCGGCAGCCTTGAGAACGGGCAAACTCCACGAAATGCCAGACGAGTTCGGCAAATTCATCGCGCGGGCCGACCGGATCGAGGAAGGCAATCAATGACCGGCCGTAGCTGCGATACATCAGGAAGGTGTCGCCGCTTTGCGAGAACATCATCCGCTTGTCGCCCATGCGCACCAGATTGGCATCGGCAACATCTTGCGCCATGACAATCGAAATGGCCCGGTCGAGATCATCGGGGCCTTCGGGCAGGGGCGGGTGAACGGCAGGACGCAACAGCGCGTAAAGGCTCGCACCCGTCGCCAGTATGGCAAGGCCCAGCGCCGCACGCAGCGAGCGTGGTGCATCGCCGTAGAACTCGAACTGCCACCACAGATCATGGCTGTATTCAATATCGCGATAAACGAAAAACAGAATGGTTCCCGCACCAGCCATGACAACCAGCATGGCAAAGAGCCAGGGCGGTGAAAGTGGTTGGTTGAAAAGCGAGGCCCGCCGGTCAAACCGTCGCCGAGAGGCGATGAGGCTGAGCACCAGAAGCCCGAGCATGCTGGCTTCGAGAATGGCCCCGGCCTTGACGAGCGACAGGACAATGGCCGCAGGCGCGGCAATCAGCGTGATCACCAGCGCGCCATCCAGCCGCTGCTGCAGGCCGCGCGACGCCAGAATGAGGATGAGGCCGAGGATCGAGGCCAGGAAGTGCGCGCCCTCAATCAGGGGCAGCGGCAGAAGGTCGGAGAGAAAATCCAGATGCACTTCCGGCGCGGGCGTGACGGACGAGAAGACGAGCATCGTGCCGCAGATGAAGGCAAGCGCCGAGGTCAGCACAGGAGCGAGCTGCGACAGCGCCGCCAGCGGAATGCGGCTGGTCAGCGGGCGCAGAAGCGAGGCGGAAACGATGGCAATCGCCACCACCAGCGGCAGGACGTAGTAAATGATGCGGTAGAGCACCAGCGCCGACAGGATCTGCTCGATTCCGGCATTGCCGTTGCCCAGTGCGGCGACCATGACCGCTTCGAAAACGCCGATCCCGCCCGGCACATGGCTTAAAACACCAAGGCCGATGGCGGCGGCATAGATCGCCAGAAAGGACGGCCAGCCGAACCCGGTCGAGGGCAGAAGCACATAAAGAACGCTGGCCGATGCGGCGACATCAAGTGCCGTGACCAGAAACTGGCGGGCCGCCGTTGCCGTATCCGGCAGAACCAGCGTCAGCCTGCCAATTTTGAAAGGCTTGGCGCGGTGGCCGATATAGGCCAGTCCCGCCACCAGAATCAGAATGACGACGGCACCGCTGCGCAAGATAAGCGGCGAGAGGTTCATGACCTTGCCAAGGTGATCGGCAACCGGCAGCACGGAAATGGCCGCGACCGATGCCAGACCAATGCCGAAGGCGAAGGTGATGAAAGCAATGATGCGGGCCACATCTTCCGGCGACAGGCCGAACTTGGTGTAGACCCGGTAGCGGATGGCCCCGCCGCTGAGTGGACCGAAGCCGACGGAATTGGAAATGGCATAGGCCGAGAACGCCGTCACCGCCACGGTGGCGGGTGGCACCTTGCGGCGGCGGATATAGGCCAGCGCGTTGAAATCGTAAGCCACCAGCGCGGCATAGGAGAGGCCGGTGAAGAAGACGGCCAGAAGAAGGTCCTTGACCGGCGTATCGATCACCGACTGCACGACATCGTCGTAACGCACCTCGCCGGTCAGGCGGTAAAGGGCCAGCACCACCAGCCCGAAGACACCAAGGGCGGCAGCAAAGGCCAGCGGTTCGGCAAACCGCATGATGAGGTTACGCAGTGCGGTAAACGTAGGACTGGGCTTCATTGCAGGAAAGGTCCGGCTTCTCGGGAAGTTGGCCTTTGATTCCCAAATTATGGCTGAATTTGAGCGGCAATCATTCCGCCGCCATTTTCCTCTGGCCAGCCACCTGCGTGAGGTAAGCGCGAAGCGCTGCCGGGCGAACCGGCTTGTGCTGCAGGCCGATATGATGACGCTCGGCTTCACCGCGCACTTCCTGTGTGCGGTCGGCGGTGATGACCAGCGCCGGGGTGTCCTGCTCATACAGGGCGCGCAGACGCAAAATGGCCCCGATGCCGCTGCCATCATCCAGATGGTAATCGGCAATCACCAGATCCGGCGGCACGGGATTGGCGGCAATCACCGCATCAAGCGCCTCGACGGAACCGGCGGTTTCCACCTGACAGCCCCAACCGGAAATCAGCATGCGCATGCCGTCGAGAATGGTCTGTTCATTGTCGATGCACAGCACCCGGAAACCGCGCAGCGGCTGCGTCGAGGGTTCCTGAACCGGCGCGGCAACCACCGGCTGCGGTGCAGGCACGGTCAGATCAAGCGGCATGGAGACACGGAACGTCGTGCCCTTGCCGGGGCGCGACAGAAGCTCGACCTTGTGGTTCAAAACGCGCGCGATGCGGTCGACGATGGAAAGACCAAGCCCGAGGCCCGAGGCCGTGCGGGCCCCCTGATCCAGACGGGCGAATTCCTTGAACACCGTGCGGAATTTCGAAGACGGAATGCCAATCCCTGAATCCGTCACCTGAATGACGGCTTCATTGCCCCATTTGCGCACGCCCACCAGAACCTTGCCGGTGACGGTATATTTGATAGCGTTCGAAACGAGGTTCTGCACCAGACGGCGCAACAGGTTCGGGTCGGATCGGGTGCGAAGCGTCGTCGGCAGCACCACGAATTCGAGGTTCTTCTCGCGCGCCATCGGGGCAAAGTCGGTCTCGATGCGCTGCAGAAGTTCGTTGAGATCGACGGATGAGAACCGCGCCTTCATCGCGCCCGTATCCAGACGGGAAATGTCGAGAACGGCGCCCAGAATGGTTTCCACCGATTCCAGCGCGGAATCGATATTGCGCACCAGTGCGCTGTTTTCGGAATCGCTCATCTTCTCGACCAGTGTCGAGGAATAAAGGCGCGCCGCATTGAGCGGCTGGAGAATGTCGTGGCCTGCCGCGGCAAAGAATCGGGTCTTGCCGATATTGGCCTCGTCGGCGGAGGCGCGCGCTTCGGCCAGTTCCTTGTTCACGCGCGTCAGTTCTGCCGTGCGTTCCGTCACGCGCTGTTCCAGCGTCTCATTGGCCTGCTTCAGGGCCTGGTCGGCGGCCACGCGCTGGGTAATGTCGGTGAAGGTGGCCACGATGCCCTTGTCCGGCATGGCGTTGCAGCGCACTTCGATGATGCGTTCGCCGCCCGCCAGAACCAGCGGGAAGGGCTCGTCCAGCGTGCGAAACGCCGTGACAATCTTCTGCGGCTCGTCGCTCTTGATGTCGCCGCGTTCCGTCAGGATGGCGACGATTTCGGTGAGCGGAAAGCCAACCTGTCCCACATGCTCCGGCAGGTCGAGCAGCGTGCGGAACCGCCGGTTCCAGATCGTCAGGCGGTTCGAGCTGTCGAACACGGCAATGCCCTGATCCATCTGGGAGAGAGCGGTCTGCAGCATGTCCTGATTATATTGCAGCGCTTCGCTGGCCTGATCGAGAAGCCAGGCGGTATCCGCCGACGTATCCTCGGCCTTTTGCAGGATGAGCGACAGAACGAGGCGGGCCGAGGACGAGCCGATGGCGCTGCCAAGCTGCTGCTCGGCATAATGGATCAGCGCCATATCGGCGGGCTGGTCGTTTTCCAGCCGCCGTCCGATGTTGCGCTCATAGGTCTCGAAAGACCGCAGCATGCGTTCGTCGCCCAGATAGCGGGCAATGGCGACCTTCAGATCACCGACGCTGACACGCGTTTTCCAGCCACGCGTGGCAAATTGCGACCGCGTATGGCGTTTGACGAAAATGCCGGACTGGATGCGCTCAACCGGCTTCGGATTGCGCGACAGGGAGCCGAGCACGAAGGCGGTGCAGTTGACCAGCAGGCTGAGGATCGAGACCGTGACCAGCGGGTCCGGCGAGGCCGTATGGAAGGCGCTGACGCCGGGAAACAGGAAGCCGAGGATCGCCGCGGCCACATAGCTGTTGTCGGGGCCGCCAAGGCTTGGCACGAAAAGCAGATAGGCCCAGACGAAGAAGCCCGAGGTGAGGCCGGCAATGGCCCCGCGCGCGTTGGCGCGCCGCCAGATCAGGCCACCGAACAGCGCCGGTGCCACTTGTGCCACGGCGGCAAAGGACAGAAGGCCGATTGAGGCAAGCCCTGTCCCCACGTCCACCGACCGATAGTAGAGATAGCCGAGCAGCATGATGGCCAGAATGGCCGTGCGGCGGATGTTGAGGAGCGTGCGCACGAAATCATCGCGCTGGCTCTGGCGCCCGATCAGCCGCTGGCGCAGCAGGAACGGCATGACGATATCGTTTGAAACCGTAATCGCCAACGCGACAGAAGCCACGATGACCATGGCGGTGGCGGCCGAAAAGCCGCCGATGAAGGTGATCAACGTCACGATCTTCATGTCATGTGCATAGGGCAGCGCCAGAACGTAAAGATCGGGATTGCCCGCGCCGCCGAAAATGATGACGCCGCCAATGGCCACCGGCAGGACGAACAGATTGATGGCGATGAGATAGAGCGGCAAGAGCCGCCCGGCCATGCGCAACTCTTCGCGCGTGCGGTTTTCCACCACCGTGACATGGAACTGGCGCGGCAGGAGGATGATCGCGAAGGCCGACAGCATGATGAGAAGCAGCCAGCGACTGAGCGGTGTCTTGTAGGAGAGCGCCTCCATGACCTTTTCGTTGGCCACGGCCTTCTGCCAAAGGTCGCCCGGCCCGTCGAAAATCAGGAAGACGACGGCAAAGCAGGCCGAAGCAAAGGCAATCAGCTTGACGAGCGATTCCATCGAGACGGCCAGGATCAGGCCGTCCTGATGCTCGGTCGCATCGGTGTGGCGCGTCCCGAAGATGATGGCAAAGGCCGTCAGAACCAGCGTCACGATCAGCGCCAGATCGAGGAAATAGAGGTTGCCGTTGCCGATGCCGTAGGCCGCCGGATCGACCATCGCCGAAACGGAGCCGGCAACCGCCTTCAATTGCAGCGCGATATAGGGAATGGCACCGACCAGAGAAATCAGTGCGACAATCGTCGCGACCGCCGGATTCTTGCCGTAGCGGGCCGCAATGAAATCGGCAATCGAGGTCAGTTTTTCAGCCTTGGCGAGTTCCGTTATGCGGCGCAGAATCGGCATGCCCAGAGTGAAGACGAGGATCGGGCCGATATAGATCGCCGTAAATTCCAGACCGCGCTGCGTGGCAAGGCCAACGCCACCGAAATAGGTCCATGAGGTGCAGTAGATGGCAATCGACAAGGCATAGACCGTCGGCCGCCCCTTTTCAGGGACGCCGCGCTCGCGCGTTCTGCGGTCGCCATAGCTTGCCACTGCAAAAAGCAGCAGAAGATAGGCGATCGCCGCCGCCAATATGATCCAGCCTGCGAGCATGTCTCCTCCACATGGGCTCGTCGGCAAAGCTTATAGGGAAAATCGCTTCGCAAGCAAATCGTTCACCGCATTTGCCAACACCCAAAGCCTTGAACAAAGCGCAATTTCTTTGGCGGCACTGGCGAACTTTGGTATAGGTTCATTGCGCGCAATGTAATCTGAGGCTGTGGGCGCGGTTTGAAGGCCTGTCAAAACACAGCACTTGACCATCCGCATGGAGATTTTAAATGTTGAATGAATTCAAGGCCTTTATTGCCAAGGGCAATGTCATGGATCTGGCCGTCGGTGTTATTATCGGTGGCGCCTTCGGGAAAATCGTGACGTCGCTGGTCAATGATATCATCATGCCCGTCGTTGGCGCGCTGTTTGGTGGCATCGACTTCTCGAACTACTTCCTGGCCCTCAGCAGCAATGTCACCGCGACCACGCTTGCCGCCGCCCGTGAGCAGGGGGCCGTTTTCGCCTACGGTAACTTCCTCACCGTCGTCATCGACTTCATGATTCTGGCTTGGATCATCTTCCTCATGGTGAAGCTGGTGAACAAGCTGCGCACCTCGGTCGAGAAGGAAAAGGCCCCGGAAGCACCCGCTGCTCCGCCGGCTGACATCCAGCTTCTGACGGAAATCCGCGATCTCCTGAAAAAGGATTGATCATCGGTTGAAAGCAGGCGCGACCCATCAGTCAAATCGATGGGTCGCGCAGCTTTTATCATGGGATTTCTGCGATTATTCGCATTACAAAAGCCAAGTCATCCGCGAGGGTGAAAAATCCGCGTCGGGCCCCCAAACGGTCCGACGTTTCATTTTGTCGCTTGAGCCAAGGAGACAGGAAGTGTCGGTTCTGAAGGATTTGAGCCCGCGCGCGCTCGCCGCGCCCGAAAGCGGTATCGTTGAGGTCATTACCTATGCCCGTGGCCGGGAAGGTCTGATCCCGCTCTGGGCTGGCGAAGGTGATCTTCCGACCCCTTCCTTCATCAACGATGCCGTGGCCGAGGCGCTGAAAAACGGCGAGACCTTCTACACCTGGCAGCGTGGCATTCCCGAACTGCGTCAGGCGCTGTCCGATTATTACGCCCGCCACTTTGATGTGAACCTTTCGACAGACCATTTCTACGTCACCGGCTCTGGCATGCATGCGATTGCGCTTGCCGTTCAGGCGCTGACGGAACCCGGCGATGAACTGATCTACCTCTCGCCCATCTGGCCGAATATCATTTCCGCCACCGAACTGGCCGGCGCGCACCCCAAGGGCGTGACCCTCTCCTTCACGGAAGGCCGCTGGACGCTGGATCTTGACCGTCTGGAAGCGGCGATCACCCCGAAAACCCGTGCCATTTTCGTCAACACGCCGTCGAACCCCACGGGCTGGACGGCCTCGAAGGATGATTTGACCGCCATTCTGGCACTCGCTCGCAAGCACGGCCTGTGGATCATCGCCGATGAAATCTACAGCCTCTATCACTTTGCCGCCGCCGGACGCGCGGCTTCCTTCATGGATGTGATGGAGGAGGGCGACCGCATCATCTTTGCCAATTCCTTCTCCAAGAACTGGTCGATGACCGGCTGGCGTGTCGGCTGGCTGGTGGCCCCGCCGGAACTGGGGCAGGTGATTGAAAATCTCGTGCAATATTCGAACTCCGGCGTCGCACAGTTCATGCAGCGCGGCGCGGTGGTGGCGCTGAATGAGGGGGATGATTTCGTGCGCGAAAACATTCGCCGTGCAGCCGAGGGCCGCGATATTCTCTGTGACACGCTGCTGGCCACCAATCGGGTCGAGACATTGAAGCCCGATGGCGCGCTTTACGCCTTCCTCAAGATCGATGGCGTGACGGATAGCCGCCGGGCTGCCTTTGATATCGTCGACAAGGCGCGCGTGGCGCTGGCACCCGGCTCGGCCTTTGGCGCGGGCGGCGAAAACATGCTGCGTGCCTGCTTCCTGCGCAACCCGGACCATGTGCGCGAAGCGGCAGCGCGTCTTGCCGAATACATCCGCGCATTGTGATGAAACTACGGGCGATCCCGTTCTGGCGGGATCGCTCGAATTTTACTGATTTTCGCAAGTCTCGATTTACTATCATATTGATTTGAAATCATATTTTGAGATTGAAAGGGTCCTTATTCACCAATTTTGAAGCGCCCCATGGTCTGATGCTCCCCATAAGAACAAAAGCAGGGGAAGAAGATCATGACTGTATTGGTGACGGGTGGTGCTGGCTACATTGGGAGCCACATGGTCTGGACGCTGATCGAGGCGGGTGAAGATGTGGTGGTGCTGGATCGGCTCTCCACCGGATTCCGCTGGGCCGTTGCGCCTGAGGCACGTTTTTATCTGGGGGATGTGGGCGATCGCCAGATCCTCAAGCAGATCTTCGCTGAAAACGAGATCGACGCCATTCTGCACTTCGCCGGTTCGGTCGTCGTGCCGGAATCGGTTGCGCATCCGCTGCGCTATTATGAAAACAACACGGCCAACACCCGCACGCTGATTGATGAAGCCAATGAGGCTGGCATCCAGCATTTCATCTTCTCGTCAACGGCAGCCGTCTATGGACGCCAGCCGGTGGCCGGCCCGGTTCCCGAAAGCGGCGTCGTTGCGCCGGAAACGCCTTATGGCCTTTCCAAGCTGATGTCGGAAATGATGCTCCGCGATACGGCGGCGGCCCATGACTTCCGTTACGTGGCGCTTCGCTACTTCAACGTGGCGGGCAGCGATGTGAAGGGCCGCACCGGCCAGTCCACCAAGGGGGCCACGCATCTGATCAAGGTGGCGTGTGAAACCTCGCTCGGCCAGCGCGATCATATCGATGTGTTCGGTACGGATTACCCGACGCCGGATGGCTCGGGCGTGCGCGACTTCATCCATGTCAACGATCTGGCCGAAGCCCATATGAAGGCACTGACCTACCTTCGCAATGGTGGCGCGTCACTTGTCGCCAACTGCGGCTATGGCAAGGGGTTCTCGGTGCTGGAAGTGCTGAATACGATCATGGAGATTGAAAAGCGCCCGCTGAAGATCAACTATTGTCCGCGTCGCCCGGGTGATCTCGGCAGCGTTGTGGCCGATGCCCGCCTGATCCGTCAGGAACTGGGCTGGACACCGCGCTATGACGATCTGACGCTGATCCTGAAGACGGCCCTCAACTGGGAGCGCCATCTGGCAGAGCGCAACGGCGACAATCTCAAGACGATCTATCGCAAGCTTGCCGCCGTCAATTTCTGATCCGGCAAACCCGGTGGGCGGCCATCAGCCGCCCATCTGCATGGCCATCTGGTAAAGCATGGCCGAACGTGCGCCCGATGCGCAATAGGCAAGGATCGGCCCCTTGGCATCCTTGACGATGCCGCGAAGCTTCTTGGCCTGCTCCATCGGCATGGCAGCGCCGCCAACCGGAAGATAATAGGCCGAAATACCTGCCGCCTGCGCGGCCTTCTCGATGTCGGCGAAGGACGGCTGGAAAAAGCCTTCGCCATCCGGACGCATGCAAACGACAGCGGTGTAGCCAGCCTCGGCCAGCTTGCCGATATCCTTCGGCGAAACCTGCCCGGAAATGTGATAGGTACTGTCAATCGGGCGAATGCTCATGGCGGCGATCTTTCTCGTTTGATTGTCGTTGCGGCGCTTCCGGCGACCGTTCGGAAAATACATATTATTTACAATATGTATTTTCAAGGCATTCCGTGGGCCGGCCATTTTGTCATGGTGACGAAATTTTATTGCCGGAGGGATTGCGGCGTGGAAAATCATCCCTGTAAATTCAAGGGACGAAGCCGATAATGCGTGACAAAACGCAAGCGGTCGCCCGTCTCAGGCGCCGCGCGGTCTTCCTTCAGGAACAATGCCATGTCTCATTTCGCCCTTTCCCGCCGTCACCTTCTGAAGGGTACGGCGCTCGCCGCCCTTTCCGTGCCCTTTTCCACCTTTGCCATGGCAGAAGACGGCACCCGTCGTCTGACTGTCGCCGCCGATTCCGAGCCGAAGAACCTCAATCCGGCCATCGTCGCCTCCAACGGTGTTTTCTACATTGCCAGCAAGGTGATCGAACCTTTGGCAGAGGCCTCGTTTACCGGCGCTGACGGGCTGGAGCCACGACTGGCAACCGCGTGGGAAGGCTCTGCCGATGGCCTGTCGGTCACGTTCAAATTGCGCGACGGCGTCACCTGGCATGATGGCAAGCCCTTCAGCTCGGCGGATGTGGCCTTCTCGGCGCTCGAAATCTGGAAAAAGCTGCAGAACCTCGGCCGCAGCGTCTTTGCCAATCTGGAAACGGTCGACACGCCCGATGCGCTGACGGCCATCTTCCGCTTTGCCAAGCCCACGCCCTTCCAGTTGATCCGCAACGCCCTGCCGGTCGTCACCTCCGTGGTGCCGAAGCACCTCTACGAGGGCACGGATATTGCCACCAATCCGGCCAATGTGAAGCTGGTGGGAACCGGGCCGTTCCGTCTGGCTGAGTACAAGCCCGGTGAATATTACCGCCTGACCCGCAACGATGCCTATTGGGACAAGACCGCCCCGAAGCTGGACGAGATCATCTATCGCGTCCTGCCGGATCGCGCCGCCGCCGGTGCCGCCCTTGAGGCAGAGGAAATCCAGCTCGCCGCCTTCTCGGCCGTGCCGCTCAGCGATCTGGCCCGCATTTCGAAGGTGCCGGGCATCAAGGTCATCAGCAAGGGCTATGAGGCGCTGACCTACCAGCTCGTGGTGGAGATCAACCACCTCCGCAAGGAACTGGCCGATCTGAAGGTGCGTCAGGCCATCGCCCATGCCATCGACCGCAAGTTCGTCGTCGATACGATTTTCCTCGGATACGCCACCGCATCGACCGGCCCGGTGCCGAAGAACGCGCCGCAATTCTACACCGCCGACGTTGAAGCCTATGATTTTGATGTGGCGAAGGCCAATGCGCTGCTGGATGAGGCGGGCTATCCGCGCGGCACCGATGGCAAGCGCTTCGCGCTCAAACTCCTGCCCGCTCCCTATTTCAACGAAACGCGCCAGTTCGGTGCCTATCTGCGGCAGGCGCTGGCTGCGATCGGTATCGAGGCGGAACTGGTCAACAATGATTCCGCCGCGCATCAAAAGGCCGTTTACACCGAACACGCCTTCGATCTGGCAATTGCCCCACCCGTCTTCCGGGGCGATCCGGCCATTTCCACCACCATCCTCGTGCAGTCCGGTACGCCGGCGGGCGTGCCCTTTTCCAATCAGGGCGGCTATGCCAATGCCGCGCTGGACGAGATCATCAAGAAGGCGTCGGAAACGGTGGATGAGGAGGCCCGTACAGAGCTCTACAAGACCTTCCAGCAAAAGGTGGCCGAGGATCTGCCGCTGATCAACGTGGCCGAATGGGGTTTCATCACGGTCGCGCGCGACACGGTGGAAAATGTGGCCAGCAATCCCCGCTGGGCGGTTTCCAACTGGGCCGATACGGCGCTGAAAAGCTGATGGGGGAGGCGAGGGGGTGAAGCGCATCGCGGCACTGTTGAGGCGCAGGCTGGCCGGTGCGGTTCCCGTGCTTTTCATCGTCATCGCCTTCGCCTTCCTGCTTCTGGAAAGCGCGCCGGGCGATGCGGTCGATGCCTATCTTGTGTCTGTTGGCGGCGGGGATGCGACGCTCGCTGCCAGTCTTCGCGCCCAATACGGGCTGGATCAATCCACCCTGTCGCGCCTCTGGCTTTATCTGGCGGCGCTCACCCATTTTGATCTGGGCTGGTCGGTTGCCTTTGATCGTCCGGTCCTCAGTCTGATTGGCGAACGTCTGCCCACGACGCTGGTGCTGATGGGAAGCGCCACGCTTCTGTCCTTTGGCCTCGGTTCGTTTCTCGGCATTGTAGCCGCAAGCCATCCCGGCAGCCTGCGGGACCGGCTTTTGTCCATGGCATCGCTCACGCTCTACGCCATTCCCGGCTTCTGGCTGGCGCTTCTGCTCTTGATTGTCTTTGCCGTGGACCTGCGCTGGCTGCCCTTTTCCGGGTTTGAAACCGTTGCCTCCCATAAAACAGGACTGGCGCGGCTCGCTGACATCGCCCGCCATCTGGTGCTTCCCGTCGTGACGCTCAGCCTGATTTATCTGGCGCTTTATCTCCGGGTGATGCGCGCTGCGATGGGCGAGGTCTGGCGGCAGGATTTCATCCTCTTTGCCCGTGCCCGCGGGCTTTCGGCGCGCCGCATTCTCTGGCGGCATGTGGCGCGCAACGCGCTTCTGCCGCTCGTGACCGTGCTCGGCCTGCAATCGGCGGCCATGCTCGGCGGCAGTATCATCATCGAAAGCGTTTTCGCCATTCCGGGCTTCGGACGGTTGGCGCAGGAGGCGGTGGCCGGGCGTGACGCGCCGCTTCTCGTCGGTCTCATTCTGGTCAGTGCGCTCTTCGTGCTTTCCATCAATCTGGTGGTCGATCTCCTCTATGCCTGGCTTGATCCGCGCGTCGGCAGTGTGGAGGCGCGTTGATGGGCATGATGGCGCGCCTTCTTCGCACCCGATCCGGCCTCATAGGGGCCTGCCTACTGCTTGTGATGGCACTGGCGGCGCTTGCCGCCCCCGTTCTTTTTCCCGGCGATCCCTTGGCGATTGCCGGCCCGGCTTTTCTCCCGCCCTTGGCCGACACCGCCTTTCCCCTGGGCACTGATAGCCTCGGGCGTGATGTGCTGGCTGGTCTTTTCCACGGTGCGCGCGCCTCGCTCGCCGTCGGCCTTGCGGCGGCTCTGGCCGCCCTTCTGGTCGGGCTGGTGGTGGGAACGGTGGCGGGCTTTGCCGGGGGCTGGGTGGATGAGGTTTTGATGCGCATCACCGATGCGTTTCAGGTCATTCCCCGTTTCCTGCTGGCGCTCGCCTTCGTGTCGGTACTGGGCGGTTCCATGACAACGGTCGTCATTGCCATCGCGCTTTCCAGCTGGACGGAACCGGCCCGCCTCGTGCGCGCCGAGGTCTTGTCGATCCGCGAGCGCGATTATGCGGCGGCAGCGCGGGTCATCGGCATGCATCCGGCCGAAATCGCTTTTCGCGAAATCCTGCCCATTGCCCTGCCGCCGGTGCTGGCGCTATCCGCCATCATCGTCGCGGCGGCGATCATGATTGAATCGGCGCTGTCCTTTCTGGGGTTCGGTGATCCGAACATCGTCACTTGGGGCTCGATGATGGCCGAGGGGCGCAATGTCTTGCGTTCCGCGCCGTTCCTGTCCGTGGTGCCGGGGATTGCGCTTCTGGTCACCGTGCTCGCCGTCTATCTCGTCAGCGAGGGCGTGAACACGGCGCTCAACAACAATCAGGCGGTGCCCCGTGGCTGAACAACCGCTGCTTCGTGTTGACCATCTTGGGGTGCGTTATGCCGCAAGCCACGCCGCAGCGCTTGAAGATGTATCGCTGAGCCTGATGAAGGGCGAACGTCTGGCGCTGATCGGCGAGAGCGGATCGGGAAAGTCGACCTTCGCCCGGGCCATCGCCCATCTTCTGCCGCCCGGCGCCGCCCGGTCCGGCGACATCACGTGGCTCGCTCTGGAAGCACCGCCCGAAGCCGGTCGCGACCTCGCCTTCGTGTTGCAGGACCCGTCCGCAAGCCTTGATCCGGTCATGACGATTGGCGAGCAGGTCGCCGAAGGGGCCGTTGCCCATCTCGGCCTGTCGTGGGGCGAAGCCTATGCGCACGCGGCGACCCTTCTTGCCCGTGTTCAACTGCCGGAACCGGAACACCTGCTGAAAGCCTATCCGCACCAGCTTTCCGGCGGCCAGCGCCAGCGCGTGGCGATCGCCGCAGCCCTTGCCGCCGGTCCGTCCATATTGATCGCCGATGAGGTGACGAGTGCGCTCGACCGTATCGTTGAAGCCGAAATCGTGGCCCTTCTCGATGGACTGGTACGGGATGAAGCCATGACGCTGATCTTCATCACCCATGACATCGCGCTGGCGGCGAAACTGGCAGATCGCATCTCCGTTTTTGCCGACGGGCGTCTTGTGGAAGATGCGCCGGCCGCGCAGCTTCTGGCCCGCCCGCAGGCCGAGGCCACGCAACGCTTGCTCTCAGCCCATATGGATCTTTCCACGCCCTCCCTTCTGCGGGAGGTGCCTTAATGCGCGAACCACTTCTGATCGCAAAAGACCTTTGCCGCACATGGTCCACGCAAGGCCGCCGCGTAGAAGCTTTGCGCCATGTTTCGGTCTCGGTTGAGGCGGGGGAAACGCTGGGCTTGGTCGGTCCGTCCGGCTGCGGCAAGTCCACACTGGCGCGGGTTCTGACCCGGCTTGTGCCACCCGATGCCGGGACAATTCGGTTCAGGGATGCCGATTGGCTCTCTCTCTCCGGTCATCGATTGCGCGCCGAACGCCGCTTCATGCAAATGGTGTTTCAGGACCCGGTCGGGGCCTTTAATCCCCGCGCCACGGTTTCCGGTGCCATCGCCGATCCGCTGCGCGTTCATGAGTTGGCGGGGTCAAAAGATCAGCTGTTGCGGGTTGGGGAATTGTTGGAACGGGTCGGGCTGTCGCCGGATTTGGCCTCGCGCCCCATCCGTGATCTCTCCGGCGGTCAACGCCAACGGGTGGCGCTGGCACGCGCGATTGCCTGTCAGCCGCAGCTTCTCATTCTCGATGAGGCCGTCTCGGCGCTCGATCTGGCGGTGCGCCGGACGATCCTGGAGCTTCTGGTTGATCTGCAACGCGAAACCGGCATGGCGATGATTTTCATCGCGCATGATCTGGCGGCGGTCAAAGCCGTCTCCCATCGCATTGCGGTGATGGAGGCGGGCGAAATTGTCGAGACGGGACCGGCCGAAACGCTGGTCGCAGCACCGCAATCGGTAACGGCGCGCGCGCTTGTGGCCGCCGTACCAAGGCTTCCTTCCGTCTGATTCCATCAGATCGAACAGTGTTCTAGAAGCGCGCCGGGTCGAAACGATAGACCGGGACTTCCTTTACCACTTCAACCGGCTTCGCAATCGGGGCCGCCGGGGCTGCAACACGCGAGGCCTTGGCCATTTTCACCGGCGTTTCGGTCGGTGCGGCGGTCAAAATAGCGGTCGGGCGAGCCGGTGCGGTCATGGTGGAGGCCGGCATGGGCAGCTTTTGCGCATTGGCAGCGGCAGGTGTTGCGGCGTCAGACGGTGCGAATTCCTCTTCCGCCATATCCTCTTCCGCTTCCGGGTCAACCAATGTGGTCGCCTGCGGCGCACTGGCAACGGCCACCGGCTGCTGCGTCGGTACGGGAACGGTTGCAGGCAGCAAGGCCGCGGTGTCCGCCGTCTGAGGACGCAGAACCGGAACCGGAACATAGGCCAGTTCAGCTGCGGGCAGCGTATCGCGCGAAAGCAGCGACGGAACGGGGATCTTGTAATTGCCAAGGTCGGCGAAGCCCGGCTGGGCTTCCTGCTGCACGGCCTGAAGCGCGTTGGCGGCGCCCGAGGTGCCAGCAGGCGGGGTCAGCGCGCTCATCAACGTGCCCTGCTGTGCGGCAAGGGCCGGGCGCGTTGCCGGAACCGGCGCGTTCGGCGCTGCCGCCACACCGGGCGCTGCGACGGGTGCTCCACCAGTCGTCACGCCGGGAAGGGCCGCATTCGCCGTCTGCACGGCAGGGGCCGGGGCAGCAGGCTTGGCCGGGGCGTTGTCTTCTGGTGCGGCGATTTCGTCAGCGTTCTCGTCCTCATCGCCACCGCCAAACAGGAAGGCCAGAAGATTCGGACGCTTGGGCTTGTTACCGCCATCAATCACGATCTGCTCTTCGCCGCGCGCTTTGAATTCGGCAAGCGCCTGTTCGTAACCGGGCAACGGCGTTCCATCGGCGGGAATATGCAGGGTCTTGCCATCCGGGAACAGGCGAACCAGATCCTGACGCGCCATGCGCGGCCAGGCGCGAACACCGGCGACATCCAGATGCACGAAGGGCGAGCGCGACGTGGGGTAAAAGCCGACACCGCCGCGCTGATAGCGCATGGCGGTTTCACGCAGCGTCTTCAGCGGAATGCCGGGAATGAAGAAATCCATCGCCTTGCCGCGCATATGCTGGCTCTGCTCGGCCACACCCTTGGTGCGCGAACGCAGCATGGCGTTGGTGGTCGGCGAACGGTAGCCGGATACGACGTGGATATAGTCCGACGCGCCTACCTTGTTATAAACGGACCAGACGAGGTCAAAGAGGCGCGGGTCCATGCGCGTCGGTTCGTTGCGACGCCAGTCGCGCAGGAAGCGGTTCAGTTCCTGAAGGCCCTTCGGGTCGAACTTGCCATTGCGCTTGAAGGTAATCGTGGCTTTTTCGCCGGTATGAACGAAGTAAAGTTTCAGGCTGCGCGTATCGCCCGCTGCTTCGGCAGGAGAAGCCGCAGACGCGAGCACACCCAGAACGACTGCAAGAGCAGCCAGCCAACGCTTCGCAAATGCCACGCCAAACGTCCTCATTCGGCCCGTTCCGCTGCCGTTATCGAAAGATGCTTTGCTGCACGAAAGGCTATGAACACTCGTACCATCCCGCGTTGATGCCGTCTGAACGGGCACCTTACTCCCTAGAAACGCGCGGAATTTCGCAGATTACGCGCTCGTCAACAAGCCCTTGGCGCGCCGAGGCGTCAAAGCTTTAACTCTTCGTTAATAGCAGGAAATGCTCGCAAGGGAAACCGCCAGGACTTTCATGCCGAAAACAACTGCAAAATTGCGTTGGGAAATCGGGCAATGCTGTTTCTAAAACAGGGAGGAAATGGTGCTGCCGAGAGGATTTGAACCTCCGACCTCTCCCTTACCAAGGGAGTGCTCTACCCCTGAGCTACGGCAGCACAGCCAAGCGTGACGGCGGCAAGCACCGTCGGGCGAGGGGGCTATTGCCACAGCTTGCGACGGAGTGCAAGCCGCAATCGAAATGAATTTCATTTGCCCTTCGAAAAAGGCTAAGGCTTTCATGCGGCAAACCTCTGCGGTAAGAAAAGCCATGGACGACAAGGAAAGACTGGACAGGGGCGGTTCTCAGGCCACCGGCGGTGCGGAAGCGCACCGCAATCGGGCGGCTCAGAAGCTGCGGGAAAATCTCATGCGGCGCAAGCAGCAGGCGCGCGCGCGCCGCGCTGGCGATGCCGACGAGACCGAGGGACTGCCCGCCGCGAAAAAGGACGAATCATCTGGGAGATGATCGACGCGGTTGGAATTGAAGCCGCGCCGCTTTTCGTCTAAAGCACCCGCTGAATTATGGACCTTTCCGGCAGCTGGCATGAATGCCCTGTCCTTCAAGGCCGCGCGAAACAGGAAAGGCGGGCTTGCCCCGTTAGCAAAATATGGATCGTATCAGAATTGTCGGCGGTAATGAGTTGAAGGGCATCATCCCGATTTCGGGTGCCAAGAATGCCGCGCTGCCGTTGATGATTGCGTCGCTTTTGACCAGCGACACGCTAACCTTGGAAAATGTGCCGCATCTGGCCGATGTCGAGCAGCTTCTGCGCATTCTGGGCAATCACGGTGTGGATATTGCCGTGAACGGCCGCCGGGAATCGCAGCGCGATGCCTATTCCCGCACCATTCATTTCACCTGCCGCACCATTGTCGATACGACCGCGCCTTACGAGCTGGTCTCGACGATGCGCGCCAGCTTCTGGGTCATCGGCCCGCTGCTCGCCCGTGAAGGCAAGGCTCGCGTTTCCCTGCCGGGTGGCTGCGCCATTGGCACGCGTCCGGTCGATCTGTTCATCGACGGTCTGCAGGCACTGGGCGCCACGATGGAAATCGATGGCGGCTATATCAACGCCACAGCCCCGAAGGGCGGCCTGATTGGCGCGCGCTACACCTTCCCGAAGGTTTCGGTTGGTGCGACCCATGTGATGATGATGGCGGCAACGCTCGCCCGCGGCACGACCGTGATCGGCAATGCTGCGCGCGAACCGGAAGTCTCCGACCTTGCCGCCTGTCTCAATGCCATGGGTGCCAAGATCACCGGGGCCGGCACGTCGACCATCACCATCGAGGGCGTCTCATCGCTCTCCGGCGCGCGCCACCGCGTTCTGCCGGATCGTATCGAAACCGGCACCTATGCCATGGCGGTTGCCATGACGGGTGGCGACGTGGTGCTTGAAAACACCGACATCAGCCTTCTCGAAAACGCCGTCGAAGCCATCCGCCGTTCCGGCGCGACCATCGAGCCGGTCGAAGGTGGTTTCCGCGTTGCGCGTCACGGCGGCGTCATTCGCCCGGTCGACGTGGTGACGGAACCCTATCCGGGTTTCCCGACCGACCTTCAGGCCCAGTTCATGGGTCTGATGACCCGCGCCCAAGGTGTCTCGCACGTGACCGAAACGATCTTCGAAAACCGCTTCATGCATGTGCAGGAACTGGCCCGTCTTGGCGCCAAGATCACGCTGTCGGGCCAGACGGCGCGTATCGAAGGGGTCGAAAAGCTGCGCGGCGCTCAGGTCATGGCCACCGACCTTCGCGCTTCGGTGTCGCTGGTGATTGCCGGTCTGGCAGCCGAAGGTGAAACCTGGGTCAGCCGCGTCTATCATCTGGATCGCGGTTTCGAGCGGCTTGAAGAAAAGCTCACCAATTGCGGCGCCATCGTCGAACGGGTCCGCGACTGAACCTCGCAGCGCAAGGCCTGGGCGTTGTAGTCGGGGAGGGGACTTCCTATCTCAGCCTCAAGGAAACACGGCCGGTTTTGACCGGATGAGGAAGAGTAGATGACGGACCTCAAGCTGATGGCGCTGGACGCCGAAGATGTCGCAATTGTCTCCGCCCATGTTCAGGACGGAGTCTTCAAGACCAAAGATATGGCCTACCAGCCGCGCGGGCGGCAATTTTCCCTTGCGATTAACCGTTTCGTTTGGGAAGAAGCGAACAAGGGTGGAAAGTCCTTCGAGCGCCGCCGCGCCGCCATTGTGTTCAAGCGGGTCGAGGCGGTCCGGCTGTCCGGTATCAACCGGAACGATGCCGAGGAGGTCAACGCCCTTCTGGCAATCCGCTTCACGCCCAAGGGCGAGGGGCCGGATGGCACGATGGAACTGACGCTTGCCGGTGGCAAGGCTGTTCAACTGGATGTGGAATGCATCGAGTTGCAGCTGTGCGATATCGGCGGGGCGTGGGAAACGACAAACAGGCCGGAGCATTCGGCCTCCTGAGTGGAAAGGGCTGTCGCGCTAAGCGGCAGAAAGGGCAAGGAACGTGGCACTTTGGCTTGATCGTTCGTCTACGGATTTTGAAACGCGCTTTGCCGCATTTCTGACGACCAAACGGGAAGTCTCCGAAGATGTGAACGCCACGGTGCGCGAGATCATTGCCGATGTGCGCTCGCGCGGCGATGAGGCTCTGGCCGAATACTCGTTGCGCTTCGATCAGGTGGATTTTGCCGTCACGCCGATGCGCGTGACCGATGCCGATATCGACGCGGCCCTCGCATTGGTTGATCCCGCCGTTCTCGATGCCCTGAAGCTTGCCGCCGAACGCATCGAAAAGCACCATGCCCGCCAGATGCCGAAGGACGACATCTATGTGGATGCGCTGGGTGTTGGCCTCGGTTCGCGCTGGACGGCGATTGAAGCCGTTGGCCTTTACGTGCCGGGCGGTACGGCAAGCTACCCAAGCTCTGTGCTGATGAATGCGCTTCCGGCCCGCGTGGCGGGTGTCGAGCGCATCGTCATGGTCGTTCCGGCGCTGGCCGGTCAGTTGAACCCCACGGTTCTGGCCGCAGCCCGCATTGCCGGTGTGAAGGAAATCTACCGCATCGGTGGCGCGCAGGCCGTGGCCGCTCTGGCCTATGGCACGCAAACCATTGCGCCTGTCGCCAAGATCGTCGGCCCCGGCAATGCCTATGTGGCGGCCGCCAAGCGTCAGGTGTTTGGCACGGTTGGCATCGACATGATTGCTGGCCCGTCCGAAGTCCTGATCATTGCCGACGCCAACAACAACCCGGAATGGCTGGCCGCCGATCTTCTGGCGCAGGCCGAGCATGATCGCGGTGCGCAATCGATCCTGATCACCAACGATGCCGCATTCGGCAAATCGGTGGAAGAGGCCGTGGAGCGCCAGTTAAAGACGCTGTCGCGTTCGGAAACCGCTGCCGCAAGCTGGCGCGATTTCGGGGCGGTCATTCTGGTCTCCGATCTGGAAGACGCCATCCCGCTTGCCAACCGCATCGCTGCCGAGCATCTGGAACTGGCCGTCGATGACCCGGATGCGCTGATGCCGAAGATCCGCAATGCCGGTGCCATTTTCGTCGGTCGTCACACGCCGGAAGTCATCGGCGATTATGTCGGCGGCTCCAACCACGTTCTGCCCACCGCGCGTTCCGCCCGCTTCTCGTCGGGTCTTTCGGTACTGGACTACGTCAAGCGCACCTCCATCCTGCGCCTCGGGCCGGATGAGCTGCGCGCGCTTGCCCCGGCAGCAATCGCACTGGCCAAGTCCGAAGGGCTGGATGCCCATGCCCGCTCCGTTGCAATCCGCCTCAATCTGGAAGGGTGAGAACGATGGCCGATGGAAATTTCCGGCTCTGCGATGTCGTTCTCGACGAATCCATCGGGCGCTCGACGCCGGATGTAGAGCATGAGCGCGCCGTTGCGATTTTCGACCTGATTGAGGAAAACAGCTTTCACCCCGCCGGTCATGCGGGCGGACCCTACCGTCTGAAGATTTCGCTGGTCGACTCGAAGCTGGTCTTTGCCATCACCACCGAAGCCGGTGGCGATGTGGCGACCCACATTCTGTCGCTGACGCCGTTTCGCCGCATCATCAAGGACTACTTCATGATTTGCGAAAGCTATTATGAAGCTATCCGCTCCTCGACGCCGAGCCAGATCGAGGCGATCGATATGGGCCGCCGCGGCATCCACAATGAGGGTTCGCAGACGCTGCAGGACCGCCTGAAGGACAAGATCGACTTCGACTTCGATACGGCGCGGCGCCTCTTCACGCTGGTGTGCGTGCTCTATTGGAAGGGCTAGAGCCGATGAGCGATCCGGCCGCCGTTGACAACAAGGGCAGGATGCCGGGCGCAATCCTTTTCATGTGCGGCATGAACGCCATACGCTCGCCGATGGCCGAGGCGCTGGCCCGCGCCACGCTGCCCAAGGGGGTCTACATCAATTCCGCTGGCGTTCGCAAAGGTGATCCCGACCCCTTCGTCGGCGCGGTACTGGCCGAAGTGGGACTGGCCCCGCCCACCCGCCAGCCGCAGACGCTGGAAGAGCTGGAAGACGATTTCTTTGACCTGATTGTCACGCTGGCTCCGGAAGCGCATCATCAGGCTCTGGAGCTGACGCGCGCCAATGCCGTCGAAGTGGTCTATTGGCCGACGCCCGACCCGACCGCCACGACCGGCACGCGCGAACAGATCCTCGGGGCCTATCGTGAGGTTCGCGAGCATCTGGCCCGCCTGATTGAAAGCCGGATTGCCACCCGCGCCAAGGCTTGAAGAAGCCGAAAGCCGGTCCTGAAACGGGCCGGAATCGGCGATCATTCGCAAATGTCGTAATCTAGTTCACAAAAGCCTGCTGATTGTGTAGGTTCCGCGCAAATTTGCCGGGCCTGTCAAAGGCCGGGCGCAACACACCAAGAAAGACCCCTGTTATATGGCCAAGGAAGAAGTCCTCGAATTCCCCGGTGTTGTCACCGAACTCCTGCCGAACGCGACCTTCCGTGTGAAGCTCGAAAACGAACATGAAATCATTGCCCACACGGCTGGCCGCATGCGCAAGAACCGTATCCGCGTTCTGGCGGGCGACAAGGTGCTGGTGGAAATGACCCCCTACGACCTGACCAAGGGCCGTATCACCTACCGCTTCAAGTAAGCTTGATCTGATCGGCGCGGAGGAAGCATGGCACTCGTCCAAAAGCTCATACTGGCTTCCGGATCGCCGCGCCGTCTTGATCTTCTGGCGCAGGCAAGGGTCACGCCCGACCGCCTGATGCCGATGGATATCGACGAGACACCGAAAAAGGCCGAGCATCCCCGCTCGCTGGCGCGTCGCCTGTCGGCCGAAAAGGCCGAAGCGGCCCGCGCCGCCGTAAAGGGTGATCCCGCCTGGTCCGGCAGCTATATCCTGTCGGCCGATACGGTGGTGGCCGTGGGGCGTCGCATTCTGCCCAAGGCGGAATATCTCGAAGAGGCGGACGCCGCGATCAACCTTCTGTCGGGCCGCAGCCACTGGGTCTTCACCGGCGTTGCCGTCGTGTCTCCGTCCGGCCTCTTGCGTCAGACGGTGGTGGAAACCAAGGTGCGCTTCAAGCGTCTCTCGACGCGAGAGATCGACGCCTATCTCGAATCGGGCGAATGGCGCGGCAAGGCTGGCGCCTATGCCATTCAGGGCATTGCCGGTTCCTTCGTGCAGAAACTCGCGGGCAGCTATACGAGCGTCGTCGGTCTGCCGCTTTATGAAACGCTGCGCATTCTCGAAGGTGAGGGGTATGACATCATCCCCGCCTGGAAGGAATAAGACGATGACCGAATCAAGCCCGGTGTCCGGCAAGGTGGCACCGCTGCGCAAGGCACGGCCGTGCCCCGAATGCGGCAAGCCCTCGCATCGCGAGAATTATCCCTTCTGTTCGGATCGCTGCCGCACACTGGACTTGTCGCGCTGGCTGAACGGTTCCTATGCCATTCCCGTGGCCGATGACGAAAGCCGCGCCGATACGGATGGCGACGCCATCTAAAGCAATTCCAGGAAAAGTGCTGCGCGGTTTCCGCCCGCAATTGCGTGTAAACAAAGAGATGGAGCAACTCAGCATTCATGTGAACGGCTGAGATGTTCTGGCGGCGGCGGCGTCAAAACCGTTGTTGTCCAGCCTCTTCCGGCGTTCGGAACATCCTGTTTTTCAAGCGGAAACGGCAAATTTCACAAAGGTGGCAAAAAAGTTCGATTTGCCGCTTGCCATCATCCGGCAAGATGCTATAACCCCGCTCGCTTCCGGGGGAAACCAACCCCCTGCCGGTCCTGAAAACGGATCGATGCTTCTCAGAAGCCGGATGCCCGGATAGCTCAGTTGGTAGAGCAGCGGATTGAAAATCCGCGTGTCGGTGGTTCAAATCCGCCTCCGGGCACCATGTTTTCCCAGACATCAAGTGCGCCGTACAGGTTTGATCTGGTTTTTCTTATTCCGGAACGCGCCTCTTGCTCGTTTGTTAGTGGAATCCATCTCCGCCGAAGCCCGTGATGCCCCCACCCTCAGCCCTCAAACCGCGCGATGGTCGCGCCGGCCTGTAGATAGGTTCCGGGCTCAGCCACAAGCCTGATCGTTCCGGCCCGCTCTGCCGTCACGGGCGTTTCCATCTTCATAGCCTCCATCAAGGCAATCAGATCGCCTTCCTTGACCGTCGCGCCGTCCTCGATCTTGAAGGCCTGAAGCGTTCCGGCAATCGGCGCGAGGATCGCCATTGTATCGATCTTGCTGGCCGTGTGAGGCGTGTCGGCCGCCGGTTGGGTCAAGCCGCCGAGCGCGGTGAGCAGCGATGCCGGTAGACCCAGCATATGGCGCTTGCCGTCAATCTCGACAGGGGTTCGCATGAGTGGCGCCTCATCCACGCTTTGCGGGCGTGCGGCGGCTTCCAGCGTGTCGGCGAAATCGGTCTCGATCCAGCGCGTGTGCACCTTGAAACCCGTCTCGCCGATGAAATCCTCCTCTTCGAGCACGGCGCGGTGGAAGGGAAGGACGCTGGCCAGCCCCTCGATCCTGAATTCCGCCAGCGCACGGCGGGCGCGGGCCAGTACCTGTTGGCGGGTCGCGCCGGTGACGATGAGCTTGGCCATCAGGCTGTCGAAGGTGCCGGGCACGGTTGAGCCGGTCTCGACGCCGCTATCGAGCCGCACCCCCGGTCCCGAAGGCGGGGTGAAAGCGGTGATGGTGCCGGGCGTCGGCAGAAAGCCGCGCCCCGGATCTTCAGCGTTGATGCGAAATTCGATGGAGTGGCCTCTGGGTTCAAGCGGTTCGGGGATCGTGAGCGCTTCACCGCGCGCGACCCGCAACTGCTCCACCACCAGATCAATGCCGGTGGTTTCCTCGGTCACGGGATGCTCCACCTGCAGGCGGGTGTTGACCTCCAGAAACGAAATCGTGCCATCAACGCCAAGCAGGAATTCCACCGTTCCGGCACCGCTATAGCCCGCAGCCGCACAAATACGCTTGGCTGCGTCATGGATCGTCTGCCGCTGGGTGTCACTTAAGAAGGGGGCGGGGGCCTCTTCGACCAATTTCTGGTTGCGGCGCTGCAGGGAGCAGTCGCGGGTGCCGAGAACCCGCACGGTGCCGTGTTTGTCGGCCAGAACCTGCGCCTCGATATGGCGTGGCCGGTTGAGGAAGCGCTCGACGAAGCACTCGCCCCGGCCAAAGGCAACGGTCGCCTCGCGCACCGCAGAGGCATAAAGCTCCGCGATTTCATCCATCGTCCAGGCGACCTTGAGGCCGCGTCCGCCGCCGCCATGCGCGGCTTTGATCGCCACCGGCAGGCCGTGCTTCTGGGCAAAGGAGATAACGTCGGCGGCAGTCTCCACCGGACCGTCACTGCCCGGAACCAGCGGCGCACCGACCGAAAGCGCGATCCGCCGCGCCTCGACCTTGTCGCCCAGCGCCTCGATGACATGCGGATCGGGACCGATCCAGATGAGGCCTGCCTCCTGCACGGCGCGGGCAAATTCGGCACCCTCGGAGAGAAAGCCGTAACCGGGGTGGACGGCATCGGCCCCGGAACGCCGGGCAATGGCGATGAGTTTTTCGATATCGAGATAGGTTTCCGCCGGACGGCTGCCGTTGAGGCCATAGGCTTCGTCAGCAAGGCGCACGAAGAGCGCATCGACATCTGGATCGGCATAGACGGCAACCGATTGCAGACCCTCGTCGCGGCAGGCGCGGATGATCCGCACGGCAATCTCACCCCGGTTGGCGATCAGCACTTTCTTCATCGAAGGGTCCTCTTGGTCCTAGATTGCTGCGGGGTCAATCGCGGCAAAGCGGGTCACAGGGCGAAAACGGATACGGGCATTGACCGGAATTTGCCCGGCCAGATCAAGGTGGTATTCGGCGACGTTGGCGATCACCGGATAGCCGCCGGTCAACGGATGATCGGCCAGAAACAGCACCGGCTGGCCGCTATGCGGCACCTGAATGGCACCCGTTGCCGTGCCTTCGCTCGGCAGTTCCGCCGTGATGGCGCGTTCCAGCGTCTCGGCACCGGAAAGGCGGATGCCGATGCGGTTGGATTGCGGTGTGACGGTGTAGACCTGCTCGCTAAGCGTGGCGATGCCCTTCTCCGTAAACCAGTCGCTGCGCGGCCCCATGATCACGTCCAGCGTCACCACATCCGTGGCAGACGGATGAGGAAAAGCGGGCGCTTCGGTCAGGGAAACAGCGTGGAAAGCGGCGCGGCAAGGCAGAACGGTCAATATCGTTCCCGAAACCACGGGCGCAGGCCCGACGACAGCCAGCGTGTCTGTCGATGCACTGCCAAGCACGGGCGCGACCTGAAAGCCGCCGCGCAAGGCGAGATAGCTTCGCGCCCCGCAGGAAGCAAAGCCAAGCGTGACCACATCCCCGGCCTCCAGCGAAATCGGCTGGTAGGTTTCGGCACTGTGCGTGCGGCCCGCGTGATCGCGAATGGTAATCGGGCACGGCGCACCCGTTAGCGCCATCACGGCCCGGCCGTTCACCCTGAATGAAAAGCTGCCCAGCGTGATTTCAAGGCAGGGCGTTCCGGCGGGGTTGCCGACAACCCGGTTTGCCGCTTTGAAAGCCCCCTGATCCAGCGCACCGGATGAGGAGACACCCTGTCCCGTCTGGCCGAAACGGCCCGCATCCTGAAACAGGGCAGGCATGGGGGCGGCCAGAACCTCAAGGGTCACGGCATTTGCATTTGCCTCCACCTTCTCTTGCCCCGATGTGTCCGGTACGGAGGTCGCGATTGATGGTGGTGTGGCTGCGCAATGGCGGGCGAGATCGATGAAGCGCACGCGGTCGCCCGGCTGGAAAAGGGCAGGCGGATCGCGCGTGATATCCCACATTTTCAGCGGCGTCGTGCCGATGATTTGCCATCCGCCGGGACTGCTTTGCGGATAAACGCCGCAGAAAGCCCCGCCAAGCGCCACCGAGCCTGCTGCGATCTTTGTGCGCGGGGTCTGGCGACGCGGCACCTGAAGCACCGGATCGCCGCCCACCAGATAGCCGAAACCGGGCGCGAAACCGCAAAAGGCCACGGTAAAGATACTCTGCGTGTGTCGCGCAATAACCGCGTCGATGGAAAGGCCGGTCAGGGCGGCAACGTCGGCCAGATCCTCACCGTCATAGCGCACCGGCACCTCCACCAGACGGTCGGAGAAAGCGGGCTTTACGGAAAGATCGCGTCGGGCAATCAGCGTTGCCAGTGTGCGGGCGTCGGTGATCTCGGGTCGGAAGCGGATCATCAAGGTCCGCGCGGCGGGCACCATATCCTCGATACCCGCGATGGCGTCCGCTTCCAGCGAGGCAAAGAGCGCCAGCGTCTCTTCAAGATCGGCGAGTTCAACGAGCAGGACAGTCAGGCTGACGGGCAGGAAACGCATCGTATCCTCATGCAAGTCTGGCGAATTCAAGGGCACCACCTTCCATCGGAACCGGCCCCCGTTGCCTCGCGATCAGCGGTCCAGGAAAGAGCGGATGGCAATGCCGTCGGCCTCAAAGGCAGAACGGATCACCCGGGCGATGGCCACCGCACCGGGGCTGTCGCCGTGGACGCAGATCGATTGCGCATCGATCCGGATGGTCGAACCGTCGATGGCTTCGAGCGTGCCGTGCTTGGCCAGTTGCAGCATGCGTTGCGCGATGAGGTTGGTATCGTGCAGCACCGCACCCGGCTCGCGCCGCGAAACCAGCTGACCATCCGGGGCATAGGCGCGGTCGGCAAAGGCTTCTACGACCACCTTCAGGCCCGAACGGCGGGCAAGGTCGAGAATCGGCGCACCGGCAAGCCCCATCAGCACCAGCTCGGGATCAACGGCCTTGATGCCGTCAATCACGGCCTGTCCCTGTTTGGGGTCGTAAGCGATGCGATTGTAAAGCGCGCCATGCGGCTTGACGTATCCCACGGACACGCCCGCAGCGGCGGCAATGCCTTTCAGCGCGCCGATCTGGTAGATCACGTCGGCGATGAGTTCCGCAGGCGTCACATCCATATCGCGACGACCAAATCCCACGCGGTCCGGGTAGGAAACATGCGCGCCGATGGCCACGCCCTTTTCAGCGGCGGCCTTGACGGTTTTGAAAATGCCCAGCGGGTCGCCCGCATGGAAACCGCAGGCGACATTGGCGCTTGAAACAATCGAGAGGATGGCCTCATCGTCGCCCATGGTCCACGCGCCATAGCTTTCACCGAGATCACTGTTGAGATCGATGGCGGTCATCTGGTTCTCCCATGTCAGGCGTGGGCTGCGGCTGACGGCAGCCGAAAATCGGTTGAACCGATCTTGTAGCCCATAAATCCGATGGCTGAACAGGCAAACACACGCGCGGCGATCTCAATTTCTGCAGGCAGGGAATTGCAGGCGCGAAACGAGGCCGTCAGGCCGCAGAGGCGGCCGGGTCTTTGCGGTCCGATCGCACCAGAGCTGGGCCATTTTCGGTGTGGATGGCATAACCGGGTTTGACAGCCTTGGCGACATACATGGCAGCATCCGCAAGCTTGACCACATCCGCCACTTCACCATGATGTTCCGGCCAGAGCGCAATGCCGATGCTCACGCCGATGCGCGCTTCCTGCCCTTCGATTGCAAAGGGATCGCGAACGGCATCAAGCAGGCGGTCGGCCAGACGAAGCGCACTTTCACGCGTGCCACCTGCCTGCAGCACGGCAAACTCATCGCCGCCCAGACGCGCGGGCACATCGCTGGCGCGGACCAGTCCCTTGAGACGTTTTGAAAAGCCTTGCAGCAACAGATCACCGGCATGGTGGCCCAGCGTGTCGTTGACAGCCTTGAACCCGTCGAGGTCGATCAGCAGGATGGCGAGATGGCCATCCGGATTTGCATGCGTTTGCTTGCCAAGCGCTGCTTGGAAGGAAACACGATTGGCCAGTCCTGTCAGCGCGTCATTGAAGGCCAGTGCCTTGAGGGCCTGTTCGCGCTCATGTGCCTCTGTAATGTCCTTCAACCCGGCAATCGCAAGCTGGCCGGATGGGGTCATAACCCGGCGCAGGTTGATTTCGAAATGCCGGGTCTTGCCATCGATGAAGCTGGCTGAACAGTCGATCCGGACCGACGCATCCGTCGGAACGTTGATCTCTTCAAGCGCGTCGCGGGGAACGAGACCGGCAATGCGTTCGGCTTCGCCATCACCGGCGGCGAGTTGGCCGATAATCGCCCTGAACGGTTCGTTCGAGCCGATCAGGTTCAGCTTGCCATCCAGAATGAAGGCCGGTTCGACCATGATATCGACTGCCGCGACCAGGGCCTGACGCCCGACACCCATGAAGCGCACGATGCGTTTGTGAAAATGCGTTGCCAGCGTGCTTTCGCGAAAGAGCAGCGTTTGCCAGACAATCATGGTGGCAACCGGCACGGAAAGCGTGGGCAGAAGAAGGCCGGTCGCGGTTTGCAAATCGGGAAGGTAAAAAAGCCACGCTGCGGATGCTGTCAGCACGATGCCAAGGGCCGCAAGGGTTCGCAGGCGGGCGATCAGAAGGCCGACAAGAAGCGCCAGCGTGAAAATGATGGTGGCGGCGAGCAGCGCATTCGGCTTTTGCAACGGATGACCGGAAAGGACGGTTTCGGCCCCGAGCGCCAGAAAATGCGCCCGGCTGATATCGCCTTGCAAGGGCACATGCACGCGATAGAGGGGCGAGGGCACATCAAGACCGACGATGACCTTCTTGTTCGCAAACGCGCTGGGCGCAATGCTGCCATCGGCAACGCGGCGCATTTCATAACGCGGCACGGAGGCAGCCGAGATTGAGAAATCAACGAAGAGCGGTCGCGTTCTGATGCCGTCCTGTCCCGCCAGCCAGTCCGGTGCGGTTGACGCAGCAGGGTTCAGCGGCGTTTGCTGGCGAACGCGACGATCCACATCCGACGGGTAGTTGGTGCCGACCAAGGACGTGCTGGCCATGAAGGGGGCAAGTGGTGTGCGTATTGCGTTGAGGTTTGCAACAGACCAATCGGAAACGCTGAAAGGCAGGGCAATCGGCGGGTGGCCGGGTGCATCAAGCGCCTTGGCCAGCAAAGCATCGTCGACCGGGTTCTCTGCCGTATTGAGTGTCGCATCGACGTAGATACGGTCTGCACCGGCTTGGTTCAATCGTTCAATCGCTCGCGCCATCAGCGCACGGTCAAAGGGAAAATAGCCGGTCGCTTCGATGGTGGACGGGTCGGCCACCACCAGCAGCACATCGCCACTGGCGGAGCGCTTGGAGCCAAAGGTCACGATATCGGATGTGGCACCTTCAAAACGCGACAATGAACCGTAGTGCACGAAGGCCACGGTCAAAAACGCAGCAATGAAGGCGTGGGCAATGACGCGGAGCCAGCGGGATGAGATTGTCAGCATGACTTCATCCCCTTCAAAGATTCGGGGGTGCCAGTTCCGCCGGATTGGGCGGGGCGTCCGAAGACGCTTCGTTCAAGATCACGGAAAGCCGGTCAAACGTCGTGGAGAGGGTGTTGCCAGTCATGCCCGCGGAGGAGATGATGGCCATTCCAAGCAGGGACGCGATCAAGCCGTATTCAATGGCGGTTGCCCCTGCGTCACACATGCGAAAGGATCGCGCTCTTCGCGCGGTTCGCTCGCACAAGATGCCTGCAAGGGCGGACAAGGCCAAAGATCCTCACTCCCGTAGATCACATGGAGTGAAAGTACCCTTCAAAGCTGAAAGAACCCTAAATTCACGCGAGGGCTGCCAAAAGCAGGCACCCGCGGCACGGCTCAGTTGCGGGCAAGTGCCTGACCGCCCTCTGTCCAGCGATGCCATTCGTTGACCGAACCGTGGAACACGTTGAGGTCAATCTTGCCGTCCACGCCATGCGAAAGGCCAGAGCCCGAATATTGCCAGAACATCCACTTGCGGCCCGGATAAACCTTGGAGGGATGTGCCGCGACGGAGCGCAGCCAGAACGGATATTCGTTAAAGGCACCGCGCAGGTTGTCGCGATAGAAGTCCGGGGCCGTGTAGATCACGGGACGCTTGCCGTAGTGGCGTTCCAGCATGTCCATGAAAACCTGCATTTTCTCGCGCACCTTTTCCGGGGATGGGCGCTTCTTGCAGGAGGATTCGCCGTTCCACTCCACGTCGATCACCGGCGGCAGGGCGTCGGGGTCGCGCGGCACATTGCGGATGAACCAGCTGGCCTGATCGCTCGCCACCCGGCACCAGTAGAAGAAGTGATAGGCGCCCCGCTTCAGACCGGCATCCTTGGCCCGCTTCCAGTTCGTGCGGAACATCGGGTCCAGATGGTCGCCGCCATCGGTTGCCTTGATATAGGCGAAGTTCGCACCCTGCGAGCGCAGCTTGGGCCAGTCGATATCCCCCTGCCAGCGGGAAATATCAACGCCATGCACCGCGTGGTCGCGCGGCGACGCCCGGCCGAAGTTGATCGGCTTGGCATCGCGAAAACGCTGGCTGTAGACCTGGGCGCGCGGCGAGCTGCCTGCCATGGGGGCTGTCGGGTTCAGCGGAGCAGAAGGGCGCATGGCCGGCATGGCCGAAGCGAGTGTCGTATTGGGTTGGACAGGTGCGGACCAGGCCAGCGTCTGGTTGGAAGAGGGCAAGGCCTGCGAGCTTGCAACCGGCGTCGATGTTGAAACGCTGCCGACATTGGCGGACGGAACCGGCCCTGCCGTGGCGGACACAGAACTCGTCACATCGTCGCGAGACGGGGCAATCGAAAGGACGTCGGCGGTCTCGGTGGAGGAACGGCAACTGGCGAGGACCAGACAGCCCGCAACAAGCGAGGTGAGGATGGAAAGACGCATGGCCAGAACTCTCGACGCAATACAAAACAAGGAGGCAGGACCGGACACAAGCGACCGGAAATCCTAACAGAGTTTTACCGGCAAAAGTTAAATACAATCTTTACCAACGGGTCTCCGGGGCGATGCACCGGGCCACTTGTTCAAAATGGCCGGTCAAACTTGCGTGAGATCCGCGTCAAACGCGCACACCCCCGCATTTTGGGGACGAAATTTCAGATAAAATTGGCATTTGTCAGCAAATTGCGTGTGACGATTTAGAGATTGTTAACGCCTCTCATCAATCCTTGAGTCAAATTTATTTCCTGTGAGTGCATGTATTTTGGCCCTCGCGCGGTGTTTCTCATCGCGCGCCTCTTCCGGATGACACCATGAATGCCAAACCGCAGCCGATCGAACCCGGCGAGAAATCGACCATTACGCCCCGCGTCATGCGCGTTGCCACCGATGGCATCCACCGTGACCTTGAGGCTTTCAGTTCAGACAACACCCATGTGGTCAAACAGATCAAGCTTCTGGCGATCAATGCCTTGATCGAAGCGGCGCGTGCGGGCGAGGCGGGCAAGGGCTTTGCCGTCGTTGCCAACGAGGTGCAGCGCCTTGCCCAAGCCTCCACGGAAATCAGCGCAAAGTTCCAGACCGACGTTCTGGGCCGTATCGGGATTAGCCGCGACATGGCGGATCGTCTTGTGGACGAGATGGAAGGCGCTCGTCTAACCGATCTCGCCCAGACGCTGGTGCAGCTCATCGTTCGCAATCTTTTCGAACGAACCGCGGATGTGCGCTGGTGGGCAACCGACCCGGCGCTGTGGCAGGCCCTGCAAACGCCGGATGCGGAAGCGGCCGCCTATGCCGCGACACGCCTCGGTGTCATCAATCGCTTCTATACGGTCTATGCCGATCTGGTCGTCACCGACATGACGGGCCGTGTCGTTGCCTCGGCCAACCCGGCCTTCCAGCGCAAGCTCGCAGGCGCAAGCCTTGCCAATGAAAGCTGGTTCCATGCCGCGCGTGCCTGCCGGTCCGGCGATGACTATATTGTCGATGATGTCCGGCCAAGTGCCTTGCACGACAACCGCAAGGCCCTCGTCTATGCCACGGGTATTCGCGAAAACGGACATCAGGACAGCCGCATGGTCGGCACGCTGGGCGTCTATTTCGACTGGGAAAATCAAGGTCGGCAAATCGTCGAGACCGAGGCGAACCTGCCGGCAGGCGTGCGCGAAAAGACGGTGGTCATGCTGCTGGATGGCAAGCATCGCATTATTGCCTGCTCCGATCCGGCCCGCGAATTCACCACTTTCATGCTCTCCAATCCGCAAGGGCAGGCGCGTGGTAGCTATTATGACCGCAGCGGCGCCATTGTCGCCTATGCCAAAACGCTCGGCTATGAAGATTATGATGGGCTGGGCTGGTATGGCGTGATCGTCCAGCAAACCCAGTCGGATGAAGCCATCAAGGCCGAATTCAAGCTCACCTGAGATCGTTTGAAAGTCTGAACCCCATAAAGGGCGTGTGTCGGAAATGCCGCCACGCGCCCTTTTTCATGGCTTGTGGATTGACACATCGCAACGAATATCCGAACAAATGGTCGGATACCGTTCGAAAGGGAAATCATGGGCCGCAAGCGTCGCGCCAATCGCGATGAAATCATCGACGCCGTCGGTGCGGTGATCCGTGAGCAGGGCCTTGATGCTTTGAGCATTGATGCCGTGGCCAAGGTCGCGGGCATTGGCAAGACCAGTGTCCTTTACGATTTCAAGAACCGTGACACCCTGCTCGCCGCCTTTGTCGAACGCCGCATCCGCTTGCATCGGGATACGGTTGAAAGTCTGCGCGCCGACCATGCCGGAAAGCCCGATGCCACCATGCGCGCCCTTCTGGATTTCGTCAGCCAGCCGCCCGCCCAGGAAGATCTGGGCAATGGCATGCTGGTGGCGGCGGCCGTCAGCCGCCACGAGGGGTTCCGGACCTTTCTGGCCGAAACCTTCGCAAGCGAAATGCGCCAGATCGAAGCGGAATCGGCCAATCCGCATCGCGCCCGCCTTTGCTATCTCACGCTGCACGGGCTGCTGGCGCTGGAATGTTTCGGCTTCTGCCGCCTCGACGAGGACATCCGCAAAACAACCATCGAAGACATCAGGGAACTCTTGGCGTTGACGCCGGTTCCCTCCGAAAAGCCAGCCGTTCAAGCGCCGGTACCCGCCAGCGCGAGCGGTCTCCAGACAAAGGTTTCTCTATGACCTCCAGCCTTCTCCGCCCCGCCCGCATTCTTCTTCTGGCCGCTGCCTGTGGCCTTGCCCCGCTTGCCGTGAACGCTCAGGCACCGGGCGGCGCCATGCCGCCGACGCCGGTCAGTGTTCTGGAATTGAAGCCCGAGCCGCTGCCGGTCATCAACGAGCTGCCGGGACGTGTTTCGCCGACCCGTCTGGCCGAGGTGCGCCCGCGCGTCTCTGGCATTGTGTCGGAACGCGTTTTTGAACAGGGTAGTTTCGTCCATCAGGGCGATGTCCTTTACCGCATCGAACCGGCCCAGTTCAAAGTGCGTGCCGCCAGCGCCGAGGCAACGCTCGCCCGCGCCAAGGCCGCGCAGATGAACGCCAAGGTGCAGTTGCAGCGCCAGCAACAGCTGCGGGAACGCAACATTTCGACGGGGATCGAGCTGGATAACGCGATCACCGTGGCCGCACAGGCCGATGCCGATGTGGCTGTAGCCGAGGCAAGTCTGGCCGAAGCCCGCCTCAACCTCGATTATACCGAGGTCCGGGCTCCGATCACCGGCACCATTGGCCGTGCAACCGTGACCGAAGGCGCGCTGGTTTCCGCCCAGCAGGACATCATGGCGACGATCCAGCAGCTGGACCCGGTCTATGCCGACTTCACCCAGTCGTCCGCCGAACTGCGCCGCCTGAAGACCCAGATGGTGAGCGGGCAGCTTATGGCGACCAACGCCAATGAAGCCCGCGTCCAGCTTCTGTTTGATGATGGCACGCAATATGACCAGCCGGGCCGTCTGCTCTTTTCCGAAGCCTCGGTCGACCAGACCACGGGTCAGGTGACGTTGCGCGGGGAGTTCCCAAACCCGAATGGTGAGCTTCTGCCCGGGCTTTATGTGCGCATCCGCATCGAACAGGCCGTGCGTGAAAACGCGATCGCCATTCCGCAGATGGCCGTTCAGCGCGATGCGCTGGGCAATGCGCAGGTCTATGTGGTGCGCGAAGATGGCACGGCAGAAATGCGCACCGTCAAGCTTGGCCAGACCATTGGCAGCCGCTGGCTGGTTGATGATGGCCTGAAGGCGGGCGACAAGCTGGTCGTCACCGGCGCGCAGAAGCTCTTCCCCAATGCCAAGGTTGTGCCGCAGCCGTGGGTGCCGGGTGAAACGCCCGCCGCTGCCCCGGCTGACGCCGCCAAGCCGAAGAACTGAGAAGGCGAGACACGTTCATGGCTCAGTTCTTCATTCATCGCCCGGTCTTTGCCTGGGTTCTCGCAATATTCATCTGTATCGCTGGTATCGCGTCGATCCCCTCCCTGCCGATTTCGCAATATCCGCGTGTCGCGCCGCCGCAGATCCAGATTTCCGCGTCCTACACCGGGGCCACCCCGGAGGAGGTCTATAACGGCGTTGCCCAGCCCATCGAAGAAGAGCTGAACGGCATTGCCGGGATCATCTACTTTGAATCGAGTTCGGACACGTCCGGCCGCGTTTCGATCACGGCCACCTTCTCGCCGGATACGGATGTGTCGAAGGCGCAGGTGGACATCCAGAACGCCGTTGCCCGCGTGGAACCGCGCCTGCCGCAAACCGTTGTCGATCAGGGCATTCAGGTGCGCGAGGCCGGGTCCGGCTTCCTGCTCCTGGTGGCGCTGACATCGAGCGACAAGAACTCGGATGTGAGTGCGCTCGGCGACTATATCAACCGCAGCGTTGCGGGCGAGCTTCGCCGTATTCAGGGCGTCGGGCAGGTGCAGGTCTTCGCCGCCCAGCGCGCCATGCGCGTCTGGATCGATCCGGACAAGCTGACGGGCCTCAACCTCTCGGCCAATGATGTCGTTCAGGCCATTCAGGCCCAGAATGCGCAGGTTGCGGCCGGTGCCATCGGTGCATCGCCCAATCCGATTGGCCAGCAACTGACGGCAACCGTGCAGGTCAAGGGCCAGCTCGCCACCAAAGACGAGTTCGAGAGCATCATCCTGCGCGCCAATGCCGATGGTTCGACTGTGCTTCTGAAGGATGTGGCCCGCGTTGAAATCGGCGGCGAAAGCTATGCCTTCGCCTCGCGCCTCAACGGCCAGCCCTCGGCGGCCGTCGGCGTCCAGCTTTCAACGACAGGTAACGCGCTGTCCGCATCGAAGGCCATTCATGCCAAGATGGAAGAGCTGTCCAAGTTCTTCCCCGAGGGCGTCAGCTATTCGATCCCCTACGATACGTCGCCCTTCGTGGAGGCGTCGATCGAGAAGGTGCTGCACACGCTGCTCGAAGCTGTCGGCCTCGTCTTCGTCGTCATGCTCATCTTCCTGCAAAGCTTCCGCTACACGGTCATTCCGACCATTGTCGTGCCGATTGCCCTGCTTGGCACCTTGAGCATCATGATGGTGGCGGGGTTCTCGATCAACGTTTTGACGATGTTCGCCATGGTTCTCGCCATCGGCATTCTCGTCGATGACGCGATTGTCGTGGTGGAAAATGTCGAACGCATCATGGCGACCGAGCATTTGCCGCCGCGCGAAGCAACCGAAAAGGCCATGAAGCAGATTTCCGGCGCCATTATCGGCATCACGCTGGTTCTGGCCGCCGTGTTTGTGCCCATGGCCTTCTTCCCCGGCGCAACGGGCATCATCTACCGCCAGTTCTCGATGACCATGGTCGTGTCGATCCTGTTTTCGGCCTTCCTGGCACTGACCCTGACGCCGGCGCTTTGCGCCACGTTCCTGAAACCTCTGTCGGAAGGTCATCACGAAAAGCGTGGCTTCTTCGGCTGGTTCAATCGCGGATTTGACCGCACGACGCAGCGTTACAGCCGTTCGGTCAGCAGCGTCGTGCGCCACGGTCTGGTGATGATGGGCATCTATGGCGTCATCACCGTCGCGACGATCTATGGCTTCATCTCCCTGCCGACGAGCTTCCTGCCGAACGAGGATCAGGGCTTTGTCATCACCGACATGCAGGCCCCGCCCGCCGCATCGGCCAACCGCACCAGCGAGGGGCTGAAACAGGCCGAAGCGATTTACCGCGCCATGCCGGAAACGGAGAACATCGTCTCGTTGAGCGGCTTCTCCTTCTCCGGTTCCGGTGCCAATGCGGGCCTGATGTTCGTGACGTTCAAGGATTGGGCGGAGCGTGAGCGTTCGGCCCAGCAGATCGCCATGGCCGCCAACCGTCAGCTCTTCGGGCTGCAGGATGCGCGCGCCTTTGCGCTTTCGCCGCCCGCCATCATGGGCTTCGGCACCTCGAACGGCTTCAGCTTCCGCCTGCAGGACCGTGCCGGACAGGGACAACAGGCCTTGCAGGCCGCCGCCGCCCAGCTTCTGGCCATGGCCGGACAAAGCAAGGTCGTCGCCGGTCTTCGCATCGAAGGCCTGCCGGCCGCCGCCCAGGTCGTGCTGTCCATCGACCGTGAAAAGGCCAACACCTTCGGCGTAACCTTTGCCAATGTGGCCGCCACCATCTCGCGGAATCTCGGCTCGTCCTATGTCAACGATTTCCCGAATGCCGGTCGTCTGCAGCGCGTCGTGGTGCAGGCCGATCAGCAGGCCCGCATGAATGCCGAAGACCTTTTGAAGCTCACCGTGCCCAATTCGCACGGCGGCATGGTGCCGTTCTCCTCCTTCGCCACAGTGTCGTGGGAACGCGGCCCGGCGCAGGTCGTGGGCTATAATGCTTACCCGTCGGTGCGTATTTCCGGTCAGGCAGCTCCGGGGCTTTCCACCGGCGCGGCCATGCAGGAGATGGAGCGTCTGGCCTCGCAGCTCCCGAATGGCTTCGGCTATGAATGGACCGGGCAGTCGCTGGAAGAACTGTCGTCGGGGGCCACCGCGCCGATCCTCTTCGGCATGAGCATTCTCTTCGTCTTCCTGCTCCTGGCAGCCCTCTACGAAAGCTGGTCCATCCCGCTTTCGGTCATGATGGTCGTGCCGCTTGGCATTGTCGGCTGCGTGATTGCGGTCATGCTGCGCGACATGCCGAACGATGTCTATTTCAAGGTGGGTCTGATTGCGATCATCGGTCTTTCGGCCAAGAACGCCATTCTCATTGTGGAATTTGCCAAGGATCTTCATGAGCAGGGCAAGTCGCTCACCGAAGCGGCGATTGAAGCCGCCAAGCTGCGCTTCCGCCCGATTCTCATGACCTCGATGGCCTTTACGCTGGGTGTGCTGCCGCTGGCCATTGCCACGGGGCCGAGTGCCGCCAGCCAGAATGCCATCGGCACGGGTGTGATCGGCGGCATGATCACGGCGACCCTTCTGGCCGTCCTGTTCGTGCCCGTCTTCTTCGTGCTGGTGTTGACCCTGTTCAGCCGCTTCAAGGGCAAGAAAGAGCACCCTCAGCCCACCGCCACGGATGGCGTTTGAGCACGAAAATCAATCGCTAAAATTAATGGTAAATTTGAACCGTCCGGACGAAGGCTCCGGGCGGTTTTTTCATGGTCTCATGGCGAGACAGGCGGCTCCACCGTCCGGCAACCGGGTGCCGGGGGAGAGAGCGGATGCCGCGCCGTGATCAGAAGATGCGCTTTTCCACCTTGCGCGTGCGCGGCTGAAGCGCATCAAGCAGCGTAAACGCCGAAAGCGTAAGTGTTGTGAGGAAAATGGCGCCGATTGCAAGAACAGTCATTGTCGTCCTTTTCTGACATCATTGTCATACTGGCTAAACGGATGCTGCCTTGGCTGACTTGCCTGAAACTTGCGCGGCATACGGATATTCTTGCGCCAAACGGCCATGTGGGGTTGTGAAAAGCCCATGGTGAAGGTTTGTCTGGGGTTCATTAACTTTCGCGCAAGGAATTAACCATAAAGATTATGCAACACGGGAAAACAGGATAGCCGCAAAAGGCTCCTCGTCTGGCATGATGCCGTTCCTCCCGCGCCGGTTCTGGTCCGGTATTGTGCATCCAATTCAGTATTTTTGACAGCAAATATCGAAGGATAGGCATCCTGCGCAGGTCGCTTGGACCACGCAATTGAGAGTGTCTGTGCCCTTTGGGAGTTTGCGTTACGGCGGTCGTGTGGGGAACGCGGCTGTGTGAGGGGTCACGGTGGGTCAGGCATCGCCAACGGAATCGGCAGGGAAAGCACAGGCAGGCGGCCTGCGTGATCGCCTGCGCTTTGCCGGGTTGGAAGCCGACGCCGCCAATCTGGTGCGCGAACACCGTCCGCTGGTTGAAAAGCATCTGGGCGAAGGCCTGCGCGATCTCTTTCTGCGCTACCGCACTCTGCCGGATGCAGCGCCGCATTTTGAATCCGAAAGCCGCGTCGACCGGCTTTATGACCTTCAGCTGTCGCACTGGAACGTTTTGACCGACGCACGCTTTGACGGTCTTTATGCCGAGCGCGCCAAGCTGCTTGCCGATACCGAAGAAGGCATGGGGCTTGAGCCGCGCTGGCGCATGGCCGGTCACGCCGTTGTTCTCGAGCATCTCGTCACCGGGGTCCTCGATACGCTGAGCCCGATGCCGCGCCTTCCCTGGAACCGCAAGCGTCGCGAAGAAGCCCATGCGCTGGTCGCCGCTTTGATCCGCCTTGTGATGGTTGATGCGGAAATCGCGCTTTCGCTGCGCTTCAATGCCGAACGCATGCGCCACGGTACGGCGCTGCGCAACGAGCGTGAAGCCTGTCAGGATGAAGCACGCGCCCTTCTGGAAGCAACGGCGCAAGCCCTTGAAAATGCCGGTTCCGGCCACGGTCTGCCACAGGATGCGCCCGAGGCCTATGGCGAGGTGATGGCCCGCCTGAACGCTGGCCTTGAAAAGATTACCACCCATCTTGAGAGCGTTCGCCGCGTTCGCAGCGAAACGGAAGGTCTGGCGGTTGCCCTTGGGGATCATGCCGGGCGTCTGGCCGACATGACCGGCGCACAATCCGGCAAGGTGGAAGAGGCTGCAACGCTGATTGCCGGTCTGGCAGACCGCCAGCGCGAAGCCCTTGTCAGCGTCGAAGCCGTTGGCCGCGCCGCAGCCGGTGCCGGCCGCACGGTTGAGGAAAGCGGCGCCGTTGCAGGCTCGGCCCTCGAAACCATGGCCGCCATTGAAAATTCAGCCGAAGAAATCGGCCGCATCATCGGCGTTGTCGATGAAATCGCCTTCCAGACCAACCTGTTGGCGCTGAATGCCGGGATTGAGGCCGCACGCGCGGGGGATAGCGGTCGCGGCTTTGCCGTCGTTGCCCAGGAAGTGCGCGCGCTTGCCCAGCGCTCCACTGATGCGGCGCGCTCCATCAAATCGCTCGTCCAGACAACCCGCGATCAGGTGGCCAGCGGCGTCGATCTCGTTGGTCGCACACGAAGCGCCATCGGCGATGTCATGCGTCAGGTCGATGATCTCGACAAGGTGGCCACGGGCATGGCCCGTCAGGCGGGTGAACAGGCGGGCGCGCTGGAAAGCGCTGGCCGTGACATTGGCCTCCTGAACGCTGACCTGCGCCACAGCCGCGAGGAAGCGCTGCGTGTCGGTTCGGTCGCAGGCGATCTGCAGACGGTCATTCTGGAACTTGGAAATACGGTGCGTGAATTCCGCATGGCACGCCAGCGGCATGACGGGTGGGACAATGCCCCCGCAGACATGCAGCGCCAGCCCGAGCCCTATACGGGCGCCACGCGTTCAACCGGCCTCATCCGGTTGGCGAAGGCATGAGGAGACACGCACGATGAACACTTACGACCGGCTTGAAACGGAAGGAACAAACTGATGGCGGCCAAGAAATCCGCAACATCGATGAAACTGGAATCCGTTCTGGACCTCAATCAGGCTTCGGCGCTCAAGAAAGAGCTTGTCGCGGCCCGTGGCAAGAACATCGTTATCGACGCATCCGGTGTTGAACGCGTCGGCGTGCAGTGCATTCAGGTTCTGGTGGCTGCTTCCCGCGCTTGGGAAGAAGATACCCGTTCCTTCACCTTTTCCGCCATTTCCGATGCCTTTTCCAGAACGCTCAATCTGGTTGGCGTCAACATAGATCACCTGATTGCGAAGGAGAGCCACTGATGAAGAAGAAGGTCCTTACGGTCGATGATTCAAGGACGATCCGGAACATGCTCCTGATCACCTTGAACAATGCCGGTTTTGAAACCGTGCAGGCCGAAGACGGCGTCGAGGGGCTCGAGGTTCTTGAAACCTCCAACCCGGATGTGATCGTCACCGATATCAACATGCCGCGCCTTGATGGCTTCGGCTTTATCGAAGGCGTTCGCCGCAACGAAAAGTATCGCGCGATCCCGATCCTCGTTCTCACCACCGAAAGCGACGCGGAAAAGAAGAACCGCGCCCGGCAGGCTGGTGCAACGGGCTGGATCGTCAAGCCTTTCGACCCGGCCAAACTGATTGATGCGATCGAGCGTGTAACCGCCTGACGGGATAGTTTCCGATGGATATGAACGAAATCAAAGAGATCTTTTTCCAGGAGTGCGAGGAGCAGCTCGCCGAACTGGAATCGGGTCTTATGAAGCTAAATGATGGCGACCGGGACCCGGAAACGGTCAATGCCGTCTTCCGCGCCGTCCACTCGATCAAGGGTGGTGCCGGGGCTTTCGGACTGGATGATCTGGTTTCGTTCGCGCATGTCTTCGAGACGACTCTCGATTGCGTGCGATCCAACAAGCTGGAACCCTCCCAGGATGTGCTGAAGGTCATGCTCCGCTCGGCGGACGTACTGGCCGACCTGACCAATGCCGCCCGTGATGGCGGCAAGGTTGAAGAGACGCGCACCAGAGGTCTGGTCAAGGAGCTTGAAGCGCTGGCGCGAGGGGAAGTTCTCGCAGCCTCCGCCGCATCTGCGGAACCGCCTGCCGCAAAGCCCGCTCCCGCCCCGGCTCCGGTTGCAGCAGCTGCCAAGCCTTCCCCGACCGACGACAGCGGCTTCCAGCCGATCCCGTTCTCCTTCGACGACTTCGGTGGTGATGAACCGGCTGCCGCAACCTCCGATCCGGCTTTTGAAGTCACCTTCAAGCCGCGCGCTGATCTTTATGCCAAGGGCAACGAAGCAGCGCTCCTGTTGCGCGATCTCGCCCGCCTTGGCGAAATGAGCGTCAACTGCAACATGGACGCCCTGCCGCGCTTCGAGGATATGAACCCGGAAGGCGCTTACTTCTGGTGGGTTGCCACCGTGCGCACCGCCAAGGGTGAAGAAGGCATTCGCTCGGTCTTCGAATTTGCCGAATGGGATTGCGACATCGAAGTTCGCGGCCTTGAGGAAAATGTCGAGAGCGACATGCCGATGACCCCGGTGCCGTTCGATCTGGCGATCCTTGATGGCGATGGCTCGCTGGCGGCCGATGAGCAGCACCATGACGATCACGACCATGATCACGATCACGACCATGCCCATGTGGCCGCTGCCGCTGTTGAAGCTGTTCACACGGCACAGGCTGCAGCATCCGTCACGCAGGCTGCTCGCAGCGCCGCAACGGCTGCGCCGTCCGCTGCTGCTGCTGCTGCTGCCCAGCAGGCCAACAATGTCGCCGCTCAGGCCGGCCAGACGATCCGCGTCGATCTCGACCGCGTTGACCGCCTGATCAACCTCGTCGGCGAACTGGTCATCAATCAGGCCATGCTGTCCCAGAGCGTGGTGGAGAGCGACAATAACGGCGCTTCCTCCATCAATATGGGTCTCGAAGAGCTGCAGCAGCTCACCCGCGAGATCCAGGACAGCGTGATGGCCATCCGCGCCCAGCCGGTGAAGCCGGTGTTCCAGCGCATGTCGCGCATCGTGCGCGAAGTGGCCGATATGACCGGCAAGCAGATCCGCCTCATTACGGAAGGTGAAAACACCGAAGTCGACAAGACGGTCATCGACAAGCTGGCCGAACCGCTGACCCATATGATCCGCAATGCCGTGGACCATGGTGTGGAAACGCCCGAAAAGCGTGAAGCCGCTGGCAAGAACCCGGAAGGCACCGTGCGACTCTCGGCCAAGCACCGTTCGGGCCGCATCATCATCGAACTGTCCGACGACGGCGCGGGCATCAACCGCGAGCGCGTTCGCCAGAAGGCCATCGACAACGATCTCATCACGGCAGACGCCAACCTCAGCGACGAGGAAATCGACAACCTCATCTTCGCGCCCGGCTTCTCCACTGCTGAAAAGCTCTCCGACATTTCCGGTCGTGGCGTGGGCATGGATGTGGTCAAGCGCTCCATTCAGGCGCTCGGCGGTCGCATCTCGATCCAGTCGCGCCCCGGTCATGGCTCCACCTTCACGCTCAGCCTGCCGCTGACGCTTGCCGTGCTGGATGGCATGGTGGTCACGGTGGCCAACCAGACGCTGGTCGTTCCGTTGACGGCCATCGTTGAAACGCTCCAGCCGGAAGCGGACGAAATCCACTCCTTCGGCCCGTCGCAGCGCCTCATCTCGATCCGCAACAGCTTCTGCCCGCTGGTCGATGTCGGTCGCATCCTTGATTTCCGCCCCGTGGCTGCCGACCCTGTCGAAGGCGTGGCGCTTCTGGTGGAATCGGAAGGCGGTGGCCAGCGCGCCCTCATGGTCGATGCCATTCAGGGCCAGCGTCAGGTCGTCATCAAGAGCCTTGAAGCCAATTATACCCACGTTCCGGGCATTGCCGCCGCCACCATCCTCGGGGATGGCCGCGTCGCACTGATCCTGGATGTGGATGCGGTGGTCGCTGCCTCGCGCGGCCAGTCGCTCAAGACCGAAACAGCGTTAGCAGCAGCAGGATAAGTCATGTCGTACACTGCCAGAAATCTGACCAACGGTGACCGTGAACTGATCGCATTCCGCATCGGCGATCAGGAATTCTGTGTGAACATTATGTCTGTCCGCGAAATTCGCGGCTGGACCCCGGCAACGGCCATGCCGCATTCGCCGCATTATCTGCTGGGCGTCATCAACCTGCGTGGCGCGGTCCTGCCGATCGTTGATCTGTCGGCCCGCCTCGGCATGAAGCCCGCCGAACCGTCGCAGCGCCACGTGATCATCGTTGCGCAGGTGAAGAACCAGGTCGCCGGTCTGCTGGTCGATGCGGTGTCCGATATCCTCACCGTAACGGATGACAACATCCAGCCGGTGCCGGAAGTTTCGTCCGATCTGGAACGCCAGTACGCCCGTGGCATCTTTGCCATCGATAACCGCATGATCTGCATGATTGAACTCGACGCGCTGTTTCCTGACAATATGAGCGAGGCCGCCTGATGCTTTCTGCCCTGAAAGACGCGCGAGGCAATCCGGATGAGGTTCTGGCAAGCGGTGAATATCCGCTGACACGCCGCGACCTCAACGAAATTGCTGCGATGATCTATGCCGATGCCGGTATCGCCATGAACGATAGCAAGGCCTCGTTGATCTATTCGCGCCTTTCCAAGCATATCCGAAAGCTCGGTCTGGACGGGTTCCGCAGCTATTGCGTGCTGGTCGCCTCGCCGGAAGGGGCAGAGGCGCGCCGCGAAATGCTGTCGCACCTTACGACGAACTTCACGCGTTTCTTCCGCGAAAATCACCACTTTGAGCATATGCGCGACAGCGTGTTGCCGGGCCTGATCGAGCGGGTGAAGAGCGGCGGCCGCGCCCGCATCTGGTCGGCTGCTTGTTCAGACGGGCAGGAGCCCTATTCGATCGCGTTGACGGTGCTTGCCGCCTTCCCGAATGCCGCTGACTTTGACTTCAAGATTCTGGCGACCGATATCGATCCGAAGATATTGGCTGCCGCCCGCGCCGGGATTTATGACGATGGTGCCCTGGAAACGGTCAGCCCCGCCATGCGCAAGCAGTCCTTCCAGGAAGTTGATGTGGATGGTCGCCGTCGCTTCCGCGTCGATGATCGCGTCAAGCGTCTCATCACCTTCAACGAACTGAACCTCATGGCCAACTGGCCGTTCAAGGGCCCGTTCGATGTGATTTTCTGCCGCAACGTGGCGATTTACTTCGATGAACCGACGCAGATGAAACTCTGGTCGCGCTTTGCCGGCATGCTGGCTCCGGGCGGTATGCTCTACATCGGCCATTCCGAGCGCGTGGCGGGTGAATCCAAGGATGCGTTTGAAACGGCAGGCATCACGACCTATCGCTATCAGGGCCGTGCCGGAACGGGGAGGGCAGGCAAATGACCGTCAGCGTTCTCGTCGTTGATGACTCGCCCACCATGCGCGGTCTGTTGACCACGATCCTCAATGCCGACCCGGACATTGATGTCGTGGGCCAGGCGGGGTCTGCCATGGAGGCCCGTGCGGCCATCAAGGAACTCAATCCCGACGTCGTCACCCTCGACATCGAGATGCCGAATATGAATGGCCTCGATTTCCTTGAAAAGATCATGACGCTGCGGCCGATGCCGGTGATCATGGTCTCGAGCCTGACCCATCGCGGGGCTGATGCCACGCTGGCAGCGCTTGAAATCGGTGCTTTCGATTGTGTCGGCAAGCCCATGCCGGGCGATATTCGCCCCTTCGTCGACCTTGGCGAAAAGGTAAAGGCTGCGGCACGTTCGGGCCGTGTGCATGTGCGTGCACCCTCACTGGCGCCTTCCATGCCGGTGTCGACGCCCGCTCAGGATTTTCGGGTCGGCCACAAGATTGTAGCCATCGGCTCCTCCACCGGGGGCGTCGAGGCGCTGATTGCGGTTCTGCAGAAGTTTCCCAAGAACTGCCCGCCGACCGTGATTACCCAACATATGCCGCAGGCCTTCACCAAGAGCTTCGCTGAAAGGCTGAACCGGCTTTGCGCGCCCGTCGTGGAAGAAGCCACCGATGGTGCGCGCCTGCAAATCGGGAAGATTTACCTGGCACCGGGTGGCGCAAACCACCTGGAGGTGGTCAATCCGAACGCCCCGTGTTGCCGTCTCGTAGATCGCGGGCCGGTGAACGGTCATCGTCCCTCGGTCGATGTGCTGTTCGACTCGGTGGCGGAACTGGCTGGTCGTCGCGCCGTAGGCGTGATCCTGACCGGAATGGGGCGCGATGGTGCGTCCGGCCTCCTGCGCATGCGTCAGGCTGGTGCGCGCACCATTGGCCAGAATGAGAAGACCTGCGTCGTCTACGGAATGCCGCGGGTCGCCTATGAACTGGGCGCAGTCGAGCAACAATTCCCGCTCGGCGCCATAGGAGAAGAAATCTTGAAGCTCACAGCCGCCCGGAAAGAAGGTGTAGAGTAATGTCGATCGCTGAAAAAATTAAAGTGCTCATCGTCGATGATCAGGTCACAAGTCGCCTGCTTTTGGGTGATGCTCTGACCCAGCTTGGGTTCAAGCAGATCACCGCCGCAGGCGATGGTGAACAGGGTTACAAGATCATGCAGCAGCAGCCGCATCATCTGGTGATCTCCGACTTCAACATGCCGAAGATGGACGGACTTGGCCTGCTGCAGGCCGTTCGCACCAATCCGGCAACGAAGAAGGCGGCCTTCATCATCCTCACGGCGCAGGGCGACCGCGCGCTGGTCCAGAAGGCTGCTCAACTCGGCGCGAACAATGTGCTCGCCAAGCCCTTCACCATTGAAAAGATGAAGGCCGCGATCGAGGCCGTTTTCGGAGCCCTGAAATGACAGAAGCCGATACGGCAAGACGCGTTCACGTGATTCAGGGAGAATATAAGGTCTCCCGGGACCCCAATGTCGTGCTCAGCACGATTTTGGGATCATGCGTGGCCGCCTGCATTCGCGACCCGGTCGCAGGTGTCGGGGGCATGAACCATTTCCTCTTGCCGGGATCGGCTGAAACCATGCGCTCGGGCGGTGATGCCACGCGCTATGGGGTTCATCTGATGGAACTGCTCATCAACGGGCTTCTGAAAGAAGGTGCCCGTCGTGACAGGCTCGAAGCCAAGATCTTCGGTGGTGCCAAGACCATTGCCACCTTCTCGAATGTCGGCGAGCAGAATGCTGCCTTCGCCATGCAATTCCTGAAGGATGAAGGCATTCCGGTGGTCGGCTCGTCGACGGGCGGTGAATTTGGTCGCAAGCTCGAATTCTGGCCGATCAGTGGTCGCGCCCGTCAGTATCCGCTGACCGGAGCCGAAACGAAGAAGACCGTGGAAATGGAACGCGCCCGCCCGGCACCGCCGCCGAAGCCGGTCGAAAGCTCCATCGAGTTCTTCTGAGAACCATAAAAGCGCAGCGCTATGCGCGCGCAAGCTGGGCCGCGGCGCATCCGCGCCGGGCCGATGTCGAGGGAAACGGGCAGGTTTCGATGACCGCCGCAGAAGGAACGGGAACTGAAATGGCAAAAGAAATGACCAAGACCGGACTGACTGACGACGCCCTGCCGGATGTTCTCATGCGGGTTGTTTCCGAACTGCACGACGTTGCCTATCTGATCGAGCGTATCGAGCCTGAGCTGCTGGAAATCTCCGGCGGTGAAGCGCTGATGTCCTCGCCCGATTGCCTCAAGGTCATGCAGGGCATTGACCTTGCTGTGCAGAAAACGCGCGGCCTTGCCGAATTCATCGACACGATCACCGCCTCCGTTCCCGGCGATTGGCACGTGAACCTCGCGACCGCCCTCAATCTCGTCAAGCTTGCCGACATGAAGCATGCGCTGGCCACGGGCCGCCGTCATGGCCATTCCCAGCCGCTCAACAAGGCTGCCGGCGATTTCGACTTCTTCTAAGGCCTGATGCGACGCCCGGTTTTCGGGCGTCTCTCCATTCTGCTCTGTCCATACGAAACGCTCGCACAAGTTTCGTTTTCTAACGTCAGCCTGTGATGAGGCGACCTTGACGGTTTGATGGACGGCACGAGAGCAGAATGAATCTGTCAAATCAATTACTTCGAATCTATCAGAACCTCCTGGCGCTCGGGCAGAAGCGCCTTGCCATGCTGGCCGGTGCCGCCGTTGTTTCGCTCGGCCTTGTGGCCGCCGCCGCTTTCTACGTCAACAAGCCCGGTTTCGAGACGCTCTATGTCGGGCTGGAGACCACCGACCTCAACAAAATTTCCATTGCCCTTGCCGAAACCGGCGTTGATTTCGAAGTGGGCAGCGATGGCACCAGCCTGCGCGTTCCCGTCGGCGAAACCAGCCGCGCCCGTCTTCTTCTCGCCGAACGTGGCCTGCCCGACAGCGCCAATGCCGGATATGAGCTTTTCGACAAGGTCGGCTCGCTCGGCCTGACCTCCTTCATGCAGGAAGTGACGCGGGTTCGCGCGCTCGAGGGCGAAATCGGTCGCACCATCCAGCAGATTTCCGGTATTTCGGCCGCCCGCGTTCACATCGTCATGCCGGATGCGGGTAATTTCCGCCGCGGCGAACAGAAGCCCAGCGCCTCCGTGATGATCCGCGCCGGGGCAGGTGCAGGGCGCAAGGCCGCCCCGTCGATCCGCCATCTGGTGGCCTCTGCCGTTCCGGGCCTTGATGTGGCCGATGTGACCATTCTCGATTCCACCGGCCAGCTTCTGGCCTCGGGTGACGATACCGGCGGCGCCGGTTCTGCCGCCCGTTCGCTGACCGTTGTCCAGAATGTTCAGGAAGAAATCGAGACCAGCATCGACAAGGCGCTGGCGCCCTTCCTAGGAATGGACAACTTCCGCTCGTCGGTGACGGCTGCGGTCAATACGGACACCCAGCAGGTTCAGGAAACCGTCTACGACCCCGAATCGCGGGTGGAACGCTCCGTTCGCACGACGAAGGAAGCGCAGAAGTCGCAGTCACGCCAGTCGGACAATGCCGCCACGGTCGAGCAGAACGTGCCGCAGGCCAATCCGCAGGGCGGTGCCGCCGGTCCGCAAAATTCCGACGAGACCGACAAGAAGGAAGAGCAGACCAACTACGAGATCAACAGCCGGATCACGGCAACGACGCGCAGCGGCTACAAGGTCGAAAAGCTGTCCGTGGCGGTCGTCGTCAACCGTGGCCGCATCGCCAAAATGGTTGGTGAGCCGGTCGATCAGGCCAAGGTCGACGCCTATCTGGCTGAAATGCAGAAGATCGTCACCTCTGCCGCAGGTCTCAACACCGAACGCGGCGATACGGTTACGGTCACCGCCATGGAGTTCCTCGAAAACCAGCTTCTGGAAGACGCAGCCGCTGGCCCCGGAGTTGTCGAAATCCTGACCCGCAATCTGGGTGGAATCATCAACTCTCTGGCCTTCATCGTGGTGGCCTTCCTGGTGGTCTGGATGGGCATCCGTCCGCTGGTGCGTGAACTTTCCGGCAAGGGTGCGGCAGCTGGTGCCGGTGCCGCCGGTGGGGCCGCAGGCGGCATGGGCGGCCTTGAACTGCCTGACTTCTCGCCCGCTGGCGGTGCTGGTGGCGATGGTAACCCCGCCCTCATGGATGGCTTCGGTGCCGACTTCGGCTTCGATAGCGCCGACGATCTTCTGTCGATGGGCGATGACGACGAAGGCGGCTTCACCCGCAAGGTCAAGGAAGGTCCGGAACGTCGCCTGTCGCGCATGGTCGAAATCTCGGAAGAACGCGCTGCCAAGATCCTTCGCAAGTGGGCCATCGATCAGGCCGCATGATTCAAATTTTCCTATAATTGATCATGATCAACTCGCCTTCCACCTGAGCGTGCGATTATTCTGGCGGCAATTTAGCTGGGCGGTTGCGCTCTGGCCGAACGCTCGATGATACAAGAATAACCAATTTCGTGAAAATCCTCGGGGAGCATCGGTCGCAAAACGTTGCCGCCGGTGGCTTTCTTCCGATGAACTTCTAAGATGCGATTGATTCGTAATCTGAGGAGTGCAGACGATTCGTGCTGCATATCGGAAGGAGGAATGGCAAGGTAATGCAAGAGCGCTTGACGCGCAAAGCAACGCGCCGGAGCGCGGAGTGTGCGAAATGGAAGTTACATACGCTATCAGTGGCTTTGAAAGTGGGAGCCGTCGCGTGACGAAACCGGACGAAGTGGACGGTGTTCTTTCGCGCGAGCAGATGATCCGCAAGCTCAATCAGGCGGGTGGTGCTGCTGGGGTTGATGCGCCTCTGCGTGCGCTCTGTGACTATGTTGGTGGCTCGCATTACCTTCTGGCCCGTTACGACCTCCTGCAGGAAAAAGGCCTCGATTTCATCGTCACCGGCAATTGGCCGTTCGATCTGGTGCGCCGTGTCGGCACGGTTCTGGCAGACGGCTATTCACGCTCGACGGAAATCGAAAGGTGTCTGGCCCTTCTGCAACCGCAGTTTGAAGACCTGCCGGATGAGTGCCGCCCGCCCGCTGGCGTATCGCGCCGTTTCTGCTCGTTGTTTTTCAGTGTCGGGCGCGCGCGCTTCGCCCTGCTTCTCCTCTTTCCTGAGGAGTTGATCCTGTCGCAGGAGCGACTGCGTGAGGCCGCTCTTCTGGCTGCCTATGCCACAAGCTTCGTTGAAGAGCGTCAGCGCAAGAGCGATCGCGACTTTGAACTGACGGACCGTGAGCTCGAATGCCTCTTCTGGATTGCCGAAGGCAAGACCAGTGACGAAATTGCCTTGATCCTTGGCATCTCGCGCAATACCATCAATAATTATATTACAAGCGTTATGCGTAAGACGGCAACCAAGACGCGCTCCGAGGCGATTGCCTATGCAGTGCGCAACAACCTCGTTTGAAGCTAGGCCCCTAAATAGATGACGCATCCGCTCGATACACCGAAGCAGGCCAGTGCCGGCGTCGGATCGTCCCAGCCGAGGAAAGCCTCAAGCCGGTCCGATCTGTTCCCGCAGCTGATCGCGATGCAGAAGCGTCTGAAGGCCAGCAACTTTGCCATTTTTCGCGTGGTCGGCTCAGGACCGCCCAGCCGCCGCAAGCTTGTGTGCGAGCTGGAAAACCTCGGTGCCGATGCGCCGCAGATTTGCGAACGCTTCCTCAATGCCTATTCGGTCACGCTGATTGAGCACATCGATTCGTCGCTGCTGCCGTTGATCTGGAGCGGTTCTTCCGCCGGTAGCTTTGTCGAGGCTCCCGAGTTCAGCGCACTTCTCGTGCGTCTTGCGCCCGGTGCCGTGCCGTTGGCCGGGATTGCGTTCCCGGTCCGGCTTGGCGCGACCGGCAATGGCTTCGTGATTTTCATGGCCGAGGAGCTTGACCTCGCCAGCGATGACATCATTCAACACCACGTCGAAAGCTGCCGTTTGATGACGGACCTTTTGTCGATGGACGAGCGTCGCACACCGCATGCTGAGGCGCTGAGTGAACGCGAAATCGCCTGCCTGCAGCTTGCCGGTGATGGTCGTATCAGCGAAGAAATTGCTGGAAAGCTTGGCCTTTCCGTTCACACAGTCAATGCCTATCTCGGGTCAGCGGCCATCAAGCTGAACTCGGTCAACCGCATTCAGGCCATCGCCAAGGCGATCCGCCTTGGCTATATCCACTAATCCGGTCAAAGCAGAAACGGGGTCAGGCGGCGGCGGAAGAGCCCTCGGGGCGCTCCATCAAAGACGCGCGCATGTCCTTGAGGAACGAGGCTTCGCGCAGCCTCTCCGCCAGAAACGCCGTATTGTCGTCGGGGTTGTCCGACGGGTTCTGGAAGGCGATGTGATTGATGGCAACACCCGCCTGATCGGCATGCAGCGCAAGCTGGGCATAGACCGTCACGCCACGCGGCTTGATTTCAAGGTCGAGCGTGACGGAGGGCTGTCCATCCCAGTCGAGGCGATAGTCACCGCCATGGCCGAAATTGACGGTTCCCGGCAGGAAATAAAGCTCTGCCGCCGACGAAACGAGGTCGGCCAGATTGCCGTGGCGCTCAAACCGCAAGAGCGAAATCAGATCCGCCGCATCGAGCAATCGAAGTTCGGAAGCGACAGGGCTGATGGCTTCCGCGAGGATGGCTTCGCGCGCTTGGGAATAGGGGCACTTCTTCATCAGGTATTCAAACCCTTCGGTTTTGCGGTCGCGCGGCATAAACCCGGTGAATGAGTTCTGCCACTGCCTTGTAGAACACTGGTGGAATGACACTATCCACCGAGACTTGCGCAAACATGGAGCGCGCAAGCGGCGGGTCCTCGAAGATCGGAATTTCATTCTCCTTGGCGATCTCGCGAATCTTCAGCGCGATCAGATCCTGCCCCTTGGCAACGACGATGGGCGCATCGTCCTCATCGCGCACATAGCGCAGCGCAACAGCGAAGTGAGTCGGGTTGGTAATGACAAGCGTGGCGCGCGGAACATTGTCGATCATGCGGCGGCGGGCGCGGTCACGGGCCAGCGAACGCTGGCGTGATTTCACGATAGGGTCGCCCTGCGCCTGTTTCATCTCGTCCTTCACCTCCTGCTTTGTCATTTTCAGGTCGGTGAACCAGCGGTGACGGGTCCAGAAAATATCAACGGCCGCCAGAAGCCCCGTGGCAAACAGGATCACCACCATGGCTTTACGGATGATCGAGGCAATGCGGGCAAAGATCGTTTCCGGATCGGAAAACATGGCGTCGAGCGAACGGAAATAGTCGGTCCGCAACACCAGATACATGATGATGGCAACGACGATGATCTTGAACGCCGACTTGGCAACCTCGACCATGCCGGGCACGCCATAGATGCGGTTCCAGCCGGAAACCGGCGAAATGCGCGAAAACTGCGGACGAATCCGCTCCAGAACAAAACTCGGCATGTTCTGGAAGACGGAAGCCGAAATACCAAAACCGATGAACATCAGCCCCGCTGGCAACAGAAGCAGTGCCATCTCACTGCCGAGATGCATGGACAGCGAAATCAGGTCGATGCTGCTGGCAATGCGCCATTGTTCGGGATGTTCGAACAGGTCTTTCAGCGTTTGTCCCATGCGGACAAGGCCGCTGGGCAGGAAGAAGACGATGTAGACGTAAAAGGCGAGCGACGAGGCGAAAACGGAAACTTCGCGTGATGAGGGAACATTGCCCTTGTCTGCCGCATCACGCTTTTTCTTGTCTGTCGGGGCTTCTGTTTTGCTGTCCTTGTCGTCGTCAGCCATGCTGCGTGCTCCGCAACAGGGCGGCGGACAGGTTACCGCGCTGAAAAAGCCCTGGATTTCAAGAAATACCGTTCGTTGGAGACCGCTTCAATGCTGCACCGGCTCCGGCGCAGGCATTGTCAACAGTCCTTGCGTCTCACGGCGGGCGTCAGGCGGCCTCCTGGTCGCCTTCCGTTTCCTTCAGCTGGATCTGGCCGGCATTCGACAGGCGAATGGCCTCCTGAGCAACGGTGCGCCGTGCCATGACGATGTCGCGCGGGTTGATCCCGGCAATCCCGGTGCCAAGATCGGCTTCGATCATGCGGCGCGCGCGCGGGCTGATGGCCGAGAGCACACATTCGCGCATTTCCGCCGAAGCGCCGCGCAGCGCCATGGTCAGCACGTCGCCGGCCACATCGTTGAGCAGCATGGCGCGGCTGCGGGCCGGCATTGCCAGAATGTCTTCGAAGAGGAAGATCTTCGGGCGAACCTTGGCGACCGCGTCGCGGCTGACCTGCTCGAGCGAGTTGAGCAGCGTATCGACCTGCGGCTTTTCCATCTCGTTCATCAGTTCGGCAACCTTGGCCGAGCCGGTCGAGTTGCGTTCGGCTTCCATGTCGCGGATCAGTTCCACAACGCGGTTTTCGATGATCTGGGCAGCCTTGGGCGAGACATCCTTCATGTTCACCGTGCGCTTCATCACGTCGGCGCGAAGCGATTCGGGAAGCTGCAGCAGCACCTTGGCCCCGAAGGACGAGGGCAGCATCGACAGGATATAGGCAATGGTCTGCGGGTGCTCGCGCGTCAGGAAGCGGCAGATCACCACCGGATCGGCGTCCTGCAGGCGGTCCCAGTTGGAATCCTCGTAGGTCTGGAATGCGGTGCGGCGACCCAGAAGGCCATCCACTTCTTCCGGCGTCAGGCCCGCATCGAGAATGTTCTCGATGGCGCGCGCATTGTCCATAAGACCCGTACCTTCGGTAAACAGGTCCTCGAACTCGTTGACGAGCAGGTTCAGTTCATCCGGCGGAATGGTGCGCAAGGTCTGGGCAGCGGCAATGATCGCCTGCAATTCGCCCTGCGTGAAATATTTCAGCAATTTGCCCGCAACAGCCGTCCCCATGGCCAGAAGAACGGCCGCAGCCTTTTCCTGCTGGGAAAGGACTGGTCCGGGGACATTTGTTCCGAAACTTTCAAAGTCCATCATGGCCTTTTACCTCGCCCGGATCCTTCCGGAATCAGGATTTTCTCGTGCCGAGAACTTCCAGGAGTTTGACGCCGAAGCGTGTATCATCGCCGTCGAGAATGGTGATTTCACCACGGGCGATCTTGCGACCATTCACCGTGATGTCCACCGGCTCGCCGATCCGTTTGTCGAGCGCAATGATTGCGCCTTCTTCGAGATTCATCAAGCTCGCAACCTGCATGCGGCTGGAGCCGAGAACGATCTGGACATCAATCGGAATGTCCATGATCAGATCATGATTGGCCGTCAGGGCGCTGCCCGGCGCGCGGTGGTCCGAAGCATCATCGGAAAGCCCGCCGCCAAAATCGCCGCCAAAGCTGCCGCCGCCAAGATCGGAACCAAAGGCACCGCCCGCATCAGCGCCGAAATCGAAATCGCCACCGGCTTCGTCGCTTTTCAGAACGCCGCGCAAGCTGTCGATCGCATTGTCGAGTTCAAACTCGTGCGGAGCTTCGCCGAGGGCATCGTCTTCGAGAGTGGGTGTCGGTTTTTTGGCCATGCAATCATTATTCCCGTCGAAGCTTGCACGAAGCTGCCGTGTGGTCCTAACCCTTCATGAGGTGGCGCAGCAGCTCTTCGTCAGACGTCGTGTTGTCCTTGATTCGCACTGTATAGTTCTGCCCCGAACGGCCAAATTCGCAAGCGTAGAGTTCCTTGCCATTGGCATTGACCTCGACATGCACTTCGTCGCCATCATCGAAGAAGGGAATGACATCGCCGGGCGCAAGGCGGGCAATGGTGCCGAGCGTCAGCGCCTGAAGCTGGATGCGGGCCTCAAGCGTCACATGCGAACGGCGAACCTGCTCGGTCAGGTGAGCCGCCCAGTCCTTGCTGGCCTTGCTCATCTGCGCGTTTTTCTTCGGTGCGACGATGCGGCTTTTGAGCAGCGTCTGCTGCGGCAGAAGCAGCACGATGTCGCTGCCAATGCCGGAAAACTGGGTGTGCAGGCGAACGGACAACACGTAGATATTGCCGACTTCAGCTTCGTTTTCCTCGCGATCCGGCAGATTGCAGGCCGCAGCCAGAACCGGGTCACCGGCATTCTCCGCCTTGATGGCGGAGCGTAGCACGCTCGCCATCTTGTTGAGCACCATGCCAGCCGCATCAAGCTCGATGCGCGACAGCGCGCGCTCTTCCGGATCGGTGATTTCCTCGGGCAGCGCGCCGAGCATGCTCGCCATCAGCGTGATCGGCAGGCCATTGGCACAGGCCAGTACGAAATGCGGGCACCAGCCCTTGATCGACACATCGGCGGAACAATAATGCGTCCCCACCTTCTCGATCATGGTGGTGAACAGGCCGGATTCGCACCCCTCGTAGACGATCTCGATGGGAAAGCCGGTTTCGCGTTCGAAGGCGTGCGGGAACTGATCCTCGAACAGCGCGCCGATATCGGCACCCATCCGTTTCAGGGTCTTCACATCGCCAAGGCCGCCGGTCAGGCGCGCGAGAACGACGGGATCGATCGAGTGTTCGGTTGCCTGCGCCTGGTCCGTCATACCACTAGGCTGCCTTCTCACCGCCGGGGTTCATCATTTCCTGTTCGACAGCATCGATCGACGGACGTTCAGCACCGGAGATCGTCTTGCGGCCATATTCCAGCGCCACCTGCGGCACCGAACCATTCATATAGGCAATCAGCGTCTGCTTGACGATGATGTAGAGGCGGTGCTGCTTGGTGCGCACCGTCTTGATCTGAGCCGTCAGCGGATTGCAAAGGCAGTAGGACAGGAAGATGCCGAGCATGGTGCCCACAAGTGCTGCGCCGATGAGGCCGCCCAGCACAGCAGGCGACTCGTTGATCTTGCCCATGGCCTTGATAACGCCCAGCACGGCGGCGACGATACCGATGGCCGGGAAGCTGTCACCCATGGCGGCAATGGCGTTGTACGGCTTCATCTTGTCGTACAGCATCGTTTCCATTTCCTCGTCCATCAGCGCTTCGATTTCGTGGCTTCGCGCATTGCCGATGATGATGAGGCGGACATAGTCGCAGATAAACGTGGTGAGCTCCTTGTTCTTCAAAACGGTCGGGGCCGTCTGGAAGATCGAGGATTCATCCGGGTTGTCGATATGGGCTTCAATTTCGTTGCGCGACTTGGTGCGCAGGTCACGCATCAGACCATAGAGCACGCCGAGCAGGTCGAGATATTCGCGTTCCTTCGGCACCTTGTATTTGAAGGCCTCGCCGAGCGCCTTGCCGGAGTCCTTCACCACTTTCATCGGGTTGGCCATGATGAAGCCGCCAATACCGGCGCCACCGATGATCATCAGTTCGAAGGGCTGCACAAGAACGTCAACATGGCCACCCATGGCCATGAAGCCGCCGAGAATACAGCCAACGGTGATCACGAATCCGATAATAATGGTCATTGGCAGCTCTCAACGGACAGGAATTTCCGAGGTTCAGGGATAGGTCGCGAGGCTTGCGTGAGGCTGGCTGCATCCGGTTTTGCGGGTTCGACGTTCCGATTGTCAGTTTCGCGCAAGGCACTCTTCCTAGGTTGGCAACAAGGGCCATTGTGCTCAGGAGAGAAGTGCCGATGCAATCCGGTCTTTACGTCGCACTGTCGTCCCAGATCGCACTTGAACGGCGATTGACGACCGTTGCCGATAACATTGCCAATATGAACACCGCCGGGTTTCGCTCGACTGAAGTGAAGTTCGACGAGGTGATGGCCCGCACCGGCGGCGATCTCAATGCTTCGGTGGCCTTTGTCTCGCAGGGCAATGATTATCTGAACACGCGCCAGGGCGGCTTCGTCAAAACCGATAATCCGCTGGATGTGACCATTCGCGGTGACGCCTGGTTTGCCATCGAAACGCCCGCCGGGCAGGCGCTGACCCGCGACGGTCGCTTTTCCCTGACGCCCAATGGCGATCTCGTGTCCAGCCGCGGCTATCCGGTGCTCGATGCTGGTGGCGCGCCCATTCAGCTGGATCGCACGGCAGGCGCTCCCGACATTGGCGCGGATGGACGCATTTATCAGGCCGGTCGCGTCGTCGGCTCGCTCGGCCTCTTTGAAGCGGATCTCAATCCCGGATATCTGCGCTACGACAATAGCGGCATTCTGACCACCGCTGCCGCCCAGCCGGTGGTGGATCGCCATGATGTCAGCGTTCTGCAGGGTTATGTGGAAGAATCAAACGTCAACGCCATCGGCGAGATGACGCAGCTCATTCAGGTCAATCGCGCCTTCGAGGGCATATCCTCACTCATCCGCGACAGTGAGAACAGCTTCTCCGAGGCCATCAAGACGCTCGGTGGTAGCCGCTGATGAAGGGGCACCACAAGCACCCCGATGAGCCGGCCACGCCACCGCCTGCGCCGCATGATGCGCCTGCCATCAACCCCATGCAGCCGCTGGAACGTCTGGCTTCACTGGCGCGCTCCTTTGCGACGGCGGATGCAACCGTGGCCGCCGGTGGCCGTGTCCGCACCATTTCGGCGGGCTATTACACGGTCAACGGCATGTCGCGGCATGTGCGTCTTGGCGATTTTGTCACCCATAAGGGAGCTACTGGCGAAAATCTCGGCGAAGTGGTCCGCGTTGAGCCGGAACTCGTCTATGTCTGCCCCATTGAGCCGGGGGAACCCATCGGGATCGGCGATGTCGTGCTGCGCAAGGGCGAGTTTCGCCTCGCCCCGGATGCCAGCTGGTGCGGACGCGCCATCAGTGCCCTCGGCCAGCCGATTGATGGCGGCCCGCCGCTCATTCAGGGGCCGGAGCGCCGCTCGGTCATGGCCGCTGCACCGTCCGCCATGACGCGCCGCCGCGTCGAACAGGGCTTTCGCACGGGCGTGCGCGTGGTCGATATCTTCACCCCGCTTTGTCTCGGTCAGCGTCTGGGCGTCTTCGCAGGCTCGGGCGTCGGCAAGTCGACGCTTCTGTCGATGCTGGCGCGCGCTGATGCCTTTGACCGTGTGGTGATTGCCCTTGTCGGTGAACGCGGTCGTGAAGTGCGCGAATTCATCGAGGATACGCTGGGCGACAACATGGCAAAGTCGATTGCCGTGGTGGCGACGAGTGACGAAAGCCCGATGCTGCGCAAGATGGCACCGCTTTCCGCCATGGCGATTGCCGAATATTTCCGGGATCGCGGTGAGAACGTGCTGTTCATTGCCGACAGCATCACCCGCTTTGCCCATGCCATCCGCGAAGTGGCGATGGCGGCGGGCGAGCCTCCGATTGCCCGTGGCTATCCGGCCTCGGTGTTCACGGAACTGCCGCGCCTTCTCGAGCGCGCTGGGCCGGGCGCGGAAGGTGCAGGCACCATTACCGCCATCATTTCCATTCTCGTGGATGGCGACAATCACAATGACCCGATTGCCGACTCGACGCGCGGCATTCTCGACGGGCATATCGTGCTGGACCGGGCGCTGGCCGATGAGGGGCGTTATCCGCCGGTCAATCCGCTTTCGTCCATTTCGCGTCTGGCCCGCAAGGCCTGGACGCCGGATCAGGAAAAGCTGGTGTCGCGCCTGAAGTCGCTGATCAACCGTTTCGAGGAAACGCGCGATCTGCGCCTCATCGGTGGCTATCGCGCCGGTTCCGATCCCGATCTCGATATGGCGGTGAAACAGGTTCCCGTCGTTTATGACATCCTCAAGCAGTCGCCGGGTGATCGTCCGGCTGCGGATGCTTATGCCGATCTGGCAGGCGCGCTGCGCGTGGCCGCATCGGCGGGGCCGCAAGGGCGTGCAGGACAGGCAGGTATGCGATGAAGGGCATGAAGATTTCCGATTTCGACGCGGACGAACCCGTCGCTCCGCTCAATCCGGCGCCAGCACCGCGCCCGACGACGAAGCGAACGGACCGCATTCTGGGCGGTACCGGCATTTTGATTGCCGCCGCCGCCGCCATGTTCCCGTGGTACGTTTTCTTCAACGAGGAGAAGTTCGGCATCCGTATCGCCGGGTGGGAGCAACTGGAAAACCTGCCCGCGGATTCCGCGGCACGCCGTCCCTTCTCGTCCTCGCCGATTTCAACGCCCAAAACCGGCAATGAGATGCCGCCGGAAGTGGTGGATCGGGTGGTGACGGCCACGATCTCGAAGCTCGGAGAGACGAAAGACGGTGCCCCGCCGCTGGAAGAAGTCCAGCCCATGCCCGGCCGGGCCGGTTTCCGCCTGCTGCATGTCTCGAATGGCAGGGCCATGATCGAGGATACGAGCGGCATGTATATGGTGCAGGTCGGCTCGATCCTGCCGGATAACAGCCGCGTCGCCACCGTCGAACAGCGCGGCGGCAAGTGGGTCATCGTCACCTCCGGCGGGGAGCTTTACTCCGAACCTTGAGCCTCTCCGTAAGCCCCACGCAAGACTAGGGGTCTAGCTCTTTCGTGTGATGAGAAGACGGAGAAGTCCCGATGCAGCCAATTCAGCTTTTCGAACTGGCATCCAGACAGGCCGAGTGGCTCTCGGTGCGTCAGGAAGTGGTTGCAACGAACATCGCCAACGCCAATACGCCGAAATTTAGGGCTCGCGACGTAACCCCGTTTGATGCCGTGCTGCAATCGGCCCACACGGCCATGGCGCGCACCAACCCGGCCCACCTTGCCGGTGAGACGGTGGGGGGAGACCGCATCGGCATCGAGGAAGAGGCGCTGAGCAACGAAATCGGTGTGCAGGAATCCGGCAACACCGTCGCACTGGCCTCCGAACTCGCCAAGACCGGCGAAATCAAGCGCCAGTATGAGCTGAACACGCAGCTGGTGAAGAGCTTTCACAGCATGATGATGTCCGTCGTGGCCAGGTGATCGTTATGGACCCGTTGTCAGCCTCCCTCAAGATTGCCGGAAGCGGGATGGAAGCCCAGTCCACCCGCCTGCGCATCGTGTCGGAAAACATCGCCAACGCCCGCACCACGGGCGATACGCCCGGTGCCGATGCCTACCGCCGCAAGACGGTGTCGTTTGGCGCGGAACTCGACAAGGCGTCCGGTGCAACGCTGGTGGGCGTCAACAAGCTGGGTGTCGACCGCTCGAAGTTCGTTGAAGAATTCGATCCGAGCCACCCCGCCGCCGACGAGCGCGGCATCGTCAAGATGCCCAACGTCAACCTTTTGATCGAGATGGCCGATATGCGCGAAGCCAACCGCAGCTATGACGCCAATCTCCAGACCATTCGCCAGACGCGGGACCTCATTTCCGCAACACTCGATCTTCTGAAAGGCCAGTGATGCTCGACGCAGTTCAATCCGCAACGTCGCTGTTGTCCAAGGGGCTGAATGCTGTCACCACCAGCAGCAAGAGCAACGACAGCTTTTTCTCGACGGCCGCCTCGGCGGCGGCAACGGCAGCGGTGGGTCCGGGCTTCGGCTCTATTCTGGCCGATCTCGCCAGCAATGCCGTCGGCTCGTTGAAAAAGAGCGAAACCATGGCCTTCGAAGGCATTCAGGGCACGGCCAGCACCCGCGAGGTGGTGGATGCCATGCTGGAAGCCGAGCAATCGCTGAAGACGGCGATATCCATCCGCGACAAGGCCGTTCAGGCCTATCTCGAAATCACCAAGATGCAGATCTGACGGCAAAGGAACGATAGATGAGAGCGCTAGCCATCGCGGCCACCGGCATGGATGCCCAGCAGACCAATCTGGAAGTCATCGCCAATAACATCGCCAACATCAACACGACCGGCTATAAGCGTAGCCGCGCCGAGTTTACCGATCTGCTTTACCAGACCGAACGGGCTGGCGGCGTCGCCAACCGCGCCAATCAGGCTATTGTTCCCGAAGGGGCCAATATCGGCCTTGGCGTGCAGACGTCTGCCGTGCGCAAGCTGCACATTCAGGGCGAACTGACCCAGACCAACAACGATCTCGACATGGCGATTGTCGGGCGTGGCTGGTTCACGGTTCAGGCACCCGATGGCTCGACGCTCTATAGCCGCGCCGGTGCCTTCAACAAGGATGCCAACGGCGCACTGGTGACGGTCGATGGTTACACCATCCTGCCGCAGATCACCATTCCGACGGACACGACCGATATTCAGGTCGGACAGGATGGCACCGTTTCGGTGCGCATCGGTACCGATACCACCTACACGCAGGTCGGCCAGCTTCAGCTTGCCAACTTTGCCAATGAGGCTGGTCTGAAGCCGCTCGGCGACAACCTTTTCGGCGAAACGGATGCCTCCGGTGCTGCCGTGATCGCCGCGCCGCAATCGACCGGCTTCGGTTATGTGAAGCAGGGCTATCTGGAAACCTCGAACGTCGATCCGGTCAAGGAAATCACCGACCTGATCTCGGCGCAGCGCGCCTACGAGATGAATTCCAAGGTCATTACCACCGCTGATGAAATGGCAACCATCGTCAGCAAGAACATGAAGTAACCAGAAGGAAGGGCAAGCATGATGTTTCGCCGTCACATCGCTTCGAAGGGCCGCGCGCTCGCCGTGGTGGCGGTCTCATTTTGCCTGATGAACAGCGCCTTCGCGGCCGAGTACCGCTATGCCGTGGTGCCGGTCTCCACCATCTACCCCGGTGAAATGATCACCGAGGCCCGTGTTCGTGAGGTTGAGGTCACCAACCCCAATCTCGCGCCCGGCTATGCCCAGTCGGTTCAGGAAGTGGTGGGCTTTGTCACCAAGCGCACGCTGGTGGCCGGGCGCACCATTCCGGTCGGCAGCCTGCAGGAGCCGTTTGCCGTCACGCGTGGCAGCACCGTGCGCCTCGTCGCCAAGGCGGGCAGCATGACGATCTCGGCCTCCGGCACGCCGCTTGCCGATGCAATCGTGGGGGATGTGATCCGCGTGCGCAATCTCGATTCCGGCGTCACTGTCTCGGGGACGGTTATGGCCGATGGAAGCGTGGAGGTGATCCACCGATGAAACGCATTCTGTTTATCGTCTCGTTTTTCGCAATCCTTGCCACGGCCTCGGGCCTTGCCGCCGCCGGCGGAACGATTTCGCGCATCAAGGATATCGCCTCGCTCCAGTCGGGCCGCGATAACCAGTTGATCGGATATGGCCTTGTCGTCGGCTTGCAGGGCACGGGCGACAGCCTGCGATCCTCGCCGTTTACCGAGCAGTCCATGCGCGCCATGCTGCAGAACCTCGGCATTTCCATGCAAGGCGGTCAGGCAGGGTCCAAGAACATCGCCGCCGTCATGGTCACGGCCAACCTGCCGCCCTTTGCCAGCCCCGGCAGCCGTCTCGATGTGACGGTCAGCTCTCTTGGCGATTCCACCTCGTTGCGCGGCGGCACGCTGGTCATGACCTCGCTTTCGGGCGCTGACGGCCAGATCTACGCCGTGGCACAGGGGCAGGTGGTCGTCTCCGGCTTCAGTGCGCAGGGCGATGCGGCCAAGGTGACGGAAGGCGTCGTCACGGCAGGCCGCGTTCCCGGTGGCGCGATCATCGAGCGCGAGTTGCCCTCCCGTTTCAAGGATGGCGTGAACCTCGTCCTCCAGCTGCGCAATCCGGATTTCTCGACTGCTGTGCGCATTGCCGACCGGGTCAATGCCTATTCCCGCTCCGCCTTTGGTAGCCCGATTGCGGATGCCCGCGATTCTCAAGAGGTTGTGGTGGCGAAGCCCGGCACGGCAGACCTGACGCGCCTGATGGCCGATATCGAAAACCTGACGGTCGAAACGGATATGCCCGCCAGGGTCGTCGTCAACGAGCGCACCGGCACGATTGTCATCGGGGCTGATGTCCGCGTTTCGAAGGTTGCCGTCAGCTATGGAACGCTTACCGTGCAGGTGACCGAAAGCCCGCAGGTTATCCAGCCGCAACCCTTCTCCAAGGGCCAGACGGCCGTGCAGCCGCAGACCGATATTCAGGCCGCCAAGACCGGCGGTCCGGTGGCCGTCATCGACGGACCTGACCTGAAGACGCTTGTGGCGGGCTTGAACAATATCGGCGTGAAGCCCGATGGCATCATCGCCATCCTTCAGGGCATCAAATCCGCCGGTGCCCTTCAGGCGGAGCTTGTGCTGCAATGATCAAGCCCGCTCTTCACGCCGCAAAACGCTCCTCCGATGGCCGCCTTCTGCGCTATCTCGCGGCAGGTTTTCTGCTCTTCACGCTGACCGGCGCACAGGCGCAGGAAGCCTCGGTGGAAACCATTTCCCGCAGCAGTTCGGAAGACGAAATCCGCCAGTTCTGCACCAATATTGCCGATGCCGCCCGCGACCGCCGCTATCTCTTGCAGAAGCAGGAGCTGGAAAAGCTGCAGACCGATGTCGATGAGCGCATTGCCAAGCTGGAAGAGCGCAAGGCCGAATATCAGGACTGGCTGCAACGCCGAAACGATTTCATGAAGCAGGCGGAAGCCGGTCTCGTCGACATTTTCAAGACGATGAAGGCCGATGCCGCCGCCCCCCAGCTTCAGGAAGTGCCGCCCATTCTGGCCGCCGCCATCATCATGAAACTGCCGGCCCGCCAATCGGGCCTCATCCTCAGCGAAATGGACCCCAAGAAGGCGGGCATGATTGCCGCCATCATGTCAAGCGCTGCGGACCCCAAGACATCCAAGGACCCTTCATGAAGAAGCTTGTACCCCTGTTCATCGCTGTTGCTCTTCTGTCGGGTTGCCAGGCGCTCTCCAAGAACCAGACGTTGCGCGAAATCGGCAATGCGCCCGCCATGAGCCCGATCGGCAGTGGCCTTGCCTATGGTCAGGCCGTGCAGATGGGGCAATATCCCAAGCAGCCGCGTCACATGGCCAATGGCTACTCGCTGTGGAGTGACAGTCAGGCCGCCCTCTTCAAGGACGCACGCGCCTTGAACGTGGGCGATATCATGACCGTCAACATTCAGATCAACGACAAGGCCTCGTTCGACAACAACACGAACCGCAGCCGCACCAATTCGCGCACCACGAACTGGAATGCCGCTGCCGAAATTCTCGGCTGGAAGCCGCAGGCTGATTCCACCCTTGGCTTTGACTCGGACACGGAAAGCAAGGGCAAGGGTTCCACCAGCCGCTCTGAAAAGCTGACGCTTCTGGTCGCGGCTGTCGTGACCGGCATCCTCGAAAACGGTAACCTCGTGATCAGCGGTTCGCAGGAAGTCCGCGTCAATCAGGAAATCCGTATCCTCAACGTCGCCGGTATCGTGCGCCCGAAGGATGTGGATGCCGAAAACACCATTTCTTACGATCGCATCGCCGAAGCCCGCATCTCCTATGGTGGCCGTGGCCGCCTGATGGAAGTCCAGCAACCGCCGGTCGGGCAACAGGTGGTCGACCTGTTCTCGCCGATCTGACGGGCGGAGGGCAAAGCGTGGCGGAAGAAGAAGAGCAGGGCGCGGAACAGCCAGCCGAAAAGAAGAAAAAATCATCTCTGGTGATGACGATTGTCGGCGTTCTGGTGCTGACGATTGTCGGCGGCGGCGGTGGCTGGGTTGTCGGCGGCATGTTGGCCCCAAAGATTCCGGCGGCTTCTGAAACGAAGGAAGCGCCCGCACCCGCAGCAGCCGAGCACGCTGCGGCGCCTGCTGCTGATGCCCATGGCGGCGGCGGTGACAAGGGCAAGGAAGAGACCGGCACGCCCCATGTTGCGACCGCGGCAAATGGCATCGTTCTTCTGGAGCCGATCACCACGAACCTCGCCTATCCTTCAGAAAACTGGATTCGTCTGGAAGTGGCGCTGATGTTCAATGGGGGCATTGATCCGGCGATGGCCGAGGCGATCCATCAGGATATTCTGGCCTATGTGCGCACGGTTTCCATGCAGCAGATTCAGGGGCCGCGCGGTTTCCAGTATCTCAAGGATGACATTCAGGAACGTGTTGACCTGCGTTCTCAAGGACGGGTATCCAAGGTTCTCTTCAGAACATTTGTGATCGAATGATTCGCAAGCTCTTGCTTCTGGCCCTCTTCCTGGCTCTGCCCGGAGTGGCCCTTGCCCAGCAATCTCCGGCACAATTGCTGAATGTGCCGGTGGATGGCTCTGCCGCGTCGTGGATTATCCGCACCTTCGGCCTGTTGACCATCCTGTCGGTCGCCCCCGGCATTCTCGTCATGGTCACGAGCTTTCCCCGGTTCCTCATCGCCTTTTCCATCCTGCGCTCCGGCATGGGGCTGGCGTCAACGCCGTCCAACATGGTGCTGGCTTCGCTCGCGCTGTTCATGACCTTCTATGTCATGTCACCGACGCTTGATCGGGCCTGGAAGGAAGGCGTTCAGCCGCTGATGGAAAACCGGCTGACGGAAGAACAGGCTGTGCCCCTGATCGCCGAACCGTTCCGTGGCTTCATGATGGCCAATACCCGCGACAAGGATATTACCCTCTTTGTCGATATCGCCCGTGAAAAGGGTCAGGACGTGGTGCTGGGTGACAAGATCGAATACCGTGTTCTGATCCCGGCCTTCATGCTGTCGGAAATCCGCCGCGGCTTCGAAATCGGCTTCCTCATCCTCTTGCCGTTTCTGGTGATCGACATGGTGGTCGCCACCATCACCATGGCCATGGGCATGATGATGCTGCCGCCAACCGCGATCTCTCTGCCCTTCAAGATTCTCTTCTTCGTACTGATCGACGGCTGGAACCTGCTGGTCGGCTCACTGGTGCGCTCGTTTGTCTAGGCAAAGAAAAACCCCGGATCGCTCCGGGGTTTTTGGTATGTCTCATTCCCACTCGATGGTGCCGGGCGGCTTCGACGTAATGTCGTAGACCACACGGTTGATACCCTTCACTTCGTTGATGATGCGGGTGGCCGCACGACCGAGGAAGTTCATGTCGTAGGGGTAGAAGTCCGCCGTCATGCCATCGACCGAGGTGACGGCGCGCAGTGCGCATACGAAGTCATAGGTGCGGTAGTCACCCATCACGCCCACGGTCTGCACCGGCAGCAACACGGCAAAGGCCTGCCAGATGGTGTCGTAAAGACCGGCCTTGCGGATTTCGTCGAGATAGACAGCGTCGGCCTTGCGCAGGATTTCGAGCTTTTCGCGCGTCACGCCGCCCGGGCAACGGATGGCAAGACCCGGACCGGGGAAGGGGTGGCGACCGATAAAGCGATCCGGCAGGCCGAGTTCGCGGCCAAGGGCGCGCACTTCGTCCTTGAAGAGTTCGCGAAGCGGCTCCACCAGCTTCATGTTCATACGCTCGGGCAGGCCGCCCACATTGTGGTGGCTCTTGATGGTAACCGACGGGCCGCCGGAGAACGACACGCTCTCGATCACATCCGGATAAAGCGTACCCTGAGCGAGGAAGCTCGGAGCGCCCTTGCCATCGGAGGCAATCTTCTTGGCCTCTTCCTCGAACACTTCGATGAACAGGCGGCCGATGATCTTGCGCTTGGTTTCCGGGTCGGCGACGCCTTCCAGCTCGCCGATAAACTTGTCGGCGGCGTCAACGTGGACAAGCGGGATATTGTAGTGGTCGCGGAACATCGAGACCACTTCGTCGGCCTCGTTCATGCGCATCAGGCCGTGATCGACGAACACGCAGGTCAGCTGGTCGCCAATGGCTTCGTGAATGAGGATGGCAGCCACGGAGGAATCCACACCGCCCGAAAGCGCGCAGAGAACGCGCTCATTGCCGACCTGATCCTTGATCTTGCGCACCATTTCGGCGCGGTAGGCCGACATGCTCCAGTCAGACTTAAGGCCGACGACCTTGTGCACGAAGTTGGCGAGCAGCTTGCCGCCATCCGGCGTGTGCACCACTTCCGGGTGGAACATGGTGGAGTAGTAGTGGCGGCTTTCGTCGGCGGCAATGGCAAAGGGTGCGTTCTCGGAGGTCGCGATGACCTTGAACCCCTCGGGAAGCTGCGTCACGCGGTCGCCATGGCTCATCCACACGGGATAGCTCTTGCCAACTTCCCAGAAACCGTCAAACAGCGGGCTCTTGGCCTTGATCTCGATGTCGGCGCGGCCGAATTCGGCGGCATGGCCGCCTTCGACGACGCCGCCGAGCTGGGTGCAGAGCGTCTGCTGGCCGTAGCAAATGCCGAGGATCGGTACGCCCGAGTCAAACACGGCCTGCGGCGCGCGCGGGCTGCCTTCCGTCGTCACCGAGGCCGGACCGCCGGAGAAGATCACGCCCTTCGGCTTCAGCGCCTCGAACGCGGCAGCGGCCGAATTGAACGGATGGATCTCGCAATAGACGCCGGTTTCGCGAACGCGGCGCGCGATAAGCTGCGTCACCTGGCTGCCGAAATCGATGATGAGGATAGTATCGTGATGCGCTGTCAGGGTCATGGCTTCAGGGCAAATCCGAGTGAGTGTGGACCGGTTTTACAGCCGCCCGGAAGGTCAACCGGGCAGCAATCCGAAATGAGCCAGAGCGTGCGGCCATTCCATCTGAATGCCGCATGGCTCTAAAGAAATTTCAGCGTTTCCGCAACCGTTGAATCCGGGCTTTCACCCGCCAATCAGGCCGTTTGCCACATGTGTTTCAAGACGGTCCACCACGGCGGCGAGTTTCTCGTCAATCACATGCAGATATTCCGTCCAGTCACCGACATGCTGCAATTCGCGCTTGCCATCGGAAATGCCGCGCAGGCCGATCAGCGGAATGTCGAAACTCTGGCATACCCGGTTGATGGCAAAGGTTTCCATGTCCACCATGTCGGCATCAATCAGGTCATAGGCCGCGCCCGAGACGATGTTGCCGCCGGTCGACAACCGGGCCGCGGCAATCTCCGGCAGCTGGAACGGCAACGGTACTTCGGCGGGCTGGTCGAGAAACGGCGTGCGCCCTTTCGGAAAGCCGAGTGCCGAGGCGTCCATGTCGCGATAGGACACGCTTTTCACCTGATAGACTTCGGTTTGCTCGAGGCTTGCCGAACCGGCGGAGCCCAGCGAGATGACCACATCCGGCAGGCGGTTTTCCGCAGCACAACGCGCCAGCTTGCGCGTCAGGACAATGGCCGCCTCAATCGGGCCGACCCCGGTCATCAGCGGCTTGAAGCGGGCCTGCAGATGCGGCCCGTACTCGGCTTTTGCCGCCATGACATAAAGGAGGGATCGCCCGCCCACATTCTTCAGTTCAAAGCTCATCCCTGCATATCCTCCCGTCCACGCACGATCATCAAGGTACTGGTCATGGAAGCGATCAGCTTGGCCGGGCCATCGGTCAGTGCATAGGCGCGCCCGTCTGCCACGATAATAGTGGAGCCCGGCTTGGTGATTTCGCCGTGAAAGAGGAAGCGTTCGCCACGACCCGGTGAAAGCAGATTGATCTTGAATTCGATGGTGAGGGCAAAGACATCCGGCTCGATCAAGGTGTGGGCGGCCAGCGCGCACGCCCCGTCGAGGCCCGCGGAAATGGCTCCCGCATGCAGCCAGCCATGCTGCTGCGTCAGCTTTTCGCTGAACGGCATTTCGAGCTCCACAAGACCCTGTTCGACGCGGGTCAGTTCGGCGCGAATGCTGGCAAGTGCCGGTTGCCGGTTGAAATTCTCCTGAACCCGCTGCCGGAAGTCCGGGTTCTTGCCCTCATGCCACATGGTCGCTCCTGCCTCCGCATCAGGAGTACCGTGGCACGCGCCTTGCCATAGGGCAAGCACGTATATCCGGTCTCAGGCGTTGCGCACCAGCGACGCGAAGAAGAAGCCGTCCGTGCCGGTCGTGGCAGGCGTCAATGTCAATGTGTTGCCGTCGGCGCTGACGGGGCGGGGAGCGTTGGGCCCGAACAGGGTCTGCCAGTCGGCAAGGGCCGAGGTCAGCGAGAAATCCGGGTTGGTGGCAAGGAAGGCGGCCATCTGCCGGTCGTTTTCCTCCGAAAGCACCGAGCAGGTCACATAGACAAGCTTGCCGCCGGGACGCACGAAGCGCTTGGCCTGATCAAGCGCGTCGGCCTGCTGGGAAACGCGCTCTTCAAGGGCGCGCTGGGTCAGCCGCCACTTGGTATCGGGGCGGCGTCGCCAGGTGCCGGTGCCGGTGCACGGCGCATCCACCAGAACACGGTCGAAGCGACCGGCG
>Ga0209794_1000347_pt1 | contig 81748 bp, 80 predicted proteins | sample EBPBio232013_DNA_FD_185869 | JGI IMG/M metagenome (GOLD analysis project Ga0209794, IMG submission 185869) | Wastewater treatment Type I Accumulibacter community from EBPR Bioreactor in Madison, WI, USA - Reactor 1_5/23/2013_ DNA (SPAdes)... | ecosystem: Engineered > Bioreactor > EBPR >...
GGCGGGCCCTCGGGCACCGCGGCGGCGGCGGCGGCGGCCCAGGCGGGCGCCGACGTGACGCTTCTCGAACGTTACAACCACCTGGGCGGGCTTTCCACCGGCGGGCTGGTGATCTGGATCGACCGCATGAGCGACTGGCAGGGCCAGCTGGTGATCCGCGGCTTCGCCGAGGAACTGTTCGACCGCCTGCCGGCCGACGCGGTGGCCGGCCCGCCGCGCGCCGACTGGGGCTCGCGCGACGCGGCCAAGGCGGCGCACTGGGCGCAGCGCACCGCGGCCTACCACGGCGTGGTGACGTGGTCGCCGACCATCGACCCCGAGCGGCTGAAGCTGCTCAGCCAGGACCTGGTGCTCGAACGCGGCGTCAAGCTGGTCTACCACGGCTGGGGCACCGAGCCCATCGTCGAGGGCGGCGCCGTCAAGGGCGTGATCTTCGAGAGCAAGGAAGGCCGCATGGCGATCCGCGCCGAGGTGGTGGTCGACGCCACCGGCGACGGCGACCTGTTCGCGCGCGCCGGCGCCGCCTTCGACAACGACATCGAAGCCGCCGACGTGCACCACTGCATGAACACCGCCTGGCTGTTCGGCGGCGTCGACATGCGACGCTGGATCGCCTTCAGGGCCGGCGAACCCGAGCGTTATGCGCAGTTCATGGAGCAGGGCCGCGCCGCCTGCGGCCTGTTCGAGCGCCCCTTCGTCAGCTGGCGCGACGACATCGCGCTGTTCATGGGCCCGCGGCAGACCGGCTACTCGGCGCTGGACGTCGACGACCTCACCGCGGTGGAGGTGCGCTCGCACCACGCGATGCGCCAGCACCTGGAGCACTACCGCGCCCATGCGCCGGGCTTCGAGCAGGCTTTCATGATGCTGTCGGCGCCGCAGATCGGCGTGCGCCACGCGCGGCGGCTGAAGGGCGTGGACGCGGTGCTGCGCAGCCGCTGGCCCGAAGGCACGCCGCGGCCCGACGAGATCGGCGTCACGCCGGCGGTGAGCCCGGCCTTCCCGAACATCAGCATCCCCTACGGCGCGTTGCTGCCGCAGGCGCTGGACGGGCTGCTGGCCTGCGGCCGCCACATCAGCTGCGACAAGAACTCGCACGGCTTCATGCGCGAGATTCCGCAATGCTGGATCACCGGCCAGGCCGCCGGCGTGGCCGCCGCACTGGCCGCCGGCGCCGGCGTGGCGCCGCGCGCGGTGGACGTGGCGCGCCTGCAGCGCACGCTGCAGCAGCAAGGCGTGTACCTGCGCAGCGCCGAGACCGTGGCGGCGGCATGAAGCTAACCGCCGAAGAAAGCGCCATGACCGACGGCCGCGACGGCCCCGCCGTGGCCGCGGCGATGGACCTGCTGCTGCGCTACGGCCGCGCGCTGGGCGCCGAGCGGCTGGTGGAGACCGACAACGTCGTCGCCTCGATCAGCGCCACCACGCCCTTCATGCGCGGCTACGCGCAGCGCGGCGGCGGCATGGACGCGGTGTTCAGCGAGTTCAGCCTGGACAGCGACGCCGTGCTGCCGATTCCGCCGGCGCGCGCTTTCACGATGCACACGCAGCTCGGCTTCGACCCCGCGCAGGCGGCGCGCATGGGCGTCGACGAAGAGACGGTGCGCTTTTATCGCCAGGGCGAGGCCTGGACCGCCGGCCTCGGCGTGCAGGCCTCCAACACCTGCACGCCCTACCTGCTGGGCAACCTGCCGGTGCGCGGCGAGCATTGCGCGTGGATGGAATCGTCGGCGGTGATCTACTGCAACTCGGTGCTGGGCGCGCGCACCAACACCGAGGGCCGCGAGAGCGTGGGCGCCGCGATGCTGACGCGCCGCATCCCGTACTGGGGCTACCACCTCGACGCCAACCGCCGCGGCAGCCACCACGTGCAGGTGCAGGCCGCCGCCGAGACCACGGCCGACTGGGGCCTGCTGGGCTACTGGATCGGCGATCGCGTGCAGGAGCGCGTGCCGGTGGTCGAAGGCTTCGGCCGCCGGCCCGACCTGGCGCGGCTGAAGCATTTCGGCGCCGCCGCGTCGTCGTCGGGCGGCCTCGAGATGTACCACCTGGTGGGCATCACGCCCGAGGCGCCCAGCGCCGAGGCGGCGTTCGGCGGCCAGGCCGCGCGCGAACGCCTGGTCTACGGCGAGCGCGAACGGCGCGAAGCCTACGAGCGGCTCAACGCCACCGCCAGCGAGCGCCGCGTCGACTACGTGATGCTGGGCTGCCCGCACTACTCGATCGAGCAGGTCTGGCACGCGGCGCAACTGCTGCAGGGCCGCAAGGTGCACGCCGACTGCGCGCTGTGGATCTTCACGCCGCGCGCCATCAAGGCGCTGGCCGACCAGAACGGCTACACCGCCACCATCGAGGCCGCCGGCGGCGTGCTGATGAGCGACAGTTGCTCGGCGATGAGCCGCGCCGCGCCCAAAGGCACGCGCGTGGTGGCGCTGGACTCGGCCAAGCAGGCGCATTACCTGCCTGCCATCCTGGGCCTGCAGGCCTGGTTCGGCAGCACCGCCGATTGCATCGACGCCGCCTGCAGCGGCCGCTGGAGCGGCGGCCTGCGATGAGCGGCGGCCGCACGCTCGTGCTGCGCGGCCGCTGCGTCGTGCCCGGTCGCGCCGAAGGCCCGGCGCTGGTGACGCGCATGCACATCTCGGGCTGGGGCGGCATCGACTCGCGCACCGGCACCATCGTCGAGACCCGGCACGAGCTGCGCGGCATCAGCTTCGCCGGCAAGGTGCTGGTGTTCCCCGGCGCCAAGGGCAGCTCGGGCTGGTCCAACGCCTTCCACCTGACACGCTCGTTAGGCGTGGCGCCGGCGGCGCTGCTGTTCAACGAGATGACGACCAAGATCGCGCTCGGCGCCGTGGTCACGCGCGCGCCGGCGATGACCGACTTCGACCGCGACCCGCTGGACTGCATCGCCAGCGGCGACTGGGTGAGCGTCGATGCCGAGCGCGGCATCGTCGAGATCCGCAAACCGCCTTCCGCCGCAGGAGACGAATCGCCATGAACCACCATCGCCGGCAACTGCTGCAGGCCGCCGGCGGCGCGCTGCTGGGCGCGCCGCTGCTCGCCCGCGCCCAGGGCGCGGCCGCCAACTGGCCGGCCAAGCCGGTGCGCATCATCGTGCCCAACGTGCCCGGCGGCGCGCTGGACATCCTGGCGCGGCTGCTCGAATCGGAACTCGGCAAGACCTGGAAGCAGCCCATCATCGTCGAGTTCAAGCCCGGCGCCGGCACCATCAGCGGCACCGACTACGTCGCCAAGTCGGCGCCCGACGGCTACACGCTGGGCATCCTGGCGATCGGCGTGCTGGGCATCCAGCCGGCGCTGCGCAAGGACATGCCATTCGACACGCTGCGCGACCTCTCGGGCACGATGCTGGTGGTCGGCAACATCCTGCTGTCGGCGTCGCCCAAGGCGCCGTTCAACGACCTCGCCGGGCTGGTCGCCTACGGCAAGGCCAACAAGGGCAAGCTCAGCTACGCCACCGCCGGCGCCGGCAGCTCGATGCACCTGGCCGGCGAGAAGCTCAACCTGCTGACCGGCATCGAGATGGTGCACATCCCCTACAAGGGCGCCGGCGGCGCCTACGGCGACGTGTTCGACGGCCGCGTCGACCTGCTGCTCGACCCGCTGTTCAGCTCGATGCCGCACGTCAAGTCGGGCCGGCTGAAGCCGATCGCCGTCGCCGGCCTGACGCGCGACCCCTCGGCACCGCAGATCCCGGCCGCCGGCGAGACCTTCCCCGACTTCGACTTCGCGTCCAACCTCGGCATCGGCCTGCCGCGCGCGACGCCGCCCGAGATCATCGCCAAGGTCAACGCCGACGTGAACAAGGCCATCCGCTCCGAAGCGCTGGCCCCGCGCCTGAAGGAGATGGGCCTGACCGTCACCGGCTCCACGCCCGAGCAGTTCGACGCCCACATGCGCAAGAGCCTGAAGCAGTTCGCGGACATCGTGCGCGAAGCGAAGGTGAAGACCGAATAGGCGGCGGTCGTCGTGAGGCGAGCGGGCTGCGTTCAGTGGTGCGGCGCGGTCATGTCCGCCGCCGCACTCGCCGAGGTTTGCGTGATCCTGCGGGCTGGCGTGTCTGTCGCCGCGAACCGGGTGACAGCAGGCGGTCGCAAAAGCAGGTTCCATCCCCAGCCGCAAGGCCACGCGGGACTTTCTGAAGAAAGGCAAGGACGATGTCCAGACTGGACACGGATGAAGCGGAGATCCTCGCCGCCTATGAGGCCGGCCGGCTCATCTCGGTGGGCAGCAAGGCCGAGATCGCCAGGCTGCGTGCGGCGGCGCGAGCCACGGCCATCAAGGACCGCCGCGTCAACATCAGGCTGTCGGCCGGCGACCTGCAGGACATCCAGGCCAGGGCGCTGGCGGAAGGCATGCCTTATCAGACCTTGATCGCCAGCGTCTTGCACAAGTACGTGACCGGCCGGCTGCAGGAGCGCAAGCGGGGCACCGGGCCGGCGAAGCCGGCCGCCAAGCGCGCCACGCGGCGGACCACGCGAAGCGATGCCTGATCGGCCGCTCGAAGCCCGTCGCCGCGATCAATGATCGCGCGCGCTGCGGCCGGCGGCGGTCGAAGGCTCATGAGCGTTGCCAGCGGCCGTCGAACACCGGCCGCAGCAGCGGGCTGGCCAGCACGCTGGCCGGCGTGACGGTCTGGCGCTGCCAGGGGATGCGGCCGAAGTACCACAGCCGCCAGAAGCCGAGGTTGGCGTCGGGACGGCGGCGCAGCAGGGTCTCGAAGCGTTCCACCTCGCCGACGGTGGCGCCGGTGGCCTGCAGCAGCACCTCGTGCACGAAGCGCGAGCAGAACTGGCGCCGCGGCGAGCGCAGGTCGAAGCCGGTGTCGTAGAGCGCGCCGTAGCGCGCCTGGGCCGCGGCCTTCAGCCGCGCGGCCTGTGCTTCGTCCAGCGGCTGCGCCAGCCGCCGCACGGCGACGCGGGCGCCCTCGGAACGGGCGACGAAGCGCGACAGCGGCGTGGCGCGCGCCAGCGGAAAGGTGCTTTCGGCCACCAGCGGCTCGGGCCCGCCGGTGTCGACGACGATGCCGACGTGGTTGGTCCACGAGCCGGTGGCCGCGGCCACCTCGACGAAGGGCCGCCAGGGCACGCGGATGAAGACGAGGTCGCCGACCGCCAGCGGCGGCAGCACGGGCGCCGATGCCGGCACGGCCGGCACGGCCAGCGAGGTCGGCACGGCCGGCACGGCCAGCGATGCCGGCACGGCCGGCAAGGGCGTCAACGCCGGCGAGGGCAGCGGCGCCGCGGCGGCCGCGAGGCAGGGCCCCAGCGCGGCGGCGACGAGCAGCACGCGGGTCAGCAACGATGGCAAGGCAGGCATGGCAGGCAGGCGCTCGGGTGGTGGCAATGGCCGCCAGCATCGGCGCTGCCGCGCCGCGCCGCCAGTGCGGCCGCCGCGGTGGCGCACGCCGCGCCGGTCGGTGCCGGCAGGTGATACCGCAGCCGCGGCAAAGCCGGCGCGTGAACGGTGCGTGAACGGCGCGCGAGCCCGCGCGCGGCGCCCGCGTCAGCCGGCGCGCACGCAGTCGCGCCCGGCGCGCTTGGCTTCGTACAGCGCGACGTCGGCGCGCACGATCAGCGCGCGCAGCTCGTACGGCGGCGCGGCGGCCACGCCGACGCTGACGCTGACCGTCAGCCCCGCGTGCAGCCGCCCCCAGTCGTGCGCCGCCACGCGCTGGCGCATGCGGTCGCAGATGTGCAGCGCGGCGTCGCGGTCGGCCTCGGGCAGCACCAGCAGGAACTCTTCGCCGCCGGTGCGGATGATGAGGTCGTCGCCGCGCATGTTGTCGCGCAGCAGCCCGGCCAGGGCCACCAGCACGTGGTCGCCGACGGCGTGGCCGAAGCGGTCGTTGACCTGCTTGAAGTGGTCGAGGTCCAGCATCGCCAGCGCCAGCGGCCGCTGCTCGTCCTGCAGGCGCTGCACCAGCGGCGTCCAGCGCTGTTCCAGCTCGCGGCGGTTGCCCAGGCCGGTGAGCTGGTCGATGCGGGCGCTGACCTCGGCGCGCGCGGCGCGTTCGCCGGCGCGGCGGGCTTCCAGGCGCACCTGCTCGGCCTCGACCGTGGTTACGAAGAGCTGCGAGCGGCCGCGCAGTTGCGACAGCAGCCGCGCGCGTTCGAGATGCTGGTACTGCTCCAGCTGCTCCAGCGCCTGGTGCGGCCGGCCGAGTGCGCGCGCCGCGCGGTAGGCGGCGTGGTGCAAACGCAGCCGCGTCATGCGCGCTTCGGCGGCCGCCGCGGCCGAGGCTTGCAGCGTCTGCTGCAGCAACTGCCACGCCGCCTCGGGCGCGCCGCTGCGCAGGTGGTGTTCGCCGGTGGAGCAGGCGATGCGCCAGGCCAGCGCGTCGAAGCCGTGGCGCCGCGCCAGCTCGGCGGCGGCGGCGAGGTCGGGCCAGGCTTCGTCGAGGCGGCCCAGCAGCGTCAGCAGCTCGCCGCGGTTGCCCTGCACCAGCGCCAGCGGGTAGGGCTCGCCGCGCACGGTGGCGATCTGCATCGCCTCGGCGGCGTAGGGCAGCGCGCGCAGCAGCACCTGGGCCGCCTGGTCGGGCGGCACGCTGCCTTGCAGCAGGTAGTGGGCGCCGCTGAGGGTGGCGATGAGGTTGTTCAGCGCCACCAGCATGGCGTGCGGGTGGCGCTGCTGGCGCGCCAGCGCCAGGCCGTCGAGCATCAACCGCTCGCCGTGCCAGGGGTCGCCCATGCGCTCGTAGACGCAGCCCAGCGCGTTGGTGGCCAGCGACAGGCGCACGCTGTCGCCGTCGTGCAGCGCGCGCTGGTGCACCTCGTGGCCGAAGGCCAGGGCTTCCTCGAAGCGGCCGACGTCGGTGGCGCTGAGCACCAGCATGCGCAGCGTTTCGTCGAGCTGCACGTCCAGCGCCGGCGCCTCGCGCAGCAGCGGCAGCAACTGCAGCCCGGTGTCGACCACGGTGTTGAGCGCGCCGGCGCGGTAGCGGAAGTACAGCAGCAGCAAGCCGGCGCGCAGGCGCTGCGCCGGCGGCGCGTCGGTGCTGAGCGGCCAGGCCTGCTCGGCCGCGGCCAGGCCTTCGGGCAGCCGGCCGTCGGCGCGCGCGGCCTCGGCCTGCAGCAGCAGCGCGTCCAGGGTCGGCGGCTCGGACATGGGCGGCGAGGCGTGCGCGACGGCGGCGCTTCAGCTGCCGACGACGCCGCCGTCGCGGCGGCGGATCGCCACGGTGGCCGAACGCGGGCGGCCGGTGGGGCTGAAGTCGGGCCAGTTCGAGACGCGGCGCGGCTGCAGCGGGTCGTTGCGCTCGCCCGCCGTTTCGCCAGGGTGCTGGATGTTGATGAACAGCGTGCGGCCGTCGGGCGTGAAGGCGGGGCCGGTGATCTCGCAGCCCGCCGGGCCGGTGAGGAAGCGCCGCACCTCGCCGCTGGCCACGTCGCAGGCCAGCAGCTGGTTGTTGCCGAGGGCGGCCATCTCGCCCTGGTTCAGCGCGCGCGGGCCGACGTCGGTGCAGATCCACAGCCGGCCCGCGGGGTCGAAGGCCAGGCCGTCGGGGCAGGCGAAGGCGTCGCCCTTGATGTTGCCGCGCGCCTCGGGCCGCGGCTGCTGGGCGTCGCCGGCCAGCACGAGGTGGTTCCAGCGCAGGCTGCGGCCGTCGAAATCGCCGTCGTCCTTCCAGCGGATGACGTGGCCCATGGTGTTGTTGGCGCGCGGGTTGGCGGCGTCCACGCCGAGCTGGCCGGGGGCGCCGCGGCGGTCGTTGTTGGTCAGGGTGCAGTAGACCTCGCCGCTGCGCGGGTCGATCGCCAGCCACTCGGGGCGGTCCATCTTGGTGGCGCCCAGCAGGTCGCTGGCCTGGCGCGTCTTGATCACCACCTCGCCCTGGTCGGCAAAGCCGTTGGCCGCGGTGAGCGGGCCCTGGCCGTGCACCAGCGGCAGCCAGCGGCCGCTGCCGTCGCCGTCGAAGCGGGCGACGTACAGCGTGCCGTGGTCCAGCAGATCGGCGTTAGGCTTGGCGCCGCCGGGGCGGATGCGGTCGCGGCTGACGAACTTGTAGAGGTACTCGAAGGCCGCGTCCTCGCCGCTGTAGACCACGGCGCGGCCATCGCGCGTGACGGCGACCCAGGCGCCTTCGTGCATCGCGCGGCCGAGCGCGGTGCGCTTGACGGGCGTGCTGGTGGGGTCCATCGGATCGAGCTCGACGACCCAGCCGAAGCGGTGGAACTCGTTGGGGTGGCGGCGCACGTCGAAGCGCTCGTCGTGCTCGGCCCAGCGGTACCAGGCGGTGCGCACCAGGCCCCAGCGGCGCTGGTCGGCGGTGGGGTTGTCACCGCCGCCGAACAGGAAGTGGAAGTTCTCCTCGCCCGACAGGTAGGTGCCCCAGGGCGTGCGGCCGCTGGCGCAGTTGGCCATGGTGCCCAGCACGGTGCGGCCCTGGGGGTCGGCCGCGGTGCGCATCAACGGGTGGCCGGCGGCCGGGCCGCCGATGGCAAAAGGCGTGGCCATCGTCGTGCGGCGCGCGTAGCGCGAGGGGCGCACGAGCTGCCAGCGCCCGCCTTGCAGCCGCAGCTCGCAGACCGACAGGCCGACCGCGGCCTGCGCCTTCTTCACCTTGTCGGCGGTCCACGGCGCCAGGCCGTCGGGGTGCAGCAGGCCGTCGTCGGTGTACTCGTGGTTGATGGCCAGCAGGCCGTGGTCAGAGCCATCGCCGAGCGGATAGAACTGCATGCCGTCGTGGTGCATGCCGAACTGCAGCGCCTGCTCGGCGGCGCTGTTGCCGGCGTCTTCGCGGAACGACGGCATGCCGGCCGCCAGGCCGACCGGGTCGCCCCAGCGCGCGAGCACCTCGGCCGCGTAGCCGGGCGGCAGCCGCAGCGCGTCGGCGGTGCTCGGCGGCACCGCCGTGAAGCCCAGCGCCGCCGCGCCGCCGCCGGGGCTGGCGCAACCGGCCAGCCAGGGCGCGAACAGGCCGCCGGCCAGCGCGCCGAGGCCGCCGCGCAGCACGATGCGCCGCGCGGGATCGGACACCTCGTGGATGCTCAGGTTGGCGCTGCGGTTGTGATCGTCGGCGCTGGCGGAGAAGTGCCGATCCGCCCTGCTCATGCCGCCCCCTTGGCGCCGCGCGCCGTCCCCCGGTCCCAGCAGGGGACCCTACTGGTCCTGGGGCGCGAGCGCGACCGGGAGACGCGGATCGTGCTCATAGCTTCTCGCTTTCCCCGGCCCGCGGCTGCCACTTCATCAGCCGCTTCTCGATGCGGCCGACCGCGGCGTCGAGCAGCAGCGCAAAGGCCGTCAGCACGACGATGCCGGCCATCACGGTGTTGATGTCGAAGCTGCCCTCGGCCTGCAGGATCAGGTAGCCCACGCCTTGGCTGGAGCCCAGGTACTCGCCGACCACCGCGCCGACGAAGGCCAGCCCGACGCTGGTGTGCAGGCTGCTGAAGACCCAGCTCGTCGCGCTCGGCAGGTAGACGTGGCGCAGCAGCTGGCGCCGGCTGGCGCCCAGCATGCGCGCATTGGCCAGCACCACCGGGCTGACCTCTTTCACGCCCTGGTAGACGTTGAAGAAGACGATGAAGAAGACCAGCGTGACGCCGAGCGCCACCTTGGAGCCGATGCCCAGCCCGAACCAGACCGCGAAGATCGGCGCCAGGATGATGCGCGGCATCGAGTTCAGCGCCTTGATGTAGGGCTCCAGCACCGCGCTGGCCAGCGGCGCCAGCGCCAGCCACAGCCCGCAGGCCAGGCCCAGCACCGAGCCGGCGGCAAAGGCCAGCACGGTCTCGACCAGCGTGACGGCCAGGTGGCGGTAGATGTCGGCGTCGACCACGAACCAGGTCCAGATGCGGCCGGCCACCTGCAGCGGCTGGCCGAAGAAGAACGCCGCCTGGCGGTCGTTGTCGAACATGAAGGGCGGCAGCAGCCCGGGCGCCGTCATCACGTGCCAGAAGGCGATCAGCGCCAGCAGCAGGGCCAGTTGGTAGACGCGCAGGTGCCGCATCAGCTTGCCTTCAGTTGCTGGGCGTAGCCCTTGAGCACTTCGTCGCGCAGCACGGCCCAGATCGCGCGGTGCAGCTCGATGAAGCGCGGCGTGCTGCGCACCTCGGCCACGTCGCGCGGGCGTTCGAGGTCGATCGCGAACTCGCCGATCGGGTGCGACGCCGGCCCGGCCGACAGCACCAGCACGCGGTCGCTCATCGCGATGGCTTCATCGAGGTCGTGCGTGATGAAGAGCACCGCCTTCTTCTTCGTCGCCCACAGGTCGAGCACTTCGTTTTCCATCAACTGCCGGGTCTGCACGTCCAGCGCCGAGAAGGGCTCGTCCATCAGGATGATGTCGGGGTCCAGCGCCAGCGTCTGCGCCAGGCTGGCGCGCTTGCGCATGCCGCCCGACAACTGGTGCGGGTAGCGGTCGCCGAAGGCGCCGAGGCCGACGCGGCGCAGCCAGGCCTCGGCCTGCGCGCGCGCATCGGGCGCGCCGCGGAACTCCAGCCCCGCCATCACGTTGCCGAGCGCGGTGCGCCAGGGCATCAGGCTCTCGGCCTGGAACATGTAGCCGGCGCGATCGTTGATGCCGGCCAGCGGCCGGCCGAACACGTGCACCTCGCCGCTGCTGGGCTGCAGCAGCCCGGCGGCCATGTTCAGCAGCGTGCTCTTGCCGCAGCCGGTGGGGCCGACCACCGAGACGAACTCGCCGGGCTGCAACGCCAGGTCGACCTGCGCCACGGCGGTGTAGCGCTGGCCGGGGTTGTCGCGGCTGACGAAGGTGCACGACACGCCGGCGAACGCCAGCGCAGGGGGTTGCTGCAAAGCCATGGAGGGTGCGAAGCATAGCGGGCCGCCATCGCACCCGGTCCGCCGCTTGATACGATGGTTCGCAACTGCAGTCGAGCCGGAGAGTGCGCGTGGCGCGTGTGTTGCTGGCGAACGAGCTGGGCCACGGCGATGCGCCGCTGCGCCGCGCGCTGCCGCTGGCGCTGGCCTTGCGCGAGCGCGGCCACGAGCCGGTGCTGGCGCTCAACGACCTGCCGCGCGCCGAGCCGGCGCTGGCCGACTTCGGCCTGCCGGTGCTGCAGTGCCCGCTGTGGCGCAGCCGCGTCGGCGGCCTGCCGCCGGTGCACACCTACACCGACATCCTGCTGCGCTACGGCTTCGCGCAGGCCATCGGCCTGCGCGGCGTGGCGCGCGCCTGGCGCGACCTGGTGCGCCTGCTCCAGCCCGACGTGCTGGCGCTCGACCACGCGCCGGTGGCGCTGTTCGCCACGCGCGGCCTGGGCGTGCCGCGGCTGCGCTTCGGCGACGGCTTCGGCTGCCCGCCGCTGGCCGTGCCGATGCCGGCGATGAGCTGGTGGGACCCGACGCCCGAGCCCTTCGACCTGATCGGCGAGCGCAACGCGCTGCACGTGGCCAACCTGGCCGCCACGGAGCTGGGCCTGCCGCCGGCCGACAGCGTGGCCGAGCTGCTGCGCCCGGAAGCCGAGGCCTTGTGCGTGCTGCCCGAGCTGGACGCCTACGCCGAGCGAGCGCACGGCGACTACTGCGGCGCGCTGACCGCCGCCGACGAAGGCGCTGCGACGCCCTGGCCCGCCGGCGACGCGCCGTGCTGCTTCGTCGCGCTGCGCGCCCAGCACCCGCTGCTGCCGGCGCTGGTGGAAGCGCTGCGCCAGCGCGGCCGGCGCGCCGTGCTGCAACTGGCCGACGGCACGCCCGAGCAGGCGGCGGCGCTCAGCCGCGACGGCATCGCCGTCGCCCGCACCCCCGTGCCGCTGGACCAGGTGCGCGCCGAGGCCAGCCACGCGGTGAGCGACGGCCACACCGCGATCACGCAGGCGCTGCTGCTCGCCGGCAAGCCCTTGCTGCTGCTGCCCACGCTGCTGGAGCAAGGCATGCTGGCGCGCCGCGTCGCCGCCTTGGGCGCCGGGCGGCTGATCGACGGCGCCACGGCGGCCCCCGACGCCGCCGCGCTGGGCGCCGCGCTGCACGAGCTGCTGGCCGACCCGGCCTATGCCGCCGCCGCGCAGGCCTTTGCCGAACGCCACCGCGAGCAGAGCGACGCGCGCACGCTGGCCGCGGTGATCAAGCGCATCGAGGCGCTGCTGCCGGCCGCGGCCCCGCGGTGAGCCGCGCCACGCCGCACAGCAGCGCCACGATGGTCAGCGCCGCGCCGGCGACGGCGGCCGCCGGCCAGGCGTGCGCCTGCCACAGCAGCGCGCTGGTGGCCGCCAGCGCCAGGGCGAACAAGGCGCCGGCCAGCGCCAGCGCGGCCGGGCGCTGCGGCGGGTCATAACGCTCGACCTGATTCACATCGAACGGCGGCCCGGGCTCGCGCGCCGCCAGCTCGGCCGGCTGCCAGCCGGGCGGCTTGATCCACAGCCGCAGGCGGTCGGCCAGCGTGCTGCAGCGCCGGCCGGCCTGCCACAGCTCGCGGTAGATCTGCACGTTGGCGGCAATGGGGTTCCAGCTGCGCAGCGGGCTGCGCGTGCCGTAGACGCAGGGCTCGGCGTCGTCCTCGTCGATGAAGCTGCCGAACAACCGGTCCCAGATGATCAGGATGCCGCCGTAGTTGCGGTCGAGATAGCGCTCGTTCACCGCGTGGTGCACGCGGTGGTTGCTGGGGCTGCAGAACCAGCGGTCGAACCAGCCGAGGCGGCCGATCTGCTGCGTGTGCACCCAGAACTGGTAGAGCAGGTCGATCAGCGCCACCGTCGCGAACACCACCGGCGGCACGCCCAGCACGGCCAGCGGCAGGTAGAAGAGCCAGCCCAGCAGGAAGCCGGTGCCGGTCTGGCGCAGCGCGGTGGAGAGGTTGTAGTCCTCGCTCTGGTGGTGCACCGCGTGCGCCGCCCAGCCCAGCGCCACGCGGTGGCCGAAGCGGTGGTACCAGTAGTACAGGAAGTCGTAGCCCAGCAGCGCCGCCGCCCACACCCACGGTGAATCGGCCGGCAGCCGCCACAGCGCGAGGTGCTCGAAGGCCAGCGCGTACAGGCCGATGCCGAACAGCCGCGTGCCCACCGCGACGAGCTGGCTGACGACGCCCAGGCCGATGCTGGCCATCGCGTCGGGCCAGCGGTAGGTGTCGCGCCCGCGGCGGCGGCCGACCACGTACTCGATGGCGATCAGCGCCAGGAACACCGGCGTCGCCAGCACGATGACCTGGGCGCCGGTCAACATCGGCTCAGCCCTTCGGGTACTTCGCGTTGGCTCGCTTGACGAAGTCGTTGGTCCACACCGCGGCGAGGTCGAGCTGGGCCTTGGCGATCTCGGGGTCGATGCTGGCCAGCGCGCGGAAGGCCGTCTCGGCGCCCTTCTCGGGGAAGGCGCCGTCGGGCGACAGCGCGCCCTTGGCGGCCAGGAAGGCGTCGATGTAGACGGCGCGGTCGCCCAGCAGGTAGCTCTCGGGCACGTTGCCGATGATGTCGCGCGCGCCGGCGGCCTGGATCCACTTGTCGGCGCGCACGATGGCGTTGGCCAGCGCCTGCGTGGTGGCCGGGTGCTTGTCGACGAAGGCCTGCGGCGCGTACAGGCAGGCCGCGGGCATCGGGCCGCCGAACACCTTGTCGGCCTCGGCCAGCACGCGCGTGTCGGAGATGATCTTCAAGTCGCCCGAGCGCTGCAGCAGCGTGATCACCGGATCGAGGTTGCTGATGGCGTCGATCTGCCCCGAGCGCATGGCCGCCACCGCGCCGTTGCCGGCACCCACGCCGATGATGCTGACGTCGCTCGGCTTGAGCCCGGTCTTGGCGATGAAGAAGTTGACCATCACGTTGGTCGACGAGCCCGGCGCGGTGACGCCGATCTTCTTGCCCTTCAGGTCGGCCGGCGCCTTGTAGCCGGCCATGGTGCGCGGGTTGACGCCCAGCACGATCTGCGGCGCGCGGCCCTGCAGCGCGAAGGCGCGCAGCCGCTGGCCCTTGTGCTGCATGTTGACGGTGTGCTCGAAGGCGCCGCTGACGACGTCAGCGCTGCCGCCGACCACCGCGCGCAGCGCCTGCGAGCCGCCGGCGAAATCGACGATGGTGACGTCCAGCCCCTCGGCCTTGAAGTAGCCGCGCTGCTCGGCAATGGTCAGCGGCAGGTAGTACAGCAGGTTCTTGCCGCCGACGGCGATGCTGAGCTTGGGCTTTTCCAGCGCCTGGGCGCGCAGCACGTGGGGCGCGGCCAGCGCGGCGGCCGCGCCGGCGGCAAGGAGGTGTCGGCGTTGCAAGGCAGTCTCCCGGTCGAAGGCCCTCGCGGGCGAGGCCGGCACTCTACCGCGCGCCAAAGCGGCCCCGACGCCGCCTCGGGGATCCCCTGAAACTGCGCCCACGCCCTTGCCGCCGCGGCAGCGGCCACTACGATCGCCCGCGGTTTCCGCCGAGCCTCGGCGGCCAGGAGGGTTTTCCATGGACATCGATGCGATCAAGCTCTTTCTGAGCACCACCGCGACCGAGCTGGCAATCAAGATCGCCGCCGCCGTCGCCTTCTGGGTCATCGGCCGCTGGCTGATCGGCAAGGTGGTCAGCGTCATCCAGAACGCGATGGCGCGCAACCACGTCGACCCAACGCTGACCAAGTACCTCGGCTCGATCGTCGCCATCGCTTTGAACATCGCGCTGGTGCTCGGCATCCTGGGCTACTTCGGGATCCAGACCACTTCGTTCGCGGCCATGCTGGCCGGCGCCGGCGTGGCCATCGGCGCGGCCTGGAGCGGCATGCTCGGCAACTTCGCGGCCGGCGCCTTCATGCTGGTGCTGCGGCCGTTCAAGGTGGGCGACTTCGTGCAGGTGGGCGGCGTCACCGGCACCGTGCACGAGCTGGGCCTGTTCGGCACCACGCTGGTCACGCCCGACAACGTGCTGACCATCGTCGGCAACGGCAAGGTGTTCGGCGACGTCATCCAGAACTACTCGGCGCTGCCCGAGCGCCGCATCGAGCGCACCGCGCAGCTGGCCGGCAGCGTCGACCCGCTGGAGGCGATCGAGCGCTTCAAGGCCGCCGTCGCCCGCATCCCCAACGTCAGCGCCAAGAAGGCGCCCGAGGTGACGCTGCTCGACATCAACCTCAACGGCCCGGTGATCGCGGTGCGCCCCTATGCGCACACCGACCACTACTGGCAGGTCTACTTCGACACCAACGAAGCCATCGTGCGCACCTGCAAGGAAGCCGGCTGGCCGGCGCCGATGCCGAGCACCATCACGCGCATGGTGCAGGGTTGAGCGCGATCGGGCCGGCCCGCGCGCGCGTGTCGTCCAGGGACCGGCAGGGCGCTCGATGACCACCGACGCGAAGACCGCGCGCCGCGTGCTGCTGGTGACCGGCGGCAGCCGCGGCATCGGCGCCGCCTGCTGCCGCGGCGCGGCCCTGCAGGGCTGGGACGTGGCCGTCAACTACGCGCGCGATGCCGTCGCCGCCGAGGCGGTGGCGGTGGCCGTGCGCAGCCTGGGCCGCCGCGCCATCACCGTGCAGGCCGACGTGGCCGACGAAGGCCAGGTGCTGGCGATGTTCAAGCTGATCGACGCCGAGCTGGGGCCGCTGGCCGGGCTGGTCAACAGCGCCGGCATCGTCGACCAGCCGCTGCGCCTGGCGCAGATGAGCGGCGCGCGGCTGAGGCGCATGTTCGACACCAACATCTTCGGCAGCGTGGTCTGCGCGCGCGAGGCGGTGCGCCGCATGAGCACGCGCGACCACGGCGGCGCCTGGGCCAGCGCCGGCGGCGGCCGCGGCGGCGCCATCGTCAACCTCGGCTCGGCCGCGTCGCGGCTGGGCTCGCCGGCGCAATACGTCGACTACGCGGCCAGCAAGGGCGCGATCGACAGCTTCACCCTCGGCCTGGCGCGCGAGGTGGCGGCCGAAGGCATCCGCGTCAACGCGGTGCGGCCCGGCATCATCGACACCGAGATGCACGCCAGCGGCGGCGCGCCCGACCGCGCCCAGGCGATGGCGCCGCAACTGCCGATGCAGCGCGCCGGCCGCGCCGAAGAGGTGGCCGCCGCGGTGCTGTGGCTGCTGTCGGACGAGGCCGGCTACACCACCGGCGCGCTGCTCGACGTCACGGGAGGTCGCTAGGCGACACCGGCAGCGGTGACGACGACGGCGGCAAGGGCGACAACAGTCCGCGGTCGACCAGCAGGTCGCGCAGCGGGTCGGCCGGGGCCGGGGCCGGCAGTGGCGCCGGCCCGCTGCCGCGGCGCCACAGCCCGCTGCGGATCTGCGCGTGCGTGATGCGCTCCAGCTCCACCACCGCCACGCCGGCCAGCAGGCCCAGCTTCAGCGCCGCGGTGTAGCTGAGGTCGATCACGCGGCCGTCGACGAAGGGGCCGCGGTCGTTGACGCGCAGCACCACCTCGCGCCCGTTGGCCGGGTTGCGTACGCGCACATAACTGGGCAGCGGCAGGGTCTTGTGCGCCGCCGTCATCGCGAACATGTCGTAGGTCTCGCCCAGCGCCGTCGGCCGGCCATGAAAGCGCGCGCCGTACCACGAGGCCAGCCCCGTTTCGCGCCAGGCCACGTCGCTGCTGGCCGGCGCGTACCAGCGGCCCGCCACCTCGTAGGGCTTGTTGGGGCCGCCGCTGCGCAGCGGCTCGACGCGCGGCTCGGCGTCGGGCACCTGCGCCAGCCCCGGCGGAATGTGCGCGCCGGGGCCGTCGCGCGGCGGCTGCCGCTGCTGCGTGCTGCAGGCGGCCAGCGCCAGCAGCAGGGCCAGCGGCGCCGCGCGCGTGAGCCGCTTCAAGCGGCGACTACTTCAGCCACTTGTCGGCCGCCTGCTTGAGGGCGCCGCGGCTGTCCAGCAGCTCCCAGGTGAAGCGGACCACGCGCGCGTAGTCGGCATCGTCGGTCGGGATCATGAAGCCCAGCGTGTTGGGCGGCGTCAGCGGCGCGTCGATGAACAGCGCGGCCAGCCGCGGATCGGTACGCGCGTAGTGCAGCGCCTCGTAGGTCTCGGTGATCATCACGTCGCCCTTGCCCTCGGCGATCAGCGCCGGGATCTCGGCGTTCTTCTCGTGCGTGCCGACCTGCGCGGCCTTCAGGTTGTCCAGCACCCAGGCCTCGTTGGTGCCGCCGGGGTTCTTGATGACGCGCACGCCGGCCTGGTCGAGGTCTTCGCGGCGGCGGAACTTGTCGCGGTCGGCGGCGCGCACCAGCGCCACCTTGCCGAAGGGCGCGTAGCCGGGCAGCATGTCCACCACCTTCAGCCGGTTGACGTTGCGCGTGATGCCGCCCACCGCGATGTCGAACTTGTCGGCCTGGAGGTCCGCCAGCAGCTTGGGCCAGCTCGTCGGCACGTACTCGACCTTGACGCCCATCTCGCGCGCCATCTGCTCGACGAGATCGATGTCGTGGCCCGAGTAGCCGGCGTCGCCCTTGATCGCGAACGGCCGGTAGTCACCCGGCGTGCCGACGCGCAGCACCTTGGCGGCCAGCACGCGGTCCAGCCGCGGGCCGGCTTCGGCCGGCAACGCCAGCGGCAGCAGCGCCAGCGCGCAGGCGGCCGCCAGCCAGGCGCGGCGCGGGTTTCGGTCGATCGGCATGGAAGCTCCTTCGCGCGGGATGGGGGGCGGCAGGGGGCGCCGCGCGGCGAAGGATAAAGGGCGCTGAGGTGCGCTGACGTGCGGTTGGCGCGACCGGCAAGAATCGAACTTGCGACGTGGCCTTCGGAGGGCCGCATGATATCCACTTCACCACGGTCGCACGCCAAGCGGCGGATTGTAGGCCCCCGCTGGCTATAATTTTTTGGTTTTGCGCCAGCCGCCGCCGCAGCCCTGAGGAACCCATGAGCGACTCGACCCACGCCGCCGAAACCCACGATGCCCACGAAGGGCCGATCAAGACGCCCAAGCAGCTCATCTGGACCGTTGTAGCGGCCTTCGTCGTGCCGGTGCTCATCATCATCATGCTGACGCACTTCGTTTCCAACGAAAGCAAGCCGGCGGCCGGCAGCGAGGGCTTCAGCGAGGAAGCGATCGCGCGCCGCCTCCAGCCGGTGGGCACCATCGAATTGCGCGACGCCTCGGGCCCCGCGGTGTTGCGCACCGGCGAGCAGGTGTACCAGGGCCAGTGCTCGGCCTGCCATGGCACCGGCGCCGCCGGCGCGCCCAAGCTGGGCGACGCCGCGGCTTGGGCGCCGCGCATCGCCACCGGCTTCGACGCGCTGCTGCATTCGGCGCTGAAGGGCAAGGGCGCGATGTCGCCGCAAGGCGGCGGCGAGTTCTCCGACTTCGAGATCGGCCGCGGCGTGGTCTACATGGCCAACCAGGCCGGCGGCAAGCTGGCCGAGCCGAAGGCGCCCGACGCGGCGGCCTCGGCGGCCAGCGCGCCGAACTGAAGGTCTGTTCGTCGGCCGGTCGCGCCGGCCGGCGTCGGCGCGGCTGCGGCGCTTCGGCCTCGCTGCGGTCGGGGTCAGGCGCGGTGCGACGCGGCAGGCGCGGCCACCATCGCGGCGTCGGCTTGCGGCGCCTGCGAGGTGAAGCCGATGACGACGCTGCCGATCAGCGTCGTCGAGACCAGCAGGCTGGCGACGGCGGCGGTCAGGCGGACGATGGCGGCGTTGCGGATGGCGTTCATGGCGGGCTCCAGTCGGTTCGGTGGGTCGCGGCAGGCGGTGGGGGTCGGGAGGTCTGCTGCGGTGACGTGACTGTCCGCCCGCAGCCCCTGCAGCGTCCTGGAGCCGGTCTCAAGCGTTCTGAAGCGTCATGAATCGGCCGCGGCGCGCACGCCGCCAGCGGGTTTGCGCCGGCGCGTGGTGCCCCAGCGCCTGGTGCCCCGGCGCGTGGTGCCCCAGCGCCGCCTGGTGCGACAGCGATCAGGCCTGCGCGTCGTCGCCGGCGAAGGCCAGCGCCGCCACGTCGCCTTCGCGCAGCCGCGCGGCGCCTGCGGCGTGCAGGCGGTCGAATTCGGCGTCGCCCAGCGCGGCGCGGGCCAGGCGCCGGGCGCGGTCGATCGCGGCGGCTTCATTGCCCTGGCGCGGGCCCCAGGCCGCGTTCGCGGTGTCGGCCCAACCGGCCAGCAAGGCCGCCGCGCGCGGCCGCGACTCCAGCGCGGCCAGCAGCGCCAGGTAGTCGGCGTATACGCCCCCCAGGTTGAGCGCGGGCGCCTGCGCCCAGCCGTCTTGCAGCGGCGTGCGCGCCCGGGCCACCTCGTCCTGCGCCAGCCAGGCGGCGGCCAGATTGGCCTGCGCGAGGGCCGTCACCAGCCGCTTGCGGCTGCCGCTCAATCGCGCCAGCAACCGGGTGCCGGTCTGCGCGGCCGCCGCCGCGTCGCCGGCGGCCAGTTGCAGGTCGACCAGCGTGACCATCGACATCTGCCAGTCGCCGCCGACCGACTCGACGTCGGCGATCGCCAGTTGCATCTGCGCGATGGCGGTGTCCAGTTCGCCCTGCTCGGCCGCCAGGATCGCTGCGGCCGAGGCGATCGACAAGCGGCCGTACGGCGAAGCGTCCGCCCCATCGATGCGCCGCAACTCGTCGAGCGCCGCCTTGGCCTCTTGCAAGGCGCCCGAGGCCGCCAGCCCCGAGACGAGCCGACCCAACAAGCGCTGGCGCATCCAGCGCCGGCGCGGCGGCGCCGTCGCGCCGGCGGGCCAGCGCGCCAGGGCTCGGCGCAACAGGTCGACGGTCATCTGCCGGTCGACGTCCTCGACCGCCGCCGCGATGCCCTCGATCGCCGCGGCGATGCCCTCGACCGTCCTCGCAAACAAATCGTCGTCGTCGATCTCGTCGAGCCAGGGCCGGCAGCGCTGGGCCACGGCGGCGCCGCTGCGCCGTGACACCTGCGTCAGCGCCACCAGCCAGCCCGAGGCCAGCCGCAAGGCGGTCACGCGGTCGTCGGCGGCGCAAGCCCAGGCCCAGGCCTGCGCGGCGTTGTCGAGGTCCGGATCGAGGCGTTGGAGCAGCCGGTCCAGGCTGGTGTGCTCGACCCAGCGCTCGTCCCAGGCGCGGTCGAAGCGCGCGGCGCAGGCCAGCGCATGGCGCCGCCGCAGCTCGTCTTCCTCGCCCGCCGCCTGCAACTGTTCCAGCGCAAACAGCCGCGGCGTTTCCAGCAGCCGGTAGCGCGGCTCGTCGGTCGCGTCGACGGCCATCGCCACCACCAGCGAGCGCTCGACCAGCAGCGCCAGCGCGTCGAGCACGGTCCATTCGTCGAGCTGGTCATCGGCGACGACGCGGCGCACCATCGACAGCGAGCCGCTGCCCGCAAAGACGGCCAGCCGCCGGAACACGGTGCGCTCGGTCTGGTCGAGCAAGCCGTGGCTCCATTCGAGCGTGGCGCGCAGCGTCTGCTGGCGCGCCGGCGCCGGGCGCCCGCGGCTGGCGCCGAGCAGCTTGAGGCGGTCGGCCATCGACGTGGCCAGCAGGTGCACGCCCAGCATCGGGGCGCGCGCCGCGGCCAACTCGATGGCCAGCGCCAGCCCGTCGAGCTGGCGGCACAGCTCGATCACGTCGCCGGCGTTGCCGTCGTCGAAGACGAAGCGGTTGTCGGCCTGGCGCGCGCGCTCGGCGAACAGCGCCACCGCGCCGAAGGCCAGCGCCTGCGCCGCCGGCAGCGGCCGCTGCGGCACGGCCAGCGATTCGAGCCGGTAGACGTATTCCAGCGGCAACTTCAGCGGCGCCTGGCTGGTGACGAGCAGCCGCAAGGCGGGCGCCGCGTCGAGCAGCGCCTGCGCGACGGCGGCGGTGGCTTCGAGCAGATGCTCGGCGTTGTCCAGCGCGACCAGCAGCGCCAGCGGCTTGACGAGGCCGCGAAGCGCCGCCAGCGGCTCGCCGCGGCCGATGTCCAGGCCCAGCGCCGCCGCGATGGTGGTCGGGATGGCCTGCGCATCGCCGACGGCCGACAGGTCGACCCAGCAGACGCCGTGCGCATAGGCGTCGCGGCGGCCGTGCAGCAGCGCCTGCGCCAGCCGCGTCTTGCCCATGCCGCCGGCGCCGAGCAAGGTGACGAGCCGGTGGTCGTCGACCAGTTCGCCGAGCGCCGCCAGCTCGGCGGCGCGGCCGATCAGCGGCGGCAGCGCGCCCGGCAGGTTGGTTCGCAGCGGGGCGGCCGTCTCGGCGGCGGGCGCGCCGGGCGGGGCGGCCGTGGTGGCCGTGGTCGCCGCCGCCGCGGTGGTCGCCGGCGCGGTGCCATCCGACACCGCGGTGGCGAAGCGATAGCCGCGCCCCGGAATGGTCGCGATGATCTCGCCGCCCAGCACCTTGCGCAGCGCGCTGATCTGCGTGGCGAGGTTGCCTTCCTCGACGACGACGTCGGGCCAGACCGCTTCGATCAGCTCGTGCTTGCTGCGCAGCGCGCCAGGCTGCGCGGCCAGCGCCAGCAGCAGGTCGAAGGCGCGCGCGCCCAGCGCGGCGGGCTTGCCGTCGACGAGCAGTTGGCGCTGCAGCGGCTGCAGTTCATAGCGGTCGTCGGGGCCGAAGCGCTGCGTTGGAGAGGCGGCTGACGACAACGACGAATCCCTCGCTTACTTTTTCGCGCGGTCGCGCCCGAACGCCGGCCGCGCCGCGGTCGGGCCCGCGGCTAGGAACGCGCGGCGCGCGCGTCGGACGCGGCCGCCGGCTGCGGCCGCAGCCGATAGCCGAAGCGCGCCGGCATCTCGGCAAAGGTCAGTTCCTGCAGCGGCCAGGCGCCGGCCTGCAAGGCATCGGCGGCCGCGCCCATGTCCAGGCTGTGCACCAGGCCGAAGCCGATGTCGGTGTCCAGGAACAGCCGGCCGCGATCGTCCAGCCAGGCGCCGGCGGCCTGCGCCGCGCGGCCGGTGTGGCTGTCGAGGCGACCCTGGCCGTCGAGCCGCCAGACCCAGGGCGCGGCTTCCAGCTCGACGTAGACGCGCTGCGGGCCGTTCTGGAAGTACCAGGCGCCGTCGCCGTCGGCGGCGTAGTTGCGCTGGATGAAGCCCAGCAGCTTGTCGTGCCGGATCACGCTGCCCTTGACCTGCGGGAACGGCCCTGCGGCCTGGATGCGGTCGTCGCGCATGTACCAGTCGCCGCGCGCGTCCAGCGCCAGCCAGCCGTAGCAGTGCGGCACGTTGGGCCACTTGCGCAGCGCGGCTTCGACGATCTCGTCCATGGGCTGCCGATTGTCGGCGCTTCAGGGCTGCCGTGCGAACCAGTCGCACACGGCCATCGGCATGGCCATCACATGGCCCGGAAAGCCCCCGGCCGGAAAACCGCAATGCCCGCCATGCGCCGGCTGCCACAGCGTCAGGCGCGGGCCGGCTTCGCCGGCGGTGGGCAGCGAGGCGGCGGGCACGAAGGGGTCGTTGCGCGCGTTGAGCGCCAGCGCCGGCACGCGGATGCGCGCCAGGTGCGGCTTGGCCGAGGCGCGCGCCCAGTAGTCGGCGGCGCCGGCAAAGCCGTGCAGCGGCGCGGTGAAGGCATCGTCGAAGGCGAAGATGGTGCGCGCGGCGCGCACGCGCTCGCGGTCGAACAGCCCCGGGTGCTGCTGCCACTTGGCCAGCGCCTTGGGCTTCATCGTCGACAGGAACAGCCGCGCATAGGCCAGGCGGTTGAAGCCGCGGTCGATGGCGGCGCCGGCGGCCGCCAGGTCCAGCGGCGCCGAGATGGCGGCCACCGCGCGCACCAGCGCCGGCGCGCCGGCGCCGGCCTCGCCGGCCCAGCGCAGCAAGGCGTTGCCGCCCAGCGAGACGCCGGCGGCCAGCAGCGGCAGCGCGAAGCGCTCGCGCAGGCGCGCCAGCAGCCAGCCGATCTCTTCATGGTCGCCCGAGTGGTAGGCGCGCGGCGCGCGGTTGAGCTCGCCCGAGCAGCCGCGGAAGTGCGGCAGCGCGACCGACCAGCCGCGCGCCGCGGCCAGCGCGGCGAAGGCTTGCGCATAAGGGCTGGCCGACGAACCTTCGAGGCCGTGGAACAGCACCAGCGCCGGCGCGCCGGCGGCGGCAAGGTTCAGGTCGACGTCGACGAAGTCGCCGTCGGGCGTGGTCCAGCGCTCGCGCCGCAGCGCCACCGGCGGCGGCCGCCGTGACAGCAGTGCCGGCCAGATGGTCTGCAGGTTGCCGCCGGGCAGCCAGCGCGGCGCGCGGTAGCGCGCGTCGGCCAGCGTGCCGCGGGCGGCGGCGGTCAATGCAGGGTCGACGGCCACTCCTGCACGGCCGGCGGCGGCTCGGCGCGGCCGGGGCTGGCGTGGTGCGCCACCAGCCGCCAGCCGGCCGCGGTGTTGACGTAGACGTTGGTGGCCAGCACGAACGCCTGCTCGGCGCCCTGGCCCGGCGGCAGGCGCAGCCGCTCCACCAGGTGGTGCACGGCGACGCCCAGACCCTGCAGGCGGCGCACCTGGTCGGGCACGACGGGCACGCCGCCGTTGCCGAAGAGGGCCTCGAAGCTGGCGCGGATGGCCGCGCCGCCGACCACGCGCGCGCCGCCGGGGTGGACGCAGACGATCTCGTCGTCGTCGCCCCACACCGCCATCAGCCGCGCGAGGTCGCCTTGCTGCAGCGCTTCGTAGAACTGCGCCTCCACGTCGTCGGCGCTGGCCAGCAGGCTGGCCTGGGGCGGCTTCATGCGGCGCACGTCAGCGCGGGCATTGGCGACGCGGCGCGGGCGCGGCCGCGCTCAGTGCGCCGAGGCCAGCTTCTCGCCCGCCTTCAGCCGGTAGACGGTGCCGCAGTACGGGCACTTGCCGTCGCCATGCGCCAGGTCGATGTAGACGCGCGGATGGTTGCTCCACAAGGGCATGGCCGGGTTGGGGCAGAAGGCGACGCCGGCGCCGTGCAGCTCGCGGGCGGTCAGTTCGACGACGGCGGGGGGTTGGCTCATCGGGCTCGTTGCGCTCATCGGATGCCTCAGACCTTGGTCAGCCATTCGGCGTACTTGGGGTTGCGGCCGTTGACGATGTCGAAGAAGGCGGCCTGGATCTTCTCGGTCACCGGGCCGCGCTGGCCGGCGCCGATGGGCACGCGGTCGAGTTCGCGGATCGGCGTCACCTCGGCCGCGGTGCCGGTGAAGAAGGCCTCGTCGGCGATGTAGACCTCGTCGCGCGTGATGCGCTTTTCCACCAGCTTCAGGCCGAGGTCGGCGCAGATCGCGGTGACCGTCTTGCGCGTGATGCCGTTCAGCGCGCCGGCCGACAGGTCGGGCGTGTAGACCACGCCGTCCTTGATGATGAAGATGTTCTCGCCGGCGCCTTCGGAGACGAAGCCGGCCGAGTCGAGCAGCAGCGCCTCGTCGTAGCCGTCTTCGGTGGCTTCCATGTTGGCCAGGATGCTGTTGCTGTAGTTGCTGACGGCCTTGGCCTGCGTCATCGTGATGTTGACGTGGTGGCGCGTGTAGCTGCTGGTCTTGACGCGGATGCCCTTCTTCAGCCCCTCTTCGCCGAGATAGGCGCCCCAGGGCCAGGCGGCAACCATCAGGTGGATGGTGTTGCCCTTGGGGCTGACGCCGAGCTTCTCGTCGCCGATCCACACCAGCGGGCGCAGGTAGCAGCTTTCCAGCTTGTTGGCCTTCACCACGTCGAGCTGCGCCTGGCAGACCTGCTCGAAGCTGAAGGGGATCTTCATGCGCAGGATCTTGGCGCTGTTGAACAAGCGCTCGGTGTGCTCGCGCAGGCGGAAGATGGCGGTGCCGTTCACCGTGTTGTAGGCGCGCACGCCTTCGAAGGCGCCGCAGCCGTAGTGCAGCGTGTGCGTCAGCACGTGGATCCTGGCGTCGCGCCAGTCGATCATCTGGCCGTCCATCCAGATCTTGCCGTCGCGGTCGGACATCGACATGGGTCTACCTCGGTGTACAGGGGGAAAGCGGCGGATTTTAGGGCGCGGCCGCGGCCGCGCCGCCGTCGGCCGCCGCGTCGGCACGCTCCAGCGCGAACGCGGTGCAGCGGCCGTTGCGCAATTCCACGCGCACGCGGTCGCCGCCGCCGTCGGTCCAGACGAAGGTCTCGGGGTCGTCGGCCACCCGCTGGCCCAGGCTGTGCGTCAGCGGCAGGATCTCCAGCAGCCGCATGCCGGTGCGCAGCTTGGCATGCAGCATCACCGCATTGTCGATGCTGCCCACCGGGCGGCCGGCGGCATTGCGCATCACGCGCAGGCTGCGGCTGAACTGCAGCAGCAGCCAGAAGACGATGGCGCTGACGCCCAGCACGACGCCGCGCCAGCCGTACGACGCATAGCCCACGGCCAGCGCCAGCGCGGCCAGGCCCCAGCCGATGACGGGGTTCATCGGGAAGGCCTCGACAACGGGGGCGGCAATCGACGGTTCGCGCGCATGGACGAGCTTCCTCGGCAGAGCGGCCGCGATGTTAAGCGGCGCGACGGCGGCGGCTGCAGGCCGCGACACGCCGCTACAAGCCGCGCACCACGTCCATCGCCTGCTCGATGCGCTCCACCGCGTGGATCTCCAGGCCTTCGAACAGCGCCTTGCGTGGCGCGTTGGCCTTGGGGACCACGGCGATGCCGAAGCCGAGCTTGGCCGCTTCGCGCAGGCGCTCCTGGCCGCGCGGCGCGGGGCGCACCTCGCCGGCCAGGCCGACCTCGCCGAAGGCGATGAAGCCGCGCGGCAGCGGCCGGCCGCGCAGGCTGCTCTGGATGGCCAGCAGCACCGCCAGGTCGGCCGCCGGCTCGGCGATGCGCACGCCGCCCACGGCGTTGACGAACACGTCCTGGTCCATGCAGGCCACGCCGGCGTGGCGGTGCAGCACGGCCAGCAGCATGGCCAGGCGGTCGCGGTCGAGGCCGACCGACAGCCGCCGCGGGCTGGCGCCGCCGCTGTCGACCAGCGCCTGCACCTCCACCAGCAGCGGCCGCGTGCCTTCCAGCGTGACCAGCACGCAAGAGCCCGGCACCGGCGCGCCGTGCGTCGACAAAAAGATCGCGCTCGGGTTGCTGACGCCCTTCAGGCCCTTCTCGGTCATCGCGAAGACGCCGATCTCGTTGACCGCGCCGAAGCGGTTCTTGATCGCCCGCACCAGGCGAAAGCTGCTGTGCGTGTCGCCCTCGAAGTACAGCACGGTGTCGACGATGTGCTCCAGCACGCGCGGGCCGGCCAGCGCGCCTTCTTTCGTGACGTGGCCGACCAGCACCATCGCACAGCCGCTGGTCTTGGCCGCGCGCGTCAGCTGCGCGGCGCATTCGCGCACCTGGGCCACCGAGCCGGGGGCCGAGCTGAGCTGCTCGCTGTACAAGGTTTGAATCGAGTCGATCACGCAGAACGCCGGGCGCTCGGCGTCCAGCGTGGCGAGGATGCGTTCGAGCTGGATCTCGGCCTGCACGCGCACGCCCGTGCCGGCCAGGCCCAGGCGGCGCGCGCGCAAGGCCACCTGGGCGCCGCTTTCCTCGCCGGTGACGTAGAGCACCTTCATTTGCGCCGACAGCGCGTCCAGCGCCTGCAGCAGCAGCGTGCTCTTGCCGATGCCGGGGTCGCCGCCGATCAGCACCACGCCGCCGGGCACGATGCCGCCGCCGAGCACGCGGTCCAGCTCCTCCTGGCCGGTGGGCGTGCGCGCCACCTCGGCGGCGTCGATCTCGCTGAGCGTGGCCACCGGCTGGCTGCGCGCCAGCGCCTGGAAGCGGTTCTTGGCGCTGCCGCCGGCGGCTTCCGCCGGCCCTTCGTCCAGCGTGTTCCAGGCGCCGCAGTGCGGGCACTTGCCCAGCCACTTGGGGCTGGTGCCGCCGCAGTCGCGGCAGGTGTAGACCGACTTGCCCGCCATCCGCTCGGGGTCTAAGCCGTCAGACGGAACTGCCGCTGCCGCGCAGCTTCTGCACGATGAACAGCAGCACGATGGCACCGATCACCGAGGCGATCCAGCCCGCCGGCTGGCCCGGCGCGTACCAGCCCATGGCCTGGCCGATGAAGCCGGCGATCAGCGAGCCGGCGATGCCCAGCAGGCTGGTCAGGATCCAGCCCATCTTCTGCTCGCCCGGCAGCAGGAAGCGCGCGATGGCGCCGACGATCAGGCCGACGATGGCCATCCAGACGTAGTGCATGAAGCTCTCCTCGAACGTTGGCGGTTGGCGGGTGGATCAGACGACCAGACGCACCGGCACCCGCTGGGCCAGTGCACACATCAGTTCGTAGCCGATCGTCGCGGCGGCCTGCGCCACGTCGTCGATCGCCAGCCGGCTGCCGCCCGGGCCCTGGCCCCACAACGTGACCTCGCTGCCGAGGCCGGCCTGCGGCAGCGCCGTGAGGTCGACCGCCAGCATGTCCATCGACACGCGGCCGACCGTGCGCGTGCGCACGCCGTCCACCAGCACCGGCGTGCCGCTGGCGGCGTGGCGCGGGTAGCCGTCGGCATAGCCGCAGGCGACGATGCCGATGCGCATCGGCCCCGGCGCCGTGAAGCTGCTGCCGTAGCCGACCGCGTCGCCGCGTTCCAGCGGCTGCACGCCGATCAGCCGCGAGCGCAGCGTCATCGCCGGCCGCAAGGCCCAGTGGGCGATGTCGTGCTCGGGGAAGTCGGGCGCGCTGCCGTAGACCAGGATGCCGGCGCGCACCCAGTCGTGGTGGACGGCCGCGCGGCCGTCGCCGGCCGTCGCGTGGCGCAGGATGGCCGCGCTGTTGGCCAGGCTGCGCTCGCCCGGCAGGTCCTGCACGGCGGCCTCGAAGGCGGCCAACTGGTGGGCGATGCCGCGCAGGCCATCGGCGTCGCTGAAGTGCGTCATCAGCGAGATCTCGTCGACCTGCGGCAGCGCGTTCAGCCGCGCCCAGGCGGCGCGGTAGGCCGCCGGCGTGAAGCCCAGGCGGTTCATGCCGCTGTTCATCTTCAGGAACACGCGGTGCGGCTTGTGCGTCTTGTGCACGGCCAGCCAGTCGATCTGCGCGTCGCAATGCACCGCGTGCCACAAGTCCAGGCGCGAGCACAGCTCCAGGTCGCGCGGTTCGAAGCAGCCTTCGAGCAGCAGCACCGGGCCGCGCCAGCCGAGGGCGCGGATGCGCTCGGCCTCGGCCAGGTCGAGCAGCGCAAAACCGTCGGCGCCGCGCAAGGCTTCGTAGACGCGCTCGATGCCGTGGCCGTAGGCGTTGGCCTTGACCACGGCCCACACCTTGGCGTCGGGCGCGGCGGCGCGCGCGCGGGCCAGGTTGCCGGCCAGGGCCGCGGAATGGATCAGCGCTTCGATCGGACGGGGCATGGCCGCGGCATTCTGCCAGCGCCTCGCGCGCCGGGGTCGGCCCCGACCCCCATGCTATAAACCGCCGCCTTCCAGACGGAGACAGTAGCGCCGGCCGCATGCGGGGGGTGCCGCAGCGCGCGCGAGACAATGAAAAAAGGCTTCTCGACCATCATGTCGGCGCAGTTCTTCAGCTCGCTGGCCGACAGCGCGTTGCTGGTGGCTGCCGTCGAGCTGCTGCGCTTGAACCATGCCCCGTCGTGGCAGACGCCGGCGCTGGCGCCGATGTTCGCGCTGTTCTACGTGGTGCTGGCGCCTTTCGTCGGCGCCATCGCCGACAGCATGCCCAAGGGCACGGTCATGTTCATCTCGAACACGATCAAGGTCGTGGGCTGCCTGATGATGCTGTTCGGCAGCCACCCGCTGCTGTCCTACGCGGTGGTGGGGCTGGGCGCCGCGGCGTATTCGCCGGCCAAGTACGGCATCCTGACCGAGCTGCTGCCGCCGTCGCAACTGGTCAAGGGCAACGGCTGGATCGAAGGGCTGACGGTCGCGTCCATCATCCTGGGCTTCGTGCTCGGCGGCCAGTTGGTCGGCCCGAAGCTGGCGCCGATGCTGCTGGGCTTCGACCTGCCCTGGATCGACACCGGCATCGACACGCCGCCCGAGGCCGCGATCTCGGTGATCGTCTTCATCTACGTGATCGCCGCGATCTTCAACCTCTACATCCCGCGCACCGACGCGCCGCTGCAGCCGATGACCGGCGGCGTGGCGGCGATGGTGCGCGACTTCTCGCACTGCAACGCGCGGCTGTGGGCCGACCGCCTGGGCCAGATCACGCTGGCCACCACCACGCTGCTGTGGGGCATCTTCGGCAACCTGCGGCTGATCGTCTTCGCCTGGGCCGCGGCGGCGCTGGGCTACACCACCACGCAGGCCTCGGGCCTGGCCGGGGTGGTGATCATCGGCTCGGTGATCGGCGCGGTCACCGCGTCGGCGACGATGAAGCTCGACAAGGCCACGCGCGTGCTGCCGCTGGCCATCGCGGTGGGCTTTCTGATGATCGGGCTCAACGTCATCACCAACGTGTGGGTGGCCGCGCCCTTCCTGGTGCTGCTGGGCGCGCTGTGCGGCTTCCTGATCGTGCCGATGAACGCGCTGCTGCAGCACCGCGGCCACAACCTGATGGGCGCCGGGCGCTCGATCGCGGTGCAGAACTTCAACGAGCAGGCCTGCATCCTGGGCGTCGGCGCGCTCTACAGCGGCCTCACCAAGTTCGGCCTCTCGGCCTTCGTCGCCATCGCCACCTTCGGGCTGCTGACCGCCGGCGTGATGGAAGCCATCCGCCGCTGGCACGTCAGCAACACGATCAAGCACCGCGACGAGGTCGAACGGCTGCTGGCCATCGCGCGCAGCGACGGTGGACATTGAGCGTCGTGCCGGCGGCGCCGGCGCCCGATGGCTGCCGTCGCTGGCACTGGCGCTGAACGCGCTGACCTGGGGCGTCTCGTGGTGGCCGTTCCGCCAGTTGCAGGCGGCCGGGCTGCACCCGCTGTGGGCCACGGCGCTGATCTACCTGGTGGCGGCGGCGGTGATCGGGCTGCGCCGGCCGCTGGCCTTCGGGCAGGTGCTGCGCACGCCGGCGTTGTGGGTGTTGGTGCTGGCCTCGGGCACCACCAATGCCTGCTTCAACTGGGCCACCACGCTGGACGACGTGGTGCGCGTGGTGCTGCTGTTCTACCTGATGCCGCTGTGGGCGGTGCTGCTGGCGCGCGTGCTGCTGGGCGAGCGGCTCACCGCGCTGGCGCTGCTGCGCGTGGCGCTGGCGCTGGCCGGCGCCGCCGTGGTGCTGTGGCCGGCCGGCGGCGGCTGGCCGCTGCCGCGCGGGCTGGCCGATGGGCTGGCCATCGTCGGCGGCTTCAGCTTCGCACTCAACAACGTCATGCTGCGGCGCGAGGCCGCGCGGCCGGCCGCGGCGCGCAGCCTGGCGATGTTCTGCGGCGGCGCGCTGGTGGCCGCGCTGCTGGCGCTGCTGCTGGGTGCACCCGCGCCGCCGGCGCCGGCGCCGGGCTGGGTGGCCGGCGCGGCGCTGCTGGCGCTGGCCTTCCTGGCCGGCAACCTGGCGCTGCAGTACGGCGCCGCGCGGCTGCCGGCCAACGCCACGGCGGTGATCATGATCACCGAGGTGCTGTTCGCCGCCGTCTCGGCGCTGCTGCTCGGCGCCACGCAGCCGAGCGCCTCGCTGGCGCTGGGCGGCGCGCTGATCGTCGCCGCTGCCCTGCTGGCGGCGCGCGGCTGAGGCTTGAACTACGATCGACGCCCTTTCCTTCAGCATGGAACGACCATGGCCGAGCAGACGATCTACGACTTCGACGCGCTGTCGATCGACGGCAAGCCCGCGCAACTGGCCAGCCAGCGCGGCAAGGTGATCCTGGTCGTCAACACCGCCAGCCAGTGCGGCTTCACGCCGCAGTTCGCCGGGCTGGAGAAGCTGTGGGAGGACTACCGCGACCGCGGCCTCGTGATCGTCGGTTTTCCGAGCAACCAGTTCGGCGGCCAGGACCCCGGCAGCAACGACGAGATCGCCGGCTTCTGCCAGCGCAACTACGGCGTGAGCTTTCCGATGATGGCCAAGGTCGACGTCAACGGCGCGCAGGCGCACCCGCTGTGGAAGTGGCTGAAGTCGCAGGCGCCGGGGCTGCTGGGCACCGAGGCGATCAAGTGGAACTTCACCAAGTTCCTGGTCGGCAAGAATGGCCAGGTGCTCAAGCGCTATGCGCCCAACGACGCGCCCGACTCGCTGCGCAAGGACATCGAAGCGGCGCTCGCCGCCTGACGAAAGACTCCCGAGAGCCGCCATGTTCCAGCACCTCGACGCCTATGCCGGCGACCCCATCCTCAGCCTCAACGAGGACTTCCAGAAGGACCCGCGGCCGCTGAAGGTGAACCTGTCGATCGGCATCTACTTCGACGACGAAGGCCGCATCCCGGTGCTCGACTGCGTGCGCCGCGCCGAGGCGCAGATGCTGGAGCACGCCGGCCCCAAACCCTACCTGCCGATCGAAGGCGACGCCGCGGCGCGCGCCGGCGTGCAAGCCCTGCTGTTCGGCGCCGGGCACGAGGCGGTGGCCGGCGGCCGCATCGCCACGCTGCAGACCATCGGCTCCAGCGGCGGGCTGAAGGTCGGCGCCGATTTCCTCAAACGTTGGTTCCCGACGAGCCAGGTGTGGGTCAGCGACCCCACCTGGGACAACCACCGCGCGATGTTCGAAGGCGCCGGGCTGGTGGTGAACACCTACCCCTACTACGACGCGGCGACCGGCGGCCTGCGCTTCGAGGCCATGCTCGACACGCTGCGCGGCCTGCCGCGGCACAGCGTGGTGCTGCTGCACGCCTGCTGCCACAACCCGACCGGCGTCGACCTCAGCCGCGCGCAGTGGGAGGCGCTGATCCCGCTGCTGCGCGAACGCGAGCTGCTGCCCTACCTCGACCTGGCCTACCAGGGCTACGGCGACGGCATCGCCGAAGACGCCTTCGCGCCGCGCGCGCTGGCCGCCGCGGGCTTGCGCTTCTTCATCGCCAACTCGTTCAGCAAGAGCATGAGCGTCTACGGCGAGCGCTGTGGCGCCTTGAGCGTGGTCTGCGCCGACGCCGCCGAGGCCGAGCGCGTGCTCGGCCAGCTCAAGGCCACGGTGCGCCGCAACTACTCCAGCCCGGCGATCCACGCCGCCGGCATCATCGCCCGCGTGCTGGGCGATCCGACGCTGCGCGCCAGCTGGGAGGCCGACGTGGCCGCCATGCGCCAGCGCATCCTGGCGATGCGGCGCAGCCTGCACGGCGTGCTGTCCGCCAAGCGCCCGGGGCGCGACTTCGGCTACTTCCTCAGCCAGCGCGGCATGTTCAGCTACACGGGCTTGAGCGCGGCGCAGGTCGACCGGCTGCGCGAAGAGTTCGGCGTCTACTTGATCCGCTCCGGCCGCATCTGCGTGGCGGGCTTGAACACCGGCAACGTCGAGCGCACCGCGGAGGCGATCGCGGCGCTGCTTTGAACCCTAGGCTTCCGCGGCGGCCGCCTTCAGCAGCCGCTCGCGCAGCCAGCGCTGGCCGGCGTCGGCGTCCAGCCGCAACGGCCACAGCATCTGCACCGACACCGGGTCCATCTGGAACGGCAACTCGCGCGTGACCAGCTGGTCGGCGTAGCCGGTGGCCGGCACGAAGTGCGCCGGCAGCACGGTCAGCAGGTCGGAGCGGCTGACCACGCGGCCGGCGGTGAAGAACTGGTTGACCGTCAGCACGATGCGCCGCCGCCGGCCCAGCGCCGCCAGCGCCTGGTCCATCAGCCCCTGCGGCCGGCCGGAGAAGCTGACCAGCAGGTGTTCGGCCGCGCAGTAGTCGTCCAAAGTGAGCGCCCGCTCGGCCAGCGGATGGCCGCGGCGCATCACGCAGACGTAGCGGCTTTCGTACAGGTGCTGCTGGCGCAGGCCCGATGACGGGCCCTCGGCCGTCAACGCCGCCACCGCCACCGGGAAGTGGCCGATCGCCATGTCGGCCTCGCCCTGCAGCAGCAGCCGGCGCGGGTCGCGCGTGGTCAGCGGCAGCACGCGCAGGCCGACGCGCGCGCGCTCGGCCTGCAGCAAGGCCATCAGCGGCGGCGTCAGCATGGCCGCGGTGGCGTCGGCCATCGCCAGGCGGAAGGTGGCGTTGCCGGCGCGCGGGTCGAAGCGCTCGGGCGCCAGCGCGTCCTGCAGGCTGGTCAGCGCGTCGCGCACCAGCGGCCACAGCGCCTCGGCGCGCGCCGTGGGCTTCATGCCGAAGGCGGTGCGCACGAACAAGGCCTCGCCGACGGCCGTGTGCAACCGCTTGAGCGCGTGGCTGACCGCCGGCTGCGTCATCGCCAGCTCGGCCGCGGCGCGGGTCAGGCTGCCGTCGGCCATTACGCGGTCGAACACGCGCAACAGGTTCAGGTCCAGTTGGCGGAAGTTGATGCGAGGTCCTGCACGTTATGAATTCGATTGATAGCTTACATGCACATCTTTCATGATGAAGCATTAGGGTTGACCCTAATATGCCGTCCGTTGGTTTCGACCCGAGACCGCATTGAAGGAGTTGTCATGAGCCACTCGACCACCATCCAGACCCTGCACGTTCCGACCCCCGCGATGCCGCGCGGCTCTTCCATCGCCGCCGCGCTGTACGCCGCGCTGGCCGCGCTGTTCGAGCGCCGCCCGCCCAGCCGCGCCAAGCTGCTGAAGGAAGCCGCCTCGGTGCGCGCGCTGGCCGCCAGCATGCAGGACAGCGACCCCGGCTTCGCCGCCGACCTGCGCGCCGCCGCCGACCGCCACGAAGCGCTGCTCGAGCGCTGAGCGCGCCGCCCCGCGGCGACGGGCCGCCACGGCGCTGAGGCATCATCGCGGCCGATGGGCCTGTTCCTGCTGAAGCGCTTCGCGACCTTCGTGGCCACCCTGGCGGTGGCGTCGGTGCTGGTGTTCGCGGTGCTCGAGCTGTTGCCGGGCAACGCGGCCGAGGTGATCCTCGGCGACACGGCCACCCCCGAGGCGGTGGCCGCGCTGCAGGCCAAGCTGGGCCTCGACCGGCCGCCGCTGCAGCGCTACCTCGACTGGGTCGGCGGCTGGCTGCAAGGCCGCAGCGCCGACAGCATCAGCTACGGCAGCCCGACCGCCGAGCTGATCGCCGAGCGGCTGCGCGTGACGCTGCCGCTGGCCGTGATGGCGATGGCGCTGACCGTGGTGCTGGCCATCGGGCTGGGGCTGTACGCCGCCTCGCACCACAACCGCGCCGGCGACATCGGCGTGATGGCCGCCAGCCAGCTCGGCGTGGCGGTGCCGAACTTCTGGTTCGCGATGCTGCTGATCCTGGTCTTCGCGGTGAAGCTGCAATGGGTCAGCGCCGGCGGTTTTCCGGGCTGGACCGAGGACGAAGGCGGCTCGCCCGCCGAGGCGCTGGCCGCGCTGCTGCTGCCGGCGCTGTCGCTGGCGCTGGTGCAGGCCGCCATCCTGGCGCGCGTGACGCGCTCGGCCGTGCTGGAAGTGATGCGCGAAGACTACGTGCGCACCGCGCGCGCCAAGGGCCTGAGCCGCCGCCAGGCGCTGTGGCGCCACGTGCTGCGCAACGCGATGATCCCGGTGCTGACGATCAGCGGGCTGCAGTTCGCCAACCTCGTCACCGGCACCATCGTGGTCGAGAACGTCTTCGTGCTGCCGGGCATCGGCCGGTTGGTGTTCCAGGCCATCAGCAACCGCGACCTCGTCGTCGTGCGCGACGTGGTGATGCTGCTGGCCGCCGTGGTGGTGCTGGTCAACTTCGTGGTCGACGTGCTGTATGCCATCGTCGATCCACGGCTGCGCAGGGCGGATGCATGAGCTTTTGGAGCAGGGCGCTGCGCCACCCGAGCTTCGTCGTCGGCGGCAGCTTGAGCCTGCTGCTGGCGGCCGCCGCGCTGCTGTCGCTGGTGTGGCAGCCGCACCCGCCGGCCGAGATCGACATGGCGCTCAAGCTGCAGCCGCCCAGCGCCGCCCGCTGGCTGGGCAGCGACGCCTTCGGCCGCGACGTGGCCTCGCAGCTTTTGGTGGGCGCGCAGGCCAGCATCCTGGTCGGCGTGATCGCGGTCGGCATCGGGCTGGTCGCCGGCGTCGCGCTGGGCTGCCTGGCGGCGGCGCGCGGCGGCTGGGTCGACGAGCTGATCATGCGCGCCAGCGACTTCACCTTCGCCTTCCCGGCGCTGCTGACGGCCATCATGCTGACCGCCATCTACGGCCCCGGCCTGGTGACCAGCATCGTCGCCATCGGCATCTTCAACGTCCCGGTGTTCGCGCGCATCACGCGCAGCACCGCGCAGGCGGTGTGGGCGCGCGAATTCGTGCTGGCGGCGCGCGCCGCCGGCAAGAGCGGCTGGCGCATCACCTGGGACCACGTGCTGCCCAACATCGCCAGCCAGTTGATCGTGCAGGCCAGCATCTCGTTCGCCACCGCCATCCTGGCCGAGGCCGCGTTGTCGTACCTGGGCCTGGGCACGCAGCCGCCGCAGCCGAGCTGGGGCCGCATGCTCAGCGAGGCGCAGACGCTGCTGTTCCAGGCCCCGTTGCTGGCTTTGTGGCCGGGCGTGGCGATCGTGCTGAGCGTGCTGGGCCTCAACCTGATGGGCGACGGCCTGCGCGACCTGATGGACCCCAAGCTAGCGCGCAAGCGCTAAATGGAAGCTGCCATGAAGATCGAATTCGTCTCCGACGTTGCCTGCCCCTGGTGCGCGATCGGCCTGCAGTCGCTGGAGCAGGCGCTGGCGCGCATCGGCCCCGAACTGCCGGTCGAGCTGAGCTTCCAGCCCTTCGAGCTGAACCCGACGCTGGGGCCCGAAGGCGCCGATACGCTGCAGTACCTGGCCGGCAAGTACGGCATGGCGCCCGAGCAGATCAAGGCCAACCAGGCGGCGATCCGCGAGCGCGGCGCCGCGCTCGGCTTCGCTTTCGGCGAGCGCAGCCGCGTCTGGAACACCTTCGACGCGCACCGCCTGCTGGCCTGGGCCGGCGAGCAGGGCGCCGACCGCCAGCGCGCGCTGAAGCATGCGCTGCTGGCCGCCTACCACGGCCAGGGCCGCAACCCCGGCGACCCCGCGGTGCTGCTGGAACTGGCGGCCGCCGCCGGGCTCGACGCCGAGCAGGCGCGCGCGGTGCTGGCCAGCGACGCCTACGCCGACGAGGTGCGCGAGCGCGAGCAGTTCTGGCAGCGCGCCGGCATCCACTCGGTGCCGGCGGTGGTGATCGACCGCAAGCACCTGATCTCCGGCGGCCAGCCGGTCGAAGTGTTCGAGCAGGCGCTGCGCAAGATCGCGGCCGATGCCCCCGCGGCGCCCGAGGCGACTTAGCGCGCCCGGCACCGCATGCCGCGCAACATCGAGATCAAGGCGCGCATCGACGGCGTGGAGGCGCTGCTGCCGCGCGCACAGGCGCTGGCCGGCGGCGGCGCGCCGCGGCTGATCGAGCAGGACGACCAGTTCTTCCGCGTGCCGCCGGGCCACGGCCGCCTGAAGCTGCGCCGCTTCGCCGACGGCAGCGCCGAGCTGATCCACTACCAGCGGCCGGACGGCACGCAAGCGCGCGCCTCCGACTACCTGCGCGTGGCGGTGCCCGACGCCGACGCGCTGGCCGCGGCGCTGGGCCGCGCCCTCGGCGCCGCCGGCCGCGTGGTGAAGCGCCGCTGGCTGCTGCTGGCCGGCCAGACCCGCATCCACCTCGACCGCGTGCAAGGCCTGGGCGACTTCCTGGAGCTGGAAGTGGTGCTGCAGCCCGGCCAGTCCGACGCCGAAGGCCAGGCCATCGCCGAGCAGTGCATGCTGGACCTCGGGCTGGCCGCAGCGCCACGCCTGGCCGGCGCCTATGTGGATCTCGATGGCGACCTCGAAGGCCGCGCCGACGGGCAACACAGCTTCACGAAGTAAAGCTTCGTGGCGCGCGTCACCGGCGCGCCGGCCGCCGGCGTTGAGACGGTTTGCAAACCCCCAAGGGTGGAGATCGCCATGACATCCAAGCTGCTGCGCCCGGCCCTGGCCGCGGCCTTGCTCGTCTCGCTGGGCGGCTGCGTGGTCGCGCCTTACGGCTACGGTTACGGCTACGGCGGGCGCGACCCCTACGCCGCCGAAGACGGCCCGGTGGTCGGCGTCGCGCCGCCGCCGCCGCAGTACGAAGTGGTTCCCGCCGCGCCGGGCCTGGGCTACGTGTGGATCGGCGGCTACTGGGGCTGGAACCTGGGCCGCCACGTCTGGATCGGCGGCCGCTGGGCAATGCCGCCGGCCGGCCGCTCGTGGGTGCCCGGCTCGTGGGGCCGCTACGGCGACGGCTGGCGCTACCGCGGCGGCTACTGGGGACGGCGATAGCCCCCTACGGCGCTGCGGGCCGGTCCCCCGGGTCCGGGCCGGGGGACCGGCCCGCCCCCCGCGGGGGATCAAGTTGCCCGGCGGAGCCGGATCAACTTGAGAGCGCGGGCGGCAGCGCCGCGGCCAGGAAGTCGTAGACGCGGCGCACCAGCGGGTTGCCGCGGATCTCGCGGTGCACCGCCAGCCAGCACGGCAGCGGCGGAATCTTCAGCGCCGGCAGCAGCGGCTGCACGCCGGGCCAGTAGGGCAGGTTGTAGCGCGCGACGAAGCCGATGCCGGCGCCGGCGGCGACCAGACAGCCGTAGGCCACCTGGTCGTCGGTGCGCAGCGCGAACTGCGCCGGCGTGATGGCCAGCCCCTGCGCCGCGAAGCCGCGCAGCAGCGTGTCGTCGCGGTCGTAGCCGATCAGCCGGTGGCGCAGCAGGTCGCCCGGCTGGCGCGGCGTGCCGGCGCGCGCCAGGTAGCCGGCGTGCGCCGCGGCCACCAGCGGCACCTCGCCCAGCTTGCGCGCCACCAGCGAGGCCTGCACCGGCCGCACCATGCGCACCGCGATGTCGGCCTCGCGCCGCAGCAAGTTGCTCAAGGCGTTGGAGGCCACCAGCTCGACCTGGATCTGCGGCTCGTCCTGCTGCAGCCGCGCCAGCAGCGGCGGCAGCAGCCAGCACGCGGCCACCTGGCTGGTGCTGATGCGCACCGTGCCGCCGGCGATGGCGCGGCGCTGCGCCAGCCCTTGCGACAGCGCCTCGGCGGCGCGCGCCATCGAACGCGCCGCATCGGCGATCTCCAGCGCGAGCGCCGTCGGCGTCACGCCGCGCCCGGTGCGCTCGAACAGCGGCGCGCCGAGCTGCGCTTCCAGCTGCGCCACGTGCCGCCCCAGCGTCGGCTGCTGGGCGCCCAGCTTGCGCGCCGCGCCGAGCAGGCTGCCGGCGTCCAGCACCGCCAGGAAGCTGCGCACCAGGGTCCAGTCGAAGCGCTCGGGGGATATGCCGTCTTGCATAGCTGTTGAACGTGGCTCGCCGATTGTTGCAGAACGCCGCCGGCCCGACACTGACCGCCCCGCTGCCGATCGAAGGAACCACCATGACCCGCTCCACCGTGCTGATCCTGGGCGCCGGCGGCCGCTTCGGCGGCGCCGCGATGCAGGCCTTCGCCGCCGCCGGCTGGACCGTGCTGGCCCAGCAGCGGCAGCCCCCGCCGGCGCTGCCGGCCAACGCGCGGCTGCTGCAGCTGGGCCTGGCCGATGCGCCGGCGCTGGCCCGCGCCGCCGCCGGCGCCACGCTGGTGGTGCACGCCATCAACCCGCCCTACACGCGCTGGGAGCGCGAGCTGCTGCCGCTGTTCCGCCAGGGACTGGCGGTGGCCGAACGGCTGGGCGCGCGCTTCATGCTGCCGGGCAACGTCTACGCCTACGGCCAGACCATGCCGCCGCTGCTGCGCGAAGACACGCCGCCGCGCCCCAGCACGCGCAAGGGCGAGCTGCGCGCGGCGATGGAAGACGAGCTGGCGCGCCGCGCCGCGCAAGGCCTGGACGCCGTGGTGATCCGCGCCGGCGACTTCTTCGGCAGCGGCCGCGGCAGCTGGCTGGACCTGGTGATCGCCAAGGACCTGGCGCGCGGCCAGCTGGTCTATCCGGGCCCGCTGGACGTGCTGCACGCCTGGGCCTACCTGCCCGACCTGGCGCAGGCCTTCGTCGCGGTGGCCGGCGACGGCGGCCACCGCGGCCTGCTGCGCCTGCACTTCGCCGGCGTGGCGGTGACGGGGCACGAGTTCAGCGCGGCGCTGCAGGCGGCCGCCGGCGAACTGGGCCTGCGGCCGGCGCAGGGCTTTCGCGTCGGCGGCCTGCCGTGGCCGGCGATGCGCGCGCTGGGCCTGGTGCGGCCGATGCTGCGCGAGATCGTCCGCATGCGCTACCTGTGGCGCGTGCCGCATGCGCTGGACGGCACGGCGCTGCGCCGCCACGTGGGCGCGCTGCCGGCCACGCCGCTGCCGCAGGCCTTGCAACAGGCCTTGCGCGGGCTCGGCTTCGGGCCGGGGCCGGGCCGCCAGGCTCCGTTATCGTTGGCGGGTGGCTGAGCTGCTTGCCGTCCAGGACCTTCGCGTCACCCTCCACACCGCTCGCGGCCCGGCCGATGCGCTGCGCGGCGTGTCGTTCGCGATGGCGCGCGGCGACACCGTCGGGCTGATCGGCGAATCGGGCTGCGGCAAGTCGATCACCGCGCTGGCGCTGATGGGGCTGCTGCCCGAAGGCGCGCAGGTCGCGGGCTCGATCCGCTTCGACGGCGTCGAGCTGACCACGCTGCCCGAAGCGCAGCTGTGCCAGTTGCGCGGCAACCGCATCGGCATGGTGTTCCAGGAGCCGATGACGGCGCTCAACCCGCTGCACACGGTGGGCCACCAGATCGGCGAATCGCTGCGCCTGCACAAGGGCTTGTCGCGCGCGGCGGCGCGCGCCGAGGCCTTGCGGCTGCTCGAGCGCGTGCAGCTACCGCAAGCCGCGCAGCGGCTCGACGCCTATCCGCACCAGCTATCCGGCGGCCAGCGCCAGCGCGTGGTGATCGCCATCGCGCTGGCCTGCGGGCCCGATTTGCTGATCGCCGACGAGCCGACCACCGCGCTCGACGTGACGCTGCAGCGCGAGGTGCTGGCGCTGATCGCCGAGCTGGTGCGCGAGGACGGCATGGGCCTGCTGCTGATCAGCCACGACCTCGGCGTGATGGCCGACACCGTGCAGCGCATGCTGGTGATGTACGGCGGCACGGTGGTCGAAAGCGGCCCGACGGCCGAGGTCTTCCGCCGGCTGGCGCACCCATATTCGCGCGGCCTGTTCGCGGCGCGGCCGCGGCTGGGCCTGGCGCGCGGCACGCGGCTGGCCACCATCGCCGGGCGCGTGCCCGAGCTGGCCGACATGCCCGCCGGCTGCCCGTTCGCGCCGCGCTGCGGCCTGGCCATCGACGAGTGCCGCCGCGCGCCGGTGCCGCCGCTCGTCGTGACGCCGGGCCACGAGGTGCGCTGCCTGCGCTGGGAGGCGGCCGCGGCATGACCGTGTTATTGCAGGCCGAAGACCTGCACCAGCAATACCGCCTGCCGCGCGAGCGCTTGTTCGGCCCGCGCCCGCTGGTGCAGGCGCTCGACGGCGTCAGCTTCACGCTGCACAAGGGGCGCAGCCTGGGGCTGGTCGGCGAGTCGGGCTCGGGCAAGAGCACGCTGGCGCGGCTGGTGATGGCGCTGGAAGCGCCGAGCGAAGGCCGCGTGGTGTTCGACGGGCAGGACCTGAACGCGTTGTCGCCGGCGGCGCTGCGGCGCGCCCGCGCCGGCTTCCAGATGGTGTTCCAGGATCCGTATGGCAGCCTGGACCCGCGCCGCCGCGTGCTGCAGACCGTGGCCGAGCCGCTGGCCGTGCTGCACGGTGCCGGCAGCGCCGAGCAGCGCGAGCGCGCCGCCGAGGTGCTGGACGCGGTGGGCCTGCGCGCCAGCGACCTCGACAAGTACCCGCACGAATTCAGCGGCGGCCAGCGCCAGCGCATCGCCATCGCGCGCGCGCTGGTCACGCGGCCGCAGCTCATCGTCGCCGACGAGCCGGTCAGCGCGCTCGACGTCTCGGTGCAGGCCCAGGTGCTCAACCTGATGCAGGACCTGCAGGACCGCTTCGGCGTCACCTACTTCTTCATCAGCCACGACCTGGCGGTGGTCGACCTCGTGTGCGACGAGGTCATCGTGCTGCAGCACGGCCGCATCGTCGAGCAGGGCGACCCCGACACGCTGTTCCGCCGCCCGCAGCACCCCTACACGCAACGGCTGCTGGCCGCCGTGCCCGGCGCCGCGCTGGCCACGCCTTGAAAGGACCGCGATGAGCGCCCTGCACGAACTCAGCGCCCAGGCCCTGTCGGCCCTGTTCGGCCGCGGCGAAGCTTCCCCGGTCGAGGCGGCGCAGGCCGTCATCGCTCATGTCGAACGTTGGGAGCCCAAGCTCCACGCGCTGTGGCAGTTCGACCCCGAGGGGGCGCTGGCGATGGCGCGCGAGTCGGAGGCGCGCTGGCGCCTGAGCCAGCCGCGCTCGCCGCTGGACGGCGTGCCGGTGACGATCAAGGAGAACATCGCCACCCGCGGCGTGCCGGTACCGCTGGGCACCGCGGCCACCGAACTGGTGCCGGCGCCCGAAGACGCGCCGCCGGCGGCGCGCCTGCGCGAGGCCGGCTGCGTGTTCCTGGGCAAGACCACGATGCCCGACTACGGCATGCTGTCGTCGGGGCTGTCGAGCTTCCACGCGCTGGCGCGCAACCCCTGGGACCTGAGCAAGAACCCCGGCGGCAGCAGCGCCGGCGCCGGCGCCGCCGCGGCCGCCGGCTACGGGCCGCTGCACCTGGGCACCGACATCGGCGGCAGCATCCGGCTGCCGGCCGCCTGGTGCGGCGTGGTCGGCCTCAAGCCCAGCAACGGCCGCGTGCCGATCAAGCCGCCGTACATCGGCCGCGTCGCCGGGCCGCTGACGCGCAGCGTGACCGACGGCGCGCTGCTGATGAGCGTGCTGGCCCAGCCCGACTGGCGCGACGCCACCAGCCTGCCGCCGCAGGCCATCGACTGGCTGGCGCTGGACCTCGATCTCAAAGGCCTCAAGCTCGGCCTGCAGCTCGACGCCGGCTGGGGCCTGGCGGTCGACCCCGAGGTGCGCGCTGCGGTCGAGGCCGCGGCGCGGCGCTTCGAGGCGGCCGGCGCCATCGTCGAGCCGCTGGCGCCGTTCCTGCGCGCCGAGATGGCCGAGGGCATCGACCGCTTCTGGCGCGTGCGCTCGTGGCTCGACATCCAGGCACTGCCGGCCGCGCGCCAAGCGCTGGTGCTGCCCTTCATCCGCGACTGGGTGGCGCCGGGCGCGGCCATCGGCGCGGCCGAGCTGTTCAAGGGCTTCTCGCAGATCGCCGTGCTGCGCGACGCCGCGGTTGCCGCCACGCAGCCCTTCGACTTCGTGCTGAGCCCGGTGGCCCCGGTGCCCGGCTTTGCGGCCGAGTGGGCGATGCCGACCAACGATGCGGCCACCGCGATGCACCACATCGGCTTCACGCTACCCTTCAACATGAGCGAACAGCCGTCGATCAGCATCGACGCCGGCCAGACGCGCGGCGGGCTGCCGATCGGCCTGCAGATCACCGGCCACCGCCACGACGACCTGGGCGTGCTGCGCCTGGCGCGCGCCTGGGAGCGGCTGCGCCCGCCGCCGCGGCCCTGGCCACAGCCCTGAAAGAGCGCCGGCCGCGACACGCGGTAGATTCACGGCTGAGTCGACTGGCTGGAAGGCGGCAGCATGAAAGACGTTCGCGGCAACCGGCTGGGCACCGAGTCCGGCAGCGCCGCGGCCGCGGCCGAGCAGGCGCTGTGGCGCATGATGGCCTTCTACGAGCCGCCGATTGCCGACCTCGACGCCGCCATCGCCGCCGACCCCGGCTGGGCCTTGCCGCACGTGATGAAGGCCGGCTTCCTGCTCAGCCTGACCGAGCCCGCGCTGCTGGCCGAGGCGCAAGCGCAGCTCGCCCACGCGCGCACGCTCAAGCCCGGCCCGCCGCGCGAGCAGGCCCACCTGCAGGCCGTGGCGCAGGTGGCCGATGGCCATTGGCAGGGCGCCGTGCGCATCTGGGACGAGCTGCTGCTCGAACAGCCGCGCGACGCGCTGGCGCTGCAGTGGTGCCAGCTGTGGGACTTCTACCGCGGCGACGCGCCGGGCCTGCGCCAGCGCCCGGCGCGCGCGCTGCCCACCTGGGACGAGGCCGACCCGCTGTACCCCTGCGTGCTGGCGCTGCACGCCTTCGGGCTGGAGGAATGCAACCTGCACCCGCAGGCCGAGGAGACCGGCCGCCGCGCGCTGGCGCTCGACCCGCGCGTGCCGTGGGCGGTGCACGCGGTGGCCCACGTGATGGAGATGCAGGGCCGCTTCGAGGAAGGCGGCGCCTGGCTGCGCCAGCACCAGCCGCACTGGGCCGAAGGCAACGGCTTCGCCTGCCACCTGTGGTGGCACAAGGCCTTGTTCCGGCTGGAGGCGCTGGACGCCGCCGGCGTGATGCGCGTGCTCGACACCCACCTCAGCGGCGACGCGCTGCAGATCACGCTGCAGCGCGTGGACGGCGCGGCCATGCTGTGGCGGCTGCACCTGCTGGGGCACGACATGTCGGCGGCCTTTGCCGCGCTGCTGGCCGGCTGGGACCGCAACGAAGCCGGCGCCGGCTACTACGCCTTCAACGACGTGCACCTGGTGCTGGCGATGCTGGGCGCCGGCGAGCTGCCGGCCGCCGAGGCCTGGCTGGCGCACTGCGCCGAGCGCGTGCTGGAAGCCGGCGACGCGCGGCGCAGCAACCACCTGATGGCGCGCGAGGTCGGCCTGCCGCTGCTGCGCGCGCTGCTGGCCTTTGCGCGCGAAGACTTCGACGCCGCCGCCGACGGCCTGTACGCGATGCGCGGCAGCGCCCAGCGCTTCGGCGGCAGCCATGCGCAGCGCGACCTGATCGACCTGACCTTGCTGGCCGCCGCCGCCCGCGGCAGCCGCCGCGCGATGGGCCGCGCGCTGCTGCGCGAACGCCTGATGGCCAAGCCGCGCACGCCGCTGACGCGGCATTGGATGGAGGCGATGGAGATGGGCGAGGACGGCCGTTGAAGCGGGCCTGAAGCCGCCGCCTCAGATCAACGGCGGCTGCAACTGCTCGTGCGCGATTGCGGCCTGCACCGCGGGGCGCTGCAGCACGCGCTGCATCCAGGGGCCGATGTGCGCGAAGTCGCGCGCCGGGCGGCTGCCCACGGGATCGAAGCCGCGCGTCCAGCGGCACAGCATGAAGGCGTAGGGGTCGACGGCGCTGTAGTCGGCGCCCAGCAGCCAGGGCCCGCCGTGCGCGCCGAGTTGCTCGTCGATCTGCTGCAGCAGCGCGACCACGCGCGCCTGGGCCGCCGCGCGCACCTGGCGCGCGCCGTCGGCATTGCCGGCCTCGACCATCCGCTCGGGATAGAAGTAATGGATCAGCGTCGCCTGCAACGTGTTGGTCAGCCAGACCAGCCACTTGTAGAAGTGCGCGCGCTCGGGCGTGGCCAGCGGCGGCGCCAGCCGCGGCTGCGGGAAGCAGTCCACCAGGTGCAGGCAGATCGCCGCCGTTTCGTACAGCACGAGACCGTCGTGCTCCAGCACCGGGATCAGCCCGTTCGGGTTGAGCTTGAGGTAGGCCGGCGCCTGGTGCGCGCCCTGCGCGCGGTCGACCAGCACCGGCTCGAAAGGCTGGCCCAGCTCGCGCAGCAGCACGTTGACGACGAAGCTGGCGTTGCTGGGGTGGTAGTGCAGGCGGATCACGAGCTAACTTATTCCTTGCGCGTACCGACCCAGCGCGCCAGCGTCGCGCTCAGGCGACTGGCGTCGATCGGCTTGGTGAGGAAGTCGTCCATGCCGTCGGCCAGCGCCTGTTCGCGCTCGCTGACCAGCGCGGCCGCCGTCAGCGCGATGATGGGCACGCGGCGGCCTTCCTCCAGCGCGCGCAGCGCGCGCGTGGCCTCGTAGCCGCTCATCACCGGCATCTGCAGGTCCATCAGCACCGCGTCGTAGGGGTGGCCTTGCGCCGCGGCCTGCTGCACCTGCTGCACCGCCTCTTCGCCGTCGGCGGCCTGGCCGACCTCGACGCCCCAGCGCTCGAGCATGGCCACGGCGATCAGCATGTTGACGGCGTTGTCTTCCACCATCAGCACGTGGGCGCCGCGCAGCCGCTCGGCGGCCGACGGCCCGGCCACCGGCGCCAGCGGCGCGGCCAGGGCCGGCGCCGGCGTGTCCAGCGGCGGCAGCGGCAGCTCGGCCCAGAAGCAGCTGCCGATGCCGGGCGCGCTGCGCACGCCGACCTCGCCGCCCATCAGGTGCGCCAGCTCGCGGCAGATCGACAGGCCGAGCCCGGTGCCGCCGAAGCGCCGCGTGGTCGACTCGTCGGCCTGGGTGAAGGGGCGGAACAGCCGCGCCTGCACGTCGGCGGCGATGCCGGCGCCGCTGTCCTGCACCTCGATGCGGACGCGCTCGCCGAGGCGCCGCGCGTTCAGCCGCACCTCGCCGCGCTGGTTGAACTTGACGGCGTTGCTGAGGTAGTTGCCGACGATCTGGCGCACGCGCAGCGGGTCGCCGCGCACGATGCCTTCGCTGCCGGCTTCGAGCTGCAGGCGCAGCGCGAGGTCGCGCCCCTGCGCCAGCGTGCCGTAGGCGCGGCAGACGGCGCGCAGCAGCTCGCCGAGGTCGAAGTGCGTGGTCTCGATCTGCAATTTGCCGGCCTCGATCTTCGACAGGTCGAGGATGTCGCTGATGATGCCGGTGAGCGACTGCGCCGTCTCGGAGATCTGGTCCAGGTACTGGCGGCGGCGCGCCTCGTCGACCTCGGCCGAGCGCGCCAGGTCGGCCAGCCCCAGCATGCCGTGCAGCGGCGTTCGCAGCTCGTGGCTGGTGTTGGCCAGGAAGGCGCTCTTGGCGCGGCTGGCGGCCTCGGCGTCGTCGCGGGCGCGCGCCAGCGTGGCCTCGAACTGGCGGCGCTCGGTGACGTCCTGCACGATCCACAGCGTGCCGCCGCGCGACGGGTGCTCGGGGTCGATCGGCTTGGCGATCACGCGGCCGGTGAAGCTGCTGCCGTCGCGGCGGCGGCACTCGGCGTCCAGCTCGATCGGCGCGCCGCGAGCCTGCTCCTGCTCGATCTGCAGGCTCACCTGTTCGCAGGCTTCGTCGCTGGGCCAGATCAGGCCCATCGGCTGGCCGACCAGGCCGCCGGCGGGCCAGCCGTAGAGGTGCTCGAACCAGGGGTTGGCCAGCACGAAGCGGCGCTCGCGCGTCACCGCGATGCCGATCGCCGCGGTCTCCAGGATGGCCTCGCGCTCCAGCCGCGCGCGTTCGGCGGCGGTGACGTCGCGCGCGTTGATCACCACGTACTCGCGGCGGTCCATCGAGAAGCGCGCGCCCGACACCCGCATCTGCACGCCCTGGCCGGCCTTGTTGACGAAGGCGCCGGGCTGGTCCTGCACGCGGCCCTGGTCGCGCAGCCGGTTGATGAACTCGTCGCGCACCAGGCCGTCCTGCCAGATGCCCAGCTCGATCCAGGTGCGGCCCACCACCTCGGCCGCGGTGTAGCCGGTGATGCGCTCGAAGGTCTGGTTGACCATCGCGTAGCGGCCGGTGGCCAGGTCGGTGAGGGTGATGACGTCGGGGCTGGTCGCCACCAGGTGCGACAGCATGGCCTCCGATCGGCGCACCGCCTCCTCGGCGGCGCGGCGCTCGGTGTCGTCGACGTAGATCGACAGCACCGCCGGGCCGTCCTCGGCCTCCACGCGCACGCCGGTGGCGCGCACCGAGACGCGGCGGCCGACGCGGCCGCTGACGCGGAAGTCGGTCACCGGCAGGCCCTGGCCGGGCGGCAGGTGGTCCAACTCGTCGATGCGGCGGCGCTCGCGCTCGCGCGAATCGCCGCTCTCGTAGCTGGCCAGCAAATCGCGGCCGACCATCGCCGACAGGTTGTCGTAGCCGAACAGCGCCACGCCGGCGGGGTTGGCATCGATCACGCGGCCGGCGCGGTGCATCACCAGCGGCGTGGGGATGCGCGAGAACAGCTCCTGGTAGCGCGTCTCGGTGGCGGCCAGCGCCTGGCGCGCCAGGCGGTCGGCGGTGACGTCGCGCGCCACGCCCCAGTAGCCGGTGAAGACGCCGCGCTCGTCGAAGCGCGGCTCGCCGCTGGCCATCAGGTGGCGCACGGTGCCGTCGGCCAGCCGCCACTGCACCGGCAGGTTGCGAAACGGCGCGCGCGTGTCGAGGTCGGCCTGCAGCAGGTCCAGCGTCTCCTCGTCGCAGCCGAACTGCGGCAGCTCCCAGGGCAGCAGGCCCAGCGCGCCGGCGCCGCCCGGGCCGAGGCCGAAGCTGCCGTCGCGCGGCGAGGTGCCGGCCACCAGGCGGTAGCGCTCGTCGATCTCCCAGTAGGCGTCGGCGGCGATCGCCAGCAGGCTGCGGAAGCGGTGCTCGCGCTCGATGGCGGCGCGGATGTGGCGCGCCACCACGTTGGCGATGGCCAGCCCGCCGGACACCCCGGCGCCCACCACCAGCAGGTGGATCAGCAGCCGCGTGTGGCCGCCGATGGCGCCGGCCACCGCGGGCTGCCCATCGCCGACGGCGGCGTGCACCAACACGAGCGTCAGCACCATCAGCGCGACGGCGGGCACCGCCAGCCGGCGCCGCGCCAGCGCGCAGACGAAGCAGGCCAGCAGCCCGAACACCGCCAGCCCGGGCCCGGCCAGGCCCCAGCCGATGACCACCGCGCTGCAGCCGACGATCACCACCGCCAGGCTGATGAGGCCGACCACGGCCGACTCGGCGCGGCGCTGCGGCAGCCGGATCGACCACGCCGACAGCAGCATCAGCGTGGCGTAGGCGGCCAGCAGCGCCCAGCGGCGGCCGTCGTCGGCCAGCGGGCTGGCCTGCACGACGACGATGCCGGCGGCCCCCGCCAGCACCGCCAGCGTGGCGAACAGGTTGCGCGTCACCACCGGCTGCAGGCCGACGCGCTCGCGGCCCGGGTCGGCGCGCGAACGCAGCGGCGGCACCGCCCCGAGCAGCGACTCGGGGCCTTCGGTGATGATGGACTCGTCGAGCAGGCTGTCTGAGCTCACGGCGGCATCCGGCGGAATGCCGAGCATGCCCTGCCCGGCACGGCTTGTGCCCCCGCCGGATCCCGGGGGTGGCGCTTCACGTCGGCAGCGGTCGGGCGCGCTGCAACTGCTCGCGCGTGGTTTCGGCGGCGCGGCGCGCCGCGGCGGCGAAGTCGGCGCTGCCCGCACCCAAGCTCGCCCCCGCGCCGCCGGCATAGAGGATGGCACGCGACGAGCTGACGAGGATGGGCCCGCCGGCGCGCCAGCCGGCGCGCACCGTGGCCTCGGCGTCGCCGCCCTGGGCGCCGATGCCGGGGATCAGCAGCGGCAGCGTGGGCGCCAGCGCGCGCACGCGCTCGATCTCGCCGGGGTAGGTGGCGCCGACCACCAGGCCGAGCTGGCCGTTGCGGTTCCAGTCGCCGGCGGCCAGGCGGGCGATGCGCTCGTACAGCCGCTCGCCGCCGGCCAATTCCTGCGCCTGCAGGTCGCTGCCGCCGGGGTTGCTGGTGCGGCACAGCAGGAACAGTCCCTTGCCGGCGTAGCGCAGGTAGGGCTCGATCGAGTCGAAGCCCATGAAGGGCGAGAGCGTCAGCGCGTCGGCCTGGTAGCGCTCGAAGGCCTCGCGCGCGTACTGCTCGGCGGTGGCGCCGATGTCGCCGCGCTTGGCGTCGAGGATCACGGGCACCGCCGGCGCCACGCGGCGGATGTGGGCGAGCAGCCGCTCCAGCTGGTCTTCGGCGCGCGCCGCGGCGAAGTAGGCGATCTGCGGCTTGAAGGCGCACACGAGGTCGTGCGTGGCGTCGACGATGGCGCAGCAGAAGTCGGCGATGCGCGACGCGTCGCCTTTCCAGGCGCCGGGAAAGCGCGCCGGCTCGGGGTCGAGGCCGACGCACAGCAGCGATTGCTGGCGCGCCTGGGCGGCGGCGAGTTGCTGGCTGAAGTCCATGCCGTCGCGCCCCCTTCAGACCCGCTGCGCCAGCACCGGCGCCAGCCCGGTGTAGCCGGCCGGCGTCAGCGCCTTGAGCCGTTCGCGCTCGGCCGCCGGCAGCTCGGTCAGGCTGTCGACGAAGGCGACCATGGCCTCGCGCGTCATCGCCTTGCCGCGGGTGTAGTCCTTCAGCCGCTCGTAGGGGTCCTTCAGGCCGTGGCGGCGCATCACGGTCTGGATCGGCTCGGCCAGCACTTCCCAGGCGGCGTCGAGGTCGGCGGCCAGCGCGGCGGGGTTGAGCTGCAGCTTGTCCATGCCGCGCGCCAGGCTCACGCAGCCCAGCAGCGCATGGCCCAGCGCCACGCCCATGTTGCGCAGCACCGTGCTGTCGGTCAGGTCGCGCTGCCAGCGGCTGATCGGCAGCTTCTGGCTCAGGTGCGCCAGCAGCGCGTTGGCGAGGCCGAAGTTGCCTTCGGCGTTCTCGAAGTCGATCGGGTTGACCTTGTGCGGCATGGTCGAGCTGCCCACCTCGCCGGCCTTGGTCTTCTGCGTAAAGTAGCCCAGCGAGATGTAGCCCCAGACGTCGCGGCACCAGTCGATGAGGATGGTGTCGGCGCGCTGCACCGCGTCGAATAGCTCGGCCATGTAGTCGTGCGGCTCGATCTGGATGGTGTAGGCGTTGAAGCTCAGGCCCAGGCGCTGCTCGACCACCTGGCGGCTGAAGCGCTCCCAGTCGAAATCGGGCCAGGCCGACAGGTGGGCGTTGTAGTTGCCGACCGCGCCGTTCATCTTGGCCAGCAGCGGCACCGCGGCGATGGCTTCGCGCGCACGGCGCAGGCGCGCCAGCACGTTGGCCGCTTCCTTGCCCACCGTGGTGGGGCTGGCCGTCTGGCCGTGGGTGCGGCTGAGCATGGGCACCGCGGCGTAGGCATGCGCCATGGCCTGCAGCTGCGCGGCGATGCGGTCCAGCGCCGGCAGCAGCACCTGCTCGCGCGCGCCCTTCAGCATCAGCGCGTGGCTGGTGTTGTTGATGTCCTCGCTGGTGCAGGCGAAGTGCACGAACTCGGCGGCCGCCTGCAGCTCGTCGTGCCCCTTGATGCGCGCCTTCAGCCAGTACTCGACCGCCTTCACGTCGTGGTTGGTGGTCTTCTCCAGCTCCTTGATGGCGCGCGCGTCGGCTTCCGAAAAGCGCAGCACCAGCGAACGCAGCAGGCCGCGCGCGGCATCCGACAGCGGCGCGAATTCGGCGAAGCCGGCGTCGGACAGCGCGATGAACCACTCCACCTCGACCTGCACGCGGCGGTGCATCAGGCCCAGTTCGGACAGCAGCGGGCGCAGCGGCGCCAGCGCGGCGGCGTAGCGGCCGTCCAGCGGGGACAGCGCTGCCAGGGTGGAAAGCGTCATGGGAGATGCCGCGTAGCCGGGGAAACCCGGATTCTAGAAGTGCGTCGCCGCGCGCCGCGCGCGCGCCGGAACGGGCGCGCGGCTTGCTAACCTCGGGGTCTTTCCAGCCCGATGCACCAACACGAGGAGCGCCCCATGGCCTTGCACCGCCGCCACACCCTGGTCCTGCCGTTGATGGCACTGGCCGCCGCCGCCAGCCTGCCCACCATTGCCGCCGCGCAAGCCAAGCTGAAGGTGGCGGCGATCTACACCGTGCCGGTGGAGCAGCAGTGGGTCAGCCGCATCGACAAGGCGCTGAAGGCCGCCGTCGCGCGCGGCGAGGTCGAGTACGTGTTCAGCGAGAACGTCAGCAACGCCGACTACGAGCGCGTGATGCGCCAGTACGCCGAGGGCGGCAACACGCTGATCGTCGGCGAGAGCTTCGCCGTCGAGGCCGCGGCGCGCAAGGTGGCCAAGGACTACCCCAAGGTCAGCTTCCTGATGGGCAGCAGCGGCAAGCCGCAGGCGCCCAACTTCAGCGTCTTCGACAACTACATCCAGGAGCCGGCCTACCTCAGCGGCATGATCGCCGGCGGCTTGAGCAAGAGCGGCAAGATCGGCATGGTCGGCGGCTTCCCGATCCCCGAGGTCAACCGCCTGATGAACGCCTTCATGGCCGGCGCCCGCGAGGTCAACCCCAAGGTGACCTTCGCGGTCAGCTTCATCAACAGCTGGTTCGACCCGCCGAAGGCCAAGGAAGCCGCCTTCGCGATGATCGACAAGGGTGCCGACGTGATGTATGCCGAGCGCTTCGGCGTCAGCGACGCCGCCAAGGAGCGCAAGGTGCTGGCCATCGGCAACGTCATCAACACCCAGGACAAGTACCCCGACACCGTGGCCGCCAGCGCGCTGTGGAACATGGAGCCGACGATCGACGCCGCGCTCAAGGCCGTGAAGGCCGGCCAGTTCAAGGCCGAGGACTACGGCAAGTACAGCACCATGAAGTACAAGGGCTCCGAGCTGGCGCCGCTGGGCACCTTCGAGAAGAAGCTGCCGGCCGAGCTGCTGGCGAAGGTGCGCGCGCGCGAGAAAGACATCGCCGACGGCAAGTTCAGCGTCAAGGTCGACGACGGCCAGCCCAAGGGCAGCGCCAAGTAGGCCGCCCGCCGGGTGACGAGCGCGCCGCTGCTGCGGCTGCAAGGCATAGCCAAGCGCTTCGGCGCGCTGCTGGCCAACGACGGCATCTCGCTGGACCTCGAACGCGGCGAGGTGCTGGCCTTGCTGGGCGAGAACGGCGCCGGCAAGAGCACGCTGGTGTCCATCCTGTTCGGGCACTACGTGGCCGACGCCGGCCGCATCGAGGTCGACGGCCGGCCGCTGCCGCCCGGCCAGCCCGCGGCCGCGCTGGCCGCCGGCATCGGCATGGTGCACCAGCACTTCACGCTGGCCGACAACCTGAGCGTACTGGACAATGTGATGCTCGGCACCGAGCCGCTGTGGCAGCCGCGCTCGCGCCGGCGCGAGGCGCGCGCCGCGCTGCTGCAAACGGCCGCGCGCTTCGGGCTGGCGGTGGACCCGGAGGCGCGCGTCGCCGCGCTCTCGGTGGGCGAGCGCCAGCGCGTGGAGATCCTCAAGGCGCTGGTCTCGTTCGGCCGCAAGCAGGGCGCGCGCATCCTCATCCTCGACGAGCCGACCGCGGTGCTGACGCCGCAGGAAAGCGCCAGCCTGTTCGACACGCTCGGCCAGATGGTGGCCGCCGGGTTGGCGGTGATCTTCATCAGCCACAAGCTCGACGAGGTACTGCGGGTGTCCCACCGCATCGCCGTGCTGCGCGGCGGCCGCCTGGTCGGCGTGCTGCCGGCCGCCGGCGCCGACAAGGCGTTGATCGCCGAAGCGATGGTCGGCCGCCGCGTGGCGCCGCCCGTCAAGCAGCGCCGCGCGGCGGGTGACGTCGTGCTGCAACTGCAGGGCGCCGTGCTGCGCGGCGACGGCGCGCGGCCGCTGCTCGACGGCGTGGCCTTGAGCTTGCGCGCCGGCGAGGTGCTGGCCATCGCCGGCGTGGCCGGCAACGGCCAGCAGGCGCTGGCCGAAGTGCTGAGCGGCGAGCGTGCGCTCGACGGCGGCACGCTGCAGCTCGACGGCCGGCCGCTGCCGGCGCGGCCGCGCGAGTGGGTGGCCGCCGGCGTGGCGCGCATCCCCGAAGACCGCCAGGCCGTCGGCGTGGTCGGCGACCTGCCGCTGTGGGAGAACGCGCTGCTGGAGCGTTATGCGGCGCCGGCCTTCGCGCGCTTCGGGCTGATCAAGCGCCGCGTCGCGCGCGCGCATGCGGCGCAGATCGTGCAGCGCTTCGACGTGCGCGGTACCGAAGGCGGCGGCGTCGACACGGTCACCCGCGGCCTCTCCGGCGGCAACATGCAGAAGTTGATTCTGGGGCGCGCGTTGATGTCGGCCCCTCGGCCGCGGAGTACCGCGGCCGGTCCCCCGAGGGGACCCGGCCCGGCTTGGGGCGGCCCGGCGCTCGGGCCGGCGGGCGACACACCGCCGCGCCTGATCGTCGCCAACCAGCCCACCTGGGGCCTTGACATCGGCGCCGTGGCCTACGTGCACCAGCAGTTGCTGGACGCCTGCGCCGCCGGCAGGGCGCTGCTGCTGATCAGCGAAGACCTCGACGAGATCTTCGCGCTGGCCGACCGCATCGCGGTGATGCACCAGGGCCGGCTGACGGCGGCGCGGCCGCGCGACGCGTGGACGCTGGCCGAGATCGGGCTGGCGATGGCCGGGACGGCAGCGCCAGCGGAGCCACGGCATGCGGCTTGAGCGCCGCGACCGCCCGTCGCGCCTGGCGCTGCTGGCGGCGCCGCTGGCCGCCGTGGCGGTGACGCTGGCGCTCAGCTCGCTGCTGGTGGCCTGGGCCGGCGCGCCGGTGGGCCGCGCCTATGCGCTGCTGATCGAAGGCGGCTTCGGCTCGCGCTTCGCGCTGACCGAGACGCTGACGCGCGCCACGCCGCTGATCCTGACCGGCCTGTCGGCGGCGCTGGCCTTTCGCGCGCGGCTCTACAACATCGGCATCGAGGGCCAGCTCTACGCCGGCGCCATCGCCGCGGTGGCGGTCGGCGGGCTGCACGGCGGCAGCGGCTTCGCGGCGCCCGCGCCGCTGCTGTTCGCGCTGATGATCGGCGCCGCGATGGCCGCCGGCGCGCTGCTGCTGCTGGGCCCGGCGCTGCTGAAAAGCCGCTTCGGCGTCGACGAGGTCGTCACCACGCTGCTGCTCAATTTCATCGTGCTGCTGGCCGTCTCGGCGCTGCTCGACGGGCCGATGAAGGACCCCACCGCGATGGGCTGGCCGCAAAGCGTGGCGCTGCAGGACAGCCTGCAGCTCGACAAGCTGGTGCCGCGCAGCCGCGTGCACACGGGGCTGCTGGCGGCGCTGGCCTTGAGCGCGGCGCTGTGGGCGCTGCTGCGCTTCACGACGCTGGGCTTCGAGATCCGCGCCGTCGGCTCGGGCGCGCGCGCCGCGGCCTTTGCCGGCATGCCGGTGGCGGCCACCGCCGTCAAGGTGGCGCTGCTGTCGGGCGCGCTGGCCGGGCTGGCCGGCGCGGTGGAGGTGGCCGGCCGCACCGGCTACGTGACGCTGGACATGAGCCCCGGCTACGGCATGAGCGGCGTGGTGATCGCCATGCTGGCGATGCTCAACCCGCTGGCCGTGGTGGCGGCCGCCGTCTTCGTCGCCGGCATGCTGGTGGGCGCCGACAGCATGAGCCGCGCCGTCGCGGTGCCGACCTACATCGCCGACGTGATCGTCGCCATCGCGCTGATCGGCATGCTGGTGGCGACGCTGCTGACGCAGTACCGGATCCGGCGATGAGCGAAACCCTGGAGTTGCTGGCGTCGGCGCCGTTCTGGGTGGCCGTGCTGCGCATCGCGACGCCGCTGATCCTGGGCACGCTGGGCGTGCTGCTGTGCGAGCGGGCCGGCGTGCTCAACCTGGGCATCGAAGGCATCATGGTCGCCGGCGCCTTCGCCGGCTGGGTGGCGGTGTACCAGGGCGCCTCGCTGTGGGCGGGGGTCGGCGTCGCGGCGCTGACCGGCGCGGCCTTCGGGCTGCTGCACGCGGCGCTGACGGTCAGCCTGGGGCTGTCGCAGCATGTCTCGGGCCTCGGCATCACCTTGCTGGCCACCAGTTTGGCCAGTTATGCCTACCGGGTGAGCTTTCCCAAGGTCGACAGCCCGCCGACCATCCAGCCCTTCGCGCCGCTGGCCGGCTGGCCGATCCCGGTGCTCAATGCGCAGACCGCGCTGACCGTGCTGGCGCTGTTGCTGGTGCCGCTGGTCGCCTGGCTGCTGATGCGCACGCCGCTCGGCCTGGCCTGGCGCATGGTCGGCGAGAACCCGGCCGCCGCCGAAGGCCAAGGCCTGAACGTGGCGGCGCTGCGCTACGGCGCGGTGATGGCGGGCTCGGCGCTGATGGGCGTGGCCGGCGCCTTTCTCACGCTGTCGGCCTTCAACGCCTTCTACTTCAACATGGTCAACGGCCGCGGCTGGGTCTGCGTGGCGCTGGTGGTGTTCGCGTCGTGGCGGCCCGGCAAGGCCTTGCTGGGCGCGCTGCTGTTCGCGTTCTTCGACGCGCTGCAGCTGCGGCTGCAGCAAACCGGCGGCGGCGCCTTCGGGCTGGAGCTGCCGTACCAGCTGTACCTGATGCTGCCTTATGCGATGGCCATCGTCGCGCTAGTGCTGGTGGCGCGGCGGGCGGCCTATCCGCAGGCGCTGATGAAGCCGTACCGCAAGGGCGAGCGCTGACCCCGTGCGAATTGACGAAGATCACGCACCGGCCCCGTCATCGGCGCACAATCCGACCCATGCCTGATACCCCAGCCCCTATCTTGCCAGCGACCGCGGCCGCCGCCGCTGCTGACGCCGACAGCTCGGTGACCGTCGTCTCGCTGTACCAGAAGCAGAGCAAGATCTACGCGCGCTCGGTCAGCGGCTTCTTCGTCAACTGGCGCTGGGCGCTGGTCTGGCTGACGCAGATCGCCTACTACGGGCTGCCCTGGCTGACCTGGAACGACCGCCAGGCGCTGCTGTTCGACCTGGTGGCGCGGCGCTTCTACATCTTCGGGCTGGTGCTGTACCCGCAGGACCTGATCTACCTGTCGGCGCTGCTGATGATCTCGGCCTACGCGCTGTTCTTGTTCACCGCGGTGGCCGGGCGGCTGTGGTGCGGCTACGCCTGCCCGCAGACGGTGTACACCGAGATCTACATGTGGATCGAGCGCAAGCTCGAAGGCGACCGCCAGCGCCGCATGAAGCTCGACCGCAGCCCCTGGACCTTCGACAAGCTGTGGCGCAAGACGGCCAAGCAGTCGGCCTGGATCGCGGTGGGGCTGTGGACCGGCTTCACCTTCGTCGGCTACTTCACGCCCATCCGCACGCTGGCCGGCGCCGTGCTGTCGGCCGGGCTGTCGCCGTGGGAGACCTTCTGGATCCTGTTCTACGGCTTCGCCACCTACGGCAACGCCGGCTGGATGCGCGAGCAGGTCTGCAAGTACATGTGCCCTTACGCGCGCTTCCAGAGCGCGATGTTCGACAAGGACACGCTGATCATCAGCTACGACAGCGAGCGCGGCGAGCCGCGCGGCGCGCGCAACAAGAAGGCCGACTTCAAGCAGATGGGCCTGGGCGCCTGCGTCGACTGCGAGCTGTGCGTGCAGGTCTGCCCGACCGGCATCGACATCCGCAAGGGCCTGCAGTACGAGTGCATCGGCTGCGCCGCCTGCGTGGACGTGTGCGACGGCGTGATGGACAAGATGGGCTACCCGCGCGGCCTGGTGCGCTACGCCACGCAGAACGGCCTGGCCCAGCACCTGGACAAGACCAGCATGCTGCGCCGCATCCTGCGGCCGCGGGTGCTGGTGTACACGGCCATCCTGGGCGTGATCCTGGTGCTGTTCGGCTGGAGCCTGGCGGTGCGCAACCCGTTCCGCGTCGACGTGGTGCGCGACCGCGCGTCGCTGGCGCGCATCGTCGACGACGGCCGCGTCGAGAACGTCTACCGCCTGCAGGTGATGAACAACGCCGAGCAGCCGCAGCGTTATGCCTTCAAGGTCGACGGCCTGCCGGGGCTAGCGATCGCCGACGCCACCAGCCTGGACCTCGGCCCGGCCGAGGCGCGCTGGGTGACGCTGCACGTGCAGTTGCCGCCCGAGGCGGCGCGCAGCGGCGGGCCGGGCGCCCACGAGATCCACTTCGAGGTGCAGCGCGACGCCGCCGGCGCCGGCGAGGCGCCGGTGCGCGTGCGCGAGAAGTCGACCTTCGTGGTGCCGCGCTGATCGGCTCGGCGGTGGGCAGCCTGCCGCGGCGGCGGCCGCGGTCCGCACAAGCCCTGATGGTCGGCCGCCGCCGTCCCCCGCAGAGTGCGGGCTTGATTCATCGCAAGGAAAGCCGTTCATGAGTCCATCGACCCGCACCATCCGCATCCTGGCGGTGCTGTGGCCGGCCTTCCTGGCCACCATCGTGATCGAAGGGCTGGTGTTCTCGATGTTCGAGCCGTCGGCCACGCGCTGGAGCGACGGCGTCGGCGACGCGCTGTCGCCGCTGGCCATCTACACGCTGGTGTTCCTGGCGATCTGGGCGGCCATCGCCGGCGCCGTGGCGCTGGCGGGCTCGTTCATGGTGCCGCCGGCGTCCAAGCCCTGAGCGCCGGCGGGCGGCCGCGCGCTCAGCGCGGCGGGTCCGGCACGTAGCTCGTGTTGCCCGGGAAGGCGAGCGGCCGCGGGGCGATCGGCGGCGGCTGGCGGATGACGCCGGCCGCCACCAGCCGCTCGAAGCGGTCGTATTCGATCTGCAGCAACTGGTCGGGCATGGCCGCGGCGCGCTCGAACTGGGTGCGCGTGATGGCCGACCACTCGCGCGCGCCGTGGCCGGTGCCCAGCTTGGCCGCCGGCGCCGCCGCGGCGGCCGAGGCGTCGGCCGTGCGCTCGCGCGCCTCGCGGCGCACCTGGGCGGTGTTGCTGGCGGGGGCCGGGGCCGCGGACTCCATGGCGACCGGCGGCGCGGCCGGCGGCGGTGGCGGCAAAGGCCGCTCGCGGAACACCGCCATGCCGATCACGCCGACCTCGCCGGCGCGGCCGGTGCGCGCGGCGTAGGACTGCTCGATCGGCGCGAACTCGAAGGCCGCCACCTGGGTGTCGGACTTGCGCCAGCCGGTGATGTCGTGCCAGCGGCCGGGCTCCAGCACGTAGCCGGTCTGGCCCCAGTCGGCGGTCTGGCCGCTGATGACGTTGATGCCGTCCACCGACAGCACCACCAGCAGCCGCCCGCTGCTCTGGTTGCGCAGGCGCAGCGCGTAGCGCGCGCCCGGCCGGCCCGGCACGTAGCGCCGGCCCTGGTGGTGGTAGACCGGCAGCACCTGGCCGTTGTCGCGGTCCACCACCTCCAGGCTGGCCAGCGGCGGGCCGCCGTCGGCCGCCGGGTGCGCGCAGCCGGGCAGCGCCCAGGCGGCCGCCAGCGTGGCGAAGCTGCCGAGCAGCAGCCGGCGGGAGAGGGTGGCGGGGACGGCGGCGCGGTGCATGGCAGCTCCTGCAAGGGTTGGTGCAGGCTGATACGCACCGGCCGTGCCGGCGGGGTTAAACCGCGTGCGCCTACTGCGGCACGAAGCCGGTGGCCTTGATGATGCGCGTCCACACCGCGGTGTAGGCGCGTTCGCGCTGGCCGAGCTGGTCGGGCGACATGGCGCCGACGGTCAGGCCCATCGCGGTGAGCCGCTCGTGGACCGCGGGCCGCGCGATCACCTTGGCCACGGCGGCCGCGATCTGGTCGATCGCCGTGCGCGGCGTGCCGGCCGGCGCGAACAGGCCGTAGTAGGGCACGTCCTCGAAGCCGGCGAGGCCCAGCTCGGCGAAGGTCGGCACGTCGGGCATCACCGCCTGGCGCGCGCCGCCGAGCACGGCCACCACGCGCAGCTTGCCGCTCTTGTGGTTCTCGATGAAGTCGGGAATGCTGGCCACGCCGGCGGCGATCTGGTTGCCCAGCATGTCGGCCATCAGCGGCGCGCTGCCGCGGTAGGGCGCGGCCACCAGGTCGAGCTTGTTCTTCTCGCCGATCACCTTGACCAGGAACTCGGGCACCGACGCCGGCGCCGGCACGCCGACCACGCCCTTGCCGCCGCCGGCGCTGCGCACCCAGGCCACGTACTCGTTGAAGCTCTTCGCCGGCGTGCCGCCCGAGACCGCGAAGGCATTGACGAAGGTGGCGAAGCCGGCCACCGGCACGAAGTCCTTCGCGGGGTCGAAGCCCGGCGTCTTGACCACCTGCGGCAGGATCGAGATCGTGTGGTCGTGCGTCAGGAACAGCGTGTTGCCGTCGGGCGCCGCGGCCTTCAGCGCCTGCGCCGCCAGCTGGCCGCCGGCGCCGGGCTTGTTCTCCACCAGCACGGTGGCGCCGCCCAGTTCGTCCTTCAGCGCGTCGCCCAGGATGCGCGCGATGGCATCGGTGCCGCCGCCCGGCGGAAAGCCCACCAGCAGGTGGATGGTGCGCGACTGCGCGCGCGCGATGCCGGCGCCGGCCAGCAGCGAAGTGGCGGCGGCGGCTTGCAGCAGGCGGCGGCGACGAGGGGACACGGGCTGGTTCATGGCGGCAAGCGGCGGTGGTTGCAAAGGACGCGAAGCTTAAACGCCGGCCTGCGGCGCCGGCAGGTCTTTGAGCAGCGCGGCGAGCGCCGCCGCCGTCAGCCCGAAGGCGCGGCCGAAGCCGGCGACGAAGCGCGCCGACTGCGGCTGCAGCCGCACCAGCAGGAAGTCGCCCAGGGCGAAGGTCTGCTCGCTGCGCGGAAAGCGGCCCTGGTAGACGGCGCGCGCGGCCGGCCAGTCGGCATCGTCGCGCGCGATGACGACGGCGCGGGCCTGCAGCGTGACGCGCGCCAGCGCCTGCGGGTTGGCCGCCGGCGCCAGCGGCGCGGTGAACATCAGGCTGACCTGCGGATGCGCTTGCAGGTCGCGGGTGTGCGGCGCCAGGCCGCTGACGTGGATCAGCGGCTGCCCGTCGGGCCCCCAGGCCACCGGCACCATCGAGACGAAGGGCTCGATGGTGCCGCGCACCTCGTGCAGCGTGCCCAAGGCGGCGATGGGTTGGTCTTGCAGCAGCGCGCGCAGTTCGGTGGTGGTGTCGGCGTCCATCGTGAGGCAAGCGCCTGAAAGCGGCGCCGGGCCGCGATGCTAAAGGCGCGGTGGCCACCGGTGTTCGCGCGGCGTGTACCGCATCCGCCGCATTTGATCGCTCCGACCCCCCTGATCCCGTGTTCTGTTCAGGGTTTTTCAGGTTTGTCCTGAGCGGACGCCGCGCCGCGGCCCGATGTCGTTCGAGGGATCGCTTGCCTAGAGTGGACAGCGTCAACTTCCGTCTTTCGGCGCCCATCGTGAACCTCAGCCTCCATTCCGTTCCGCCCAGCCGCCATCCCCGCCGCACGGCCGGCGGCTCCGGCCAGCGCTGGTGGCAGCGCCTGCGCCGGGGCCTGGCGCGCGACCGCCGGCCGCTGCTGGTGCTGCAGCCCATCGGCGTCGCGCAGCGCGACCTGCAACTCCTGCGCGGCCTGTTCGAGCGCCTGGGCGACGAGCTGCAGATGCGCTTCGACCTCAACGGCGGCGAGCGCGACACCGTGCTGCTGGACATCGACTACGTCGGCCGCACGCCGGCCACCATCGTCAAGGCGCTGACCGGCGATCGCACGGTGCTGCTGTTCGAGCGCCCCGACGACAGCCTGCCCGACCGCGCCGGGCTGCTGCGCAGCGAGCTGCTGCGCCAGCTGAGCCACCTGCCGCCGTGCCGCGAGCCGGTGCTGCGCCTGCTGGCCGCCGAGCAGGCGCGGCCGTTGCCGACGCCGCAGCCGTCGCGCCCGCACGGCGGCAGCACGCTCGACCTGGCCTTCGACACCGACTTCGACTCCATGCTGCAGGCCGAGCAGTTGCGCGCCCAGGCGCCCGACGCCGACACGCGCGCGCTGGTGGCGCATGTGCTGCGCGGCCTGCACGACGACAGCGCCGAGGTGCTGCTGGCCGGCTACGGCCCGCAGGCGGCGCTGCGCATGGACTTCGCGGCGCGCCTGGTGTCGCTGGACCCGCAGGCGCTGCAAGGCCTGCGCGTGCGCCGCGAACTGCCGCGCCTGAACGAGGCCGTCGGCCTGACCGACCAGGCCGTCGTGCACGACCTCGACGAGATCGTCTGGCACCTGGGCATGGCCTGCGGCCGCTACCCGCTGCTGCAATCGCCGCCCGACTACTGGCACGCCCGCCTGGTCGGCACCGCCGCGCACCAGATCGAACGTTATTCGCGCCAGCCCCGCCACCAGGAGCTGATGCGCCGCCTGCAGCAGGGCCCCGCGTCGCCGTCGGAGCTGCGCCGCCACGTCCGCATCCAGGTCGCCGACCTGCTGAGCTTCCTGCAGGCCTGTCTGTTCCTCGGCCTCGTCCAATGGGAGGCGTGAGCCTCAACCCGGCAGCGGCCAGACGCGCAGCTTGCCGGGGTTGAGCAGCGCCAGCGGGTCGAAGCGGCGCTTGGCCGCCGCGGCCTCGGGCGGCAGCGTGCCGCCGAAGCGGCCGTCTTCCACGTGGCGGTGGTGCGGGTTGTTGACGCGCACGCCCAGGCCGCGGATGCCGTCGACCACGCCTTGCAAGTGCGCCTCGTCGACGTAGCGCAGCAGCGGCAGCGCGGTGCAGATCAGCGCGCCTTCGCTGCTGCGGATGAATTCCAGGTGCAGCAGCAGCGCGTCGCCGAAGCGCGCGCGCACGGCGCGCACCTGCTGCAGGTGGCTGCCGGCGCTGAAGCTGCACTGCAGGTAGGTCAGCCCGGGGTCGGTCTTCATCGCGTGCAGTGTGCTGTGGTTCCAGCACAGCTCCAGCACCGAGTGGTTGCGGCGTTGCGCGTCGACACTGTCGGCCTGGTGCGTGACGCGGCCGCCGTGGCGCGCCGCCAGCGCCTGCAGCGCGGGCAGCGCGGCGCTCGCCACCACGGCGACCACGGCGTCGTGCGCCGCGGGGAAGCTCGCCTCCCAACGTTGGATGTAAGCCGGCAGCGGCTGTGCCAGCAGCGCCACGTTGCGCTTGGGCAGCGCGGGGTCGGCGGCCAGCGCCTGGGCGAAGTCGAGCGCGGCGTCGAAGCCGGCGAAGGCGATCACCACTTCGTGCCAGTCCTGCGCCGGCGCCAGCGCCAGTTCCAGCTCCAGCACGATGCCGGTGGTGCCCCAGTTGTGGTGCAGCGCCAGCGCGTCGGGGCCGCGCAGCTCCACCGCCTGCGGCTGCGGCTCGACCGACAGCACGCGCGCGCCGGCCACGTTGCCCGGCGCGGCGATCGGGCCCCAGGTGATCGAGCCGATGCCGCCGAAGCCGCCGGCGAACAGCCCGCCCAGCGTGGCCAGGCGGAAGGTCGACGGCATGGTGCGCAGCTCGTGCCCCTGCTCGCGCAGCCGGCGTTCCAGCTCGCCCAGGCGGATGCCGGCTTGCGCGCGCGCGGCGCCGTCGCGCAGCCACAGCAGCCGGTTGAGGCCGCCCATGTCGACCAGCACGCCGCCTTGCACCGGCGTGCACTGGCCGTAGTTGCCGGTGGCGGCGCCGCGCAATGTCAGCGGCACGGCGTGGCGGGCGCAGGCGGCGGCCAGGTGCGTCAGCTCGGCCTCGTCGCGCGGGCGCACCGCGATGTCGGCCACCGCGCCGGCCAGCGCGCGCTTGAGGATGGGGCTGAACCACGAGAAGTCGCGCGACAGCACCGCCAGCCGCTCGCCGTCGGTGGTCCAGTCCAGCTCGGGCAGTTCGGCCTGCAGGGCGCTCACGTCGTGGCTCATATCGGTTCTCCATGGCGCCAAGCGGCACCCGCGTCGCATGAATCAACCGCAACCAAGCGGCCGCCGCGGATCCGGCTCTGCCGGTCCGCTGGCGGCGTCCCCTCGGGGGGAGGCGCCGAAGGCGCTTCGGGGGGGTTCACATTTCGCTGGCATGCCAGCGGCCGATGAAGCGGCGGGTGAGCCAGGCCATCGCGACGAACAGCAGCACGCCGGTCAGCGAGATGAGCAGCAGCGCCGCGAACATGCGCGGGATGTCCAGCATGAAGCCGGCCTGCAGCACCTGGTAGGCCAGGCCCGAGCCGGTGCCGCCGGTGCCGGCGACGAACTCGGCGACCACGGCGCCGATCAGCGACAGCCCGCTGCTGATGCGCAGCCCGCCGAAGAAGTAGGGCAGCGCGCTGGGGATGCGCAGCCGCCGCAGCGTCTGCCAGCGCGTGGCGCCGTTCATGCGGAAGTAGGCCTGCAGGTCGGGGTCGACGCTGCGCAGGCCCAGCGTGGTGTTGGCGATGATGGGGAACAGCGCCACCAGCGCGGCGCAGACCACCATCGCCGCCGTCGGGTTCTTCACCCAGATGATGATCAGCGGCGCCACCGCGACGATGGGCGTCACCTGCAGCAAGATGGCGTAGGGGAACAGCGTGGTCTCGACCAGCCGGCTCTGCACGAACAGGAACGACACCGCCACGCCGACCACGGTGGCCAGCACGAAGGCGAGCAGCGTGACCTGCAGCGTGACCGCCAGCGCCGACATGAAGGCGCCGAAGTGGGTGACCAGCGTCTGCACCATCAGCAGCGGCGATGGCACCAGGTAATGCGGCAGCTTGAGGCCCGTGACCAGCCCCTGCCACAGCGCCACCAGCAGCACCGCCAGCGCCAGCGGGTAGGCCACGCGCTCGATGCGGCGGCGCTGCGGCGACGCGGCGGCGGCGGCCGCCGTCATGCGCTCTCCAGCGCTTCGCCGCTGGCGCGGTAGAGGCTGTCCTGCAAGGCCTTGGCGTGTTCGGCGAAGCGCGGCGTGACCAGGAAGTCGCGCCGGCGCGGGTAGGGCTCGGCGATGCGCAGCTCGTCGGTGACGCGGCCCGGCCGCGCCGCCATCATCACCACGCGCTGCGACAGGAACACGGCTTCGGCGATGCTGTGGGTGACGAAGACCACCGTCAGCCCGCGCTGGCGCCACAGCTCCAGCAGCTCGGCGTCGAGCTTGTGGCGGGTGAACTCGTCGAGCGCGCCGAAGGGCTCGTCCATCAGCAGCAGTTGCGGCCGCACGACCAGCGCGCGGGCGATCGACACGCGCATCTGCATGCCGCCCGACAAGGCGTTGGGCAGCGCGCGCTCGAAGCCGCGCAGGCCCACCAGCGCCAGCGCCTCGGCGACGCGCGCCTCGGCCTCGGCGGCCGGCAGGCGCGCCAGGTCGAGCGGCAGCCGAACGTTGGTCTGCACGTCGGCCCAGGGCATCAGCGTCGGCGACTGGAAGACGAAGGCCAGCCGGCGGCCGCCGGCGTTGAGCTGCGCCGGCGGCTGGCCCCACAGCGCCAGGCGCCCGGCATCGAGCGGCAGCAGCCCGGCCATCAGCTTGAGCAGCGTGCTCTTGCCGCAGCCCGAGGGGCCCAGCAGCGTGACGAACTCGCCCTCGGCCACGCGCAAATGCACCGGCTGCAGCGCGTGCGTGCCATCGGGGTAGGTCTTGTCGACGCCGTCGACTTCGACGGCGACGGGCGGCGCCACGGCCATCAGGGCATCACCTTGAGGTCGCGCACGAACTCGGTGGTATAGCTCTTGGCCAGCTCGACCTTGGCGGGGTCGATCACGCCGGAGCCGACCATCAGCTCGTAGCTGGCCTTCAGCCGTTCGGGCGTGATGGCGCCGATGCCGAGCTTCTGCGCATCGCCGCCGGTCACCATGCCCAGCTCGCGCAGCTTGCCCACGCTGTAGGCGAGCTGCTCCTCGGTCATGTTGGGGTTGTCTTTGCGGATCAGCGCGTTGCCCGGCGCCGGGTTGGCGAGGTAGCTCTTCCAGCCTTCCATCGTGGCGCGCACGAAGCCGGCGAGCGCGGCCTTGCGCTCGGTGACGGTCTTCTCCATGCACGAGATCGTGGTGTTGTAGGCCGGGTAGCCGTGGTCGCTGAACATCAGCACGTTGATCTTCACGCCGGCCTTCTGCAGCGCGAAGGGCTCGCTGGTCAGGAAGCCCTGCATCGCCGAATTGGCGTCGCCGACGAAGGGCTGCACGTTGAAGGTGTAGGGCCGCACCTGGGCGTCGGTGAGGCCGTACTTGGCCTTCAGCCAAGGCCAGAAGGTGCGGTGCGAGGCGGCGCCGATGAAGATGGTCTTGCCCTTCAGCTCGGCGAAGGACTTGACGTCCTCGTGCGCGATCAGCACCTGCGGATCCTTCTGGAACACCGAGGCCACGGTGACCACCGGCACGCCGGTGTTGCGCGCGATCAGCATCGCCATGTCGGTGCTCATCATGCAGTCGGCCTGGCCGGCGGCCAGGATCTGCAGGCCGTTGAGCTGCGGGCCGCCGGCCTTGATGGTGACGTCGAGCCCCTGCTTCTTGTACAGGCCTTCGGCCAGCGCCTGGTAGAAGCCGCCGTGCTCGGCCTGCGCGTACCAGTTGGTCTGGTAGACGAACTTCTCCTGCGCGTGCGCGGCGCCGGCCAGCAGCAGCGACGAGATCACGGCAATGGTTTGCGGTTTCATGCAGGCGCTCCGGTGTGTGAGAGGGGGGTTCAGGAATCGGGCTCTTCGATGTGGCCGCGCTCGGCGCCGCGGCCCCAGGTGACTTCGTCGCGCACCACCCAGCGCAGCGCGTGCAGCTCGGTGATCGCGCGCGCCCAGCTGTCGGCCAGCGTGGCCAGGATCTCCAGCCCCTGCTCGCGCGTGGCGCCGGTGGGGTCGCCGATCACGCCGCTCTTGCCAAAGTCGCGCGTCGTCCACGCGCAGGCCGGGCGGCCGTCGGGCGACAGCAGCTTCGATGGAAACGGCGGCGGGTAGTTGGCCACCGCGCGGTCCATGCGCACGCTGTCGGGCAGCAGCGCCAGCATCAGCGCCGTCTCGCCGTGGCCGGCGTGCATCGCCAGCTGCTTTTCGCGCTCGCTGGTGAACTTGGACGCCGCATTGGGCATGCGCCACACCGAGTGCGGCACCACCACGTAGTCGCCATGGCGCAGGCGCAGCTCGCGCGCGGCCATCTCCATCACCTGCGGCTGGCCGCCATGGCCGTTGACGATGAGCAGCTTGCGAAAGCCCGAGCGGTAGACCGATTCGCCGACCTCGGTGACGGTGTCCAGCAGCGTCTTGCCCGTCAGCGTGAAGGTGCCGGGGAAGTGCAGGTGCTCTTCGCTCTTGCCGTAGGTGATGGGCGGCAGCGCGAAGGCCGGCACCGCGGCCGGCAGCCGCGCCAGCGCATGGCCGATGACGCCGGCGCAGATCACCGTGTCGACCGCGATCGGCAGGTGCGGGCCATGCTGCTCGGTAGCGCCGGCGGGCAGCACGACAACGGTGTTCTCGCGGTCGGGCAGCGCCGCGATCTCGGTCCAGCTCAAGTAGGGCAGGTAGCGCGGGGCGGGGGTGTAGCCGTGGAGCATGGTGCGTCGGAAGCCCGGTCAGGTGATTTTGCGCATGGCGGCGGCGGCGCGCTGCAGGTGCGCCTCGCGCATCGCCGGCGTGGCGGTGTTCATGCCGTGCAGCGGCAGGTAGCGGATGCTCGCGCGGCCGTCGGTCAGGCGGCGCATGAAGCGCCGCATCAAGGTGCGCGGCGCGTCGCCCAGGTACCAGGCGCGCCAGCGCGGCGTGCCGTAGGTGGTGAGGGCGACCACGTGGCGCAGATGCGTCAAGCCCGGCTGGATGTGCCGCGGGTCGCTCATGTCGAACGACACGCCGGGCAGCAGCACGCGGTCGAACCAGCCCTTCAGCATGGCCGGCAGGCCGAAGTTCCAGACCGGGAACACGAACACCAGCGCCTGCGCGTTGAGCAGCCGGTCGACGTAGGCCTGCACCGGCGCGCGGTTGGCGGGGCTTTGCGGGTACAGCCCCAGATCGGCGGCACCGAGCACCGGGTTGAAGCCTTCGGCGTGCAGGTCGCAGTCGTCCACCTCGTGGCCGGCTTCGCGCAGCGCGCGTAGCGCCTCGCGGTGCACCGCGGCGTTGTAGCTGTCGGCACGCGGATGGCAGTAGATCAGCAGCACGCGCATGGGCCCAGTCGGCTCGTCAGTTGGTCTGCGGGTTGACGATCTTGACGATGCGCGCCCACTTGGCGACCTCGCCGTCGATGAAGCGGCGCGATTCGTCGACCGACTTCGCCTCGACCACGAAGCCGCGCTCGGCGAAGAAGTCTTTCAGCTCGGGGGCGCGCACGGCTTTCACGACCTCGGCATTCAAGCGCTCCAGCACCGCCGGCGGCGTGCCGGCCGGCACGAACAGGCCCTGCCACGACAAGGCCTCGAAGTCGGGCAGGCCTTCCTCGATCATCGTCGGCACCGCCGGCAGCAGCGGGTGGCGTTGGCGCGAGCTGACGGCCAGCGCGCGCAGCTTGCCGGCCGTGATCTGCGGCAACACGACCAGCAGGTCGCCGAACATCGCTTCGATCTGCCCGCCCAGCAGATCCTGCAGCGCCGGCGCGCTGCCCTTGTAAGGCACGTGCGTCACTTTCACCTGCGTGGCCAGGCCCCACATCTCGCCGCTCAGGTGCATGGTGGTGCCGTTGCCCGGCGAGCCGTGGGTCAACCGCTCGGGGTTCTTGCGGCCCCAGGCGACCAACTCGGCCATCGTGCGCTGCGGCGAGTCGGCGCGCACCACCAGCACCAGCGGCGCGCTGACGACGATGGACACCGGCGCGAAGTCGGCCCGCGGGTCGTAGCCCAGCTTGGGGTTGATGGCCGGGCTGATGGCGTGCGTGCCGGTCACGCCGAACAGCAGCGTGTAGCCATCCGGCGCGGCGCGCGCCACCTCCACGCTGCCGGTGGCGCCGCCGGCGCCGGGGCGGTTGTCCACCACCACCGGCTGGCCGAAGGCGGCGGCCAGCTTGTCGCCGATGCGGCGCGCCAGCAAATCGGTGCTGCCGCCGGGCGGGAAGGGCACCACCAGGCGCAGCGGCCGGCTCGGAAAGCCCGGCGCCTGCGCGAACGCCGGCGCGGCGGTCGCTGCCAACGCCAGTGCCAGGCTTCGAGCGATGGCCTGGCGGCGGTTGTCGTTCTTCATCATGGTGCAGTTCCTGCATCGTCGGGTGCAGCGTCGACCGGCCCCCAGCCGCCGCCGCCCGCGGTTTCGATGATCCAACGGTCGCCGGCGCGCAGCAACACCCGGGCGCGGGCATCGAGCGTTTCGACGCGCCCGTCGGCACGCAAGACGCGGGCCGCGCTGCCGGCGCCGGGCGCGCCGCCGGCCGCGCCGGCCGCCTGGCTGCGGTGGCGCTCGCCGCGGTACGACAGCTGCGCCTGGCCTTGCAGCAGCCGGTAGACGCGGCGCACGCCGTCGCCGCCGCGGTGGCGGCCGGCGCCGCCCGAGCCGCGGCGGCGCTCGCAGGCTTCCACGCGCACCGGGGCCTGGGCCTCGATCACTTCCACCGGCGTGTTGCGGGCGTTGCCGACGTCGGTGGAGACAGCGCTCTCGCCATCACCCAAGGCACTGGCGCCGGCGCCGCTGGCGATGATCTCGGTGTAGGCGAAGGCGCGGCCCGCGTCGTCCTGCCCGCCCAGCGACAGCACCACCGCAACGCCGCCGTTGGCCGCCGCCGAAACGGCCGCCGCCTGCTGCCCCCAGGCCGCCAGCAGCGCGTTGGCCGCCAGCTTCACCGTGGCGGTGCGCGCGTTCACCGCGGCGGGGAAGCGCGGGTTGACGACGCTGCCTTCGGGCAGGCGCAGCGTGACGGCGGCCAGGCCGCCGCCGTTGTCGGGCGCGTCGGGCGCCAGCGTGCGCACGAAGTACAGCAGCGCCGCCAGCAGGCAGGCCGGCGAGGCGTTGGCCGGGCCGCGGGTCTGCGCCGACGAGCCGTCGAAGTCGATCGTTAGCGCGTCGCCTTGCTTGGCGAGCGTCACCTGCAGCGGCACGGGGCGGTCGTCGACGCCGTCGCCGTCGAGCTGGTCGCGCACGGTCCAGCGGCCGTCGGGCGCGGCGGCCAGCGCCTGGCGCGTGAGTGCCTCGGTGCGCGCCAGCAGCGCTTGTGCGCGGCGGGCAAAGGCTTCGACGGCGCCAGCGCCCGCCCACAGCGGCTGCAGTTCGGCGGCGGCCAGCGCGGCGGCATGCCACTGCGCCTGCAGGTCGGCCAGCAGGTGGTCGGGCGTGCGGCTGTTGGCGGCCAGGAGCGCGCGCAGCACGGGGTCGAGCCAGCCGTTGCGGTGCGATTGCAGCGGCGGCACGCGCAGGCCTTCTTCGAAGATGCTGCGCGCGTCGGGCGGCACCGAGCCGGGCGCGATGCCGCCCACGTCCTGGTGGTGCAGGCTGCAGGCGGCCAGCGCCTGCACGCGGCCGCCGCCAGCGTCGAACAGCGGCACCACCAGCGTCAGGTCGGGCAAATGGGTGCCGCCGTCCCAGGGGTCGTTGAGCAGGAAGCCGTCGCCGGGCTGCATGCGCTCGACCGCGAAATGCTTCAGCACCGCCTGCACCGCGCCGATCAGCGAGCCCAGCAGCAGCGGCAGCCAGCGCGCTTGCGCCAGCAGGCGGCCGTCGGGCAGGAACAGCGCCGCGGCGCAGTCGCCGGCCTCGCGGGCGATGCTCGACCGCGCCTCGCGCATCAGCAGCGCTTGTTGGCGGTCGGTGATCTCGGCCAACGTCTGACCCAAGGCGGCCACGTCATCGGCCGACGCGTCGGCCGGCGCATCGGCCGGCGCGTCGGCCGGCGGCGGCGCGGCCGCGGGCGCCGCGGCATCGTCGCCCAGCAGTTGCTGCACGGTGGCGCGGAAGCGCTCGTACTCGCGCGGCGGCAGCGCGTCGGGCGACGGCGCCACGACCTCGTGCGACTGCAAGAGGCGCAGCCCCGGCACGCGCGCCGCCAGCACGGCGGCGATGCGCTGCTCGTGCGCCGGGTTCCGATGCGCGAACAGGCCGCAGACGGCCACCGCGCGAACGCCGGCGGCGGCGATGCGTTCGGCGAGGCCTTGCAGCTCGGCCTCGTCCAGCGGCTCCGCCTCGCGGCCCTGGGCGTCGATGCGGCCGGCCGCTTCCAGCCGGAGCGCCGGCAGCACGGGCAGCACGCCGTCCAGCCGCGGCTGCGCGCGGTACAGCTCACGGCGGTTCTGGCGGCCCAGCAGCAGCACGTCGGCCATGCCGCGGTTGGTGACCAGTGCCAGCGCCTCCGCTTGCATCAGAAAAGTCCGCTGAAACGTTGGGGCCGGAAGGGCTGCAGGTCGACCTGCGGCGCGCGGCCGGCGACCAGCGCCGCCAGCTCGCGCCCGGTGCTGGCGCCGCCGCACATGCCGACGTGGCCGTGGCCGAAGCCGAGCCAGGCGTTGTCCACCGCCGGCGCGGCGCCGATCACCGGCAGGCTGTCGGGCAGGCAGGGGCGGTGGCCCATCCACTGCGTGGTGCGCGAGGTGTCCAGGTGCGGAAACAGCTGGCGCCCCTTGTGCAGCAGCACGTCGGCGCGCGCGTATTGCGGCGGCGCGCGCAGCCCGGCGAACTCCACCGAGCCGGCGAGCCGCAGCCCCATCGCCATCGGGTTGACCATCAGGTTGTGCTCCAGCGCCATCACCGTGTGGCGCAAGCCGAGGTTCGAGCTGCCGACGGTGACGTGGTAGCCGCGCTGCGTTTCCAGCGGCACGCGCGCGCCGAGCTGGCGCGCCAGCGGGCCCGACCAGGCGCCGGCCGCGACCACCACGCCGTCGACCGCCAGTGGCTCGCCGCCGGCGAGCCGCAGCGCGCGCACGCGGCGGCCCTGGCGGTCGAAGCCCTGCACGGTTGCGCGCACATGCTCGGCGCCGTCGCGCAGGCATTGCGCGTGCAGCGCTTTGACCAACGCCGAAGGGTCGGGCGTGCTGCCGTTCTCCGGCGCCAGCAGGCCGAAGCGGAAAGCGCCGCGCAGGTCGGGCTCCATCGCTTCCAGCTCGTCCTGGCCGACTTCGCGCAATTCGACGCCCAGGCTGCGGCGCAGCTTCATGCCCCAGGCCCAGCGCGCCGCCGCCTGCTGCGAAGAATAGACGTAGAGGCAGCCGCTGCGCCGCACCAGGTGCGCCGCGCCGGCGTGCTCGACCAGCGGGCCATAGCTGTCGAAGATGGGCACCAGCAACTGCCGCATCGCGGTGGCGATGCGCACCACCTCGTCGCGCGAGCTGTGGCGCAGGAAGCGCAGCAGCCAGGGCAGCGCGCGCGGCAGGTAGGCCCAACGCACGGTGAGCGGCCCCAGCGGGTCGGCCAGCCACTTCGGCACCTGCTTCCACATGCCCGGCATGCCCACCGGCAGGCAGGCGCTGGGCGACAGCGAGCCGGCGTTGCCGAACGAGCAGGCCTCGCCGGCGTCGCGCGGGTCGACGAAGCTGACGCGGTGGCCGTCGCGCTGCAACCAGGCGGCAGTGCACACGCCCACGATGCCGGTGCCGACGACGGCAATATGCATGGTTTGTTGGTTAGCCTAGCGAGCCGACGAAATCCGCCGCCTCGCGGCGCAGCGCCGCGAGGTCCAGCCCGGGGATGCGGTCGTGCTCGACCACCATGCGGCCTTGCACCAGCAGCGCGCGCAAGGTCGGCCGGCCACCGCTGGCCACCGGCGCGATGGCGGGGTCCAGCAAGCCGAAGTGGCGCGGCTGGTCGAGGTCGTACACCGCGACATCGGCCGCCATGCCCGGCGCCAGCGTGCCGATGCCGGAAAGCCCCAGCAGCCGCGCGCCGCCGGCGGTGCCGATGTGGACCACGTCTTCCACGGTGATCGCGCCCGCATCGCCGCCGGGTTGGCCCGCGCGTTCGCCAGCACGCGGGTCGGCGCGGTGCAGCAGCCAGGCGGCGTGCGCTTCGCTGGCCATGTCGGCGGCTTCGTTGCTGGCCGCACCGTCCACCGCCAGCCCCACCGGCACGCCCAGGGCCAGCGCCTCGGGGATGCGCGCGATGCCGCTGCCCAGCCGCGCGTTGCTTTGCGGGCAGTGGGCGATGCCGGTCTGCGTCTGGGCGCACAGGCGCAGCTCGTCGTCGGACAGATGCACCATGTGCGCGTACCAGACGTCGGGGCCGACCCAGCCGCGCTCGGCGACGAACTGCAGCGGCGTGCAGCCGTGCTGCTCGCGCGCCCAGCGCACGTAGTCGTGGGTCTCGCTCAGGTGGCTGTGCAAGCGGATGCCGAGTTGGCGCGCCTGCTCGGCCAGCGGCTTCAGGTGATCGCTTGCGCAGCTCCAGTTGGGCGTGGTGATGGCGCTGGCCACGCGGCGCATCGCCATCGGCCCGGGGTCGTGGAAGCGGCGCACGTCGCGCTCGACGCGGGCCATGAAGTGGTCCAGCGATTCCGGCAGCGCCCAGCGCGGCAGCGGCTCGCTGCTGGGGCGCGCTTGCGTCTGGCCGCCGCAGCACAGCACGCAGCGCAAGCCGAGCTTTTCGGCTTCGTCGAAGACGGCGGCCGAGGCGTCGAAGGGCATGCCTTCGCCGTCGTGGTACTGGTGGTCGGCCACGGTGCTGCAGCCCGACAGCGCCAGCTCCACCAGGCCGATGCGCGCCGCCAGGCGCAGCGCGGCCTCGTGGTCGAAGCGGCGGCGGTAGCGCATCGGCACCGCCGCCAGCCAAGGCAGCAGCGGCATGTCGAGGCCGGCCGGCACGCCTTTGAGCAGGCTCTGGAACAGATGGTGGTGGGTGTTGACCCAGCCGGGGTAGACCACGCAGCCGTCGGCGCGCAGCACGGCCTCGCCGGGCTCGGGCTGCAGGCGGCCGACCGCCGTGATCACGCCGTCGCGGTAGCGCAGGTCGCAGCCGTCGGTGCTGCGCATCGCGGCGCCGGGGCGGCCGGTCCACAGCGCCTGCGCGCCCAGGATGAGGCCGCTAGCCATGCAGCGGAATCAAGGCCGTGGCTTCCACTTCGACCAGGATGTCGGCGCTGGGCAGCATGCCGCTCACCTCCACCACCGTGCTGGCCGGCGGCTCGCCGGGAAAGAACAGCCGGCGCACGCGGCTGTAGTGCGGGAAGTGGTCGAGCTGCTTGAAGTACTGCACCAGCTTGAAGACATCGCTCATGCGGCCGCCGGCGGCTTCCACCGTCGCGCGGATGCGGTCCAGCACGAACCAGCTCTGCGCCAGGATCGGGCCTTCGCGGAAGTCGGTGCTGAACTCGCCGGTCGCGCCCAGCAGCCGGCGCGCGTCGGCCGGGATGTCGTCGTAGCCGCGCACGATCAGCTTGCGCGCCGGGTCGACGGCGATCACGCCGGACAGGAAGACCAGGTCACCCGCCCGCCGCCAGGCCGCATAGCGCGCCAATGGTTGGGCCACGTCGCCGGAATCGCTCATCGATGTGCTTGAAGGCCGAGTCGGCGCAGTCTAAGGGCTGGCTACGATCGCCCCATGCAAACCGCCAGCATTCTCGACCGCGTGGCCGGCCTCGGCTCGGACAAATGGCGCGTGCACGTGCGCGCGCGGCAGTTGATGGCCCAGGGCGAGGCCGTGATCCTGCTGACCATCGGCGAGCCCGACCGGCCGACGCCGCCGGAGCTGATCGAGGCCACGGCGCGTGCGCTGCGCGCCGGCCGCACCGGCTACTCCAACGGCCGCGGCGAAGGCGTGGTGCTGCGCGCGCTGGCCGCCAAGTACACGGCGCGCAGCGGACGCGCGGTCGGCACCGACCAGTTCATCTGGGTGCCGGGCACGCAGAGCGCGCTGTTCCTGCTGCTGATGGCGCTGGTCGAAGCGGGCGACGAGGTGCTGCTGGCCGACCCCTGCTACGCCACCTACCACGGCCTGGTGCAGGCCACCGGCGCGCGCGCGGTGCCGGTGGCGCTGCGCCCGGCGCGCGGCTTCCGGCTGGCGGCCGACGACCTGGCGCGCGCCGTCACGCCGCGCACGCGGCTGGTCTTCCTCAACTCGCCGCACAACCCCACCGGCGCGGTGCTGACGCGCGACGACGTGCGCGCCATCGGCGAGGTGGCGCGCGCGCACGACCTGTGGATCCTCAGCGACGAGGTCTACGAGTCGCTGGTGTTCGACAACGGCGACGGCAGCCGCTTCGCCTCGCCCTTCGACGAAGCCGAGCTCGCGGAGCGCACGGTGGTCGCCTCGTCGCTGTCGAAGTCGCACGCCGCGCCGGGCTTTCGCGCCGGCTGGTGCGCCGGGCCGCCGGGCTTCATCAGCCGGCTGCTGCCGCTGGCCGAGACCATGCTCTTCGGCGCCCAGCCCTTCATCGCCGACATGGCGGCGCAAGCGCTGTCGCACGAGTTCGCGATCACCGCGCAGATGCGCGACAACTACGCCGCGCGCGCCCGCCTCGTGGCCCAGGCGCTGGCCGGCGTGCCCGGGCTGCAGGTGCACGCGCCGCAGGCCGGGATGTTCGTGATGCTGTCGGTGGGCGATCTTGGCCTCGACGGCGAAGCCTTCGCGCTGCGCCTGCTCGACGAGGAGCGCGTGGCCGTGATGCCCGGCGCGGCCTTCGGGCCAACGGCCGCCGGCATGCTGCGCCTGAGCCTGACGGTGCCCGACGAGGCGCTGGCCGAAGGCTGCCGGCGCATCGCGGCGTTGGCGCGGCGCCTGGGCTCGGGATGGCAGGCTGCCAAGCCTGCGCGCTAGCATGGCCCGTTGATCAACGACCGTACGCCATGGCCACCACCCCCACCCTCAGCGCCCCGGTCGGCCCGGGCCAGCCCAATCGGCCCGACGACCTGCGTCTGCTGCGCCAGGCGCTCATCGACTTCAGCAACCGCGGCTTCCTGCAGCCGCCGATCACGCTGGCGGCCGAAGGCGGCTGGGACGCCACGGTGGCCGCCGCGCTGCAGGCGGTGGAGAACCAGTACTTCTTCGGCGAGGCCGACCCCGACAACAAGCTGGAGACGAACGACACGCTGTTCCAGTTTCTCGTGCAAAGCGGGGAAGACAGCCAGCGCCTGGCGGCCAGCCTGTCGAGCGAGACCTACGGCCTGGCCGCGGCGATGGTGCCCGGCGGCGTCGACCGCACCAAGCGCAGCACGGTGCAGACGCCGCAGCTCGTCAACGGCAAGATGGTGATGAAGCGCGAGGTCAAGGTCGAGAAGGTCAGCGGCAACATCCGCAGCCACCTGCCCTTCATCCTGCAGGCACTGACGCAACGCGGCCTCAACGACACCGACATGCTGATGATGGCGCTGGGCACGGTGCGCGCCGAGTCGGCGGCCTTCCAGCCCATCGACGAAGGCATCTCCAAGTACAACACCAGCCCCAAGGGCACCGAAGGCCGCCATGCCTTCGACCTGTACGACGACCGCAGCGACCTGGGCAACGCCGGCGACGGCGACGGCGCGCTGTACAAGGGCCGCGGCTTCGTGCAGCTGACCGGGCACGACAACTACCAGACCGTGGGCGGCCAGGTGGGCGTGGACCTGCTGGCCGACCCCGACCGCGCCAACGAGCCGGCGGTGGCCGCCGCGGTGCTGGCGCAGTTCCTCAAGAACAAGGAGCCGGCGATCCGCCAGGCGCTGAAGCACAACGACCTGGCGCGCGCGCGCAAGCTGGTCAACGGCGGCAGCCACGGGCTGCCGGCATTCCGCGAAGCGTTCGCCGCCGGCCGGCGCTACCTGGGCTTGGTGGTGGCGTCCAAGGCGCGGCAGACGGTCAAGGCCAAGGCCGCGGCGAAGCCGGTGCCCAAGCCAGCGGTGGCGCCAGCGGCCAAGACCGCCGCGCCGGCGGTGAAGACGATGCCGCTGCCATGAGGCGGCCACGCCTCGCGCCGGCCTGGGCCGGCTTGGCGCTGATGGGGCTGGCGGCCGCCGGCCCGGCCCGCGCCGACGCGGCGCCCGCGGCGCCCGCGGCGCCAAGCCTGTGCAGCGCCGCCGAGACCACGGTCTTCGACTGCCCGCTGGCCGGTGGCCGGCGCGCCGCGGTGTGCGCCAGCGCCGACTTGTCGGCCAGCGCCGGCACGCTGCAGTACCGCTTCGGCCGGCCGGGCAAGGTCGAACTGCAATGGCCGCCGGCTTCCGCCGCCCCCGCCGCGGACTGGCGCGCCGGCGTCAAGGCCGGCCAGGTGATGTATGCCGGCGGCGGCGGCGCCTACCTGCGCTTTGCCGCGCCGCCTTTCGACTACGTGGTCTACAGCGCCAGCGGCCGCGGCTGGGGCCGCAAGGCCGGGGTGATGGTGCTGAAGGACGGCCAACAGGCCGCGGTGCGCCGCTGCACCGCGCCGGCGCGCAGCCGCATGAACCTGGCCTTCAAGCAGCAGGCCGGGCTGGCGACCGACGAGCCGGAACTGGAACTGCCCGGCCCCTGACGCCGGCCGAGCCGCGGCCGACGAAAAAACCGGCCCTCCCAACGAAGCGGGGGGCCGGTGAAGTCCTTCGACGAGGACATCGGAAGGTCAACGTGGCGCGTCCCACGGCGCCTGGAGTCGGCTCCGACTGTACGCGCCGGCGGCGCCGGCAGCCATCCCGGGGCTGCGGGGCTTTCCCAGGGTCCCCAATCGGGCCGGTATCGGGCCTGCACCGGGGGCGGCATCCGCGGCATGATCGCGCCGATGACCCCGCCGACCGCCACGCCGCCCCCACTGACCGAAGACGACATCCAGCGTCTGCAGGCGCTGCTCGACGGCGTGCCCGCGCCGCTGGAGCCGCTGGACGTGAGCGCGCTCGACGGCTACCTGTGCGGCGTGCTGCTGCAACCGCAGCCGGTGCTGCCGGCGCAGTGGTGGCCGGGCGTGGTCGACGTCGATGCGCGGCCGCTGCCGGCCGGCTTCGACGCCGCCGAGCTGCAAGCGCTGGTGCAGCGCCGCCACGCCGAGCTGGCGCAGGCCATCGCCCGGCGCGACTGGTTCGACCCCTGGGTCTTCCAGCTCGACGAGGAAGCCATGCCTTCTGAAGCCGTCCTCCCGTGGGTCGCCGGCTTCGCCGCGGCGCAGGACCGCTTTCCGGGGCTGATGGCCAGCGACGACCCGGCGCTGGTGGAGCCGCTGGCGCTGCTGTACCTGCACTTCGAGCGCGACGACCTCGAAGACGCCGACGCGCTGCTGGCCGTGATCGACACGCTGGAGCCGCCCGACGACCTGGCCGAGGCGGTGCAGGACCTGGTGCGCAGCGTGATGCTGATCGCCGACGTCACGCAGCCGCGGCGCCGAACACCGCCCGGGCATGCACGCCCAGGCCCTGGGCCACGCTCGCGAAGCGGTCGCCGCGCACGGCGCTAGCGCCGGCGAACGCGGCGCCGATGCGCGCCACCAGCGGCTGCAGCCCGGTGGAGCCGCCGGTGAAGTACAGCGTGTCCACCGCCGCCGGCGCCACGCCGGCCAGCCGCGCGGTCTGGCGCGCCGCGTCGACGATGCGCTCCAGATCGGCCTCGATCGCCGCCGCCGCGGCCGGCTCGGCCAGGCCGGCCTGCAGGCCGGGCTCCACGTCGCCGAGGTCGATCAGCGCCTGGCCGCCCGCGCCGAGGTTGGCCACGTCGATCTTGGCCTGCTCGGCCGCGGCCGCCAGCGCATGGCCCAGGCGCTGCTGCAGCACGGCCAGCAGCCGGCGATGGTGGGCCGGGTCGGCGTACCAGCCATGCATGCGGCGCAGCTCGGCCACGCGCGCCGGCGCGTAGCAGGTGTTGATCAAGTGCCAGGTGGCGAGGTCGAAGTAAAGGCTGCTGGGCAGCTCGCGCGGTGCGTCGCCGGGGCGCGCGCTCGGGCGCAGCGTGCGGTAGCCCATCAGCGGCAGCACGGCGGCCAGCTCGACGTGGCGATCGAAATCGGTGCCGGCGATGTGCACGCCGTGGTTGGCCAGGATGTCGTCGCGGCGGTCCAGCCGGCCGCGCCGCGCGGGGCCCAGGCGCAGCAGCGAGAAGTCGGAAGTGCCGCCGCCGATGTCGGCCACCAGCACGAGCTGCTCGCGTTCGACGCGGCGCTCGTGGTCCAGCGCGGCGGCGATCGGCTCGTACTGGAACAGCACCTCGGCAAAGCCGATGCTGCGCGCCGCCGCCTCCAGCGCGGCCTGGGCACGGGCGTCGCGCGCCGGGTCGTCGTCGACGAAGAACACCGGCCGCCCCAGCACCACGCGGCGCAGCTCGGCGCCGGCGCTGGCTTCGGCGCAACGTTTCAGGTGCAGCAGGTAGCCGGCGATGACGTCGGTGAACTTCACGCTCTGGCCGCCGCCGACCTCGGTGCTCTGCTCGATCAGCGCCGAGCCGAGCACGCTTTTCATCGAGCGCATCAGCCGGCCGTCCAGCCCGTCGACGTAGGCGGCGATGGCGGCGCGGCCGAAATAACGCCCGGGTTCGTCGGCGCGATAGAACACCGCCGTGGGCATGGTGCGAAAGCCCGGCTCCAGCTCGACCAGGGCCACGCCGGGCGCGCCGTCGGGCCCGTCGCCGGGCAGCGCGATCGCCGAGTTGGAGGTGCCGAAGTCGATGGCGGCGAAACCGGGTGCTGGCATGGGCGGGCGGCCGGCAAGGGCACTCGATCAAGGGGGGCGCGGATTCTAGGGGTGCTTGTCGCCGCTTCGCGTGTCGCCGTGAACTGGGGCACGCGCGTTAGGCAATTCGGGCGATCACGATTCCCCGACGGGCCGCACACTGCGCGAACGAGAGGCACCCACCATGAGCGAATCCAGCAAACCCAACCGGCTGCTCGACCTGTGGCGTCGCCGCACGGACCCGAGCCACGCCGCCGAGCCCGACGACGTGGGCACCGCCTTCGGGCTGGAACTGAGCATGCTGCCCGACGACGAGCCCTCGGCCACGCAGCCGACCGGCGCCCCCGGCGGCACCGGCTGGTGGCGCCGCCTCACGCAGTGGAGCGGCAGCTAAAGCCCATCAACGAACCAGCAGCACCGGCGTGCTGCAGTTGGCCAGCACCTTGGTGGCCACCGAGCCCATGACCAGGTTGGTCAGCGTACCGTGGCCGTGCGAGCCCATCATCAGCAGGTCGAACTTGCCCTTGTCGGCCGTCGCCGCGATGGTTTCCGCCGCCGGGCCGACTTTGGCGACGTAGTTCGCCTGGATGCCCTGCTTCTCGAAGAACTGGCGGATGGGCTTGAAGACCTTCTCGCCTTCCGACTCGTAGTAGTCCTTCAGCACCTGCTTGTCCAGCACCGAGGCGGCGCGCGCCGGCACCGCCGTGACGGTGTGGATGACGGTGTACTCGTGGGCGCCGCCCAGCCATTCGTCGTGTGCCGCCAGATAGGCGAGCATGTGCTTGGTGTAGGGGCTGCCGTCGGCAGCGACCAGGATCTTCATCGGGCCTCCTCGTCAGCGGGCCGAAACCGCTCGGCCCTTGGCAGCGAGTGTGGCATGCACCCAGGCCGTCAAAGGTCGATCAGGCGCAAGGGGTCGAAGCCTGCAGCTTCGCCCTTCGACGCCAGCCCGCGCGCCTGGCAGACCACGCGCGTCGGCGCGCGGCCGGGCCGCTGCACCCGGTAGTCGTGGCGGCAGTGCAGGTGGCCGTGCAGCCAGAGGTCGGCGCGCGGGATCAGGTCGTCGTCGGCGTTGCAGAAGCTGGCCGTGCCGGGCTGGCGGCCGAAGCGCGGGTCGGCGCTGCGCAGGCTGGGCGCGAAATGCGTGACGACGACGGTGCGGTCCCAGCGGCCGCCGGCGGCCTGGGACAGTTCGGCTTCGAGCCAGGCGCGGTCGGCCAGGCCTTCGCGGCGCACGGCATCGGCGTCGAACGGCGCGCCGCTGCGGGTGGCGTTCATCACGCGTTGGAAATAGCTGGCGGCGCGCATCGCGCGTTCGCGCTGCGCGGCGCCGAAGACGTCGAAATCACTCCAGCGCAGCACGCAGACGAAGCGCACGCGCTCGCCGTCGGCGGCGTCGACGACCAGGCTTTCGCGGTTGAGCAGCCGCAGCCCGAGCGCCGCGCAACGCTCGCGCAAGGCCGGCAGCACCTGTTCCACGTCGCGGCCGTCGAACTCGTGGTTGCCGGGCACGAAGATCACCGGCACCGGCCAGCCGGCAAAGCGCTGCAGTCCGGCCCAGGTGGCGTCGATGTCGCCGGCCAGCACCAGCAACTCGGCCCCGGGCGCGGGCACGGGGTCGAAGGCCTCGGTTTCGAGGTGCAGGTCGGACAGCAATTGCAGCTTCATCGGCTGCATTGTCTGTGTCAGGTCACGCGATGATCACGGCGGCTTCGCCAGCATCGAACGACATCCCCCGACCCCGCCCGCCGACGCCGCAATGAATCCGCCTTCCCAGCACATTGCCTGCTGTCGATCGAACTGCGCCTGCTCGACACCCCGGAGCTGCGCATCGCCAGCCGGCCGCCGCTGCGCCTGCGCTTCAAGGACGGCGCGCTGCTGGCCCGGCTGGCGCTCGAAAGCGGCCAGTCCCGGGCGCAACTGGCCGCCTGGCTGTGGCCGCTGGCGGAGTCCGAAGGCCCGCGCGCCAACCTGCGGCAGCGCATCTCGCGGATGCAGAACCACTGCCGCCAGGGCTTGCAGAGGCTCGACGGCACGACCGGGCTGGCGCTGCAGGCCGGTGTCAGCGTCGACCTGCAGCGGCTGGAGGCCGCGCTGCACGCCGACGCCGGTGCCGCGCGCGGTGAACTGCTGGGCACGGCGTCGCAGCGCGCCCAGGCCCAGGCCACCCGGGCGCACAAGCGGTTGCTGACCGGCCAGTTCGCCGCCTGCGCCGACGCCGCGGCCGGTGGCGCCGCTGCAGCAGCTCACGTCCTTGTCGCTGCGCGGCCATCTGCTGGACCGCGTCGGGCGCCTGAACGAAGCCATCGAGTACACCGAACGCACGATCGCCATCGCCACCGCGCAGCAGGAGCACCGACTGGATCGACGAACGGCTGCGCGACGACGTCGACGCCGTCTGGCGCACCGGCTACATGGCGCGCAACCGCGTCAACCAGGCGGTGCTGGCGGGCCGGCTTGATTCACGCGGGCGACTGGCGCGGTCGGTAGACGAACTCCATCGCGTCTCGGCAGGACTGGTAGGCCAGGTGCTCAGGGCCGCCGAGGAGGCGGTCGCTGAAGGCCTGGATCCCGGCGATGTCGAATGGGTTGCGGCGCAAGGTGGTCTGCACGAAGGTGCCGACCGGCGCGATCCAGCGGTCGAACGCCTGCTGGCACGATGGCTGCGGGCCCCGATCGACGGTGCGCAGGCCCATGAAGGCGCTCAGCATCTGTGCCATGCCAGGATCCTTGGGCGACGAGTACGTCGCCACCGCCGCCTCGAGGGCATAGCGCGTCAACTGGTACCAATCCTTCTCTTTCAGCCAACGGCTGTAGTCGAGATAGCGATCGGCGATCTCGGGGCAGCGGCGCTGCCAGCACGACCAGAACGCGCCGCGCGATTGCTTCAGGTTGCGATCCAGGTCCTCCACCGCTTGCTGGGCCTTGGCCCGGGCTTGCAGCGCGTCCTTCATCCCGCGCCCGATGTCCTGGCCGATCCGGTAGGCCGCCAGCTCACCCGGCGTCAGGAACACCACGCGCTTCACGCCGGCGGGCGCCGTTGCCAGCGCCTGCGGCGGCTCGGCGCGCGCAGAGTCCGCCGCGACCCGGCGCTGGGCCAGGGACTGCGCCACCTGCTGCCGCGCGCGGCCGTCCAGCACGGGCTTGTCGGCCAGTTGCGCTTCGTACAGGCGGCTGAGGTCGGCCTCGATCGCCCCCACCAGGTCCAGGCTCCACCAGCCATCGGGCCACAGGCGCTGCAAGCGCCCGATGGACGACATCACCGCCCCCGCCGCGCCGCGATCCCAGGCATCGAACGCGGCCCGGCCCGCCTCTCCGGCGGGAAGCGCCCGGGCTTCGGCCCATGCCGACTTCGCCAGTTCCAGCAAGAGCGGATGCAGTTCACGGCTAACCCTGGTCTTCAACGCCTCGGCCGGCGGCGTGTTGCGCGAGGCCGGCTGTTCGTTCAGCACCGGCGTGCCCGCTGCCAGCGGTTTGAGCCCGTTGTCGATGCGTCGCTGCAGCTCGGCCACGCGCGCCGGTTGCAGCACCACGGCGCCGTCCTTCCAGCGAGTGCGGGCGTTGACTTCAGCATCTCGCCTGGCTTGCGACTGGGCGTCCAGCCGGTCCCACTTTTCCTTGAATGCGCTTCGAGCCTGCTCGATGCGCTGATCCACGCCATCGCCCAGGCCGGCCTGGAGCGCCGCGCCGATGGTGGCCGGACAGCGGGTCACCGCCGCATCGAACAGGCTTTGCCGGGCGTCGCTGACGCCCTTCAAGACGGCGGGCGGCAGATCGGGGCGCATGCGAAACCAGAAGGACACGATTTCTCGCTCGTACGCGCATTCGGCAATCTGTGCCTGCGCGACCTCGACATGCCGACCGTCGGGGCCCGCATAGGTGGCGCTTCGCACGCTCGAAGGCTGGTAGTCCTGGGCGGTGGGCTGGGCCTTCAGCAGCCGCTGCGGGTTGCGGCCCGGCTGCAACAGGCTGCGCAGCGGTAGATCGCGCGGGTGCTGACCCATCGCGATGAGCATCTCGTCGGTCGGGCTGAACCGCGGCGCTCCCGACACGCCGCCGCCGGCGGTGAGCGGGGCGGCGCTTTCGTCCGCCCCGATGGCAGCGGCGCGGTCAGGCGGCGGCCGCGTCACGACGGTGGAGGGCGGCTTTCGCGGCTGCGTCTGGGGCGCCCGTGTTGGCTGGGTGGGCTGGGTGGCCAGGCAACCGGCCAGCAGCAGCGGGCCTGCCAGCGCAGCCGCCCTCATGCCCGCGCGAGCCCGGAAACGCGCGCCCGGCAGCGGTCGCGGGCCCGTGGCCGCGCGAGAGGTGGCGGCCCGCGTCACAGCTTCTTGCCGTTCACGGTGAGCGAAGTCGCCTCCAGCCGGGTGCTCGAGGTCGGCGTCACGCTGTCCAGGCGCACGAAGGCCGCGACGCTGCCCTTGACATACCAGTAGGTCATGGTCAGATTGGGCTGGGCCGACATCACCGCTTCGTAGCGGCAGGTTTCGTAGGTGCCGGCGGCGACGGTGATGGTCTCGGTGCCCACGAAGCGGTCGGTGGCGCCGCCGCTCAGCGCGCCGCTGCTGCCGCCGGTGGTGCTGCTGCCTTGCCAGGTGTAGGACGTCGACTGGCCGGGTTGCAGCGTCCATTTCTGCAGCACGGTC
>Ga0209794_1000354_pt1 | contig 80387 bp, 71 predicted proteins | sample EBPBio232013_DNA_FD_185869 | JGI IMG/M metagenome (GOLD analysis project Ga0209794, IMG submission 185869) | Wastewater treatment Type I Accumulibacter community from EBPR Bioreactor in Madison, WI, USA - Reactor 1_5/23/2013_ DNA (SPAdes)... | ecosystem: Engineered > Bioreactor > EBPR >...
GGCCGAAATCGGGGCGGGCATCCGTTACATGGCCCTTAACCCGACCGGCTATGCGGGCAATGCCGTCAATCTTGGCGAATTTCGCGAAGCCTATCGGCGGATCAAGGAAACGGGCGGGCTTTACCAGCGTGATACGAACGGCGTTCGTTTCGTCGCCTCAAACCTCTTTCGCGCCACGCTGAAACTGCCCGCCAATATTCCCGACGGCGTGCATACCGTGCAGGCCTATCTCTTCAAAAGCGGCACCTTTGTTTCGAGCAAGACGCTGCCGCTTCGGGTGGTGAAAACGGGTCTGGAACAGACCATCACGGATGCCGCGCACAAGACCCCGGTCATCTATGGCCTGTTTTGCGTTCTTTTGGCGCTGATTACCGGCTGGGGTGCCAGCCTGATCTTCCGCAGGGATTAAAAGCTATCCCTTGAACCGCGCGGCAGGAACCGTGTAGACCCGTCCGCCGTGAAGGAGATGGGCGACAAGGTTTTGCCTGTCGAACAGGCCGTCAAAAGCGCGATGGCCGAGGTCGAGCCCGCCGGTCAACACCCCGAAGGATGGCATGACGAGGCGTTCGCCATCGGTCGCGAAACAGGGGCGACGCACCGTCTTTTCCCGCCGTGTCACGGCTGCCGCAGGGTGAAGGTGACCCGCCACCTCGCCACGCGCCTGACCCGCCTTCGGCTCATGCCTGAAGGTCAGCGGGCCGAAGCTCACGTCCTCGCACGTCTCGCCCTCAAGCCCTTCGACGCCATCCGGGTCATGGTTGCCGGTGATCCATATCCATTGACGACCGCGCATCAGTCCCTTCAGGCGCTCCCGATAGGGCAAGGGCAGATGCCCGGACCCGGCACGGTCATGAAAACTGTCGCCGAGGCTGACAACGATTGCCGGATTGCGGCGCGCCAGTGCGGCCTCCAGAAGGTCGAGCGTCGCGGCGGTGTCATAGGGCGGCAAAAGCTGGCGGCGGCGGGCAAAGGCCGCGCCCTTTTCCAGATGCAGATCGGACACGCAGAGAAGATCAAAAGCCGGGAGGAAGAGCGCGCCGGAGGGATCGCAAACCGCCTCGACCCCGGCAAGCGAAATCGCGGCCCCGGCGGCAGGTGCCTGGTTTCTCAACTGCTGTGCCAGAACCATGCGGTTCATGTCTTGCCCTCAAACATCGTCAACGGTCAGTGCCTCTTCGATCAGGTCATCGGCGGCCTCGGCCAGAATGGCATCGTCCGCCCCGCCCGAGACCGGCTCGCGGCCGATTTCCAGCAGAACCGGAACGGCCAGCGGCGACACCCGCGACAGCGCCATATGGGTGATGTGCCCCCTGATTCGCTTCAGCATAGCGCCAAGGCGGGCGATATCCAAAAGGCCGGTCGCCGCATCGCGCCGTGCCGCCTCCAGCAAAATATGGTCCGGCTCGTGGCTGCGCAGCACGTCATAGACAAGGTCGGTCGAAACCGTCACCTGCCGCCCGGTCTTTTCCTTGCCGGGATGACGCCGCTCGATCAAGCCCGCAATGACGGCGCAATTGCGGAAGGTGCGCTTCAGCATGAAGGATTCGGCAAGCCAGGCTTCCAGATCCTCACCCAGCATATCCTCGTCAAAAAGGTCGGCGAAATCGACGCCTTCCAGATCCTCCAGCCCCCAGATGGCGAGCGAATAATCAGTGGCGGCAAAGCCGGTCGGCTTCAGTCCCATGCGCTCCAGCCGCCGGGTGAGAAGCAGGCCGAGCGTCTGGTGGGCGAGCCGCCCCTCGAACGGATAGGCGACCATGTAGTAGCGCGTAGCGCGCGGGAACGTCTCGATCAACAGTTCGCCGCGCTTGGGCAGGATGGAGCGCAGACGCTGGATTTCCAGCCACTCACGCACCTGATCCGGTAACGTCCCCCACGTTCCGGGATCGGCGAGAAGGCCGCGCACCTGTTCGGCCAGAAAGGTGGAGAGCGGAAACTTGCCACCCGCATAGGCGGGGATTTTCGGATCAAAGGAAAAGGCCGGGCTGACGAGGCATTCGTTCTCGCGGATGCCTTCGAAGCGCAGCACCTTGCCAGAAAAGAGAAACGTATCGCCCTGCACGAGCTGCTCGAGAAAATATTCCTCGACCTTGCCCAGCATCATGCCGCCGAAGCGCGCCTTACCGCCCGATTTCACCATGCGGACATTGAGCATGGGGGATTCGACAATCGTGCCGAGGTTCAGGCGATAGGCCTGCGCCACCGCCGGGTTCGAAATGCGCCACAAGCCTTCGGCCGTCTGGCGGATTTTCGCATACCGCTCGTAGGTTTTCAGCGCATAGCCGCCGGTCGCGACAAATTCGACGATCCGGTCAAAAGTCTCACGCGGCAGGGCGTGATAGGGCTCTGCCGAAATCACTTCGCCATAAAGCGCATCGGCATCAAACGGTTCGGCGCAGGCCATGCCGAGCACATGTTGGGCCAGCACGTCCAGCGCCCCTTCGCCAATCGGCGGCGTGTCCTGCGCGCCGACATAATTGGCGTCCAGTGCGGCGCGACACTCCATCACCTCGAAACGGTTGGCGGGCACCAGCACCGCCCGGCTCGGCTCATCCATGCGGTGATTGGCGCGGCCGATGCGTTGGGCCAGGCGGCTCGCTCCCTTCGGCGCGCCGACATGCAGCACGAGATCGACATCACCCCAGTCAATCCCGAGATCCAGCGTCGAGGTGGCGACCACGGCGCGCAGGCGATTATCAGCCATAGCCGCTTCCACCTTGCGGCGCTGGCCGACATCGAGCGACCCGTGATGCAGGGCAATCGGCAGATTGTCGTCGTTGATCGTCCAGAGTTCCTGAAACAGAAGCTCGGCCTGGCTTCGCGTATTGACGAAGACGAGCGCCATCTTGGCCCGTTTCAGCGTCTCGTAAATGTCCGGGATGGCATAGCGGGCCGAATGGCCGGACCAGGGAATGCGCGCTTGCGTTTGCAGAATGGTGATCTGCGGTTTGGCACCGCCCGAAACCGTGACCAGCCCGGCGTTCTGACGGCCCTCCTCAGGCTGGCCGACCAGCCAGCGCTGCAATTCCATCGGATCGGAAACCGTCGCCGAAAGGCCGATGGTCTGCACATCGGGCGCAAGCTTGCGCAGGCGCGCGAGCCCGAGCGACAGAAGATGGCCGCGCTTGGAGGTGACGAGCGCATGCAACTCGTCCAGCACCACATATTTCAGGTCGCGAAAGAAGCGCGCCGCCTCGCCATTGGCCAGAAGCAGCGCCACCTGCTCCGGCGTTGTCAGCAGAATATCCGGCGGCGTCAATTTCTGGCGCTGGCGCTTGTGGACCGGCGTATCGCCCGTGCGGTTTTCGACCGTGATGGGCAGGCCCATCTCGCTCACCGGCTTCATGAGGTTGCGCTCGATATCGACCGCCAATGCCTTCAACGGCGAGACATAGAGCGTGTGAATGCCGGTAAAGGCGCTGCCCGGCGGGATTTTGCCGCGCGCGGTCAGATCGGTGAGCGAAGGCAGGAAACCGGCGAGCGTCTTGCCCGCGCCGGTGGGGGCAATCAAAAGCGTGCTTTCGCCACTTCGGGCGCGCTTCAACAGCTCAATCTGGTGCGGGCGCGGCGACCAGCCCTTCTCCTCGAACCAGCGTTCGAAAACAGGCGGCAAACGGTCGTTTGGCCCTTCGTCCATCAGGCGGCGATGTAGCGGTCGCGGCGGTGGTTGACCGCCAGAACGATGTTGATCGCCACCGCGCCGATGACCGAGCAGGCAATGATGAAGGGGCTGGCGACGAAGAAGGAGAAGACGAGGATCGTCATATCCAGCGCCAGTTGCACCAGCCCGGCGCGGATGCCGAACTGATCCTGCAGCCAGAGCGCCAGAATGCCGAAGCCGCCAAGGCTGGCGCGGTGGCGAAAGAGCACCAGCATGCCATTGCCCAGAAGCACGCCGCCGAAGAGGGCTGCCACCAGCGGATCGAGATGGGCAAAACCAATATAGCGCGGCAGCGCCTCCGTGATGAAGGAGGCAAGCGTGACGGCGGAGAAGGTCTTCAGCGTGAAGGCCAGCCCCACCTTGCGCCAGGCCAGATAATAGAATGGCAGGTTGATGAGGAAGAAGACCGTGCCGAAGGACAGGCCGAAGGCATAATGGGCCAGAAAGGCCACACCCGCCGTGCCGCCACTCAAAAGGTCGGCGCCTTTGAGAAGGGCGATCCCCAGCGCCGACAGCATGGCGCCGACGGCAATCGCCTGCGCATCCTCAATCAGCGAATGGCGCACCGGCGTCGATTCGACCATCAGCTTCAACAGATTCCGTTCCGACAAGGCGCACTCCACATCACGACGACCTCAAGGCCGCATGCCGTTTTAGCCGCTTCGCCGACCGGATCAAAGAGGCGAGAAGCAAGGCTTTTCTCTGACGCATGATCTTTTCGATCCTCGCTTCGCTCCGGTCGGATCAAGCTCTTATCTCAAGACGATATAGCGGTCCTTGCGGTGATTGACGGTGACAAAGAGGTTGATGACGACGGCGGACAGAACCGAGCAGGCGACGATAAAGGGATCGACCACGAAGAAGGCGGCGACCAGCACCGCGACGTCGAAGGCCATCTGCACCAATCCGGCGCGAATGCCGAAACGATCCTGCAGATAGATGCCGAGAATGCCGACGCCGCCGAGGCTGGCGCGATGACGATAAAAGGCCAGCAGTCCGTAGCCCAGCAGAAGGCCACCCAGAATGGCGGCCCAGATGGGGTTCAGCGTGGCGATCCCCAGAAAATGCGGCTGCACTTCCACCAGCGCCGAGGTTGCGCCAATCGCCACAAAGGTTTTCAGCGTGAAATCCCAGCCCACCTTGCGGATCGACAGATAATAAAAGGGCAGATTGAGCAGGAAGAACCAGAGACCGAAGCTCCAGTTGGTCAGGTAATGCATGAGGAAGGCAACGCCTGCCGTGCCGCCGGTCAAAAGCCCGGCCTTGCCGAGCAGGAAGAAGCCGAGCGAGGAAATCACGGCACCTGTCATCAGCCCCTGAAAATCCTCCGCCTTGGTGTGGTGCGTGGGGCTGGTGTTCCAGAAACCTGCGACCTTGCTCAATTCCGGCATGGGATGATCCTGCTGTTGACGGTTCGGATTTGAACCACCACCAGCATATCTCAAACCGCCTTGGTCAGCAATGCTGACCTATTGGCGCGCAATGATAAGTCTCGGTTTCAACCTAACATTTGACCGCAATGAAGATGAAGCCGTAAACCGGCTTTCCGGCATCCATGCGCAGCGTCACACGCTCAAAACCGCGTTCTGCAAAGCCATGGCGGGCAAAAAGGGCCGCCACATGCGCCTGCGAATGGGCGTAGCGCATGGAGGGTTGCAGCACATAGCCCTTATCCGCCGCCTCGACGGAAAAGGCAAAGGTGCCGCCTGCCTTCAAGAGTTCAGCCGCCAGCGCAACGGGGCTTTCGAGGTCGCCGAGATACATCATCACATCGGCGGCCAGCACCAGATCGGCGCGATGCGGCAGATGCTCGGCTGAGAACAGGCCGCTTTCCGGGGCGGGCTTTGACAGATCGGCGCGGGCGAGATGGTCGTAAACACCCTTTTCGACCGCCTTGGCCAGCATGTTGGCGGAAATATCAAAACCTTCCAGATGGTCCACGAAGGGGTGGACATAAGGTCCGGCGAGGCCCGTGCCGCAACCGAGATCAACGGCCCGTGCAAACCGGGTTTCAGCGCCCGCATGGGCCTGAATGGCAGCGGCCAGCTTCTGCGGAAGGTCATAGCCGAGCTTTTCGGTCAGCGATTTTTCAAACCGATCGGCATAGTCATCGAACAGGCTTTCGGCATAGCGGCTTTCGGGATTGGCGGGCGCTGCTTCTGCGCCAAGCAAGGCGAGTTTCAGACCTGCCCCGAAAATGTCGTCCCCCGCCATGGCCAGAACTTGCCGGTAAGCGGCAACGGCCTTTTCCACATCTCCGGCCTTTTCACGGTATTCGCCCAGTTGGAACCAACCGGCGCGCCAGAGGGGGGTGAGTTCCAGCGCCTGCTCCATGAGTTCCGCCGCCTCGGCAAACGCCCCGTCATCGGCCGCCATCTTTGCATAGGCGGCACGGCGGTCGGCGAGTACATCGCCCGAGGGAAGGCTGCCCGGCTGCATGGCGACTCCGTTTCTGCGCAAAGGTCGGCGTTTCTTCGCGCAAAACCGCACAGCAGGCAAGGCCCGCCGCTTTGTTGCTCCAATTTGGCGGCACAAACCGCGCATCCCGTTGCGGCGCCTCTTGCCGCGTCATGCGCCAGAGCCTATCTCTGCGGGAAAAGGAGTGACCGGATGTCCGATCAGATCAACCGTTTTCTGGGCGACACGCCCACCCGCACCGTCGTGAAACTGGTTGTGGTTTCACTGGTCGTCGGCTTCGTCATGGCTCTGTTCGGGATTTTCCCGGCGGACATCATTGAAGGCTTCCGCACCTTCTTCTTCGGGCTGTGGTATCGCGGCTTCGAGGCACTTGGCGAAGTGGGGCGCTACCTGATGCTTGGCGCAACGGTCGTGATCCCCGTTTTCATCGTCCTACGGCTCTTCACCTACAAGCGTTGATCATGTTTTCGACCCCTTCCCGGCGCGGGCTTCTCCTCCTAAGTGGAGCGGCACTTCTTGCCGCCTGCACGCCCACACCCAAGCCGCCGCGCCCCTTTACGGGTAGTGCCGAAGACCGGACAGCGGAAGCGCTTGGCACGGTCAATGCGCTGCGTGCCAGCAAGGGGCTTTCGCCGCTTTCACCCGCCGCACCGGCGCAAGGGGCAGCGCTTGCTCAGGCACAGCGCATGGCGGCCAGCGGGCAGATGAAGCATGTGATGGGGTTTGCCGATGGTTTCGGGCCGCGCATGCGGGCGGCGGGCGTGCCGCTTCCGGCTGCCGAAAACATTGCGGCCGGTCAGCAAACCACCGACGCCGTGGTCAAGGCGTGGATCGCCTCACCGCACCACCTCGAAAACATGCTAGGGCCGAATTACACGAGCTTCGGCGTGGCCGTGGCGCGCGATCCCGGCACGGGAAATCACCCCTTTTGGGCGATGGTGCTTTCGCGATAGAGCCTTATGGCTCAACGCATTTTCGGATTAGAACTTGGCCGCCCAGGCATCGACCGAACGGTCGCGAAGGGCGCTGATTGTCGTCACGCCTTCTCGCACCAGAAGCCCCGGCAGATCCTTGACGATGGCCGCTGCAATGCCCGGCCCCTCATAGATCATCATCGAATAAATCTGCACGAGATCAGCCCCGGCCTTGATCTTCTCGACCACATCGGCGGCGTTGCCGACGCCCCCCGCGCCGATGATCGGCAGAGCGGGACCGACGCGCTTGCGCATGGCGGCGAGAACCGCCGTCGAACGCTCGAAGAGCGGCTTGCCGGACATGCCGCCTGCCTGCGCCGCCAGTTCCTTCTCCACCAGACCTTCACGCGACAACGTGGTGTTGGAGATGATCAGGCCGTCGAGATCGTGTTCGGCGACTTCAGCGGCAATGTCATCCAGACCTTCGGGCGTCAGATCCGGCGCAATCTTGAGGAAAATGGGCAGGCGGCGACCGCTCTTCGCCACCTCTTCGGCGCGAGCGGCGAGAACCGCATCGAGCAGCGTCTTCAGGCTGTCGCGCGCCTGAAGGTCGCGCAGGCCCGGGGTGTTGGGCGAGGAGATATTGACGGTGAAATAGGTGGCAACCTCGTAGAAACGGTGAATGCCCTGCACATAATCGCCGACGCGATCCTCGCTATCCTTGTTGGCGCCGATATTGACGCCGACGATGCCCGGCTTGCCCTTGCGGGCCACAAGACGGGCGAGCGCTGCCGCATGGCCATCATTGTTGAAGCCCATGCGGTTGATCACGGCGCGGTCAGCGGGCAGACGGAACAGGCGCGGCTTGGGATTGCCCGCCTGCGGCTTCGGCGTCAGCGTGCCGACTTCGGCAAAGCCAAAGCCGAGCGACAGCAGCGCATCGGGAATTTCTGCGTTCTTGTCAAAGCCAGCCGCCATGCCGACCGGATTGGGGAAGGAGATGCCCGCCACGTGGACCGTGAGCTTCGGATCAGCCTTTGCCGCGCAACCCGGAACCAGTCCGGTTTTCAGCGCCTTGACGGCCAGACCATGCGCGGTTTCAGAATCCATCTTGAAAACGCCGGGGCGAATGAGATCAAAAAAGCCGGTCATTGCATGGCCTCCGGAAAGATGTGGGTGCCCTCGTGCGAAAGCGGCAGGGGCTTGGCCCAGAGAACCGCCGACAGCAGAAGAGGTGCGTAAAGGTGGGGGAAAAGATCACCGCCGCGTGACGGTTCGAAAATCAGCTTGTCGCCAAGGGCGGCAGCATCCACCGCCACCAGTATCAGGCCCTCCTGACCGGCGAAATAACGGGCAGCGGTTGCCCGCGCCTGTTCTGCAGTGGAAAAATGGATGAAGCCGTCCGTCAGATCAATCGAGGCACCGTCAAAGCGACCGGCGGCCTCGGCAGTGTGCCACAGCGCGGCAGGCACGATCTTGTAAATGACGGCAGCAGACATGGGATTCCTGCGGGATGTGCGAGAAAGCGGCGCGCCCTGACGCTTCTGTAGGGCACCGGACCCGTTTGCCGCAATTTGCCCGTCCTGTCCACCATAAGCGCGATCTCGCCTTTTACCATGCGACACCGCTGCACATGTTTTGTCGAAACCGCGCCACGGGCGTGCCGATGGCCGCAGCGCTCAAAAAGCATAGTGGCTTTTCTATGAATCACTTGTCTGCAATGGCATAGACTATTGTCTAAACGCATATATGCAGCTAATAAGAAAGCACGGCGGGACTATACGAAGAGAGTATACGGTTCTTGGGAGGGAACGACCGAATGGCAGCACTGACCATCATCATTGCCGATGACCATCCACTTTTTCGTGGGGCATTGCGCCAGGCCGTCGACGGCATGGAAGGCCATGTCACCATCATTGAAGCCGGGGATTTCGACGCAGCGCGCAAGGCTGCCAGCGAGCATTCCGACGCCGATGTCATGTTGCTGGATCTGGCCATGCCGGGCGTCAGCGGCTTTTCCGGCCTGATGTCGCTGCGCGCCGAGTTCTACAGTCTTCCCATCGTCATCGTTTCAGCGACGGATGATGCGACGACGGTGCACCGCGCGATCGAGCTTGGCGCTTCCGGCTTCATCTCCAAGTCCTCGGGCATTGACGACATTCGCAACAGCATCCGTATCGTGCTGGAAGGCGATATCGCCACGCCGAAGTCCTACAAGGGCGCGAAGGAACATGACCCGGATATGGCGGACCTCATCAGCCGCCTGCGCACCCTGACGCCGCAGCAGAACCGCGTGCTGAACATGCTGCGCGAAGGGCTTTTGAACAAGCAGATCGCCTATGAGCTTGGCGTTTCCGAAGCCACGATCAAGGCGCATGTCTCGGCCATCCTGCTCAAGCTCAAGGTGGACAGCCGCACGCAGGCCGTGATCCAGTTGAGCCGTATCAACATGCCGATGGTTGCCTGATCCGGCGCCGGCATAACAACCCCTTTAAAAGCAGCCTCCGGGCTGCTTTTTTGTTGGCCGGATGGGCGGAGTGAGGATTTTATTCCTCTTGCTCTTTACGTTTCGGCTGGCAGCCGCTAAATTCCACGCGCACAGGTTGCCTCGGATTGCCGTGAGGCAGGAGGATTGCCGAAGGGAGTGGCGAGATGTTGTCGCACGAGGCCATTTGGGGAGCGCTGGACGCGCTGGCCGAAACAAACCGGCTGACGCCTTCAGGACTGGCGCGCAAGGCAGGACTTGACCCGACCGCCTTCAACAAGTCAAAGCGGCTGGGGCCGGATGGCCGTTTGCGCTGGCCTTCAACGGAATCGGTGGCCAAGGTTCTGGAGGCCACCGGGGCCAGTCTTGATGATCTTTTTGGCCATCTGCAGGCCGGTTCCATGGCCGTGAGCACACCACCTGCGGAAGACAATTTCCCACCGCAATCCTCCTCCATCCCGCTTCTTGGTTTCGCGCAGGCCGGGGCTGGCGGCTTCTTTGACGATGGCGGTTTTCCCGCCGGACAGGGCTGGGATGTGGTGGATTTTCCCGCCGGACCGCCGCGTCGCAGCGGGCTTTATGCGTTGGAAGTGCAGGGCGAAAGCATGCTGCCGCTCTACCGTGATGGCGACGTTCTGATCGTGGAACCCGGCGCGCAGGTGCGCCGTGGCGACCGCGTCGTGGTCAAGACCCGTGAGGGCGAAATCATGGCCAAGGTGCTCTTTCGCCAGTCGGCGCGCACCATCGAGCTTCTGTCGCTCAATCCGGACCATCCCAATCGCAGTTTCGAGATGGCCGATGTAGAATGGGTGGCGCGCATCATCTGGGCCAGCCAATAATTCCACGTGTCTAGAGCGCCGCGTGATCTTTCAGATTTGCTCTGCGCTTCAGCTCTTTGTTTGACCGCCTGTCTTAACCCCAAAGCCGGTTCCCACTTTTGGGAGGCCTGCTTTAAAAGAGGCCCGCGGGGAAATAACGCAGATAGATTTCCTCCAGTCGGCCGTTCGACGACAGTTCGGCGAGCGCGTGATCGAATGCGGCAGCCAGAACCGCATCCTCGCGGCGTACCATGATGGCAAGCCCCTCGCCCAGATAGCGCTCCGAGACATAAGCGCCCGGCACCATCGCGCAGCAGCTTTCCGACGCACCGCTTGCCGTCCAGAAGACGAGGCGCAGCGCATCTGAAAACGCCGCGTCAACCTTTCCTTCTTTCAAACCGGCGAGAAGCAGCGCCTGGCTGTCATAAAGCGCCGGCTTCATGTGCGGAAAGTAAGCGCGAAACATGGCCTCATGGGCCGATCCCGCCACAACCCCGACGCGCCAATCCGGTGAAGGAATCTTCTCCGCGACCGGAGCCTTGCTTCTGACGGCGAAGCGGGCCGGAAGCGGCATGTAAGAGCGCGAGAAGGCAAATTCCGCCCGGCGCTCCGGCGTGATGGCGACGCCTGCGATCACCGCTTCGACCTGCCCCGCCTTCAAGGCCGCCTCCAGTTCACTGAAGGGCAATGCCTGCACCTGACAACGGGCCTCCACCGCCAGAACCGCGCAGATCTCCCGAACGAGATCGACATGAAAGCCTGACAGCCGATCGCCCTGATCGGCAAAGTTGAAGGGCGGAAAATCCGCGGTCGTCACGAAGCGCAGCCGCGGATAGGCAGAGATGTCCGGGCGCGGCAGATGTTCGCGCGCATCAAACAGTAGCGGCAGCCCCATGCCGCCCTTGTCTTGCGTTCGCGCAACACCTGTCATGGCCAGAAATGCCAGCGCGATTGTCAGGGCTAACCTGCCAAAATGAGGGGATGAAAAAGATTTCACGTTGGATATGATCCGTTCGGGAGGCCATTTTCGGCGAAGCGCCTCAGGCAGGTTAGCAGACTCATGCGCCATGGAAAACATGACGACACGACAGACGCCCATGAGACGCCTGCCCCGCCTTTTGCCGCCGGGGACCTTCTCCACGAGGCCGACGCACTTCTGGCCGCAGGCTTTCCCTCACCCCTGATTGCGCAGATGGGTGCCCGAGCGCTTGCCCATGGCAGCACTATCGAAGACGAAATCCTCGCCGATGGATGGCCGGAAGACGACTACTATCAAAAGCTGGCGGCCTTTCTCGAGGTCCCGTTTCTGACCTCCCCGGACCCCGCCACGGTGATCGACAGCAGCGATCTGGATAGCCAGCTCATCCGCGCTGAAATGCTGCGGCTCCACCCGCCCGGTCGGGCGCCGGTCATCATCAACGTGCCGCAGGCGCGCCGCCTTGGCGAAATCAAGACGCTCTTGGACAGGCTTTCCGGCGCGCGCGCCTCTCTTGCCGTTTCAAGCCGCAGCGCTGTTCGTCGTGCAGTGTGGCAAACCGGCGAGCAGCGGCGTGTCCGGCAGGCTGTATCGCGCCTTTTCGATGATACGCCGCAGCTTTCGGCGCGCGTCACCTTGACGGGTCGACAGGGGCTGACAATCGGTGCCGCTGTGACCGGATTGGGCTTTGCCTTCATCGCTGCGCCATCACTCACCGGCGCTTTCGTCCACATGTCGGCCTCACTGTTTTATGCGGCGGGGCTTGCCTTCCGGGTGCTGGCACTGGCGCTTCACCGCAAGCCGACACCTGCCCCACTCCTCACCAGCGGTCCCTACCCCGTCTACACCGTGATGGTGGCGCTTTACCGCGAGCAGACCGTGGTGCCGCAACTGATCGAGGCGCTCAGACACCTCGACTGGCCGGTGGCCTGCCTCGATATCAAGTTCGTCTGCGAGGCCGGTGACAGCGATACGATTGCCGCCTTGCGCCAGCATGCGTCCGGCGCACCGTTTGAGATCATCGAGGTTCCGGCCATGCTGCCGATGACCAAGCCCAAGGCGCTTTGTTACGCCCTTGCCGGAGCGCGGGGCGCTTATACGGTCATTTATGACGCCGAGGATCGACCACATCCGCAGCAATTGCGCCAGGCGGCGGCGAAGTTTGCAACGGCGCCTCAGGAACTGGCCTGCCTTCAGGCCCCTCTTGTGATCGCCAATGGACGCGACAGCGTGCTGAGTGCGCTGTTCGCGCTGGAATATTCCGCTCTGTTTCGAAGCCTTCTGCCGACACTTGCCCGTCTTCGCCTGCCGCTGCCGCTTGGTGGAACGTCCAATCATTTCCGGACCGATGTACTGCGCGCTATCGGTGCGTGGGACCCATTCAATGTGACCGAGGATGCTGACCTCGGCCTTAGGCTTCATCGATCTGGCTATCGCAGCGGTGTCATCGATGCGCCGACGCTTGAGGACGCGCCCGTCACCTTCCGGGTCTGGCTCAACCAGCGAACCCGATGGTACAAGGGCTGGATCCAGACATGGCTTGTGACGATGCGCGCGCCGCTTGCCTTGCGCCGGGAGCTTGGCACCGGAGCGTGGATCGTTTTTCATCTGCTGATTGGCGGGATGATCCTGTCCTCCCTCATCCATCCGATGATCATCGCGGCGCTGGCGATGGCGCTTATCAGCCTGCTTGACGGCTCAAGCGCCACCATGGGCCGGGAGGGCCTGCTGCTTCTCATCGACGGCTTCAACATTCTGGGCAGCTACATCATCATGCGGCAGATGGGTATGAAGCCGATGAGCAAGACTGAACGGCGCGCGGTCGGCTGGCGGCAACTGGCGCTGCCCGCCTATTGGCTGGCGCTTTCCTATGCGGCCTGGCGCGGGCTTCACGAGTTGACAAGCCGCCCCTTCCTTTGGCGAAAGACGCCGCACGAGCCGAGCGAGAACAAGACCGTCAAAAGCTGAAGGGAAAGACTGGAGCGGGTAGCGGGAATCGAACCCGCGCGTTCAGCTTGGGAAGCTGACAGGCTACCATTACATCATACCCGCGACACAGGCCCACGGCGGGCGCTGCGCGTGGCGCACTCTTCTGACAGATCATTCGCCCTGTCAAGCACTTATGGAATTCTGAAATGCTTCGAAAGCTTGAGGCCCTGCGCCTGATAGTTGGAGCCCGCGCCGCTGCCATAAAGCGAGGCCGGGCGCTCGAGCATATGTTCATAGACGAGGCGGCCGACGATCTGGCCATGCTCGAGAATGAAGGGCACTTCGTGGCTGCGCACTTCCAACACCGCGCGACTGCCCGAACCGCCCGCCGCTGCATGCCCAAAGCCCGGATCGAAGAAGCCTGCATAGTGAACGCGAAACTCGCCAACCAGCGGGTCGTAAGGCGTCATTTCCGCCGCATAAAGGGGCGGCACGTGCACGGCTTCGCGCGACACGAGAATGTAAAACTCATCCGGATCGAGGATCAGTTCGCCGCTGCCCCGGCTATAGATCGGCTCCCAGAAATCATAAACGTCATGCGCCGCCTTGCGGTCCACATCGATCACCGCCGTATGGTGCTTGCCGCGATAGCCGACCAGCCCGTCCGGCCCTGTGCCATTCAGATCAATGGACAGCGCAATCCCGCCGCCGGAGACGTTGGGCGTTTCGCTGGCGACCAGCGTTTCAGCCTCGTGAAGCGCATGGAGTTCCGCCTCACCCAGCAGTGACTGACCCTGACGGAAGCGGATCTGCGACAGGCGCGAGCCTTGACGCGCAACAATCGGAAAAGTGCGCGGCGAGACTTCGAGGTAAAGCCCGCCTTGATAACCTGCCGGAATCTTGTCGAATTCCTGCGCGAAATCGGTGATGACGCGGGTGAAGATATCGAGACGCCCGGTCGAGCTCTTCGGATTGGCCGAAGCCGACAGCGACAGCGGCAGCGCCAGACTTTCCATCAACGGCACGATATAGACACAGCCGGTCTCCAGAACCGCGCCATTTTGCAGATCCACCTCATGCAGCTTCAGACGGTCGAGTTTGTCCGCCACGCGATGGCCCGGACCGGGCATGAAGCTGGCGCGCACGCGATAGGCCGTCGGGCCAAGACGAAGGTCGAGACTGGCTGGCTGAACCTGATCGGCATCGAGTGGCGCCGCACTTTTCAGCGCGCCCGAGGCAAACAGCGCGTGGATGGCGCTATCGGCCAGAATACCCGTTTTGTCCGTCATGATCCTTCATCCCTTAGAGCCTTTCCGCCTTTCTTCGAACCGCGAAAACGCTCAGTTTCTTCGTCACGCATTTCCGAACGGAAACCGGCATCCACTTTTCCTGGAAATGCTCCAGAGTTCCGCGAACAGAACCAAACTCTCATGCTTGACGCAAGGCGTGGGCAGGCGTAATGCACATTCTATTGTGGTGATTTGGCCGGTCGGCTTGCAGCCACGTTAAATAAGTAGCTAAAAAGACCGGGTTGTCGTCAAACCGGTCTGCTTTCGCGGCCGGTTTTGTTTTTGAAGGCACCCGATATGACCAAGAAATGGCGTCCCGCAACCAACCTCGTCCATGGTGGAACCCTGCGCTCTCCTTACGGTGAGACCTCCGAGGCCATCTATCTGACGCAGGGCTTCGTCTACGAAAATTCCGCTGCCGCCGAGGCCCGCTTCAAGGGCGAAACGGAAGGCTTCATCTACGCCCGTTATGCCAGCCCGACGAACGACATGTTCGAAAAGCGCATGTGCCTTCTGGAAGGTGCGGAAGACGCGCGCGCGCTGGCATCCGGCATGGCCGCCGTTTCCGCCGCCATTCTCTGCCAGATCAAGGCCGGCGACCACATCGTGGCGGCGCGTGCGTTGTTCGGTTCCTGCCGCTGGGTGGTGGAAACGCTCGCCCCGCGCTACGGTGTCGAATGCACGCTGATCGATGGTCGCGACCTTGCCAACTGGGAAGCGGCCATCCGCCCCAATACCAAGCTGTTCTTCCTCGAAAGCCCGACGAACCCGACGCTGGAAGTGGTCGATATTGCCGGTGTTTCGGCACTCGCCAAGCAGATCGGCGCGAAGGTGGTGGTCGACAACGTGTTCGCCACGCCGCTTTTCCAGAAGCCGCTCGAACTCGGCGCCGATATCGTCGTCTATTCGGCGACCAAACATATCGATGGTCAGGGCCGTTGCCTCGGCGGCGTCATCCTTTCCGACAAGCAGTGGATTGAAGAGGTTCTTCAGGACTATTTCCGCCACACCGGCCCGGCCATGTCGCCGTTCAATGCCTGGGTGTTGCTGAAGGGCCTCGAGACGCTGCCGCTTCGCATTCGCCAGCAGCAGACGAATGCCGCGGCGATTGCCGATGTTCTGGCCAACCACAAGAAGGTCGCCAAGGTGATCTATCCGGGCCGCGCCGACCATCCGCAGGCCGACATCATCGCCCGCCAGATGACCGGCGGCTCGACGCTGGTGGCGCTGGAACTCAAGGGTGGCAAGCAGGCTGCCTTCGCCCTTCAGGATGCGCTGGAGATCGTGAAGATTTCCAACAATCTGGGCGATGCGCGCAGCCTGATCACCCATCCGGCGACGACCACACACAAGAACCTGACGGACGAGGCGCGCGAGGAACTGGGCATTTCTGCCGGGACGTTGCGCCTTTCAGCCGGCCTTGAGGATACCGATGATCTGATCGAGGATTTCCTTGCCGCTCTGGACAAGGTTCCCGGCTGAGCAACGGCGAAGCAAGCTTGAAATCGATGAGGGCGGCGAAGTGATTTCGCCGCCCTCCTGGCCTTCCTTGACCTTGCCGCAAAGCTGGTCAATATGATCCGTGTCGGCGGCGGTTAAGTGCCTCGAAGCAGACGCCGATCGAGGCAAGAAGGGAAGTGACGATGTATCGTGCCCGAACGCGCGACATCGAGATTGCCGTAGAGCCCTTTTATCTGGAGGAGCAATCCGATCCGGACGATAATCGGTATGTCTGGGGCTATCGCATCGTGATCGCCAACCACTCCCGCCATGCCGTCAAGCTGACGCACCGCTACTGGAACATTACCGACCAGAATGGTCAGGTGGACGAAGTGTCCGGCCCCGGCGTTGTGGGTGATCAGCCGCGCATTCTGCCCGGTGCTGTCTACGAATATTCCTCCGGCTGCCCGCTCGACACGCCCTCGGGCATGATGTTCGGCCATTTCCGCATGGAAACCGATGATGGCGACAGCTTCAACGCCGCCGTCCCTGCCTTTTCGCTTGATCTGCCCGGGCTGGTGCGCGTTCTCAACTGACGCAGCCGTCCCCTTTTCCCTCAAAGGAGGGAGCCATGCCCGCCACACCCATTGATGCCTATTGGTCCCGCCCGACCGATGAAGTTTCCGCCGCGCTCAAAAGTCCGGCCGGGGGCCTGTCTTCCGACGAGGCGGCCCAACGCCTTGTCACCGAAGGGCCGAACCGTATCGGCAAACAAGCAGGGGCGAGCGGCATCCGGATTTTCTTCCGGCAGTTCGAAAGCCCCCTCGTTCTGATCCTCATCTTCGCCTCGGCGATCTCCGTCTTTGCCGGGGAAGGACAGGAAGCGGCGATCATCGGCTTCATCGTGCTGGCCAGTTGCGCATTGAGCTTTACGCAGGAATACGGGGCTTCGCAGGCCATGCAGGCGCTTCGCGCCCGCATCTCGCAAAAAGCCAATGTGATGCGTGATGGCAAGGACCAGTCGATCGATGCGGAACAGGTGGTTCCCGGCGATGTGGTGCAGCTTTCGGCGGGCGACCTCATTCCCGCCGATGGTCTCATTCTCGAAGCGCTTGATTTCAACGTGTCTGAAGCGGCCATGACCGGCGAGACCTTCCCGGTGGTCAAGACCCCCGGCCCCTGCCCGGCGGATGCGCCCATAGCCAAACGCATGAACACCGTCTTTACCGGAACCTCGGTGCGCAGCGGCACGGCAACGGTTCTCGCCGTCAAGACCGGCAATCGCACCGAATTTGCCCGCATTGCCGAATCTCTGGAGCGGGCCGCCCCCGAAACGGCCTTCAACATCGGCATGCGCCGTTTCGGCTATCTGATGTCGCAGGTCATGCTGATCATCGTTCTGCTGGTGCTCGTCTTCAACGTGATGAACGGGCGACCGCTGACGGACTCGCTGCTCTTTGCGCTGGCGCTCGCCGTTGGTCTGACGCCTGAACTCCTGCCCGCCATCATCAGCGTCACGCTGTCGCGCGGCGCGCGCACCCTTGCCGAGAATGGCGTGATCGTGCGCCGCCTCGATGCCATCGAGAATCTGGGCAGCATGGATGTTTTATGCACCGACAAGACCGGCACGCTGACCGAAGGGGTCATCCACCTCGATGCGGCGGCCGATATCCGGGGCGAGGCTTCTGACACGGTTCTTCTTCTCGCCGGGTTGAATGCCCGCCTGCAGAAGGGCATCGCCAACCCGCTCGATGAGGCGATTGCCGCCAGCAAGGCCGGCGAACTCGATATTTCCGCCTATGAGAAAATCGATGAAGTGCCTTACGACTTCATCCGCAAGCGGCTTTCCATTGTTGTGCGCGACCAAGCCCGAGGCGAGGACGTGATCATCTGCAAGGGGGCCGTCGCCAATGTTCTGGAAACCTGCGCCAGCCTTCTTGATAACGGCAGGACCGTCGCGCTGGACGAGGCAGGCCGCGCCGATCTTGATCAGCGTTTCAAGGCGTGGAGCGAAAAGGGCTATCGGGTTCTGGGGCTGGCCACGGCACGGCGCACGGCGCAGGAGCACTACAGCCGCGACGATGAAACGGGGCTTTCCTTTGCCGGCTTCCTGCTGTTCTTCGATCCGCCCAAGCCGGGGATCGAGACGGCGCTGGCCGCCTTTCGCGCGCGCGGCATCGCGGTGAAGATCATTTCCGGCGACAACCGCTATGTGGCGCGCCATCTCGCCGATCAGGTGGGGCTTGCGGTCGAGGATATCGTGACCGGCGATGAACTCGATCAGATGACGGATGACGTGCTGTTTGCGCGGGCCGCCAAAGCAAGCCTCTTTGCCGAAATCGATCCCAATCAAAAGGAGCGGATTATCCGGGCGCTGAAGCGTGGCGGTCGCACGGTCGGCTATCTGGGCGACGGTATCAATGACGCACCGGCGCTGCACGCCGCCGATACCGGCATTTCGGTCGACAGCGCGGTGGATGTGGCGCGCGAGGCTGCCGACATTCTGCTCATGAAGCGCGATCTGGGCATCCTGATTTCCGGCGTTGATGACGGGCGACGCACCTTCACCAATACGATGAAGTATGTGCAGATCACCACGAGCGCCAATTTCGGCAATATGATCAGCATGGCGATTGCATCGCTCTATCTGCCCTTCCTGCCGCTTTTGGCCAAGCAGATCCTGCTCAACAATTTCCTCTCGGATTTCCCGTCGCTGTCGATTGCGCGCGACAACACAGACCCCGAGGACATTGCCCAGCCGAAGAAATGGGATATTGCCCATATCCGCCGCTTCATGGTGAGCTTTGGCCTTGTCAGTTCGCTCTTCGACTTCCTGACCTTTGGCTTCCTGCTTTACATCGTGGATGCCAACGAAACCCTGTTCCGTACCGGCTGGTTCGTGGAATCGGTGCTCACCCAGATTTTCATCGTCTTCGTGGTTCGAAGCCGCAAACATTTCTGGCAAAGCCGCCCGGGTCTGATGCTCATCTGCCTCAGCCCGATCGTGGCGGCCATTGCGCTCTATCTGCCCTATTCGCCGATGGCGGCCTGGCTCGGTTTCAGCCCGCTACCGCTCAAGGTTCTTGTTGGTCTTGCGGGGATCACACTTGCCTATCTGGTGGTAACGGAAACCACCAAGCAGCTGCTCTTCTCGCATTATGACAAGGCCCCACGCGCCAAACGGCACCGGCCCTTGATCCGTCTTTGAGGCATGAAAAAGGCCGGGGAAACCCCGGCCTCACACGACGGATAAAGGTTGAAACCTCTTTTTTCGTCATGGTCGGGCTTGACCCGACCATCCATAAATCCCTGAAATTGATGGATCCTCGGGTCGAGCCCGAGGATGACGGAAGGGTGCGCCTTAACCCTGCAGGATCTCCGTTGCCTGATAGCGATAGACGGTGGAGCAGAACTCGCAGGTGAGAGACATCGTGCCATCATCGTCGAGGCTCGATTCAATCTCTTCCGCAGAAAAGCCCTTCAGCACACCCATCAGCTTATCGCGCGAGCAGGTGCAGCGGTCGAGGACCGCCTGTGCGGGGTAAATGCGCACGCCGCGCTCATGGAACAGACGATACAGCAGGCGCTCCGCACCAATCTGCGGATCGGTCAACTCGTCCATGTCGGCGGTTTCCACCAGCATACGCGCTTCCGTCCAGGAATCGTCGTCCTCATGCTCCTTCGCCTCATAGCCCTCACCGCCATGCAGGTCGGCCTGACGCATGCGCTCGGGCGCTTCCGGCAGGAACTGGGCGATGATGCCGCCTGCACGCCAGCCGTGACGTGGTTTGCCGTCCGCGTCTCGATCCAGAAGCTCGGCGACGCCCAGACGAACGCGGGTCGGGATCTGTTCCGACTGGCGGAAGTAAACTCCGGCAATATCTTCCAGTGAGGAGCCATCGAGCGGCACAATGCCCTGATAGGGCTGCATGAAGGAGCCCTGATCGATGGTGAGCGCCAGAATGCCTTCGCCCAGCAGTTCGGGCGGCGAGGTCTTGCCTGCTGCGACGGCTGCCGCCAGCGCCTCCTCATCGAAACGGGCATAGGCTCGCATGCGATCGGGGGAAGAGAAATCGGCCACCAGCAGATCAACCGGCCCATCGGAGCGGGTCTGGACCGTGAAGCGGCCATCAAATTTCAACGAGGTGCCGATCAGGGCCGTCAAAACGATGGCTTCAGCGAGAAGGCGCGCCACGGGTGCCGGATAGTTGTGACGCCCGAGAATGGCATCGAGAAGCGGGCCGACCTGAACGGCACGACCGCGCACATCAAGACCTTCCACCTGAAACGGCACGACATGGTCATCGCCCGCCAGCACCAGATCTTCCAGTTCAATTACATCACCGGCCATCATCACTCCTTGCGGTCCCATACACTCTTGTCGCATGGCGCGCTGACAGAACGGCGACATGGACACGAAAAGGCAACCGGCTTTCCAGAACGTCAAAAGCCAACGGCCCATCAGGCACCGTCGGCTTTGGTTCGCATTCAAATGGGGGGTGCGGGCCTGAAGGTCAAGACCGCACATCCCCGGATATCAGATGGCGCCAAGGCACCAGGCCAGAACCGACTTCTGGGCATGCATGCGGTTTTCCGCCTCGTCGAAAACCACCGACTGCGGACCATCGATCACCGCATCGGTGACTTCCTCGCCGCGGTGGGCGGGCAGGCAGTGCATGAACAGCGCTTCGGGATTGGCAAGCTTCATCAGCTCTTCATTGACCTGGAACGGCTGGAACACGTTATGACCGCGCGCCTTGTGCTCCTGGTTCATGGAAACCCAGGTGTCGGTGATGACGCAATCCGCCCCGGTCACGGCCTTTTCCGCCTCATGGCAGAGCATGATCTCGCCGCCATTGTTGCGGGCCCAGTTCATGAACTTGTCGTCCGGCTCGGAACCCAGCGGCGTTGCCATGTTCATGCGATAGCCGAAACGGGCCGAGCCTTCGACCAGCGAATGCAGCACGTTGTTGCCGTCGCCCGTCCAGGCCAGCGTCTTGCCCGCGATATTGCCGCGATGCTCCTCAAAGGTGAGGATATCGGCCATGATCTGGCAGGGATGGGTGTCATCCGTCAGGCCGTTGATGACCGGAACCGTGGCGTGTTCGGCCAGTTCCAGAAGACGGGCATGGCTCGTGGTGCGGATCATGATGGCATCGACATAGCGCGACAGAACGCGGGCCGTATCGGCAATGGTTTCGGCGCGGCCGAGCTGCATTTCCGTTCCCGACAGGAACAGCGTTTCGCCGCCCAGCTGGCGCATGCCGACATCGAAGGAAACGCGTGTACGGGTCGAAGGCTTCTCGAAGATCATCGCCAGAACCTTGCCAGCCAGCGGCTTGTCAGCGCGGCCTTCCTTCTGGGCGATCTTTCGGGTCTTGGCATCATCCATGATGGTGCGAAGTTCGCCAGCCGAGACGGCGGAAAGATCGAGAAAATGTTTCGGTGCAGCCATTCCAGTAACCCCCACGCGCGCCGCTCAGGCGCTCTTCTTCTGCTTTTCAGCCTGCAGCTTTTCAGCCGCGCGTTCGATGCGCGCCAACCCCTCGCGCGCTTCCTCTGCCGTCACCGTCAGCGGCGGCAGAAGACGAACCACATTATCACCCGCCGGCACGGACAACAGATGCTCACTGCGCATGGCAGCCACCAGTTCCACGTTCGGCACGCGGGCCTTGATGCCGAGCATCAGTCCCTCACCGCGGATGGCCTCGATGATCTCCGGGTAGCTATCCTTCAGCCCCTCAAGGCCCTGACGGAACACCAGCGCCACGTCGTTGACATGCTGCAAGAAGCCATCTTCGAGGATGACATCGAGAACCGCATTACCAACGGCCATGGCCAGCGGATTGCCGCCATAGGTGGAGCCGTGCGTGCCCGGCTGCATGCCCGATGCGGCCTCGGCGGTGGCAAGGCAGGCGCCGAGCGGGAAGCCACCGCCAATGCCCTTGGCAACGGCCATGATATCCGGCGTGATGCCCGAATTTTCGTAAGCGAAGAACTTGCCGGTACGGCCAACGCCGCACTGGACTTCATCGAGTATCAGCAGGATGCCGTTCTCATCGCAGATCTGGCGCAGTTCGCGCATGAATTCCTTCGTGGCCGGGCGCAGACCGCCCTCGCCCTGGACCGGCTCGATCAGAAGGGCGGCCGTTTCAGAGGTGATCGCCGCCTTCAGTGCGTCGACATCGCCAAACGGCACCTGATCGAAGCCCGGGGCCTTGGGACCAAAGCCTTCAAGGTATTTTTCCTGACCACCGGCGGCGATGGTCGCCAGCGTGCGGCCATGGAACGCGCCCTCGAACGTGATGATGTGGAAACGTTCCGGGTGGCCCTTGGAGAAATGATAGCGGCGCGCCGTCTTGATGGCGCATTCCAGCGCTTCCGCACCCGAATTGGCGAAGAAGACGCGGTCGGCAAAGGTGTTCTCGGCAAGGCGCTTCGAAAGCTGTTCCTGACCGGGCACTTCGTAAAGGTTGGAAAGATGCCAGACCTTGTCGGCCTGCGCCTTCAGCGCCGCGACAAGGTGGGGATGGCCGTGACCGAGGGCATTGACGGCAACGCCCGCGGCGAAATCGAGATATCGCTCGCCGCTTTCCGTAAACAACCAGACGCCTTCGCCGCGCTCAAACCGGAGCGGGGCCCTGTTATAGGTTTCATAAAGCGAGGCGGCCGTGGCCATGACGCGCAATCTCCATGCTCTTTCACGAGGCCCTGGGAAATGGCTGAACAGCCGGGCCACAAAAAATCAAAAGCCGCCCCAAGGGCGGCGGGCGCAATATTCCCCTTTTGGGGATGAGTGTCAAGAAAAGTGCTGAATTCCGGGGCTTTAATGCGCTTCCGATGCCGGATTTCACGCCTCAAGCGTTCCGCATCACGCCAGCAGAATTATCACACCCCTGCACCAAGTTGGGGAAAACCAAGAAATCGATTCATCGCGATTCCGGGGACTCTTGTCAGGGAGTCAGGCTCACACTAGGTTAATATTCAATGAATTGACTGCATGCGGCGGGACTTTTCACCAAAAGCCGAGTAACCAAGGTTGTCCGTGGTCTTTCCACGGCAATGGTGATGGATTCCGCCAGCAATGCGCGAATAGCGGAGAGGCGGCATGAACTGGACAGACGAACGCGTCGAGAAGCTTAAAAGGCTCTGGTCCGAAGGCCTGAGCGCAAGCCAGATCGCGGCACAGCTGGGCGGCGTCAGCCGCAACGCTGTCATCGGCAAGGTGCATCGCCTTAGCCTTCCGGGCCGAGCGAAGGCTGGCGGCGGCACGAGTGCTGCGACCCGCCCGGCCAAGCGCCAGACGTCCGCGCCGCGCGCGCCGAACTACGCATCGCGCGTTGCCACCCGCACCGTGACGCGCGCCGTGGGTGCCACGATACTCAAGGAAGAGGTCGAAGTCGACGCAGCGGTCGAGACGGCCTACGTGCCCGCAAGCAATGTGGTGGTGCCGATTTCGCGCCGTCTGGCTCTGACGGAACTGACCGAGCGCACCTGCAAGTGGCCGGTTGGCGACCCGCTCAAGGACGACTTTCATTTCTGCGGTTGCGACGCCAACGAGGCCTCGCCCTACTGCAACTTCCATCGTCGCATGGCCTACCAGCCGGTGAACGAACGCCGTCGCATGCGCTGATCGGCGAGCACAGGATTCAAACAGAAAACGGGCCTTTCGGCCCGTTTTTTTGTTTCTGCTATCAATGAGAAGCGCTAAAAGCGTGTCGCGACTTTCAGATCTGCTTCCACTGCTTTAAGTCTTTGATTTTATGCATGTCGTTATCGCAAAACCGCTCAGCACTTTTGCGCGACATGCATTAAGCTTCCATGGAGTAGCCGGCACCGCGCACGGTCCGGATCACATCCTGCATGTTGGAGAAGTTGAGCGCCTTGCGCAGACGCCCCACATGCACGTCCACGGTGCGCTCATCGACATAAATGTCGTGGCCCCAGACGCCATCCAGAAGCTGCGAGCGCGAAAACACGCGGCCTGGCGAGGCCATGAGGAATTCCAGCAGGCGAAACTCGGTCGGACCGAGGCGCACTTCGCGGGTCTTGCGGTGGACGCGATGCGTTTCGCGATCAAGCTCGATATCGCCGCAACGCAGGACCGTGGAGAGAACCTCCGGGCGAACACGCCGCAGCATGGCCTTGACGCGGGCCATCAGTTCCGGCGTCGAGAAGGGCTTGACGACGTAATCATCCGCCCCGACGCTCAAGCCCCGGACGCGCTCGCTTTCCTCGCCGCGCGCCGTCAGCATGATGATCGGCAGGCGCTCGGTTTCGGCCCGGGCGCGCAGTCTGCGGCACAGTTCAATGCCGGAGACGCCGGGCAGCATCCAGTCGAGGATCAGAAGATCCGGCACGCGTTCCTGAAGGCGGATTTCCGCCTCGTCGCCCCGCATGACAGTCTCGACCTCATAGCCCTCGGATTCGAGATTGTAACGCAGAAGCACACTCAGCGCCTCTTCATCCTCGACAACAGTAATCCTCGGCTGCATTGCCATGTTTACACCGCCTGCTTACTTGACCCCGGCCACGACCGAGGTGGACAGATCATCCTTCGGACGCTCGCCTTCCGGCTGGTTGCCGGTGGCGATGTAGAAGATGGTCTCGGCGATGTTCGTGGCGTGGTCGCCGATACGCTCGATATTCTTGGCGCAGAAGAGAAGATGCGTGCAGGTGGTGATCGTGCGCGGATCTTCCATCATGTAGGTCAGAAGCTCGCGGAACAGCGAGGTGTAGACGCTATCGATCTCGTCATCGCGCTCGCGAATGGCGGCAGCCTTTTCGGCCGAGCGGGTGGCGTACACGTCGAGCACATCGGCCAGCTGGTTCATGGCCAGTTCGCACAGATGCTCAAGACCACGGGCCAGCGGACGCGGCACGCCTGTATCGCGAACGGCGACCACGCGCTTGGCGGTGTTCTTGCCCAGATCGCCCACGCGCTCCAGATCGGCGGCGATGCGGATGGCCCCCATGATTTCGCGCAGATCCGAGGCGACCGGCTGGCGCTTGGCAATGGTGAGGATGGCCTTGTCGTCGATTTCGCGTTCGGCGGCGTCGAGAATGGCGTCGTCGGAGATGACCTTCTGGGCCAGCGAGACATCGGCATTGATGAGGGCGCGAACAGACTCGCCCACCATCTGCTCGGCCAGACCGCCCATCTCGGAAATGCGGCGGCTCAGATATTTCAGTTCTTCATCGAAGGCGGTGATGATGTGGGACGAGGCCATTCTTGAATCCTTGCAGGTCCGGAAAGCGTTGGGCTTCAGGCGAAGATCGGCGATCAGCCGAAGCGGCCCATGATATAGTCCTGGGTGCGCTGGTCATCCGGGTTTGTGAACATCTTGTCGGTGTCGTTTTCTTCCACGAGATAGCCCATGTGGAACATGGCCGTGCGCTGCGACACGCGGGCCGCCTGCTGCATGGAGTGGGTCACGATGACAATGGTGAAGTTGGCGCGCAGTTCGTGGATCAGTTCCTCGACCTTGGCGGTTGCAATCGGGTCCAGTGCCGAGCAGGGCTCGTCCATCAGGATGACTTCCGGGCTGACGGCAACAGCGCGGGCGATGCAGAGACGCTGCTGCTGACCACCGGAAAGGCCGGTGCCCGGCTCCTGCAGGCGATCCTTCACCTCATTCCAGAGACCGGCGCGCTGCAGCGAGCTTTCGACAATTTCATCGAATTCGGCGCGGGTGCGGGCCAGACCGTGAATGCGGGGACCGTAGGCGATATTTTCGTAGATCGACTTCGGGAAGGGGTTCGGCTTCTGGAACACCATGCCGACGCGGGCGCGCAGTTCCACCACGTCGATGTTCGGATCATAGATATCATCCGTGTCGAGCAGGATCTTGCCGGTGACGCGGCAGCTGTCGATCGTGTCGTTCATGCGGTTCAGCGTGCGCAGGAAGGTCGACTTGCCGCAGCCCGAAGGGCCGATCAGCGCCGTAACCGTGTTTTCGCGGATGTTGAGGTTGACGTTATGGAGTGCCTGCTTCTCACCGTAGAAAACACAGACATCCGTGCCGCTCATCTTCAGGGCTGAATTGGTCATTTTACGTTCCAGAACCTTTTCGACTGCCGTTTCGGTCAGCATATTCATTTTATTCGCCCTTTCTACCAGCGGCGCTCGAACCGGCGACGCAGAATGACGGCACCGATATTCATGGCGAGCAGGAACAGAAGCAGGATGATGATCGCACCCGAGGTGCGTTCAACGAAGGCGCGCTCCGCCTCATTCGCCCACATATAGATCTGCACAGGCAGAGCGGTGGAAGGCTGAAGCGGGGTTGCCGGGAAATCGGCCACGAAGGCGACCATGCCGATCAGAAGCAGCGGTGCCGTTTCGCCAAGCGCGTGGGCCAGGCCGATGATCGTGCCGGTCAGGATGCCGGGCATGGCGAGCGGCAGCACATGGTGGAAGATGGTCTGCATCTTCGAGGCGCCAAGGCCAAGGGCGGCGGCGCGGATCGACGGCGGCACGGCCTTGAGGGCAGCGCGGGTGGCGATGATGATCGTAGGCAAGGTCATCAGCGTCAGCACCAGACCACCGACCAGCGAGGCCGAGCGCGGCAGGCCGGCGAAGTTGATGAACACGGCAAGACCGAGCAGACCATAAACGATGGACGGAACGGCGGCCAGATTGTTGATGTTCACCTCGATCAGGTCGGTCAGACGGTTCTTCGGGGCAAACTCTTCCAGATAGATCGACGCGGCCACCCCAATCGGCAGGGCCAGCGCCAGAACGATCAGCATCATGAAGAAGGAACCGATGAGGGCGACGCCGACACCGGCGGCTTCCGGACGGCTCGATGCGCCGTTGACGAAAAGGCCCGTATTGAAGCGGCTGGCAAGTTCGCCCTTGGCGGCCAGCTGCTGGATCCAGCCCAGCTGACGGTCGGAGATCTTGCGATCACTTTCCGGCACGGACAGGTCGATATGCCCCTTATAGGCGGCATCGACATTGCCTTCCGCCAGAACCTTGACGGGAACCGTCTTGCCGATGACCGAGGGGTCATTGACAACAATGTCACGAAGCTGGACGCGCACGCTCGCCGAGATCATCGAATTGACCTCCTTGAGGGCGGCGCGATCTGCCGGATCAACGCCCAGTTCCTTAGCCAGCGCATCGCGGGCCAGAACCGGATAATTGGCCGCCATCAGTACAGCGGGATTGGTCGCGCGGGTATTCTGCGGGTCGATCACCTTTTCGGTAAAGGTCACCGGCACGGTGATTTCGGTCTGCAGGAAGGCGGTGTAGCCCTTGGAAACCACGGACCACAGCAGCAGAAGCAGGAAGATCACACCGAAGCTGATCGCCAGAATGCCATAGAGACGGAAGCGGCGTTCGGCGGCGTAGCGGCGCTTGATGCCGATCTCGCGGCGCGGTGGTGCGGCGGTCAACACCATCGGGTCGGCAGAGGTGATGTCGGTCATTATTCGTACTGCTCCCGATATTTGCGAACGATGTAGAGCGCGTAGATGTTGAGGCACAGCGTCAGCGCGAAGAGCGTGATGCCGAGCGCGAAGGCGACCAGCGTCTGCGGCGAGGTAAACTCAAGGTCGCCGGTCAGCTGATTGACGATCTTCACCGTCACCGTGGTCATCGGTTCGAAGGGGTTCAACTGCATGCGGGCAGCAACGCCAGCAGCGAGAACCACGATCATGGTTTCACCCACAGCGCGCGAGGCGGTCATCAAAAGCGCGCCGACGATGCCGGGCAGAGCGGCCGGCAGGATCACGCGCTTGACGGTTTCCGAACGCGTGGCCCCGAGCCCCAGCGAACCATCGCGAAGGGCGCGCGGCACGGCGGTGATGATGTCATCCGACAGCGAGGATACGTAAGGGATCAGCATGATGCCCATGACGAAGCCTGCGGTGATGACCGACTGGGCCTGGATGAAGTTGGCATAGTCGCCCGTCACCAGACCGCTGATCTGGGCCGAGATATCGCGCAGGAACGGGCCAACCGTGGTCAGGGCGAAGAAGCCGTAGACGATGGTCGGGATACCGGCGAGGATTTCAAGGAGAGGCTTGGCGAAGGCGCGCACGCGCGGCGAGGCATATTCCGCCATGTAAATGGCCGAGAAGAGGCCAATCGGCACGGCAAAAAGCATGGCAACGAAGCCGATATAAAGTGTCCCTGCCAGCAGAGGGATCAGGCCGAACTGACCTTCGGAGCCACCGGAACCGGCTGCGGCAAAGCGCGGGTCCCAGACCGTTCCGAAGAAGAATTCATGGGCCGGAACCATGCTGAAGAAGTGGGTTGCTTCGCCCAGCATCGAGGCAACGATACCAATCGTCGTGAGGATGGCGATGGACGAGGCACCGAGCAGCGCACCGAGCACAACGCGTTCGACACGGTTGCGGGCGCGAAGCTTCGGCTGGATGGCGCGCAGGGCATAGACAAGGCCGCCAAGGGCCGCGAGGACCGCAGCACCCGTCATCAGCCAGTTGCTGCGATCCGTCAGGCGATTCAGCTCGTCGGCAGCGGGCAGCATATAGGGCTTGGGATCACCGGCCAGCGGCACACCCTTGGCCGACAGCAGCGTGCGCACGGTGGCGGCATCACCGGCCAGCGTTTCAGCATCGGCCGGGCTCAGCAGCTTCATGCCGCGGGCAATGGAGGTGATCATTCCGAATTCGAGGTTCTGCTCGGCCTGCGGGGCGGCCAGCACTTCAGCGGGGAAGGAACCGCGCACCGAGGACTGGATGACCGAGGGGGCCGTGATCGACCAGAATGCCAGCAGAAGCAGGGCAGGCAACGTTGCCCAGATGGCGACAAAGCCACCGTAGTAAACCGGACGGGAATGCAGGTTCGAAAGCTTGGGACCGGCAAGGGCATTGGCGCGCAGGCGCCCCAGAAGAAAGGCCACGATGCCGATGGCAAGAACGCAAAGAAGAACGACGGATCCGCTCATTGGGTATTCCTTTGCCGCCTGCATCGGCAGCCTTGGAGTAGGGGCAAAACCCGAGAGCATCTTCAGCGAAACGGAATCGCCAAGAGCGCTCTATGCTTTTGGTTTCAGCATTCCCGGGCGCAAAACCGCTACGCACTTTTGCTGGAAATGCTGATGTGAAGCGCGGCAGTTTCCTGCCGCGCTCCGTTTCATGCCATTAGAGGGTCTTGCCAGCGGCGAAGTCGGTGCGAGCCTTTTCGCGCTCAGCATCCGGAGCCGGAACCAGACCGTATTCAGCCAGCGGGGAATCCGGGCCAACCATGGCGTCGCCAAGGAAGAACTCGACATATTCCTTCAGACCCGGGATGACGCCGAGGTGAGCCTTCTTGACGTAGAAGAACAGCGGACGCGAGACCGGGTATTCGCCCTTGGCAATGCTTTCGACCGTCGGGACAACGCCGCTGACGGTGGCAACCTTCAGCTTGTCAGCATTGTTTTCGTAGAAGGACAGGCCGAACACGCCGACGCCGTTCTTGTTGGCGGCGATGCGGGCGAGCGTTTCGGTGTAGTCGCCGTCGATGTCGACAGCAACGCCATCCTTACGGACAGCCACGCAAGCCTTGGCAGCAGCCTTTTCGTCGGTGATCAGCTTCTTGATTTCGTCAGCAGCGCCGGTGTCCTTGCAGCCGTGAGCGAGAAGCTTTTCTTCGAACACTTCGCGCGTACCGTGCTTTTCGCCCGGGATGTAAGCAGCAATGTCGATGTTCGGGAGCTTCGGGTTGACGTCCGACCACTTCTTGTTCGGGTTAGCAACCAGCTTGCCGTCGATGACGAGCTGGGCAGCCAGTGCCTTGTAAACGTCAGCCGGAACGAAGTTGATGTCGGCAATGCCCTTGTCGGTCGCGAAGACGATACCGTCATAACCGATGCGGACTTCCTGGATTTCCGTCACGCCGGCAGCCTTGCAGGCTTCCACTTCGCTGCTCTTGATCGGGCGCGAGGCGTTGGCAATGTCGATGGTTTCCGGGCCGACGCCCTTGCAGAATTCCTTCAGGCCAGCAGAAGAGCCGCCGGACTCAACGATCGGCGACTTGAAGTTCGGGAAGGTTTCACCGAAGGATTCAGCAACGATCTTGGCATAGGGCAGAACCGTGGAGGAACCGGCGATCTGCACCTGGTCGCGGGCAGCAGCGGCACCGGCGAAGGCAACAGAAGCCACCAGAGCAGCGGCGGACAATTTCAGAAGGGTCATGAACATCTCCCGTCAGGGCTGGCGCAGGTTTCCGAGGCCCCTGCCCCAGTTCCACTTGCGCGGTTTCAATCCGTCAATCCCAAGGTCCGACACACGTCTTCAACGCACCGGGCCATCAGGCTTTCGCGAAACCTGTCGGTGCTGTTCCTCAGCGCCTTCGGTTCTCGCTGACGGGCTTGTAGCGCTCCTTGCCCCTCTCTTTTATGTCAGTTCAATGAAACATTTGTGACATATTATGTGTTTGATTTTTATGGACTTTAAAATCCGACCATCGCCGTAAATAACGGTTTCATGTCAAAAACGAACGGTAAAGGTCGATCCTTCGCCCTCTTTGGAGCGGACAACGAGGCGCGCACGGTGGCGCGTGAGGATGTGCTTGACGATGGCAAGGCCGAGTCCGGTGCCTTTCTTGGAGCGGCTGGCCTCGACATTGACGCGATAAAAGCGCTCGGTGAGGCGCGGCACATGCTCGGCGGGAATGCCCGGACCGTGATCGGTAATCGCAACCTCCACCGGACGACCTGAAGCCGCGCGGATACTGACCTCAACCGTCTTGCCGTCCTGTCCATATTTGCAGGCGTTTTCCATCAGGTTTTCGAACACCTGCACCAGCTCATCCGGGTCGCCCGTCACTTCCACCTTGCCTTTGGGCGCCTCCAGCCGGATTTCGACGCCCAGATCATCGGCGAGCGGAAGGAGCGAATCCCGGACCCCGCCAATCAGCGGCACGAGATCAACGATGCGGTCCGGTGCGATATGCGACTTCACCTCCAGCCGCGACAGCGACAGGAGATCATCGACCAACCGGCTCATGCGATTGACCTGATCGAACATGATGCCGAGAAAGCGTTCGCGCGCCTTGGTGTCTTCCCGGGCCGGGCCTTGCAGGGTTTCGATGAAGCCGCGCATGGAGGCCAGCGGCGTGCGCAGTTCGTGGCTGGCGTTGGCCACGAAATCGGAGCGCATGCGGTCGATGCGGCGTAGCTCGGAAATATCACGGAAAGACAGCACATAGCGCGGGCCGGACGCCTCGGACTTCAGCGACAGCGGCGCAATGCGCACCAGATAGACGGTTTCCGAAGGCGTGCGTTCGGAGTGTTCGATCTGGTTCGGCTCGCCGGTCGCCATGGTTTCGCGCACCATGTCGAGAATTCCGGGTGAACGCAGGCGCGCTGTGATGTGGACGCCGGGCGGCAGGGTGCCGAAGGCGCGTTCGGCAGCACGGTTCTGGAAAATCACGGACCCGTCTGCCGCCAGCAGGAAGATCGGCGCTTCCAAAGCTGCGGGAACGGCGGCCACCGCGTCGAGAAGATCGATGGATGGTGTTTCCGGTGGCAGAATATCCACGACCGGACTTTCGGCAACCACCTCCGCCACGGGCCTGGCGCGCAGCAGAAGACCTGCGACCGGCAGCACGAAGACGATCACGGCCGCCCAGGCCGGGGCACCGGCGAAAAACGCCACCACGGCGGCAAGCGCAGCAGCAAGAAGAACGCCCCCTGTTTCGCGCGCGATGCGATGCACCCGACCCGTTCCGTTCGATTGCCCGTTCACGCCATCAGCCCCCGTTTCCGCCACAAGCGGTTCCCCAGCCTCGTCCCGCCTTCGCGTACGAAGGGGCAAGACCGGCAAGGCAGTCCGCAACGGAACTCTGCTCCGTTGCCGCCGTCTATCATCCGTTCATAACAGAAATACAAACCGCCGCCAGCGCAACGGCTTGCCGCAGGGCCTTCACCCGTTGGCAAAAACATATAATCTGCCTGCAACAACCATACGTCAGGAGGACTTCCATGTTGAACCCCAAAGGTACCCGTATTGCCCAGATCGAATTGAACGGGCAGGTGCGGATGTTTGACGTGGATGATCCGGTTCTGCCGTCGTGGATCGAGGACGCGGCCTTTTCGTCGGGTGACTTTCCCGAAAAGAAAAAGATGAAGGAAGAGGATTATATCGAGACCCTGACCAAGCTGCAGATGGAGCTAGTCAAGGTACAGTTCTGGCAGCAGGCCAGTGGTGAGCGCGTGATGGTGGTTTTCGAAGGTCGAGATGCCGCGGGCAAGGGCGGCGCGATCTCCGCGACCAGCGCCTATATGAATCCCCGTTCGGCCCGCGTGGTGGCGCTGACCAAGCCCACCGAGACGGAGCGCGGCCAGTGGTATTTCCAGCGCTACATCTCGCATTTCCCGACGGCGGGCGAGTTCGTGCTATTTGACCGTTCCTGGTATAACCGCGCCGGTGTTGAGCCGGTCATGGGGTTCTGCTCCAAGGACCAGTATGAGCAGTTTCTCGAGCAGGTTCCGCGCTTTGAGAAGATGATCGAGCGCGAAGGCATCCACCTTTTCAAGGTCTGGCTCGATATTGGCCGCGAAATGCAGTTGAAGCGCTTCCATGACCGGCGTCATGACCCGCTCAAGGTGTGGAAGCTTTCCGACATGGATATCGCCGCCCTGCCGCGCTGGGACGACTATACCGAGAAGCGCAACCGGATGCTGAAGGAAACCCATACCGACAACGCGCCGTGGACCGTGGTCAAGGCCAACGACAAGCGCCGCGCCCGCATCAACGTCATTCGCCACATTCTTCTCAGCCTCAACTATGAGGGCAAGGACAAGGACGCCATCGGCGAAATCGATAATGACATTCTCGGCTTCGGTCCCGACTTCCTGAAAAAGAAGTGAGAGACGCGCCGCTCTAGGGTCGACCCTAGGCGGCTCAGCTTCCCGGCAGGATGCGCACCGAGAACAGGTCGACCTTGCTGTCCGATCCGCCAAGCCCCGTGTTGAGGATCAACGCACCGGGTGCGGAGGGGGTGAGCCCACGCGGCAACTCGACCGTGAACAGGGCATCAAACTTTTCCTGATTGGCCGTGAAGCGGTGGCGATCACAATTGCCAAGGCTGCCGAACTGGCATTGCACGGAGACTTCCGCCGCATTGGCCGTGGCCGATTGCATGGTCAGCGCAATCGTCGATGACTTGCCCGCCATAGCGCGCAGAACATCAACCGGCAGGGCGATGCGCACATCGCCATCGCTGCCCGAACGGCTGGAAACAATGCGAAGCGCCGGGCCGCTGGAGGCATTGACCGCCTCGATCTTGGCCGCAGCCCCCACCTTCAGCTTCGGCGCATCGCCGGGGGTGAAGATTTCCGTCCAATCCCCGGAGAACCCGCCCTGCGGATCAAACCCTTCCGTGCCATCCTTGCGGCCGGCAAAATCCTCTTCCACCACCTTCGGCGGCGGATTAGGAACGCTGGTGTCACGCTCCGCCTCGCTCATCAGCGCGCCGGAATCATAGATCCAGACCGCCGTGGCCACAGCGCAGAAAAACAGCGTCGCGAAAATGAAAAGGCGCGCGTAAAAGCCACGCTTGCGCGGCTGGGCCACCCGCGATGCCTCATGCTCGACGGCCTCATCAAGGCCGGAACCATCATGGCTGTGTTCGCCATGGGCATGAACTGGCGCCGCGACGAAACTGTCTTCGCGCGCAGCCCGCAAGCCACCATCATCCACCGGCTCGCCAGCCTCGGTCGGGCCGGTCTGGGCCGGGCTGTCAAAGCCCGGTTCGCGGCGTCCATGCCCGTCATGGTCGCGCATCGGCGGAGCCACTTCGGCAAAGCCCGGCTCTTCGCGCTGCTGCGGCACCGGGCGCGTGGCCTTCTGCTCTTCGATTTCGATGCTGGTGATCAAGAGTTCAAGGCGGCGACGCTGCTGGGCCACGCGCGTCGGATCATCCACGCCCTGCTTGCGCAGACCCGCCTCCAAGGCCTGGCGAGCGGATTGATAAATGCGCGCTCGCACCTCCGGATTGGTCCGGTCGGAGCGCTCCAATGCGTTCCTGATCGCAGCTTCAAATCCGTTCACGCGTCGTCCTTCTCAAAAACTCATGCGCATCAGGGGGCAAAGCCAACTTCCCAGCACGCTATAGAGATTCAGGTAACGGCTCCATCACCAATTCGCAAGTCCGAGATATTCGGCACGCATTGTGTGGTTCATAATTCGTGTTGTTTCGCCCGAAACCGGCCACCATTTCGGGGCTTTCATGGGATTTTTGTGCTTTCGCCAATTCCCCTTGATAGGCTCTGGCCTTCGATGAAAGGTGCTGCTACATATTGACGTTATCGTAAACGTCAATATCGGGAGGAGATATGGCGCTTCCGGCCATTTTGAAGGAAAACCTGCGGCTGCCGGTCATCGGCTCGCCGCTCTTTATCATTTCGCATCCGACGCTCACGCTGGCGCAGTGTAAGGCGGGCATCATCGGCGCGTTTCCGGCGCTCAATGCCCGCCCGGAAAGCCAGCTTGACGAATGGCTGGCGCAACTGACCGAAGAACTTGCCGCACATGATGCGGCCAACCCGACGCGCAAGGCGGCACCCTTTGCCGTCAACCAGATCGTTCACACATCCAACAAACGGCTGGAGCATGATCTTTCGCTCTGCGTGAAATACAAGGTGCCGATTGTCATTTCGTCGCTCGGGGCGGTGCCGGAGGTCAATGCCGCGATCCATTCCTATGGCGGCATCGTGCTGCACGACATTATCAACGACCGTCATGCCCGCTCGGCCATCCGCAAGGGGGCTGACGGGCTGATTGCGGTGGCGGCGGGAGCCGGCGGCCATGCGGGCACGATTTCGCCCTTCCCGCTTATTCAGGAAATCCGCGAATGGTTCGATGGGCCTCTGCTGCTTGCGGGCGCCATCGCGACGGGCGGCGGCATTCTCGCTGCGCAGGCCATGGGAGCCGACATGGCCTATATGGGCTCGCTGTTCATTGCCAGTGAGGAGGCGCGCGCCAGTGAGGCCTACAAGCAGGCGATTGTCGATGGAAGCTCGAAGGACATCGTTTACTCCAACTACTTCACCGGGGTTCACGGCAATTATCTGCGCCCGTCGATCAGTGCGGCGGGGCTTGACCCGAACCATTTGCCAGAGGCGGACCCCTCCAAGATGGATTTCGACAAGGCGAGTGATGGGGCCAAGGCCTGGCGCGATATCTGGGGTGCGGGACAGGGGATCGGCGCCGTGAAGGCGGTGGAACCGGCTGCCGCCATCGTGGACCGGCTGGAGCGGGAGTATCAGGCGACACGGGCACGGCTTCTCGGCTAAAACAGGCCGAACGGATTTCACGGAAAAGTTTCGACATTTTTCGAAACTCGGTGCTTGAAATCCGTTCGCTTTGCCTGTATCCACCGCCACACAAAACGCGCGCCGGACTTTCCGGGGCAGCACAAGGGCCGCTTTAGCTCAGTCGGTAGAGCACGTCATTCGTAATGACGGGGTCAGGTGTTCGAGTCACCTAAGCGGCACCACTTTTCCACATCTCGCAAAACCCTTTCAGATCAAAACGTGAATCAGCCTCTTCAAGGCCCGCTCAAGGCTCCTTGACTCTCATATTTATTAGAACATAAAGTGAACAAAAAACAGTGAGCGTTCAGCGCGCACTGGTGTCGTTCTTGCGCGATCATCGGAATCCAAACCATGCGTCTGCCTGAAACCATCGAGCGGCTTTACATTGATTTCGACGGTTTTTTTGCCAGCGTGGAACAGCAATGTGACAAACGTCTGCGTGGTCGACCCGTGGGGGTCGTGCCATTTGCCGGCACGGACCGAACCGCCGTGATCGCTGTTTCGCGCGAAGCCAAGGCGTTTGGTGTGAAGAATGTCATGCCCATCAAGGAGGCACGGCAGCGTTGCCCGGATATCGTCCTCGTTCCGCAAAAGCCCGACCTTTATCGCCGCGCCCACAATGCCCTGCTCTGCGAAATCGAAACCATTCTTCCGATTGACACGGCCAAAAGCATTGACGAGCTGACCTGCAAACTTGATGAGCGCCAGCGTCTGGAGCCGGAGCGCGTGGCGGCAGCGATCAAGGGAGCGATCCGCGAAGGGATCGGCCCATGGATTACCTGCTCCATCGGTTTTGCCGCCAATCGGCAACTGGCGAAGATCGCCTGCAAACAAGGCAAGCGCGGCACGGGTCGTTATGGCGACGGACTTGCCATCTGGCACCCATCCCTGATGCCTGACCCGCTTCTCAGCGTTCCACTCGCTGATATTCCGGGGGTTGGTGCCAATATCTATCGCAAACTCATGCGCATCGGCATTTATGATACGCGCGATCTTTACAACACCCAGCCCAAGCAGATGCGCCGTATCTGGAACAATGTGACCGGAGAACGGCTCTGGTACGCGCTGCACGGCTACGACATTCAGGCCCCGGTGTCCCAACGTGGCATGTTTGGGCACGGACGTGTTTTACCGCCGGAAGCGCGCAACATCGAAGGGGCGGAAAGCATTTCGCGGCTACTGCTGACAAAGGCGGCGCGCCGACTGCGCCGCGAAAACTATTATGCCAGCGGGCTGTGGCTTTGGCTCTCCATCAAAGAGGGATCATGGCTTGGCAAGCAGCACCTGCCTAGCGTGCGGGATGATCAGGCGATCCTGACAGCGCTTGCCGAATTGTGGCGCGAGGTGCGCCAGCAACACCGCAACGGCCTGACGATCTTTCGTGTCGGCGTGACCCTTTATGATCTTTCGCCTGCTGCCGAACGCCAACTGGATCTTCTCCTTCAGGACGACAAGACACGCCGCAAATGGGAAAACGCAGGCCAGGCGGTCGATACCCTCAATAGCAAATATTCCCGCACACTGGTTCATCTTGGCGAATGGTCGCCGCCCGCCGGGGGCCATGTCGGCGGGAAAATCAGCTATGTGCGCGTGCCTTCTGCGGAGGACTTCTGGTGATGAACTGGAAAACCCGCATCCGTGTCAGCGATCTTGCCCCCACCCAGAAGCTTGAGATCATCTGCCGTCAATGTGGCCGGCTCGCTTATATCACCGGGCTGGATGTGAAGGACCAGAGCCTATACCTTGATGAGCTGGAACGACGCCTGCGCTGCAAGGCGCGTGGCTGCCGGGGCCATGCACGCCTTGCCATGGTGCGCCTTGACGAACTTACGGGCTTTGTCGGCGGGCTGGCATAATACCCGCAAGATCGGGACCGAGCGGCACGATGCCGTTCGGGTTCAGGCTCTTGATCGAGTAATAGCCGCGCTTGATGTGGTCGATGCTGACGGTTTCGGCGATCCCCGGCAGATTGTAGACCCGCAAGAGATAGGCGCTCAGCGCGCTGTAATCGGCCAGACGGCGCAGGTTGCACTTGAAGAGGCCATGATAGGCCCCATCAAAGCGGATCAACGTCACGAAAAGGCGAATATCGGCCTCGGTGAAGCGCTCACCCTGCAGGTAGGGGCCACCCTGGCCAAGGCGCGCTTCCAACTCATCCAGCATCGCAAAGACATCGTGGAACGCCTCTTCATAGGCGATTTGCGTGGTGGCGAAGCCCGCGCGATAAACGCCGTTGTTGAGCTTCGGGTAGATGCGCTCGTTCAAGGCGTCGATTTCGGCCTGCAAATCCGCGGGGTAGAGGTCAAACGACGGATCGGCCAGATCACCAAAGCCCGTATTGAAAATGCGCAGAATATCAGCCGATTCATTGTTGACGATGGTGCCGGTCTTCTTGTCCCACAGCACCGGCACGGTGGCGCGGCCAGTGAAATCCGGGTCGGCCTTCACGTAAAGCTCGTAGAGATGCTCCACGCCATTGACCGTATCGGTGGTGGAACCCGGATAGCTGCCAAAGCGCCAGCCCTTGTCGGAAAGCGCCGGTTCGACAATCGACAGCGAGATCACATCTTCCAGCTTTTTCAGCTTGCGGGCCATCAGTGTGCGCGAGGCCCACGGGCAGATGAGCGCCACATAAAGATGATAGCGATCGGCCTCGGCCTTGAAGCCACCCTCACCCGTCGGACCGGGGGCGCCATCCGGCGTCACCCAGTTGCGAAACGAAGACACCTGCCGCACGAAGCCGCCCTTGGCATCCTTGGCCTGCACCGGCTGCCAGTCTTCCGTCCATTTTCCGTTCACCAGCATGGCTTAATCCTCAAGCGTTGTGCGCAGCGTTCAAGCTGCCTGTGCCAGAGGATATAGGCCGGATGCCGGTTTCGGGAAATGCCGCGTTCGGTTGACAATGCGGCAACCGATGGCCGCCTGAAAAATCAGGCGGTTGGCAGTTCGCTGACGCCGCCCATCTTGGCCGACCAGACCAGCGGGGCATCAAGGAAGGCTTCCACTTCGGAAAGCGTCTTCTCATCAAAGAGCTTGTCTTCCTTGGCAACCGCCAGCACATCGCGCCAGGTGGCGAGGTAGTGCAGCTTCACATTGCCATTGGCAAAACGCTGTTCGGCTTCCGGGAAAATGCCATAGTAGAAGAGCGCGATGCCGTGATCGATGACGCCGCCTGCGGCGCGGATGGCATCGATGAAGGTGAACATGGAGCCGCCTGCCGTCGTCAGGTCTTCGATGACCAGAACGCGCGCGCCGTCTGCCATATAGCCCTCGATCTGGGCATTGCGGCCATGGCCCTTCGGCTTCTTGCGGCAATAGATCATCGGCAGGGAAAGGCGCTCGGAGAGGAAGGCGGCAAAGGGAATGCCCGCCGTCTCGCCACCCGCCACGCAATCGAACGCCTCAAAGCCTGCTTCGCTCATGATGGCGGCGGCGGCAAAATCCATCACCGCCGAACGGATGCGCGGGAAGGAGATGAGCTTGCGCATGTCGATGTAGACCGGGCTCTTCATGCCGGACGCGAGCGTATAAGGTTCGGCGGCGGCAAAGTGCACGGCCTTGATTTCCCAAAGCATTTTGGCAACCAGACGGGCGACGACCTGCTTGTCGTTAAAGGCGTTGATGCTCATGGCGTTATCCTTTCTTCAAACGGCTCAGGCCACATCCCAATGAAGCGGGAACAGGGGATCGAAAACAGTCACCGGACCGGCACCCGTTTCGCGCTTCTTGGGGAAATCAACCGGCTCATCGCGCTTGATGAGCGTGATCGTTTCCGGGTTCGGCTGCAGACCATACCAGGTCGGGCCGTTCAGAGAAGCGAAGGCTTCCAGTCTGTCGAGCGCGCCTTCGTTTTCGAAAACGTGGGCGAGGCAGCTCATGGTGTTGATGGAGGTGTAGATGCCCGCGCAGCCACAGCCGCATTCCTTCAGCGGATCGATATGCGGCGCGGAATCGGTGCCCAGGAAGAAGCGCGCATCGCCCGAAGTGGCGGCCTTGACGAGCGCCAGACGGTGGTTCTCACGCTTGGCGACCGGCAGGCAGTAATAATGCGGCTTGATACCGCCCACGAGGATGGCGTTGCGGTTGATGATAAGGTGATGCGTGGTGATCGAACCGGCGAGATTCTTCTCCGCCGAGCGGATGTAATCGATGCCGTTTTCGGTCGTCACATGCTCCATCGTCACCTTCAGTTCCGGCAGGCGCTTGCGCAACGGATCGAGCACGGTTTCGATGAAGACGGCTTCGCGGTCGAAAATATCAACCTCCGGCGTCGTCACTTCGCCATGAACGCAGAGCGGCAGGCCGATCTTCGCCATGCGCTCCAGCACCGGCATGGCCTTGTCCATATCGCGCACGCCGCCGTGGGAGTTGGTGGTGGCACCAGCGGGGTAAAGCTTCACAGCGGTGATGAGGCCGCTCTTCTTGCCTTCCTCCACATCGTCCGGGCTGGTGTGCTCGGTCAAATAAAGGGTCATCAGCGGCTCGAAGGTGTCGCCCGCAGGAATGGCCTTGACGATGCGCTCGCGATAGGCGCGCGCATCCGCCGTGGTGACGACCGGCGGCACGAGGTTCGGCATGATGATGGCGCGGCCAAAATGGCGGCTGGTATCGCCGATCACGCCTTCCAGCATGGCACCGTCGCGCAGGTGAAGGTGCCAGTCATCGGGGCGGCGAAGAGTGAGCTTTGTCATGGGGAAGCCTCCGGGCGGACATGTTTCCCGCGCTTACCATTTTTGCCGCCCGGAAAACAGCACCATGGCCGGTGAAAATGAAGCTTTTCAGCGCCCTATGCTGCCCGCTTCCGGGCCCCAGACATCGGTGAGCGCAAAGCCGCGTTCAAACGGGTCAAACGGGTCCAGCGCCACCTGATGCAGCCCGAAGGTGAAACCGCGTCCGGCAATGGTGGGGATCACCGCCGGGCGTCCGGCCACTTCGGTGACGGCGGATAGCCCCACCTCGAATTCCGAGCCGATCGTCGAGCGGGATTTGTAGACATCCCCGACCTTGACCTTGCCGCGGGCATAAAGCGTGGCAAGATTGGCGGAATTGCCCGTGCCGCAGGGCGAGCGGTCGACACGGCCCGGCCACATGGTGGTGGCGGTGCGGATGGCACCATCATCATCCACGCCACGGAACATCACATAGGCGACGCCGTTGATTGCCGGGATCTCGGGATGAACCACGTCGAACGCGTCGTTGATCGCCGCCTTCAGCACCATGCCGGCCTGAACCAGTGCCCCGGCGCTCGCTTCATTGATCGTCATGCCAAGCTGTGCGGCATCGACAAGCGCATAGAAAATGCCGCCATAGGAGAGGTCAAAGCGCACCTTGCCCCAGGGAGCCACCTCGATTTCCGCATCCAGCGTATGGACGAAGGAGGGCACCATGGTGAGCTTCACCTTTTGGCAGCGACCGTCATGGCAGGTGGCCGTGGCCTTCACGAGACCGGCCGCCGTTTCGAGCATCACGATGGTCTCCGGCCCCTTCATCTCCACCATGCCGCTTTCCAGAAGCGCCGTGGTGACACAGATGGAGTTTGAACCCGACGAGGCGTGGGCCTGATCGGGCTGAAGAATGACGAAGGCGAAGTCCGCCGCCGGATTTTTCGCCGGAAGCACGAGATTGACCGAGCCGATTGGTGCGCCGCGCGGCTCAAGGCAGAGCATGCGCCGCAGCGCCTCGCCCTTCGGGTCGGTGTTCAGCCAATGAAGCTGGTCGGCGACCGTCTCGCCGGGGATTTTCGGCACGCCACCAATGGCGGCGCGGCCAATTTCGCCTTCACAATGAACGTCGAGAAGCTGAAGCGTGCGCTTCCACCGCATGATAATTGCCTTATTTCGGGTTGGTAATAACTTCGAGCGGGGCACCAAAAGCGCCCACAGTGGTGCCGACGCTGCCGGTCATGCGCTTCCACTGGCCACCATAGTTGCGGCGTGTCGCGGGATCAAACACGGCAATCGGCGTGGAAACCGCCACTGATGCCGCCTGCCCCACCGTCGAGGCCGCGCCGACGGCCACCGAGCCCAGCGCCTCACCGATGCCGACATCAGAATCCGTCACCGTCTGGCCTGCCGCCAGACGCGTCCCGATCAGCTTCACCACATCCGGGCTTTCGGCAAATTTGCCGTGGTTCAGGCTGTCGCCCGATTTCATCTTGGTGAGGTCGATCACCGAAATCCCGAACTTTTCCAGCGCCGTGCGATAGGGTTCGGCTGCCGGATCAATCTGGCCGAGGCGGTCGACATTGCCGGAAATGCGGCGCGACACGAGAAGGGCGCGGTCATCCTGCGAGGTGAAGATCGTGAATTTCGGGTTGGTCTTGCCAATTTCAGCGATCTGGCGGCCGAACACATCCACATCAAGGTCCGGCGCAGCCAGAATGACGTTGCTGATCTTGCTCGCCACCTTGCCATCGCGGATCGCCATCTGGCGGAGCGCCTCCATGGCAAGCCAGGTGCCCATGGAATGCGCCATGACCGTCACATCACTGACGGAGGGATCACGGGCGACGGTGCGCAGCAATTCCTCCAGCGCATCGCGCGAGTAATTGGTGCTTTCCTTGTCGTAATTGTAATCGAAAATGCTGGCGCGCGACGGCCAGGTGAAGATGACCGGGGCCACATCGGCTCCTGAATCATGCACGATCTGGGCAAAGCGGTAGACCGCATCCTCGTAGCGGTTGTTGAAGCCGTGCACGAAAACCATGACGCGGCGGCTCTTGGTCATATGGCTGCGGCCCCAATCCTTGGCCTGCGCGGCGCTCAGCATCGGCGCGACGGAGACGGTCGTAAACGTCTTCATCGGATCAGAGGGAAGCTTCTTCGGCCATTGCACCTGCCCGACCTCACGCTTGCCATCGGGCGGGATGGAAACGGTAACGGCAGACAGCGCCAGCCCCGTGCCGCGCTCGCCGGAGAACAGCACCGCGGGATTGCTATCAGGAGCGCGGGTGGTGGCAACCAGCAGATCAACAGTCGGAATGCCGGGCGGAAGCGAGGCTTGCGAATTGGCCGGGTCCATCACCCCGATGGGGCGACCCGCACAGGCGGCGAGGAGCAGGAGCATCCCGCCAACGGTTGCCAGACGCATGGCACGCAGAAATGGCTGCCGAGCCGAACTCATATCTGCAAACATTCTCACGCTGCCCTGTCTCTGTTGCCGTTTACGCAAGCTTAACCTTTAGAGCGGGGGCAGCGGAAAGACCAGAGCGCGAGACGGGTCTTTCCGCCAAATTGCGCAACGAAAAAGGGCACCCGAAGGTGCCCTTTCCGTATTCTCTTGATCCGCCAGCGCTTAGAGCATGGTGCCCTTGGACGCCAGGTTGATATGCCAGGACAGCGCTTCTTCGAGAACGTGCGGGGTGTGACCACCACGCTTGCAGGCGCGCTCGTAGTAGTCCGTGATCATGTCACGGTAGAGCGGGTGCACGCAGTTCTTGATGATGAGCGGTGCGCGTTCGCGCGGTGCCAGACCACGCAGGTCGGCGAGACCGATTTCGGTGGCAACGACAGCCACGTCGTGTTCCGTGTGGTCGATATGGGCGACCATCGGGACGATCGACGAGATCTTGCCTTCCTTGGCGATCGACTTCGTCACGAAGATCGACATCTGGCCGGAGCGGGCGAAGTCACCCGAGCCACCGATACCGTTCATCATGTGCGTGCCGCCGACATGCGTCGAGTTGACGTTGCCGTAGATGTCGAATTCGAGCGCGGTGTTGATGCAGATCAGGCCGAGGCGGCGGGAGATTTCCGGGTTGTTGGAAATTTCCTGCGGACGCAGAACGATCTTTTCCTTGAAGGCTGCAAGGTTGGCCATCACGTGATCGTTCGTGGCTGCGGAGAGCGAGAACGAGGTGGTGGAGGCGCGCAGCAGCTTGCCGCTGTCGAACAGTTCGAAGGTCGAGTCCTGCAGAACTTCCGAGTACATTTCCAGATCGTAGAACGGCGAATCCTGGAAACCGGACATCACGGCGTTGGCAATGGTGCCGATGCCGCACTGCATGGGACGCAGCGAGTGGGTCAGACGACCCTGCTTCACTTCGTTCTTGAGGAAGTCGAGCAGGTGGCCAGCGATCTGCGCGGTTTCTTCATCCGGCGGCAGGTTGTTGGCGGCGCTGTCGGGAATGTTGGTCTCGACGATGGCGGCGATCTTGGACGGATCAACGGCGAAATACGGAACGCCGATGCGGTCCATCGTGGAGTTGATGTTGATCGGCGTACGGTTCGGACGCTTTTCCGGAATGTAAACGTCGTGCATGCCTTCCAGCTGGTCCGTATGGGCCAGGTTCAGCTCGACGATGATCTGGTCAGCGTCGAGTGCGAAGGTTGCCGAGTTACCGACGGAGCTGGTCGGAACGATGTAGCCTTCTTCCGTGATGGCGCAGGCTTCGATGACGGCGGTGTCGACCTTCTTGATCTGGTCGGCGCGCATGGCTTCAGCGGTCAGCGACAGATGCTGGTCGATGAACATGATCTCGCCGTTGTTGATCGCCTTGCGCATAACCGGGTCAGCCTGGAACGGCGAACGGCGGGTCAGCAGGTGGGCGGCGGCCATCTTGCCGTCCATGTCGTTACCGAGCGAAGCGCCCGTGAACAGTTCGATCTTGAGGCCGTCCTTCTTGGCGCGCTCGACGAGTGCGGGCGGCACCACCTTGGCTTCACCAGCGCGGGTGAAGCCGCTCATGCCCAGACGGCTACCGTCCTTGACGAGCGAAGCTGCCTCTTCGGCAGTGACAACCTTATCCATAAGCGCCTTACGGCGCACGCGGTCACGAAGCATAAGCAATCCCTCTTTGCGTAATGGTCGTTTAACCTGATAAATCTCTTCCCGGCGGCCAGAGCGGTCAAACCCCAGCGCACTGCTGCCTGCAATACCTCCCAACGCTTGAAAAGCAATTACCCAAGAGGCGTAAATCCGCCGGATTCTTGTATTTTTTCACGCAAAGGCAAAGCCGGGTTGCAGGCAGGTCAACGGATAGCAACGACTACAGGTGCCGTCAATTCATTCAATCGTCATTGGGTTGCACTGCCTATCGGCAAACACACGGTTTTTCAGGGCCATCAGGAGCCCCGAAACTGGCCGAAACAGATGAAATACTCAGGCGTCCGTTACCGGCGTATCCTCAGCGACCACGCGACCGATGCCGCTCTTTTGCGCCCATTCGCGGATCACGCCGCCCAATTCGCGAAACTCTGCGGCACGCGAGGAATTCTTGCGCCAGCAAAGACCGATTTCGCGCAATGTTTCGCCATCGGCAAGCGGCCTTGTGGTGACGTTGCTTTCATTGAGAAGGCCGCTGGCGATCGCCAGTTCCGGCACAAGCGTGACGCCCAGACCTTCGGCCACCATCGCCACCAGCGTGTAAAGGCTTGTGCCCTGAAAGGTGGTGATGGCCTGCCCCGGCAGCGCTTTCAAGAACGGCAGGGCGTGGCTGTGCAGGCAATGGTCCTTTTCCAAAAGCATGACCGACACATCGCGCACATCGTCCGCAGCAATGGCGTCCAGCGCGGAAAGCCGGTCATTGGGATTGCAGGCGACGCGGTAGCCATCCTTGAACAGCATGAAGGTCTCGCAGCCTTCGGCATTGTACGGGAAGGCCATCAGCACCAGATCCAGCCGCCCGGCCTGCAGGCGCTCCAGAAGTTCCGCCGTCTTGTCCTCACGCAAAATGAGCCGCATGTCGGTATAGCGGTTGATGATATGCGGCACGAGTTTGGGCAGCAGAAAGGGGCCGATGGTGGGAATGACGCCGAGTTCCAGACGCCCGGACAGGGGATTGGCGGCGCGGGCACCGATCTCCAGCAACTCATCGACATCGCGCAGGATAAAGCGGGCGCGCTCGACGATCCGACGCCCGACCGGAGTAATGACCACCGAACGCTTGGTGCGCTCCGCAACCGGCACGCCCAGCATGTTCTCCAGCTCCTGGATGCCCGCGCTCAAGGTGGATTGCGTGACCTGACACACGTCTGCAGCCGCGCCGAAGTGAAGATGATCGGCCAGCGCAACGAGATAGCGCAGCTGTCGCAGATTGGGCAACGGCCTCAAACTCAACACCCCTTTGAAAAGCAACGGCTTCTCCGGGCCGCCTTTTGACATTCTATCGCACAAGAAATCCAGGCGCGCAAATGGCTTGGCATCGGGTCAGGATCGCGTTTGCCCGGGCTTGGAAGTGCGCTAAGAGTGTGTTCCCTCCTCCCCTGATGAGGATGATCGCACAGGACTTGCCCATGAGCCGCATTCTGGTTGCCGGAAATATCAATCACGACTGCATCTGGCATCTTGATCGCCCCCTGTCTTCCGGGGCGCGTCTGTCCTGCCTGTCGCGCGAAACGCGGCTCGGTGGCGGGGCCTACCACACCGGCATGGAGCTTTTGCGGCTTGGGGCAACGGTTCTGATCGCCGGAACGCTGATGGATGACGAGGCAGGACGGCAGGCACTCGCCAGCCTTCGCCAATCCGGCTTTGACACCACGCATGTCACCATGACACCCGGCGTCACGCAAAGCGCCGATATCCTGCTCGACCCGCGCGGCGAGCGCACCATCATCGCCCCGCCGGGACGCATGCGTGCGCCGGTTTCGCTCAACGGGCCGGTGTCTGTGGATGCGGTCTATGTGAATGCGTCGGCCTGTGCAGACGACCTGCTGGCCGCGATGGAAGCGACGACCTTTTCCATGGCGCAGTTTCCGAGCCGGCCAGACCCGCGACCTGCTGACCTGTTGATCGGCTCTGCCGCCGATCTCAAGAGCCGCAGCCTGCCGGATCTCTGGCAGGACAGTCGCATGATTGCCGGATCACGGCTCTCGCATCTGGTGATCACCGACGGGCCGGGGCCGGTGCGCATTTTCAATGGTGAGAAGATCGAACGGGCCAACCCACCCGGTCGGCTTTCGGTTCCCGACACCATCGGGGCCGGCGACACCTTCGCCGGAGCCCTTCTCCACGGGGTGCTTACCGGGCAACGAGTACGGGACGCCGCCATGGAAGCCTGCCGCCTGACGCAGGCTTTCCTGATGGCACGCGCAACGATCAGGGAACGATAAGCGTTCCGGCACCACGCTGCGTGAAGATTTCCAGAAGCACGGCGTGCGAGGTCTTGCCGTTCAGGATGACCACGCCCTCAACGCCCGCCTTGATCGCATCAATGCAGGTTTCGACCTTCGGGATCATGCCGCCGGAAATCGTGCCGTCGGCAATGAGACGGCGGGCTTCGGCCACCGACAGTTCCTTGATCAGTTCACCCTTGGCATCGAGCACGCCCGGCACATCGGTCAAGAACAGCAGGCGCGTGGCGCGCAGCGCACCGGCAATTGCACCGGCAAAGGTATCGGCATTGATGTTGTAGGTATGGCCATCACGACCCGGAGCAACGGGAGCGATGACCGGGATCATTTCGGACTTGGCCAGGAGATCGAGAAGCGTGCGATCCACTTCCACCACTTCGCCGACGAAACCGAGATCAAGAACGCGCTCAATGTTGGAATCAGGATCGCGAACCGTCTTCTGGGCCTTTTCGGCGAAGACCATGTTGCCATCCTTGCCGCAAAGGCCGATGGCCCATTCGCCCGTCTGGTTGATGAGGGCGACGATCTCCTTGTTGATCGAACCGGCGAGAACCATTTCGACGATTTCAACCGTCTTCTGGTCGGTGACGCGCAGGCCGCCTTCGAACTTCGATTCAATGCCCATTTTGGTCAGCATGGCACCGATCTGCGGTCCACCGCCATGAACGACAATCGGATTGACGCCCGACTGCTTGAGAAGGGCGATGTCACCCGCAAAAGCCTTGCCCAGTTCGGCATTGCCCATGGCGTGACCGCCATACTTCACCACGATGGTCTTGTTCTCGTAGCGCTGCATGAAGGGCAGCGCCTGTGCCAGCAACCGGGCCTGAATTTCACTTTCGGAAGCGCTCATCTTGTCCCCCACGCAAAGAATGTTCGCGCGTCTTTTAGAACAAGTCGCGGCCATAGGGAATAATCCCCGATGAATATCGCAAGCGGGCCCGCAGATTGTCGCAAGCCCCGCCGAAACGATTGACAGACGGGGCAAAGCAGAGGAAACCTCAATCAAAAGGATGTGTCGAAAAGATGCACGTGGAGGAAGTCAGGGCATGTCTAAAACCGAAGGCGGAACCGGGAGCGGTATCTCCGACGAAGTGCTGGCCGGCGAATATGTGCTTGGCGCGCTTCCGGCCGAGCGCGCCCGGCGGGTTGAAGCGCGCCTTGCGACGGACGGCCATTTCGCGAGCATCGTGCAGCGCTGGCAGGACAATCTGGCCGAAACCACCTTTAACGAAGACGATGACCGCTGGCAGACGCTTGCTTTCGCGCCAGAACGCTCACGGCGCGCGGGCATTACAAGCCACAGGGCAAGCCTTATCTGGCGCAGCCTGCTTCTGACCGGCCTGTGCCTTGCCGGGGCCTATACGGTGTTCGAGGCGCTTGCCCCAAAGGCCGCCGTTTCGCTTGCCTCGACAAACGGTCTTGCGTCGCCGATCTATGAAGCGTCGACGGGTAGCGTGAGCCTGCCGGATATTCGCGAACCAGCCCGCATCTGGTTGATCGGGATGGATAACCAAGCCCATCTTCTGGGAGAAATTGCGCCGGGAAGCCGCCTTCTTCTGTCGGCGGACATGCAGGCGATGATGGGCAAGGGCGCGAGCCTGGCCACCGCACCCGCCACCCGCTGATCAGCCGGAAAGGCCGAGCGTGCGGGCAATTTCGGCCCGCAATTCATCGAGACCAGCCGCCTTTTCAGACGATGTCGCCAGAATTTCGGGATAGGCGGCCGGTCGCTTGGCGATCTTCTTTGCCGTATCCGCCATCAGCGTCGGCACATCCGCAGCCCTGATCTTGTCGGTCTTCGTCAGAACGATCTGATAGGAGACGGCGGCCTTGTCGAGCAGGCTCAACACTTCCTCATCGTTCTTCTTGATACCGTGGCGGCTGTCGATCAGCACATAGACGCGCTTCAGCGTGGCGCGACCGCGCAGGTAGTCAAACACCAGCTTGGTCCAGGCATCGACCTGCTCCTTCGGCGCCTGCGCATAGCCATAACCCGGCATGTCCACGAGGGCGGCAGGCGGCAGGTCGTCTTCCCCGCCCGAATAGCCATCCGGCACGAAGTAGTTGAGTTCCTGCGTGCGGCCCGGCTTGTTGGACGTGCGGGCGAGTCCCTTTTGACCGACAAGGGCGTTGATCAGCGAGGACTTGCCGACATTGGAGCGCCCCGCAAAGGCGATCTCCAGCGGGCCTTCCGGCGGCAGAAACTTCATGGCAGGAACGCCGCGGATGAAAATCCACGGATTGCCGAAGATCGGACGTGGGGTCTTGCTGCCGGTCTCGGTCATGGTCGTCAACTCTCTGCCGTTGGTCGCAAAGCACTTCCAGCGCACAGGCGGAAAGGCTTCATCAGAATATTATTGCACATTGCAAAACGAAAACCCCGGGGTGCGCCCCGGGGTTCTGAACGGATCAGGCATCCGGTGTCTTTGGCGCTTTTCGGCGGAACAGGTTCTTCAGATTGTCGAACAGTTCGATTTTCGCCCCGTGGCGCTTCATGATCACGGCCTGCTGGGTCACCGAAAGCGTGTTGTTCCACGCCCAGTAGATCACCAGACCAGCCGGGAAGCTGGCCAGCATGAAGGTGAAGATCAGCGGCATCCAGTTGAACACCATGGCCTGCGTCGCATCGGCCGGAGCCGGGTTCATGCGCATCTGCACGAACATGGTGATGCCCATGATGATCGGCCAGATGCCGAGGTGCAGCATGGTCGGAGCCTCAAACGGAAGCAGGCCGAACAGGTTGACGAAGCTCGTCGGATCCGGGGCCGAAAGATCCTGAATCCAGCCAAAGAACGGTGCGTGGCGCATTTCGATGGTGACGTAAATCACCTTGTAGAGCGCGAAGAACACCGGGATCTGCAGAACCACGGGCCAGCAACCGGCCAGAGGATTGATCTTCTCGGTCTTGTAAAGCTCCATCATGGCCTGCTGCAGGGCCATGCGGTCATCGCCAAACTTGGCCTTCAGCTCTTCCATCTTCGGCTGCACGCGCTTCATGTTGGCCATGGAGGCGTATTGGCGGTTGGCGATGGGGAAGAACAGAACCTTCACCACAACCGTCGTCAGCATGATGGCGAGGCCGAAGTTGCCGATGAAGCGGTAGAAATAGTCCATCATCGCAAACATCGGCTTGGTGATGAAGTAGAACCAGCCCCAGTCGATCATCAGATCGAAGCGCGGAATGGAATACTGCTTCTCGTACTGACCGATGATCGGCACTTCCTTGGCACCAGCGAAGATGCGCGTCTTGACTTCCAGCGGCTGGGCAGTTGCAACCGTGACGTCATCGCCACGGTAATCAGCCTGATAGCGCGGTGAGCCATCCGTGAAGCGCGAGAAGCGCGACGTGAAGGCCGTCGACTGCGGCGGAACGAGTGCCGCGCCCCAGTACTTGTCGGTAATGCCGAGCCAGCCGCCGGTGGCCTTTTCGTTTTCGAACGGCTTGTCTTCGACCTTCTTGTAGGCCTCTTCGATGTAGGAACCATCGGTGCCGATGACGCCAAGGAAGCCTTCGTGCAGCACGTAGACGGACGGCGTCGTCGGCTTGTTGGCGCGCGTGATGCGGCCATAGGAAGCAATCGTCACCGGCTCCTGGCCTGCGTTTTCAACGCGGTCGGTCAGCGTGAAGAGGTAATGTTCGTCCACCTCGATCTTGCGGGTGAAGACAACGCCCTTTTCGTTGGTCCAACGCAGCGTGACCGGCGTGGTCGGCGTCAGCTTGTCGCCTTCCGCCACATCCCAAACCGTTGTCGGGCCGGGCACGGCGCCGGAATTGTCGCTTTTCACGAAGCCGACTTCGGCAAAATAGCTGTCCTTGGTGTTGGCCGGATTGAAGAGCGTGATGATCGGGCTCTTGTCGTCCACCGTCTCATGGTAACCCTTCAGGCGGACGTCATCGAGGCGAGCGCCTGCCAGATTGAGCGAACCTGTGATGGAGGGCGTATCAATTTCAACGCGCTTGGTCGAAGCGATGGCTTCCTCGCGGCTGACGATACCGGCAGAGGCCGCATCCGCTGCGGGGGCTGCCGTCGTCGTGGTGCCGGAAGCGGCAGGGGTCGCAGGGGCTGCAGCACCCGGCTCGCTCGATTCCACCTTCGTCTGCGCGGCCAGCTGCGCTTCAGCGGCGCGGCGCTCGGCAAGGCGCGGATTCATGTAGAGGAACTGCCAGGCGAGCACGATCAGCGCTGACAGGGCAATCGCCACCATATAATTGCGGTTCTTTTCCATCACTCTTTCCTGCGACCGTTGTCCCGGCTTCGCCCCGGGCCCGGCCTGTTTTTGACGCGCGCAACAAGTTCGCTGGCAAGTCGCTCGAACGGCACGCCGAGCGCCTCGCGGCGGGCGACGACCACATAATCATGTCCGGGCTGCATTGCAATTGCGGCATGAAGCCTGACGGCTTCTTTCAGTCGCCGCTTCATGCGGTTGCGCTGAACCGCATTGCCCTGCTTCTTCGTGACGGTAAAGCCAGCGCGAGGCAGCAGGTCCGGATCTTTCCGATCAAGGACCTCAAGAAGAAAGAAAGGCCCGCGACGTTTTTCGCCCTCTCGGACGGCGAGGAATTCCGGCCGGCTTTTCAGCCGCCCGGGCTTTCGTTCGGCGGTTTTGGAATCCGTCATTCGGCTTTCGCTCCGCAAGATCGCTGCACTTTTCAGGCACGGATCAGAACGTCCAATCCCGCGGGGCCGGTTTCGGCTCCCGAATGCGGCGGCCAATGGGCCAACCGCATCATCAGGCAAATCCCGGTGCGTCAGCGCCGGGATTTGAGGTCAATCAGGCCGACAGACGCTTGCGACCGCGAGCGCGGCGAGCGTTGAGAACGGCGCGACCGCCCTTGGTGGCCATGCGGGCACGGAAGCCGTGGCGACGCTTGCGAACAAGCTTGGACGGCTGATAGGTACGCTTCGTAGACATTTATTTTAATACCGCGGAGTGCGGCCCTTCTTGGTTTGCATTCGCAATGAGCGTGGTTGCCGAACGGCAGCCGACCGCAATCGCGGGACAGGCTTGACCGGACGTGGGCGGCTTATAAGGGCAGAAAAGCGCCAAAGTCAATCACTGACGCCCTGAATTGGCGGGGCTGCCGCGCTTTTTAGCCCAGCGGCAGGCCATTCCAGGGGCCTTGTTCACGCCCAAGGTGATGTCAGGGGATGGAAATCACGACAGGCACCGTTACAATAGGGCCATGATGCAGACCGGCGCACCAGAGGAACACAGGCAACAGACGGGCATTCCTCCGGATGCGCGAACCAACCTGCCCGGTTTTTTCAATGGCCTTTCCGGTCGTCTTCTCGCGTTGACGGTCGTGTTTGTCATGCTGGCCGAAGTCCTGATCTTCGTGCCCTCCGTGGCGGCCATGCGGCTGCGCTGGCTGCAGGACCGGCTGGCCGCTGCCGCATCGGCGGGCATTGTGATCGACGGGCTACAAGCCGAACTTCCCGAGCAGGTGCAGGCGGATGCGCTGATCGCCACCGGCGCGCGGGCCATCGTCATCCGCAAGGATGGCACGTCGCGGCTGGTCGCGGCTTCCGAGGTGCCGGGGGAAGTCGACGCCCATTACGAAGTTTCCGGCGGCTACAGCCTCAGGGCCGTTGGCGATGCGCTGGATACGCTCGTCTTTGGCGGCGGGCGGCTTGTGCGTGTGTTCGGCCCCATGGACGAGAGCGGCAACGCGACCATCGAAGTGGTGATGCCGGACGACGCATTGCGCCGGGCCATGCTGACCTACTCACGCAACGTCTTCATCATTTCGCTGATTATCTCGCTCAGCACCGCCGGATTGATCTATCTCAGCATCAACCGCCTGATGATCCGCCCGGTCCGCCGCCTGACGAACAATATGCAGGCCTTTGCCGCCGATCCGGAAAACCCGGCGCTGGTGATGAAGCCGGAATGCGGCCTTGATGAGGTGGCGATTGCCGGTCAGCATCTGGCCGCCATGCAGACGGAATTGCAACGCACCCTTCGCCAGCAGAAAAGCCTTGCCGAGCTTGGCCTTGCCGTTTCCAAGATCAATCACGACATGCGCAACATCCTGGCCTCCGCCCAGCTGATGTCCGACCGCCTTGTCGATGTGGACGATCCGCTGGTGCGCAACTTCGCGCCGAAGCTCTTGCGCACCATTGACCGCGCCGTCGGCTATACCAGCGAAGTGCTTTCCTACGGGCAGGCTGGCGAGGCCGAACCCAAACGGCGGATTTTCCCCCTCGCCGAACTGGTGCGGGAAGTGCGCGATATGCTGGGCCTTGATCCGACGGCAGGCATCGACTTCCGCATCGACATTGACCCCGGTCTCGAGATCGATGCCGACAGCGAGCAGATGTTCCGCATCGTCAACAATCTCTGCCGGAACGCGCATCAGGCGCTATCCTCTCCCGGAACGGACCCGGCGCTCCTGAAGCGCATTACGGTCACAGCCGAACGGCGCGGCACCGTGGTGGCGGTCTCCGTGGATGACACCGGCCCCGGCATGCCGGACAAGGCACGCGAAAACCTGTTTCGCGCCTTTCGCGGCGGTGTGCGCTCCGGCGGCACCGGCCTTGGCCTTGCCATTGCCCGCGAACTGGTTCTGGCCCATGGCGGCACTATCGCGCTGGTCGAAAAATCCAGCCCCGGCACGGAATTCCGGCTGGAAATTCCAGACCGCCCCGTCTCGATGGAAGACTACCGCCAGCGCAAACTTTAACAATTCCCGCAAATTCAATGACTTCGGCAAGAATTTTGGAAAAAATGACGCCTTTGTCAAAAAACGCTCTTGCAATCATCCGGGCGACGCTTTAGAGGATCGCCACGCAAGCCGAGAGGCACTGCAGCGCGCACCCGTAGCTCAGCTGGATAGAGCACCAGACTACGAATCTGGGGGTCAGGAGTTCGAATCTCTTCGGGTGCGCCATTTACTTTCCCCTTACATCAGCGCCCTTCAAACCTTGTCGGTTTCGATTTCGATTCGTGCGTTTGCAACGCCGGATACGCGCGGCGTTCTTTCTGCAGATCGCTGTCTGACGCTGGACTGGCGCTCTTCTCGCGCCAGCCCGCTCCTCTTCGACCCTCACGCGACGTCTTATGAGACGCAGGCGGGGACCTTGGTAGCCAGCTCGCTTGCCGAAACCAATCTGCGGATATCGAGATCTTGTGCCAGAATGAAGTAGCCGGACGCGTTGGCCTTCAGGATCGTTGTGCTCGGCAGCGCCCCTTCGGCGAGCGGGCCGCGATGGCAGGCATCGACGCCCGCGGAGATCGAGATGCTTTTGCTCCCGGATGCTTGCGCCGTTTCCGCCACGATGCGGCTGAGGCGCACCATGTCAGTTGACGACAACTGATAGACAAAAAGCCCCTCATCCAGCCGCTGGAATTTGGCGACGGCAACCATCTCGGCGGACGTTGGCACGGCCTCGAGCGCGAAGGTCTCGGTGCGCCGTCCCCCTTGGGGAGCGCTGAGGCCGAGTGTCACCTTGACGCCACCGGGCTGCGGTTCGAGCCCCTTGGCCAGTCGTGCCACGACACGTAGCTCCCTGGGATCGATATCGGCGACCGTCATGGCCGAGAGCCTGGCCATTGTCGCGGTGGGGACATGGCTCATAACATAAACACTTGCGCAGCCGGACAAGCTGGTTGCAAGGATGGTGAGGGCTGCGATTCGCAACATTCTTGACTGAACCTTTTAAGTTTAATAATTATCGTTTTGCGATAATAAATCACATTTCGAGGGCGCTATGTCAACGAACGAATTTTCTTCCGGCAGCGAAGAACTGCGTCGGCTGTCCACATTCATGCGCGTGGCGGTCGTTGGAACCGGCGCATTTTGCGCGACCGTGCTCGTCTGGTTGTGGGCATCGCCAATGGCGGTTCAGACCATTCTGGCGCCGCGTCTCGATCTTGGCGCCGTCCCTGTGGCACTCGACGCCTTAACGCGCCTTGCCGGGTTCACCATCTCGCTGGTGCCGATGAGTGTGCTGTTCTATCTGCTTTTTCAGGTGGACAGGCTGTTCGCGGGCTATCGTCAGGGACAGATCTTCACGCAGGAGCCGCCGCTTCGCCTGAGCCGCATCGGTCTGGCGCTACTGACGCTTGCGGTGCTTCGCCCTGCCACGGCGACCCTGCTCGGCGTGGTTCTCACGGCATCCAATGTGCCCGGCGAGCGTATTCTGGCGATCGGCATCGCCATCGAAGACGTCATGCTGATCGTCTTCAGCGGGCTCATTCTGGCAATTGGGCAGGTGATGGCCGAGGGCCAGCGGCTCGCCGACGACCACCGTCAGATCATCTGAGGCGGCCCATGGTGATCGTCGTCAACCTTGATGTCATGCTGGCCAAGCGCAAGATGCGCTCGAAGCAATTGGCTGAAAGCCTCGGTATCACCGAGCAGAATGTCTCGCTGTTGAAGTCAGGCAAGGTCAAAGGTGTTCGCTTCGAAACGCTGGACAAGATTTGCGAGATCCTCGACTGCCAGCCGGGCGATATTCTCGAGTACCGGCAGGACCCGGCTCCTTCACAAGACAGCCAGGACTGAGGACCTCACCCTTTCGTGGTCACGAGGCCGTTTGCCGTCACCATTGAAAAGGCGAGCGTCTGGTCGAGATGGCGGGCGCGCAGCGTCAGCAATTGTTCCGCATAGGCCAGACGGATGCGCAGATAATCCGGGTCCTCGGCGCGGTTGACCAGTTCTCCGGGATCGCGCTCCAGATCGAAGAGCAGCGGCGGCAGGCCAGCGCAATGGACGTATTTGTAACGCTCATCGCGCAGCACCGCGAGATTGCACTGATCCGGGCCGAGGCCAAATTGTGCCTTTGTGCTTTCCCCTTCCACCTCGCGGAAATCGAATTCGAAGAAGGCCGCCTCGCGCCAATCTTCCGGCATCTTCCCATCCAGAAACGGGCGCAGCGATGCGCCATCCAGATGGTTCTGCGGCTCGACACCCATGCGTTCGCACAGGGTCGGCATCAGGTCTGCGGCCGAGGTGAATTTCCGCACGATCTGCCCGGCACCGGCGGAGGCCGCCGGATCACGAATGACGAGCGGAATGTGATAGCTGCCGTCGAAATAGCCGCCTTTGCCGAAGGCCCAATGCTCGCCCATCATCTCGCCATGGTCGGAGGTGAGGACAACAACCGTATTCTCCCAGTCCCCGCGCGCCTTCAGCGCCGAAAACAGACGACCGAGTTGTGCATCCACCTCGGCAATCATGCCGTAATAGACGGCCTGAATGGCGGCAAAGTCCGCCGGTGTCCAATCCCTGACCAGCCCGTCTGCCCCGGCGACAAAATGCGAGCGGGCAAGCGTCGCCAGAAGCGAGGCGATCAACGGGTGCGCGGCCATCTCCGCTTCGGGCGTTTCAGCCCTGACCGGCACCGGCAGCGTTGCGGGATCGAACATGCTGTTGAAGGGTTCCGGCACCACGAAGGGCGGATGCGGGCGCAGGAAGGAGATGTGGGCAAACCACGGCGCCTCCTGTTCGCCCTGCCATTGCAGAAATTCATCGACCAGAAAGGCCGTCTGGGTTTCGTCAGCGCCATAGACGGGCGGGACACCAATCGTGCCCACCGGCACGCCATCGGGCGCGTGGGGGCAACCCCTGTTCGGCTCGGTGCCCCGGGCTTTCAGCCAAGACAGCCACGGCTTCTCATGTTCGGGCAGCAGGCGGCGCACGGTGAAGCCCGGCAGAACGCCCTCATAGGTCGTCAGATGCGGGTCCGATGGGGCCAGCCCACGCGGATCAGGCGCGGTATCGGTATAGCCGAACAAGGTCGGATCATAACCCGCCCGGCGGGCGGCCAGCGCCACCGTATCGAAGCGGGCATCCAGCGGCGAACCATTGCGGCAGACGCGGTGGTTCATCTGGTAAAGGCCGGTATAGATCGAGGCCCGGGCCGGTGAGCAGGGTGCTGCCCCCGCATAATGGCGGGCAAAGAGCGTTCCCTCCTTTGCCAGCGCATCGAGCATCGGCGTCACCACGGCGGGATGCCCAAGCGCTGAAACGCAATCGCCCCGCCACTGGTCCGCGGTGATCAGGAGAATATTCGGCTTCATGGAACGTCCTTCAAACAGAACCGGGCAACGCCTGCGCTGGCGCTACCACATCCATGCGACAGAATTCTGAAGGCGCCGCGCCTCAGGGTTCGGACTGAAGCACGCCGGGACTGTCGTTCAGAACTCCTTCACCGACTGCATGACGACAGAGGTGGAGGTGCTTGAGACATGCGGAAGGCTTGAGATTTTCTCGCCCAGCACCTCGCGGTAGCGGCGAATATTGGGCGTGCGCACCTTCAGGAGATAATCGAAGCGCCCGGCAATCATATGGCACTCTTCCACTTCGCGGATTTTACGCACCGCGATGTTGAATTCGCGCAGCGCATCCTCGCGCGTGTCCGACAGCTTCACTTCGGCAAAGGCCACATGGTCGAGGCCAAGCTTCTGCGTATTGAGAAGCGCCCTGAACCCCAGAATATAACCATCTTCGATCAATCTGCGGAAACGGGCCGTTACCGGCGTCTTGGACAATCCAATCTTTTCGGCGAGATCGGTGACGGAGATGCGACCATTCTCGACCACGGCATCGATAATCTTCATATCGAACTGATCAAGATCGCTATCTTTTGTGTTTTCCAAGGTGAATTTCCCCACGCTCAAACCAATCATTGGTTCTATAGCGCACTCAATCGGCAAATCAAAGTCCAACATTCATTCGCAATAGGGTCTATGATCCGCTGATCAAGGTTGAAGCGCCTCAGGGTGCAAAGCAAGCGCCATTTTCTCATACCAGATCAGCGGACCCACGATATGACGAGCCATTTCACGCCCGACGCCCGCAAGCCATTTGATGATTTCGCCATGCCGATCGCGCCGCGAACGCCGTCTCGTGATGCCATCACGCAGGCCTATCGCCGTGCCGAAGAGGAATGCCTGAAACCTCTGATCGAGGCGGCCTCGCTTCCCGAGGCCTTGAAGGGCGACATCCGCGAGACGGCGCGCCAGCTGATCGTGGCGCTTCGCGCCAAGCATACGGGTTCGGGCGTCGAGGGGCTGGTTCAGGAATATTCCCTTTCCAGTCAGGAAGGGGTGGCGCTGATGTGTCTCGCCGAAGCGCTGCTGCGCATTCCCGATGCGGCCACACGCGACGCCCTGATCCGTGACAAGATTTCGGACGGCGACTGGAAGGCGCATATCGGCGGTGGCCGCTCGCTGTTCGTCAACGCCGCCACCTGGGGGCTTGTCGTGACCGGCCGGTTGACCGCGACCGTTAATGACAGCAGCCTTTCGGCGGCGCTGACCCGCCTCATTGGCCGCGCCGGTGAACCCGTGATCCGCCGCGCCGTGGATATGGCGATGCGCATGATGGGCGAGCAGTTCGTGACCGGCGAAACCATTGATGAGGCGCTGAAACGCGCCCGCATCATGGAAAAGAAGGGCTTTCGCTATTCCTACGACATGCTGGGCGAAGCCGCGACCACAGCCGAGGACGCGAAGCGCTATTTCCGCGATTATGAAGCGGCCATTCACGCCATCGGCAAGGCATCCGACGGGCGCGGCATTTATGCCGGTCCCGGCATTTCCATCAAGCTTTCGGCCCTTCATCCGCGCTACACCCGCGCGCAGCCGGAACGGGTGATGAGCGAACTTCTGCCGGTCGTAAAGGCGCTATGCGTGCTTGCCCGCTCCTACAATATCGGCCTCAACATCGACGCCGAGGAAGCGGACCGCCTCGAACTTTCGCTCGACCTTCTCGAAAGCCTGGCACTCGATCCCGACCTCTCCGGTTGGGATGGCATCGGCTTCGTGGTGCAGGCCTATGGCAAACGCTGCCCCTTCGTGCTCGATCACATCATCGATCTTGCCCGCCGCGCCAAGCGCCGCATGATGGTGCGCCTCGTCAAGGGCGCTTACTGGGACAGCGAGATCAAGCGCGCCCAGCTTGACGGTCAGGTTGACTACCCGGTCTACACCCGCAAGGTGCATACCGATGTTTCCTACATTGCCTGCGCGGCCAAACTGCTGGCTGCGACGGATGCCGTCTTCCCGCAATTTGCCACGCACAACGCCCAGACGCTGGCCACGATCTACCATCTGGCGGGCACGGACTTCAAAACCGGGACGTACGAGTTCCAGTGCCTGCATGGCATGGGCGAACCGCTTTACGAAGAGGTCGTCGGACCGGATCATCTTGACCGCCCGTGCCGTGTCTACGCGCCGGTCGGCACGCATGAAACGCTGCTCGCCTATCTCGTTCGCCGTCTTCTGGAAAACGGCGCCAACTCCTCCTTCGTACATCGCATTGCCGATGAAAGCGTGACCGTTGACGACCTGATCGCCGATCCGGTCGATGTGGTGAAGGCCATGCCGCGCCCCGGCGCGCGCCACGACAAGATTGCCTTGCCACGCGATATTCTGGGGTCTGGTCGCACCAACTCGGCAGGCTATGACCTTTCCGACGAAGATGCGCTTGCCGGTCTCACGGACGCGTTCATGGAAAGCGCGCGCCGCAACTGGGATGCCGCGCCCATTCTGGCCGATGGATCAAGCGAGGGCGAACGCCATGCCGTTTTGAACCCCGCCGACCATCAGGATGTGGTGGGGATGGTGACGGAAGCCAGTGAGGCGCTCGCCGCCAAGGCCATGGCGCTTGCCGTTGCCGGGGCTGGTGAATGGGCCGCCACGCCTCCGAAGGATCGCGCCGCCTGCCTCGACCGGGCCGCCGACGCGTTACAGGCCGAAATGCCCTTCCTCATGGCGCTTGCCGTGCGCGAAGCGGGCAAATCCGTACCGAATGCCATTGCCGAAGTGCGCGAGGCCATCGACTTCCTGCGCTATTACGCCGAACAGACCCGCTTGACGCTCGGTCCCGCGCACAAGCCGCTTGGCCCCATCGTCTGCATCAGCCCGTGGAACTTCCCGCTGGCCATCTTCATCGGACAGGTGGCGGCGGCACTCGTTGCGGGCAATCCGGTTCTCACCAAGCCTGCCGAAGAAACGCCACTGATTGCGGCTGCCGCCGTGCGTATTCTGCATGAGGCGGGTATTCCACGCGCCGCCGTGCAATTCCTGCCCGGCGACGGGCGGATCGGGGCAGCGCTTGTCAGCGCCCCGGAAACGGCAGGCGTGATGTTCACCGGCTCGACCGAAGTGGCGCGCATCATCCAGAAATCGCTGGCAGGTCGCACCTCGGCCTCCGGCAAGCCCATTCCGCTGATTGCCGAAACGGGCGGTCAGAACGCCATGATCGTCGATTCCTCGGCGCTGGCCGAACAGGTGGTGTTCGATGTGATCGCCTCGGCCTTCGACAGCGCCGGACAGCGTTGCTCGGCGCTTCGTGTGCTCTGCCTGCAGGATGATGTGGCGGACCGCATCCTCACCATGCTGAAGGGAGCGCTCGCTGAACTGTCGCTCGGGCGCACGGACCGCATCAATGTCGATATCGGCCCGGTGATTTCCGCCGAAGCCAAGGGCATCATCGATGCGCATGTGGAGCGTATGCAGGCCGCGGGGAACAGCGTTGAGCGCCTGCCGCTTCCTGCCACTGCGGCGAACGGCACCTTTGTGGCCCCGACCATCATCGAAATCCACTCGCTCGCCGAGTTGAAACGCGAAGTGTTCGGTCCGGTGCTGCATGTGTTGCGCTACCGCCGCGACGATCTGGAAACAGTGATCGACGAGATCAACGCCACGGGCTACGGCCTGACCTTTGGCCTGCATACGCGCCTTGATGAAACCATTGCGCATGTGACGAGCCGGGTGCGGGTGGGCAATATCTATGTCAACCGCAACGTCATCGGTGCGGTCGTCGGCGTGCAGCCGTTCGGGGGACGCGGCCTTTCCGGCACCGGCCCCAAGGCCGGCGGTCCGCTTTACCTCGGGCGTCTGGTGCAGGTGCCGCCGGTGCCGCCCAAGCATGGCTCGGTCCATACCGATCCGGCTGCCGCTGCCTTCGCCGACTGGCTGCGCCGCAAGGGGCTGATCGATGCCGCCGATACGGTGCGCATGCAGGCCAGCACCTCGGCGCTGGGGCTTGAACGCGAATTGCCCGGCCCGGTCGGCGAGCGAAACCTCTATGCGCTGCATGCCCGTGGCCGCATTCTCATGCTGCCGGAAACGGAGGCAGGTCTCATCACGCAGCTGGGTGCCATTCTCGCCACCGGCAACGAAGCCCTGATCGACGCTCCGCAAGCGCTCGTGAAGCTGTTGTCCGGCCTGCCGGCGAGCGTGCGTGCGCGCTTCACCATCAGCACCGATTGGCAGGCGGAAGGCCCGCTGGCCGCAGCGCTGGTGGAAGGGGATGCGATCCGGGTTCGTACCGTCAATGAGAAGCTTGCGTCACTGCCCGGCCCGCTTGTCACATTGCATGCGGCCCATGGCGAGGATGCCGCAAAGCCCGATGGCTGGTGCCTCAACTGGCTTCTTGAAGAGGTCTCCACCTCGGTCAACACGGCTGCGGCGGGCGGTAATGCCAGCCTGATGTCCATCGGCTGATGGTTTTCGGCACTCCCATAATTGAAATGGCGCAGTGTCAAAACTGCGGCTTTTTTATCACATTCGCAAATGGACCGTACCATTATCTCGCAATTGCGAAATGGAATGATTGATCGGACAGGTCGTCTGTGGTCTGAGGGCCCGCATATCCAGAGCGAAGGTCCGCCATGCCTGCCCTTTCCCGCACTGCATCCATATTCGCGAAAAACCTGATCATTCTCTTGGCCGTCGCCGTGCTGATCACGAACATTGGCGGGGTGAAACCGCTTGCCGATGTGGCCGTCGCGGCCCTTGCGCTATTCGTGCTTCTGGAGTGGACAAACCTGCCGCGACTGGCGCGGATTTTCTCGGTGGCCGCCGTCGTTTCCGTTCTGGCGGTCTTGTGGCTGAAGCCGGATGCCTCGACGCAAATGTTTGCCGCCATGCGCCAAAGCACGACCTTCGCCTGTCTTTTGGCCATGCTGGGGGTCTTGCGTTATCCGGCCCGCCGCTCAGGCCTGGTGCGGCAGGCGGCCCGCTGGCTGGTGACGCGCAAACCGCGCCATGCCTATACGGCGCTCAGTTTCGGCGGCCATTTCCTCAGCCTGCTGTTCAATGTCGGCATTCTACCGCTCATCGGCGATATGATCCGCAAGGCCGGGCAGAGTTTCGAGGAAGGTTCGCTTGGCCGCGACATGATGCTGGGCGGTATGCGCGGCATGTCACTGATGACGATCTGGTCGCCCATGGGTCTTGGCTTTGCCATCGTCACGACCTCGACCGCCGGGCTAGATCCGCTCAAGTTTCTGTTTGTGGCCTTTGCGGCCTCCATGGCGCTTCTCGTCGTAAACTGCCTGACGACCGAGCCGGTGACGGTTCCAGAGCAGGACGAGGCCAGCCAAGAGCCTGTCTCGATCATCCCGCTCATGCAGATCCTGCTGGCCTGCCTCTTGCTGATGGTGACAACGATTGCCCTGCACACAGCACTCTCCGTCAGCTTCGTGGTGGCGACCATTCTGGTCTTGCCGGTGTTTTCGGTGGCCTGGCTCATCATGGAAAGTGAGGAAGGCCATCAACCCTCTCTGCCCGCGCTGGGCAAGGGCCTTCAGGGCATTTTCGCGACCCTTGCCGACATGCGCACCGAAGCGACTTTCTTTGCCGCTGCCACGCTGATTGGCGCGGCGCTCACCATCTTCATTTCGGCCATTCCCGGCTGGACGACCATTGCCCAAGGCGGCGATTTCGGCCTGCCGATCCTCATTCTCTGCCTGTTTGCCATTCCGCTCACCGCCGCAGCCGCCATTCCCCACACCATTGTCGTTGTGCTGGTGGCGCAGCTTTTCGGCCATAGCCCGCTCGGCGCGCAGCATCCCATCGCACTGGCGTTGACGCTCACCATCGGCTGGGCGCTGGCGATTGCCGTTTCGCCGATCAGTGCCACAACGCTGATCACCGCCGCGCAGGCGGGCGTTAAAAGCCATGTCGTAGGCCTCGTCTGGAACCGTCGTTACGTGGTGATCCAGATGTCGTTTTCGCTGCTGATCATCGCGGCGGTCTATGTGGCCGGTCTGTGAAACGCGAAAAGCCCGGCCAGACAGGCTGACCGGGCTTTATCGTTTGTTCGAGGCTCAGGCGATCAATCGAGGCCAAGCTTGCCGCGAAGCGTGGACAGGTCTTCCGCCAGCGTGTTGACGGCGGTGGCCAGAACCTTGCGGTCTTCTTCCGTCAGCTTGTCATAGGTCACGTAGCCCTCGCCTTCCTTGTATTTGGACAGCGTCGCATCGACCTTGGCAAAGTTGGCATCGACCGTCTTCAGGAATTCGGCTTCCTTTTCGGCAATCAGCGGGCGCACCAGTTCAACGATCTTGTAGGCACCATCGAAATTGCCACGGAAATCCCAGAGGTCCGTATGGCTGTAGCGGTCTTCTTCACCCGAAATCTTGGTCGCCGCGACTTCTTCCATCAGGACCGCCGCGCCGCCCACCACTTTTTCCGGCGGGAAGGTGAGCTCGTTGATGCGCTTGCGCAGTTCGGTGACATCCGCCAGCAGCTTGTCGGCAACGGGCGTCAGGCCTTCCGTCGACTTCTTGTCCCACAGACCGTATTCGATGCGGTGGAAGCCCGGGAATTCCGGATCAGCCTCGGCCTTTTCATAGTCGTCGGCGCGCGAGTCAATCGACACGTCGAGGTCGGAGAACAGCTCGGCAATCGGCTCGATGGCTTCATAGGACAGACGCGTCGGCGCAAAGAGGGACTTTGCCTTTTCGACATCGCCCGCCTTCACCGCAGCGGTAAAGGCCGTGGTGTCTTCCACCAGCTTGTCGAGCTTTTCGGTCACGTAGATCTTGTATTCGGCGATCGGCTCAACGAGGTCCAGCGTTGCGGTTTCGGCACGAGCGGCAGAGCCGATGAGAAGGGTCAGCGCGGTTGCGCCGATAAGGGTCTTGAAGGTCATATCTTCTCCAGCGGGTTCGAGTTCTACGAAATCAGAGCGTCTTTTTGCGCACGGCTGCAATCAGCGTGCTTCCGAGATAATCCGAGGCGTCGCGCACGCCGGGAAGGGTATAGAAATACCCGCCGCCGATGGGCTTGATGTATTCCTCCAGCGGCTCGCCATCGAGCCTGCGCTGAACGGTGATGAAGCCCTTTTCAAGATCGCCCTGATAACAGATGAACAGAAGACCCTGATCGAGCTGGCCGGACTTCGTAACGCCGTTCGAATAGTTGAACGGGCGGCGCAGAATGAGGTTTTCCGTCAGCTGATCCTTGGCGGTGCGCGGCATGGCCAGACGAATATGGGAGTCGAGAGGCGTCAGCTTGCCTTCCGGATCATCGTCATAATGCGGGGCCGCGAACTCGCCGCCATTTCGCTGATCGAGGGGAGCCCCTTGCGTCTTGGTGCGACCAAAGATCAGTTCCTGTTCCTTCAGCGGCGTGCGGTCCCAACGTTCGACGAAATTGCGGATGATGCGGACCAGCTGATAGCTGCCGCCAAGCGCCCATTCCGGTTCGCCGCGTTCCGGCCCCACCCAGACGACCTTTTCCATCATCTCGTCATTCCCGGCATCGGGATTGGCCGTGCCATCGCGAAAGCCGAGGAAGTTGCGCGCACTTTCGGCCATCGCACCGGGCGGTGTAGCGATGACCGGCACATTGCCTTCCTGCTTCCATTTCAGGACGAGCTGGCGCGCGGTGTTCTTGATGATGTCGCGCAGGGCGTGAATGGTGGTGTCCTGCGTATTGGCGCAGATCTGCAGCGTCAGATCGCCGTGGCAAAGGGAGGCGTCGAGCGCGTCGTTCTTGAACTTCTTCATGCGCGACAGGCGAAGCGGCTTTAAAGGCTTCAGCCAGTCGCGGTTTTCAAAGAGCGATGAACCGAGCGACACCGTCACCGTCAGCGCATCGGGGCGCACGACCGGCCCGACAATGCCGGAATCGGCAGGCGGCAGGCGCGGATCAAGTTCCGGTGGCGCGCCGCCTTGCGTCAGAAAGGCGATGCGGTCCGTCAGGGTCTTGAAGAGGGCTTCCAGTTCCTCCGGCGTTTCGGCCAGAACATCAAAGCTCGCCACCATGCCATTGGCCGGACGCGGCGTGGTGATGCCGGCCTGATGCCGTCCGTGGAACGGAACCTTGTCGTTGACCGAGGCGACATTGGCCACCGGCGCATCCGTCATGTGGTGAGCGGGCGGCGTTTCAGCATGCGCACTTGCAGCGGCAGCAAAGGGGCAACCAAAGGCCGCGAGCCCCAACCCTTTGAGCACGTTACGACGGTTTCCATCCAGCATGTTCGGTTTGATTGCTGACATCGGCTTATTCCATTCCCAGAACTGACTTGATCGTTTCCATGCGTTTTGCGAGATCGGCAAAGCTTGCGGCCAGAGCATCGCGCGCATCTTTCGGCACATCGGCATAAGAACCGCTGCCCAGCGCATCGATTTTCGCCTGTGTGTCGGCAATCGCATCCTTGAGTGCCTTCGCCGTATCGGCGGAAGCTGCCTCAACGAGCGGCGTCATGAGCGTCACGCTCTTGGCAATGCCTTCGAGATTGGCGGCAAATTCCGGTGCCTCGATCTGGCTGTAGCGGTTTTCGCCATGCAGAACGGCTTCTTCGGACAGGCGCCGCGCCTGACGAAGCGCGCCATCCACCATATCCTCGGGTGCCAGCTTGATTTCCTTCAGGCGATCTTTCAGGGCCGTGACATCGGCCAGAAGCGCGTCGCCGACCGGGGCAAGCCCCTCCGTCGAGGCCTTGGCATAGAGGCCATATTCAATGCGATGGAAGCCCACGAACGCCGGATCATCCTCACGCTTTTCAAGGTAATCAGCGAGGCCATCGATACGGTTTTCCAGATCGGCAATGCGGCCAATCACGCTTTCAATGCGCTTGTAGGGCAGTCGGGCCGCGCCATAGGCGGCGCGTGCCGTCGCCAGATCATTGGCCTTGAGCGCTTCAGAGAGCTTTGCCGTCTCCTTGACGAGAGCGGACGACTGCGTGGCGACAAAGACCCGGTATTCCGAGAGCGGGCCGATGAAAGCCTTGACCGGCGGTTTGGCACGTTCCGCCTCGGAAGAAGCTGAGGGCGTCACCACCAGTGTTCCGCGCGGATTGGAGAGAAGGCCGCAGGTGATTTCATAAGTACCGGGCTTCAGCTTGCCCGTCAGCGACGAGGAAAACCCCGGCGCGATGTTCTCGCGCTCTTCCACCACCATCACACCATCGAGAATTTCCCATTCCAGCGGACGGTTGGAGGCATTGTGGATTTCGAAGGTGACACGTCCGGCCGCAACGCTCAGGTCGTTCGGCTCGCAGCTTTTTTCACCCACCGTCACCTTGTAGACCACGCCCTTTTCCGGGCCTTTGGCCGTGATCGCCGCATAGTAGAAGAGCGCGCCACCAGCCACCGCCAGAACGGCGGCTCCGGCAACCGCAAGGGGCATCAGGCGGGACGGACGAGCCACGGGGGAAGGATCGCGTTCAGACGAAGACATGTCATGATACCTTTGCAGCCCGCGGGGCTGGCGAAACCGCCGCCGCTTCAGGACGGAGGAAGAAGAACAGGGTGATGGTGAGGAAGGCCACCCAGACGATGACTTCGCCCAATGTCGGCGCATCGTAGTAGCCGAAGATGCCAGAGAGGATTGTGCCCGGAAGGCTCGAAACCGGCAGAACGGCGCTCAGATCGAAGACGCGCTCCTGAAGGCTGTTCCACACGCCCGCTTCATGCAGATTGCGCAGGACGCTGGCCAGAAGGCCCGCCGCAACGACGATGATGAAGACGCCCGTCCAGCGGAAGAAACGGCGCAGATTGATGTGAACACCGCCATAATAGATGGCAAAACCCAGAACGACCGCAACGGCGACGCCGCCCAGAGCGCCGAGCGGAGCCGCGGCACCGGGGCTTTGCTGAAAGATGGCCAGAAGAAAGAAGATCGATTCCAGCCCTTCACGCGCCACGGCGAAAAAGGCCATACCGATCAGCGCCCAGGTTGCGCCATCCCCCGCTTGCATGGCCTTGTCGATGGAGGTGTGCAGCTCCGACTTGATGGAGCGGGCGGCCCGACGCATCCAGAACACCATCGAGACAAGGACGATGACGGCGACGATCCCGACAACGGCCTCGAACATTTCCTGTGCTTTTTGCGGAAACTCGGCGCTCATCAGTTGCAGGATCGCCCCGGTAAAGAGCGAAAGCGCCACGGCCAGAAAGATGCCAACCCAGATGGACGGCAGCCAGGCCGAACGGCCCGTCTGGCGCAGATAGCTCGCGATAATGCCGGTCACGAGCGCGGCTTCAATGCCTTCTCGCAGCATGATCAGGAACGGTGCCAGCACGATAACCTCCCGCAAGCGGCTTTCAGTTTTAATACCTTCACATTTTCGTCAGGAAATACGCCGCTCGTTTTCACAAGGCAAGATTGCCCCGAAAGAAAATTGAGAAAAAAATGAAAGTTTTGGCTGGATTCGCGGTAAATGCGGCAATCTGCCCTATAAATCGCTCTCCGAGGCGATCCGGAAGCGCAGCGGGCGCGTGCGACAATAGCGCACATTCTGACTTTAGTTATGCAACCAACGCAAAACAGATGCCTTTTGATAAGGCGCACCGAAACTCAGCAAAAATCGCCATTCGGACCATGAATCTTTGAAATTCCAGCTCAATTCCGATGAAAATTACCGCAATCCTTGCGAGATGAATAGAATTTTTAATATATCAGCACCTTAGCGGCTTGATTTTGCCGAAGGCGAGAACAAGCCTCGATTTTGCGTGAATCGATTTAATCAATGCGTCCGGCGCATATCCGCCCAAGTCGCTTTCAAGACATGCAAAAATGCATTGCTGTGTTGCGCCCTGCATGCTTTGTCCCCTCAAAAATTCAGGTATAAATCAACCCATCGCAACGGCGCACTCCTCCTCCCAGCGCCTGCGATCATAATCGGCAACACTCCTCCTCCCAGTTGTCCGATACAATCAAAGCCTGACGCACCTCCTCCCGCGTCAGGCTTTTATCTTTTCTGGCTCCTGAAAATTCAGATCGACGGCGCGCTTCGCTCAGTTTCCGACGGGAACAGCGATGGCCCTGAGAAGTGCCGTCAGCACCTTGCGCGGTCCGGACGGCAAACGCGCCATGGCGCCGCTTTCCAGAAGCGGAGCCGTATCACTTTGCGGCACGAGGCGCAGAAGACGAAGAGCGACGAGATAGATCAACGCCCCGGCGGTAACGCCTGCCAGAATCCCCGACCATCCGCCAAGCCCCTTCATGACCAGCCAGGCGGCCAGACCGCAGGATGCCGCCGCCAGAACGGTTTTCACCAAGGCGCGATAGGGTGCGGATGGGCCGCCACTGCGGATAATCGCCAGAAAAAGCATGTTGAGCGACAGAAGCTCGACCAGAACGCGGGTCACAGCCGCCCCTTCCACGCCGCCGATCAGGATCGAGGCGACAAACAGCACCAGCGTCGCGGCCGACACCACGATCATGATGCGCAGAAGATTGCCGCTCTTGCCGGTGGCCGCGAGATAAGCCCAAGGAACGACGACGACGCCGGAAAAGCCCGCCGCGACGAGCAACAGAAACGCGGCCAGGCTGGCGGGCGCGAAATCCGCCCCGAAGACCAGCGGCACAAGCTGGGGAGCAATGGCCGCGCCGCCAAAGCCGACCGGGAAGACGACGAGCGCCATGATGCGCACCGCTTTGCGATAAAGCGCATCCCGCGCCTGTGGCGATTGATCGGGTGCAGCAAAGCCGACGATCAATGGGGACGACAATTGAATGGCAAACTGGCCGACGAGGCTCGCGAAAACCCCGGCCACGGCAAAGTAACCCATATCGGCGGGCGTCAGCATGATCCCGAGCAGCACCAGCTCAACGCGGGTCATAATCACCACGTCGATAATGTCGCTCAACCAGATGTGGCGCGCGTAGCGGCGAATATCGGGGGTTAGAAGCGACGGATCGGGCTTGTGTGCGCGCGACAGGTAGGTCGGCAGTTTCAGAACCTGCGGCAGGTAGCGCATGGCGATGGCGGCGACGGCCCCGGCAATGCCGAAGAACATGGCACCGGCCATCAGCAACGGAATTTGCAGGAGGCTTCCGGTGGCGGTGGCGAGCGAGGCCTCGGCGAAACGTCCGCGTCCGCGCGCTGCGGCGGTGGTGAAGGCATAGAGCGCGTAAAGCACAAAGAGCAGTGTTGCCGACACCCAATAGGCGGCCTTGTCCAACCCTTCCGTGCTCGCAACCCAGACGGCATAAGCCAGCACGGCGCTGGCCGAAAGCGCGACAGCCCGGATAAAGCGCGCGAAGGCGGTGCGGGCCAGCGCCTTCCAGCCATCCTCATCGTCGCCAAAGCCGCCCAGCGAGCGCAACATGGTCTGCGGCATGCCGTGATCGGACAGGGCCGAAAGCGAGGTCGCCAGCCAGATGGCAAAGGCGGACAGCCCGCTTCCTTCCGGGCCGAGCAGCCGCGCCACAATGAAGCTGACGCCAAAGCCTGCCGCCAGCGAAACGCCGGTCGCCGCCAGATTGAGGAGGGAAGATTTCAGCACTGTGCTCATCGGCGCGAAGTTTAGGGGAAAGAAGGTAACGTCGAATTAAAGAAACTGACCCAGTTTGGGGCGATCCATTCAAGCGATGCGTGCAGATTTCGTGAACAGGGAGACCGCCCCGATGCGTGACGAACCGATCCGGCAGGAAAGCTTCCTGATCCCCGGCTATCAGGACCACACCCTTCGCGAGAAGTTCCATCACCTGATCTGGCGGATCATCAAGCCGTTCTCCGACCGGCCTTATCTGAAGATGAAGTACCGGGTGATCCGCGGGCTCTGGCCGGATCTCGACAATCCCAAGACCTTTGGCGAGAAGGTTCAGTATCGCAAGCTTTACGACCGCAACCCGCTTTATGCGACGCTGGTCGACAAGGCCGACGCCAAAGCATGGATCGATGAACGCCTCGGTGCGCCCTATGCCGTTCCGGCTTACTGGATCGGCACCGACCTTTCGACGGTCGACTGGTCAAAGGTGGAACTGCCCGCCGTCGTCAAGCCGACGCACGCCAGCGCGCAGGGTCGCTTTCTCTACAATCAGGCTGACATTGATGCGCTGATCGCCGAGAACCCCGTTCCCGGCTGGCTGAAGCTTGATCACGCTCATTATAACCGCGAGTGGGCCTATTCCATGGTGCGGCCGCAGGTGGTCATCGAAAAGATGCTGAGCGTCAATGGTGGTGTGCCGTGGGATTATCGCTTCTTCACCTTTAATGGCCGCGTCTTCTGCATCCAGATGGACATGCGCATCGATGGCAAGGGCTATTCCTGCTTCTATACGCGCGACTGGCAGAAGATGGGTTTTTATGATGCCGATTATCTGCCGCTTTATCCGGGTGATGTTCCCCGCCCCGCCCGCTATGAGGAAATGCTGTCGATTGCAGAACGACTGGGCGAAGGCATCGACTTCGTGCGCGTCGATCTCTACGCCAGCGACGACTGGGTGCATGTGGGCGAACTGACGCTCTACCCCGGCGGCGGCTTCGAAAATTATCAGCCCGCAGAGTATGACCGGATTCTAGGGGAGCAGTGGGTTTTAAAGCCGAAAGCCTAAGCGCGGCTGGCACGCCATTCCATCGTTGAGACCACCGGCCAAAGGCACGCGCGGATTCTCGCAGATTATATCTTGCATCTTTTACTCAAGTTATTTATCGAAGCTCTGGAGAGCCACATGCGACGAAATATTTGATCGCTCGCGCCCCTGTGTGGCTCTATAGGTCTTTCCGGGACATGCCGTTGCCATTAAGGGAAACGGGATGGCCATCCGGGCCGTATGAGAGTTGTTGCGATGTTGAAGGCACGCCCGATCCAAACCCTGTTGAGCGCCGGCCTTGTTGCCGCTGCTTCAGTGCTGGCCGTTCCGGCTCTGGCCCAGACCAGCCCTGCCTCTGCCACCGTCGAGACATCGCCTGCCACAGCGCCCGCGCCGATTGCCGTTTCGCCTGCCCCCATTCAGGCCACCGGACCAGCGGACGCCCCGCGCACCGACCTGCCGCATGACCTTTCGCCGGTTGGCATGTTCATGGCCGCCGACTGGGTGGTCAAAGGTGTGATGATCGCGCTGGCGCTCGCCTCCGTCGCAACCTGGACCGTATGGCTGGCCAAGACACTGGAACTCATTGCCGCGCGGCGCAATGCGCTTTCCGTCATTCGCGCCATTCGCCACGCACGCACTCTTTCCGATGCGCTGGACGCGATTGGCAAGCGGCGTGGCCCGGCCGCCTTCATGCTGCGCGCTGCCGCCGAGGAAGTCCGACTTTCCGAAGGTGCGCTCGACCACGCGACCGGCGATGGCCTGAAGGAGCGCGTTTTTTCCGTTCTGCGCCGGATCGAGGCCCATGGCGGACGCCGCATGATGCGCGGCACCGGCATTCTGGCCACCACCGGCTCCATCGCCCCCTTTGTCGGCCTGTTCGGCACGGTCTGGGGCATTATGAATGCCTTTATCGGGATTTCAGAAGCGCATACGACCAATCTTGCCGTCGTGGCACCGGGCATTGCCGAAGCGCTTCTCGCCACCGCCATCGGCCTTGTCGCCGCCATTCCGGCCGTGGTGATCTACAATATCTTCTCGCGCTCGATTGCCGCCTATCGCCTGCTTCTGGCTGACGCTGCCGCAGGCACCGAACGGCTGGTGAGCCGCGATCTCGACTACCGCAAGGTGCCCGGCGCTGCGGCCAAGGGCCAAGTTTCGCTGGCGGCGGAGTGAGCGGTCATGGCCGGGGGTATTCGCGAACAACTCGATGACGATGACATGGCCGAAAGCCATGACATCAACGTCACGCCGTTTATCGACGTGATGCTCGTGCTCCTCATCATCTTCATGGTCGCAGCCCCCCTTGCAACGGTCGATGTGAATGTTGACCTGCCCGCCTCGACGGCCCAGCCTGTCCAGCGCCCGGCGGAACCGCTTTACCTGACGCTGCAAGAGGATTTGACCATCCATCTCGGCAATGAGCCGGTGGCGCGCGAAGCGCTGGGAACCGCCATTGATCAGGTGACGAATGGCGACAAGGAACGGCGGATTTTCCTGCGTGCCGATAAGACCGTCGATTACGGGCAGTTCATGACGGTCATGAACCTGCTACGGGATGCGGGCTATCTGAAGATTGCTCTGGTCGGCCTTGAGTCCGTGCCGCAACAGCCGGAGGTCAAGCCATGACCTGCCCGGAAATGTTCGACATCAGCCCGTCGCGTTGGCGCGACAAGATCCTGTGGGGCTCAGCGGCAGCGATCGTCTTCTTCGCCCATGTGGCAAGCGCCACGTGGATTGCCACGCATCAGGCGGAACCCGTGATCGAGGATGGCCCACCACCCGCCATCATGATCGAGATGGCGGCGCTGCCCGAGGCCATTAATACGCAGGAACAGCAGCTTTCGGAAGACATGACCAATGCGCCCGACGTGGCCGCCAGTCAGCCGCAGCCGGAGCCGCCGCCACAGATGGTGACGCAGACCATCCCGACGCCTGAGCCACCTCAGCCCACGCCCCTGTCGGAGCCGGTGGTTGAGCAGGAGGTCGCCAAACTCGTCGAGAAGGCCGAGGTTCCGCTTCCGCCTTCGCGGCCCGTGATGGAAAAGCCCAAGCCGAAGGACCTGCCGAAACCGAAGAAGGTTGAGGTACGCAAGGAGCCGCCTAAGGAGCGCAAGCCCGAGCCGGTGGAGCCGCCGAAGAAGATCGAGACCAAGGCGGCGCCGTCCGCGCCCTCGAAGGCCGCCATGATGGCCGCCGCCCAGGTGGACAAGGGACAGCGCAATGCCGCTTCGCAGACGGGCGGCAGCGGTTCGTCGGGCATTTCTCCGGCCCGCTGGCAATCGAAGCTTCAGGCCCATCTCGAACGCCGCAAGAAGCGGCTTTCGCGCAATGATGGCCAATCGGGCACCGTGACGGTGCGGTTTAGCATCGATACCGGAGGCAATGTGCTGTCGGCGTCCGTCGCGGCATCCTCCGGCAATCCGTCGCTCGATAGCGCCGTAGTGGCCATGGTGCGCTCCGCCTCGCCGGTCCCGGCCCCGCCGCCGGATGCCGGACGCACGGTTACGGTTCCCATCCGTTTCGACCGTTAAGCGGTTTTCACGACTAACCATTTGTGTTCTATGGAACGGCTTGAATGGAAAGGCCGTGCCATGATGTTTTCCCTTACCGAGGCGGAAAGCCTTGTTGCCGAAACGCTTGAGAAGAACCGCGTCAGCACCGAGAATGCGCGCTCGGTTGCGCGGGCGCTGGTAACAGCAGAGGCGGCCGGACAGGGTGGCCATGGTCTGCGCCGGATCGAGGCCTATAGCCTGCAGGCCCGCGCTGGAAAGGCCGACGGCTTTGCCACCCCGGCTTTCTCCACGCCGCGCCCGTCCGTGCTGCGCGTCGATGCTGCCTTTGGCTTTGCTTATCCGGCTATCGATCAGACCGTGCCACGGCTGGCCGACATGGCCCGGCAGCAGGGCATTGCCATTGCCGCCATTTCGCGGTCGCATCACGCAGGCGTTTTAGGCCTCACCGTCGAACGTTTCGCCGATGAGGGGCTTGTGGCCCTGATGGTCGCCAATGCCCCGGCCTCCATGGCGCCCTGGGGTGGTCGCAAGCCCCTGTTCGGCACCAATCCGATTGCCTTTGCCGCGCCGGTCGCGGGCGACGATCCGCTGGTGATCGATATGGCGCTTTCGACCGTGGCACGCGGCAAGATCATGGCGGCGGTGCAAAAGGGTGATCCCATCCCCCCCGACTGGGCCTTCGGACCGGACGGGCAGCCAACCACCGATGCGAAGGCAGGGCTGGCCGGAACCATGATGCCCGCAGGCGGGGCCAAGGGTGCGGCGCTCGCCATGATGGTGGAGGTGCTCGCGGCAGGTCTCACCGGCGCACAGTATTCCTACCAGTCGTCCTCGCTCTTTGATGACAAGGGCGCACCACCGGCGCTCGGTCACACGATCATCGCCATCGATCCGACGGCGACGGGTGGCTCGCTTTCGCATCTTTCAGGGCTGGCGCAGGAGATTGCCGCCGATGAAGGCGCGCGGATTCCCGGTCGACGCGGCATCAACAACCGCCGCCGGGCGATTGAAACCGGCATCGACATTCCTGATGACGTGATGGCGACAATCACGGCTTTGCAGGGCTGAACAGACCGGCGAGCGGGACGACTTCAGCCCCTCATCCCGCTGCCGCGACCTTCCCCCCCCCCCACCTGCGGGGAGAAGGGAGATTGGGGCTATGCCCGTGCCTTCATGGACCGGGAAAGCGGTAAGCCGTTTCTTCTCAGATCACATCCGCCTCAAGAGCCATCAGCGTCTTCGGCCCGGCGAGAACCGAAGCCTCTAGCGCCAGGGTCTGCGGCAGGATGCGGGCAGCAAAGAATTCCGCCAGAGCGGGCTTTCGGGCGAGCGCCGGGGCGCGATCCGTACCCGTCAACGCAGCAACAGCCATCTTCGTCCAGCACCAGCCGAGCGCCGTCAGGGCAAAGAGGCGCAGGTAATCGGTGGCGGCGGCACCCGCTTCCGCCGGATCAGCCGTTCGCGCCAGAAGGTAGGCCGTGGCATTTTCCAGACGGATGAGTGCTTTTGCCGTTTCCGCAACGATCGTCTCGGCACCGGCAACGCCCTTGGCGGCTTCAAGGTCCGCCTTGATCGCAGCAAAGAAGCGCGGGGCCAGTTCTCCGCCTTCCATGGGCAGCTTGCGACCGGCAAGGTCCATGGCCTGCACGCCGTTGGTGCCTTCATAAATCTGGGTGATGCGGGCATCGCGCACGAACTGCTCCATGCCCCATTCACGGATGTAGCCGTGGCCGCCAAAGACCTGCTGCGAAATAACGGCCGTTTCAAAACCGAAGTCGGTAAAGGCTGCCTTCACCACCGGCGTCAGGAGCGCCACGAAACCATCTGCGGCCAGCCGCTCGGCCTTATCCGGGTGACGCCCGGCCTTATCCATCTGCAACGCCGTCCAGACAGACAGTGCGCGCGCGCCATCGCAAAGCACGCGGCCCGTCAGCAGCATCTTGCGCACATCCGGGTGCTCAATGATCGGAACGAGCGGGCGGGCGCCATCCAGCGAGCGGCCCTGCAAGCGTTCCTTGGCATAGGCCGTTGCCTTCTGGCAGGCGGCCTCGCCAACGCCCAGACCCTCGATCCCGACAAACAGGCGCTCGGCATTCATCATGGTGAACATGGCAGCGAGACCCCGGTTCGGCTCACCCACCAGCCAGCCCGTCGCGCCATCATAATTCATGACACAGGTCGGCTGGGCGTGGATGCCCATCTTGTGTTCCAGCGCACCGGGTCCCATCGGGTTGCGCGCGCCCAGACTGCCATCGGCATTGACGAGGAATTTTGGCACGAGGAAGAGGCTGATCCCCTTGACGCCCTTTGGTGCATCCGGCAGGCGGGCCAGTACGAGGTGGATGATGTTGCCGCCGAAATCCTGTTCGCCGGACGAAATGAAGATCTTCGTGCCGGTGATATGGTAGGAACCATCGCCCTGCGGTTCGGCGCGCGTTGTCAAAAGGCCAAGATCCGTTCCGGCATTGGATTCAGTCAACGCCATTGCGCCGGTCCATTCGCCGGAAATCATCTTTGGCAGGTAAGTCGCCTTCAATTCATCACTGGCGTGATGACCGATGGCTTCGACCGCGCCACGCGTCAGGCCGGGAAAGAGGCCAAAGGAGAGGTTGGCGGAAGACACCATTTCGTCGGTGAGAATCTGCAAGGTGCGCGGCAGGCCCTGCCCGCCATATTCGGGATCACCTGAAAGGCCGCACCAGCCCGCATCGGCAAAGGCGCGATAGGCTTCCTTGAAGCCCTTCGGCGTCACCACCTTGCCATCGATCAGGCGACTGCCTTCTTCGTCACCGCTGCGGTTCAGCGGCTCCAGCACGCCAGCTGCGAACTTGCCCGCTTCTTCCAGAACGGTGGCGGCGAGTTCGCTGTTGATCTCCTCGAAGCCCGGTAGTTCCGCCATGCGGCCATCGAAGTCGAAGACCTCCGAAAGCAGGAAAACCATGTCTTCGACCGGCGGCGTATAACTTGCCATGATGATGCTCCTCTTCCCGTCCCTGTTTCATGCGCCCATCAGTGCCTGCAGCGACTGGGGCAACTCCCTGAACAAATCTATACCAAACGGTTGTTACAGTTTGCAAGTGGCGAAAGAACCAGTAAAGATGCGGCAGTATCACGGAGGCGAAATGGCAAAAGCGGCAGCGGATCAGGATCGAGGCAGGACCGGCGAGCGTCCGGTCGCGGATCTTTTCACCAATGAGACCAGTGATCGGTATCGCGACATTCTGGAGGCGGCGGCGGCCCTTTTTGCCGAGCGCGGATATGCCGCGACCTCGGTGCGCGACATTGGCGAGCGCGTCGGGCTTCTGGGCGGATCGCTCTACCACTACATCAAATCCAAGGAAGCGCTTTTCGTCAAAATCCACGATACGGCACTGGAAGTGGCGGCAGGCCGTGTTCTGGAGGCGATTGCGCCGCTGACCGATCCTTGGGCGCGGCTTGAAATGGCCTGCGTGCGGATGATGGAAATCCAGCTCGACCCCCATTCCATCACCATGCCGCTGATGAACGACTTTCAATCGACGCCGCCGGAAATCCGCGAGCGTCTGGTGGCGCGGCGCGACAAGTTCGAGACGATCTTTCGCGATCTGGTGGATGAGCTGCCGCTCGATCCCGCCATCGACCGGGGCATCTACCGCCTTCTGCTGCTCACGCTCCTCAACAATGTCAGCGACTGGTATCGACAGGGCCGCCTGACGCCCGCCGAGATCGGCCACCAGATTGCACTTGTCTTCCGGCATCAGGCGGGCGGTTGAGGCGGGCGCCAACGGCCTTGCATTCCGGCGCGAAACGGCCTATAAGACCGACAAATTCTTGATCGTTCGATGAAGAGTGGGACCGCACCGGACCCGCTCTTTTTTATTGCCTCGATCAGACCGACGTTGAAATTACATCCGGATTATCCGGGAGGATCATGACCTTGTCTGAAAGCGGAAACGCAAAAACCGCCATCGAGCCCCGACTGATTGTCGAGACCGGCATTGACCGCCGTGTGGCCGACATTATCGAGCCGGTTCTGGCTGCCATGGATTTCCAGCTGGTGCGCGTGCGCTTGATGAACCAGAATGGCCAGACCTTGCAGATCATGGCCGAGCGGACCGATGGCACGATGACGGTGGTGGATTGCGAAGCCGTTTCCATGGCCATTTCGCCCGTCCTCGACGTGGAAGACCCGATCCCCGGCATGTATCATCTTGAAGTGTCGTCGCCGGGCATTGATCGCCCGATGGTGCGCAAGACGGATTTCACGCGCTGGGCGGGCCATATCGTCAAGTGCGAAACCTCTGTGATGCTCGATGGCCGCAAGCGTTTCCGTGGCAAGATCGCGAGCGCCGACGACAAGGGCTTCACCATTGAGCGCAGCGACATTGCCTATGGCGAAAGCCCGACGGTCGTGGTGCCTTTCGAGGCGCTGGCCGAGGCCAAACTCATTCTCACCGACGAACTGATCCGCGAGGCGCTCAAGGCTGACAAGCTGGCGCGCGAAGCGGCCAACCAGAACGACGGAACCGAAGAAACCGATTGATTGAAGACCGCCGGAGCCAAACCGGCGACACGATGGAGTGAAGACATGGCAGTCAGTGCGAACAGGCTTGAGCTTCTGCAGATCGCGGATGCCGTTGCGCGCGAAAAGGTAATCGACCGTGACATCGTGCTCGCCGCGATGGCCGACGCCATTCAGAAGGCAGCCCGCTCCCGCTACGGCAGCGAGACCAACATCCGTGCCGACATCAATTCCAAGACCGGCGAAATCCGCCTGCAGCGTCTTCTGGAAGTGGTCGAAAAGGTCGAGGACTACTCCACGCAGATTGCCATTGAACTGGCGCGCGACCGCAACCCGGACGCCCAGCTTGGCGATTTCATCGCCGATCCGCTGCCGCCGATGGACTTTGGCCGTATCGCCGCCCAGTCGGCCAAGCAGGTCATCGTGCAGAAGGTGCGCGAAGCCGAGCGTGACCGCCAGTTCGACGAGTTCAAGGATCGCATCGGCGAAATCGTCAACGGTACCGTGAAGCGCGTCGAATACGGCAACGTCATCGTCGACCTCGGCCGTGGCGAAGGCATCATCCGTCGTGACGAGATGATCCCGCGCGAAAACTTCCGTTATGGCGACCGCGTTCGCGCCTATGTCTACGACGTGCGTCGTGAACAGCGCGGCCCGCAGATTTTCCTGTCGCGGACCCATCCGCAGTTCATGGTGAAGCTCTTCACCATGGAAGTTCCGGAAATCTACGACAACATCATCCAGATCAAGTCCGTGGCCCGTGATCCGGGTTCGCGCGCCAAGATCGCCGTGATCTCCAACGATAGCTCGATCGATCCGGTCGGCGCCTGCGTTGGTATGCGCGGCAGCCGCGTGCAGGCCGTCGTGGGCGAGCTGCAGGGCGAAAAGATCGACATCATTCCGTGGTCGGGCGATCCGGCTTCCTTCATCGTCAACGCGCTGCAGCCCGCTGAAGTGTCGAAGGTGGTTCTCGATGAAGATGCCTCGCGCATCGAAGTCGTCGTTCCCGACGAACAGCTTTCGCTGGCCATCGGCCGTCGCGGCCAGAACGTGCGTCTGGCCTCGCAACTGACCGGCTGGGACATCGACATCATGACGGAGCAGGAAGAGTCCGAGCGCCGCCAGAAGGAATTCAACGAACGCACCGCGCTGTTCATGAACGCCCTCGACGTGGACGAAATGGTCGGCCAGGTGCTGGCTTCGGAAGGCTTCGCACAGGTCGAGGAACTCGCCTATGTCGATTCCGACGAAATCTCCTCCATCGATGGCTTCGATGAGGAAACAGCTTCGGAAATCCAGAGCCGCGCCCGCGATTATCTCGATCGCATCGAGGCCGAAATGGATGCCAAGCGCAAGAAGCTCGGCGTTTCCGATGAACTGAAGCAGATCGACGGCATGACCTCGCAGATGATGGTCGCGCTGGGCGAAGACGGCATCAAGACGGTGGATGATTTCGCCGGTTGCGCCGTTGACGATCTCGTCGGCTGGACCGAGCGCAAGGAAGGCGAAACGAAGAAATTCGACGGCCTGTTCTCGAAGCTCGACGTTTCGCGCGTCGAGGCAGAAGGCATGATCATGCAGGCGCGTCTCGCGGCTGGCTGGATCACCGAGGAAGAGCTTGCCCAGGGCGGTGAAGAAGCCGCTGAGGGCGACGCGACGGAAGAATGAGTGCGACCGGCCCTCAGGCGGATGACGGCGATGACGACATGGAGGCGCTCGTGAACGGGCGCATGTGTATCGTCACCCGCCGCAGCGCTCCGCCGGAAGGTTTGATCCGCTTCGTGGCCGGCCCCGATGGACAAGTCGTGGCCGACCTGAAGCGCAAGCTGCCGGGACGCGGCTGCTGGGTAAGCGCAAACCGCGCCGTGGTGGAAACCGCCATGGCGCGCAAGCTGTTTACCCGGGCACTGAAGGTTGAGGCAAAGCCCGCCGCCGATCTGGCCGACCAGATCGAACGGCTCTTTGCGGCAGACCTTGCCAGCATGATGAGCATGGCGCGCAAGGCGGGCCAGTTCGTCATGGGGGCGATGAAGGTGGACAATGCGGCGCGCTCCGGTGCGGCGCTCGCCACCTTCCACGCGCTCGATGCGGCAGCGGACGGCGTTCGCAAGATTGACCAGGCGCGAAAAGCCTTCGCGATGCTGGTCGAGGAAGATGAAATTCCGTCTTTTCGGCTGTTCACGGGCGCCGAAATGGACGAACTGATGGGCCAGAACGCATTTACCCATGCCGCAGCGCTTGCAGGGCAGGCGGGTGAGGGTGTAGTGAAGCGCGCAAATGCGCTTGTCGCCTACCGCGAAAGCGGAAACGATGACGGGAAAAGCGGTCGCAAGGGCGGCCCTTCCCGATGAGACGGATACGGGCCGTGGCCCGCCATCCGTCCGCAGGATTTTATTGAACGACGGGGTCCGGTCCCAATCCGGCCTTGTCTGAAGGAACGGAAACTGAATGACCGACGACAAAGACGACAAGACCCTGGGCACGACCGGCAAGAAGACGCTTACGCTGAAGCCATCGGGCCACACTCAGGGCACGGTGCGCCAGGACATGGGCCGTGGTCGCACGAACTCCGTGGTGGTCGAAACCGTGAAGCGCCGCCCGGTGCGCCCGACGGACAAGCCGGTTGCTGCCGCAGCACCCGTTGCGCCGCCGGCACCTGCCGCTGCTCCGGTCAAGGCCGCCGAGCCTGCCGCACCCGCACCGCGTCAGCCCGCACAGCAGCAGCCGCGAATCCATCAGCCTTCTTCGCAGCGTCCTTCCGGACAGCAGCGTCAGGATTACCGTCAGGACCGTTCGCGCGGTCCGGCACCGCCGTCTGGCGGCCTTTCGGCTGGCGAAATGGAAGCCCGTCGCCGCGCCCTGTTTGAAGCGCAGGCCCGTGACCAGGAAGACGCCCGCCGTCGCGTCGAGGAAGAGGCCCGTCGCCGCGCCGAGGAAGAGCAGCGCATTGCTGCCGAGCGCGCCGAAGCCGCCCGCCTTGCCGCCGAAGCCGCTGCCGCGCCCGCCGTTGATGCATCGGCTGCCAAGGTTGAGGAAAAGCGCGCTGAAGCGCCTGCTCCGGTCGTGGCTGCACGCCGTCCGGACCAACGTCCGCAGCCGGTAGCAACCCAGCCCGTGGTCCCGGCCCCGGGTGTGGCTCCGCGTGGTCGCAAGACCTCGAACGATGACGACGATGATCGTGGTGCAGCCCGTGGCGCTCCGGCCCGTGGCAAGGTCGCCGCTCCGGCACCGGCCAAGGTTCCGGCCCGTCCGAAGGTTGAGGAAGACCGCCGTCGTGGCAAGCTGACCGTCACCGCCGTTTCGGGTGATGACGAAGAAGGTGGCGCAGCCCGCGGTCGTTCGCTGGCCTCCATGCGTCGCCGTCAGGAAAAGTTCCGCCGCAGCCAGATGCAGGAACCGCGCGAGAAGATTTCCCGCGAAGTGATCCTGCCGGAAACCATCACCATTCAGGAACTGTCGCAGCGCATGTCCGAACGCGCCGTCGACGTGATCAAGTACCTGATGAAGGAAGGCCAGATGATGAAGCCGGGCGACGTCATCGACGCCGACCTTGCCGAAATCATTGCAGGCGAATTCGGCCATA